>JAABUZ0100006543.1_pt1 | contig 14519 bp, 11 predicted proteins | sample 5562091 | NCBI WGS metagenome assembly JAABUZ01 (sample SAMN12813069, study PRJNA571459) | rock metagenome | isolation source: Antarctica rocks | place: Antarctica: Victoria Land, Linnaeus Terrace sud | collected 2015-12-21 | reverse complement strand
TACGTTCCTCATGGCGGTTCTCCTTGTCCTCGATGGTCTTGTTCGCACTCGCCACGCTGCCAGCAGCAGCAGACGAGGCGGGAGGACCGCCACCACTTCAAGTTCTACGAGCTACGGGACAACCTCCTGGAAGCAGCGGTGCGTGGCACTGGCTCTCAGACCACTGCGGCGGCCACGTCGCCAATACCTCAGCCAGCCGTGTCCTCATGTCATCGGTGCGGAAGAAGCCGGGCTTGATCCCGTCCACGGCTATCCGGCGTTTGCGCGGACCGAGACTCCGGTCGACCGGCAGGTTCGACGGTTCAAAGGGCCGCCGCGGATCGCCCAGACGGTGAGGAAGGTGCTCCCCGTTAGCCCAACGGGCTGCCTGCGGGTACGAGATACCCCCGATGTAGGCGAACTCGCGGATCGTGGTCCACGGCGGGTCGCGAATGGGCGCTGGGCGAGACGCACGTTCCCGCTCACCCGTCCTCACGTGTCGCACTTCTCGATCCAGAACGTCGAAGCAGTCAACGAGTTCTCCGTCCGGAAGTTCGTCCGGGACAGGGATACGGGTATTGGGATCGTTGCGCAGCCGCTCAATGTGTCGTTCAAGCTCGGCTCTGCGCGCGTCGAGGTCTTCGCGCGCTTCATCGAGTGCACCGAGATCGATGACGAGTCTTGTTAGCGAGCCGCCGGGCCGGCCGGCTGTCGCTCGCGCGGCTCGCTTCTGCTCACGATTAACCTCGACCTCGCGCTCGAGTACGCAGCGCAGACGCAGCGCCTTGCGGTAGGCGTCGTGATCGCGATGAGTCCTGGCGCCCTTGACGGTGGCGAGCATTTCCCAAGCTATCTGGGCACCCATCTTCGACAGCCGCTCGCGGCCACGCAGGCTGTTCCGATCCAGATAACCGTGGGGATCGCTCGGGATGGCGTGATCGACGAGGGCCTCAAATATCTGTCGAGGCGTGTCGCTGAGGCCGCGATCCGCGCAGTAGCTTGGCGCGGCCACTTCAATGCATTGCATCACTGCTCCTCGCAGGGTATGCGGGGAGTAGCCGCGGTCGTCCGGACGAGCGATCAGCGGATGGCGAGTGGTGTGCCCATCTGGCGAGGACGCTGCTCGGCCAGCGAGCTTGCCGTAGACGCCGCTGGCGGTGAACGCAGAACCAGGATGGCGCAGAGATGTCGGGAACATCGCCAGGTCCGCGGGCAGCGCAGGGCGCTCGAAGGGTTTCGACTCGGCATCGTAGTCGGGCGCCCCCGTGAGTATGCGGTCCGTCATCAGCCAGAACGCGTCGATCGCGAACAGAGCGTCCACCGGGATCGGCTTCCAGTGCGTCTGTGCGGCGTCGACGTTCTTGCCCGGGCGCAGCGCAACAGCAGGGCCGATCTCGCCGTCTGGCGTTAGATGTTGGCGCTCGAGATCATGTCGGCGCAGGGCGCAGGTCGCGGCAACGCGACCACCGAGGATGCAAGTGAGCGTGAGGATGGCCCGCAGACGCATCGCCCGCCAGACCCCGCGGCCGCGCAACGATGAGGGCGCAAGGTAAGACAGCAGCTCGACGAGCGGTCAGTGTTTGCTTCGGGCGCGGTCGGCAGGTGCAGCTTCGGCGCATAACGCCACGCCTCTAGAGCGGTGCAGGGAAATCCTTTCTGCTGCAGGTCGACAAGAGTCCGCATTACCCAGGTCAACGGCGATGCATAGCTGTTGAGCGTGCTCCTCGAAAGCCTGCCCCCGCTCGGACGCGCTCCGGTGGGTTTGACCGTCCGAGCGGCCTGCTCGTACAAGAGTCGGTCGATCGTCTGTGACGCTTGTGCTGGGCCGTCGGTGATCAGTATCGCCAGCGCCTCCCACACTGGCGGCTCGAAGACGTCGAACAGCAGGTCGAAAGGAAGAGTCGCCTCGTAGCTGTCCTTTCCACGCTCGATCTGCCAGAGGTCACGTATTTCCAACCTGCTCAAGCCGCGCTGACGGAGGGCGGCGGCGCGAGTGCGCGACTTTGCCCCCACCTCGCGTCCGCTCAATCGCGCGTATAGGAGCAGCCCGCGACCCAACGTGTAGAGATCTCCGCACGCGGGGACGACGTGCTCACCGAGCTGCCAGGAAAAGACCGAGCCCACGAGATGCAACAAACCGTCCGCGCCGTCGAGCGCTCCGCCCCGCCTGTCCCTTTCCAGCGCTGCGGCGTCATTCGTGACGAGATCGGTGCCAGGCCGACCGTCCAGATGATCTCTCATGGACATCTACACGCTCAACATAAAATTCTGTATGACCCCAAAATGGGCGGGAATAGGCCGGGTAAGGCTCACAACAGGGAACTCCAGCTCTCCATGAGAGATCGCACCGGAGCGTCCGGATCTGAGCAGCGCGGCACCCGAACTCGGCCGTCCAGAATCCCGGCGAGGACGTCGAGCGCGAGGGGTCGGTCCGAGATCATCTCGGCGACCTGATCTGGATCGAGGCGCCGGCGCCGGGCAGGCCCGACTTCGGCTAGCTCGCCGCGGCGCAGCTGGTTACGAACGCAGCGCACGGACACCTGCAGGACGTAGGCGGCCTCATGCGGCAACAACGTCCCGCCCGGGCGGGCGGTGCCTCGGCGATTACGGGAAGAGCTGACCTCACATGTCGCCATCTATCGACGGTGGCACGGGGACCCGGAAAATCGCAAGCTCCGTTTTGGTGCCCGAGAGCCACTTCCAGCGCCGGATCCGCGGATCCGCGCGCGGCGAGCGAGCCGCATGACAGCGCGCGATCGAGGCCGCGATGAGGTCGGGCCAGCGCTTCGGAGCGGCCTCGACGGATACTTCCTCGAAGTTGCCAACGGACCATGCCTGTACTGCGAAAAGCCGGTGGCCGCGGAAGCGGTTGAACAGCACGAACCCCGTCGGCCCGCGCGCCACGCATGCGAGCCGGGATAGCACGGCGCACGCGACGCCCGCGGGCCGCGTGGTCCGCAGCCGCGAGGCGGTGGCGCGACGAAAACAGACGCATACTCGGGATTGCGAACGGTTTCGGCTTGGTGCTCGGGAGCGCGCTTCGCTAAGAACGAGCGGTGGCTCGCAGACCGATCACCTCAAGCGGCGGGGCTGTCGTGCTCTGGGACGATAAGGCCCACGAGCAGATCCTCGTGATCAACGGGGTGTGCGTGGCTAGGGCAAGCCCGATTCCGCTTCCTCCCGGAGAGGCTCGCCTAACCTGCCTGCCCGGTGCACCAGCGGACCTCCTCGACGCTGCGCTCGACGCGAGCACCGAGGCTTACGACCGTCTGCTCGACCTCGCGATAAACCTGCCCAAAGGCAGCCTGAGCCGCGACGACTGACCGATCCAGGTCCAAGACGCGGAGGGTGGGCCGTGCAGCGTCTCGGGCGCGCGTCGGGCGGAGGGGCGGTATCGCTCCGGGTCGACGAAGGGGACGTCCGCGTAGCCCCACATCAGCCGCTTGGTCACCTTGTCCGCCAGGTAGTTCGACGCCGCGGGCGTCGAGGAGAGGGGGACGAAAGCTGTCTCGTCCACCGCGCGCTCGGACGGGCCATTCGGGGGGCTCGGTCATGCCACGGATGCCGTCGGGAAGCCCGATATCGGCGCGAGCGCGGCCAAGCCGACAGGGCGGGAGGCGTGCCTCGTTGAGGAGGTCGACGACCTAGCCCGGGCACTCGGCGAGGCGCATGTCGAGCTGCGCGCCTTGAAGCGCGGCGGGGCCGCAGGCTTGGGGTTTCGTTGAGCTCGAGCAGCTCCGCGTCGAGCATGGCCTGAGCGTCGCCGCCTTCTGCCGGGCGGTCGGGCTGCCCCAACGGACCTTCTCTGACCGCCGAGCCCGCCATCACGCCGGGCCATGAGGTTCGGGGACCCTGGCCGACGCCGGCCAGGGACGGGATCCGCGCCCGCGTGGTTGAGCTCGCGCTGAAGTATCCGATGTGGGGGCATCGCAAGATCGCCTGACTCGCCCGTCACGAACACGGCCTCCACGTCGCAGACGCGACGTGTCTGCGGATCCTCCGCGAGCCGGGCTGACCCTTCCGGTCGACTACGTCTCAGAGCGCCGGAAGCTGGCCGGCGCCCGCCGGGAGGCGTTCCTCGAGCTCCCCACGCGCCGCAACCGGGTCTGGCAGATGGACTTCTTCGAGCTCGAGACCACCGGCGGCGCGACGTGGCGCTCGGGCGACGTGATCGACTACGCGACCAAGCTCGTGCTCGCCGGGCCCGTCACCGCGACGCAGACCACCCGGGACGCGATCACCTCCGTCCAGGCCGCGGTCGAGCAGGCCGAGAGCCTGCTTGGCGGTCCGCTGCTCGAAGACCTCACCGATCCCGAGACCGGCGAGATCACGCCGGTCTTCCTCGTCACCGACAACGGCCCCTGCTTCAAGAGCTCCGGGTTCGCCCGCTACATCGACAGCCGGCCCGAGCTGACCCACATCCGCACCCGCCGCCGCTCACCGCAGACCAACGGCGTCATCGAGCGCTACCACAGCGCGATCAAGATCGAACAGCTCTGGCGGCAACTGCCCGCCGACGGAACCGAGATGACGACGATGGTCGAGCAGTTCCGTCAGCTCTACAACCCGATCCGGCCCCACGAGACGCTCGCCGGCGCCAGGCCGATCGAGCGCTACCTCAGCGCACTCGACCTCGAAACGCCCCACCCGCTCACCGCCACAGCGCCAACGCGCCAAACCACGCGGATTCCTTGACGCGGGACAAATATCCGGTTGGCTCAGGCTGTTGGTGAGGCAGTGATCTCGGCGTAGGTGGTCGGTGAGTGGGCGGCGCCGAGCCCGAGCAGGGTCTGGAACTCGTCGAGGTAGACATGCAGGTGCTTGTCGGAGGCGTGGCGGTAAGTGCCCTGCAGCCAGGTCTTGAGGTTCGACAACGCGCGGTGTGCGCGTGGCAGGATCAGCTTGCGGTCAGGGCGGCGCGCGTGCTGAACGATCGGGCGATGGTCATAACCCAAGCGCCTCAGAGGCGAATAGCCGACCCACCCGTCGGTGTGAACGATGCTGCCCGCGGGCACGTGCTCGGTGACAAAGCCGCCGAGCGAGGCGCCCGATGCATCGGGCGGCGCGGCCAGACGGAGTCGTCCCGATCCGTCCCCGCGAACTTCGGCGACGACGACAAGCCGTTTGCCCACGGGGTCTCGGCCGGCGCGTCGTGCGGGATCGCGGCCGCCGATGAAGCCTTCGTCGACCTCGACCTCACCCGAGAGCGGCTCGCGTTCAGGGGCGACCATCGCGCGTCTGAGCTTCTGCAACATCAGCCAAGCGGTCTCATAGCGCGACAGTCCGAGCTGGCGCTGCCGCTGCTTGGCCGAGATCCCGGGCTGGTGGGTGGCGACCAGGTAGGCAGCCCAGAACCACAGCCGCAACGCTGTGTGCGAGCCATGCATCACCGTGCCGGCGGTCACCGAAGCCTGGTGCGAGCAGGCCGCGCACTCCCACAGGTGCCGGCGCTCGAGCACCCATGCCCGCCCGCTGCCGCATGCCGGGCAGCGGTAGCCATCCGGCCACCGCGACTGGGCCAGGTACTCAAGGCACGCGACCTCGTCAGAAAAGCGCTCCTGGAACTCCATGATCGACCGCGGGAAGTCTGGCCGGCCCATCGGGGCACCGTAAGGCCACAACCTGACGGAACCGGATATTCATGGGGACGACTATCGAACCCATGAGACGCGGGGCGACGACGGTGACCTGCAGGGCGGTCTGGGCCTCTTCGACTCCACGACCGCGGCGCGCGACCCCAGCACTACCGGCTTGGTATCAGCGGGTCCCCGGTGTACCTGATAGGCTGTCTCCCGGTCGCCTGACCGCCTGACCGCCTGACCGCCTGACCGCCTGACCGCCTGACCGCCTGACCGCCTGACCGCGTGCCGCGCCGGTTGCCTTGTCGGGGCCGAGCGGCGTTTCGGTGGTCCCCGATTCCAGCGGGCTTTACCCGAGCAGCGTGGTTAGGGCGCCAGTGCGGCGATCGCGTCGGCTAACCGCGCGCCGAACGCGCCTGGCTGTTCGCCGGCTCGCGGCGCGAGCGGGCGCCCGAACGTGACCGTCGCGCGTCCGCGCTGCGTGAGCCCGCGGCCCTTGGGCATGAGCAGCGCGGTGCCGCCGACGTGCACGGGAACTGCGGGGACGGCGGCGCCGACGCACAGCCGCGCGACGCCGCCGCGAAAACCGCTCAGCGCGCCCGCCGCGCGCGTCGCTTGGGGGTAGAGCAGAAGGTTCCAGCCCTCGCCGAGCAGCGCCGCGGCGCGCGCGAGGCCGCGGCCGTCGCCTGTGCGGTCAAACGGGAAGGTCCCGATCCACAGCGCGGTCGCTAGTGCGTAGCGGCGCTGGCGGTAGAAGCGGTCTGCCGCCGCGCCGACAAGCGTGCGGGTCCGCCATGCGCGTGGTAGCGCGTCGAGCACGAGCGGCGTGTCGAGGTCCGACGCGTGGTTGGCCGCGAGTACGGCGGGTTGCGGTGCGTGCTCGAGGTCGCTTGCGCCGTGGATGGCGGGTCGGGCGAGGAACCGCGCGGTCGGGAACAGGAGGCCCTGCTGCAGCGCCTCGCGCACCCGGCCGGCCGCGAGGCCGCGGGCCCAGGCGGGGTCGTCGACCGGCGCGGCGCGCTCCCAGGCGTCGGATCCGGCCCAGCGTTGCGTCCGCCACCGTTCCACGCGCGCCTCAAACGACCTCGGCGTAGAACAGCGGCGGGCAGTGGAAGTGGGTGATCGTCGGGTCGCGCCCGACGGTCTGCTCGGCGATCTCGAGCGCGTCGCGCAGCGTCGACGCGCGGCGGAACCCGAGGCGCCGGCACGCGTCTGGGTCGCCGCCGATGACGACGACGTCGCCGACGTGCTGCAGCGCGTGCGCGCCCCAGTACCACATGTAGAACGGGTGGACGCCGTGGTAGGCGTGTGAGGTGCGGTAGAGGTGCCGGTACCACTCGTCCTCGGCGTACGCGCGTTCGTAGCGGTGCAGCTCGCTCGGGTCGGTCGTCTCGGGGAGCACCTCCTCGTAGAAGTCGATGTACGAGGGATGGTGGACGGGGTGGAACTCGCGCTCGACGGGGTGGGTGAAGATGAGCACGCCGCCTTCGCGGACGAGCGGTCGGCCCTGGTAGAGGTTGAAGAAGTAGCCGAGCCCGAGGCACATGACGAGCACCGGGTTGAGGATCGAGTTGACGTTGTACGGGCCGATGTGCGGCAGCCCGAACGTCACGATGTCGCTCTGGCCCTCGACGCGCACGGCCTGCTGCTCGGCGAGGCGCTCGCGGACCACGGCTTGCACCGCTGCGCTCTCCCCCGCGCTGACCCCCGTGACGCCGTACGGCGCGAGCTGGCGCTGGAAGAGGGTGCGCCGCGGACGGGTGGGCAGCCGGTCGACGGCCGCCTGCACCGCGCCGAACGTCCGCTGCTCGCGCGGCGTCCACAGCGCCTCGGGCTTGGCCAGGAAGCCGAGCGGCGCGCCAAACATGCGGTTGTCGGTAGTTGCGCTGACGTGGAACACGGCGAGCTCGCGCTCGATGAGATCACCCTGGCGAAACGAGGAGCGGTGCAGCTCGGAGCGCTCGGGATGCATGAACGAGCGCGAGTGCTGCAGCGTGCGTGCGGTGTGGTGCGCGGAGATCGAGCGATAGGTGCCCAGGCCGATCGCCGCCGATTTCTGCCCGCCCTGCAGCGGCGCGGTCACGAGGTGCACGTAGACGAGCAGGTCCGACTCGGCTGCCCGGCGATTGAGCGTGACCGGCTCGCCGTGCGGTGTGTCGCCGACGACGACATTGCCGTCGGGGTCTTCGGCGTCGTGCTGGGAGAGGCGATCGGGCCAGAACGCGTCGAAGACGCGGCCGCCGAGCGCGTGGCGCAGCTCGGCGTCGGTCATCCGGCGGTGAAGCGCGAGCGCGGCGATCAGCTCGATGTCCTCGACGCCGGCGCGGTAGGCCCGCTCGACGACCTGCTCGACGATGAGGCCGCGGACGTCGGGCGGGCGCATCGGCGGCAGCGGGACGGAGAGGTCGTCGAACGCGATGCTCAGGCGCATGCCCGGGCGCAGGAGCGCGTCGAGCGGGTCGGTGCCGAGCGGCTCGTCCAGCGCGTCGGCGATGGCCGCCTCGACGTCGGTGAGCGCGGGCACGGGCGGCGGCGCGTGGACGACGCGCGCGCCGACGGGCAGGCGCTCGAGGCGCAGCTGCTCGCCCGAGTGGAACACTGTCGGCGGCGAGTGTTCGGTGACCTCGATGACGGACCCGCCACGCCGCGCTGCGGAGCTGCGGCGCGCGGCGCGCTCGAGGACGGCGCGCCGGGGCAGCGCGGGGCGGTCGAGGCTCATGCGGGCTCGCGCAGGTCAAAGACGGTCTTTACGCGCCGGGTGCGCGCCGCGCGGGGCGCGCCGGCCAACGCGTCGGCGTACTTGTCGAGCGCGTACCCGTCCCCGACGAGGTCGCCCGCGCCGAGGCGCCCGGCGAGGTCGATCGCCGCGGGGAACGCGCCGGTCGGCCCGTAGGCGCCGAGGAGCCTCAGCTCGCGCTGCCAGGCGAGCGCGAGGTCGACGGTGACCCGGCCGGGCATGCCGACGAGCACGACCGCGCCGCGCGCCCGGGTGACGGTCACCGCCGCCTGCAGCGACGCGCTCGAGCCGACGCAGTCGAGCACCGTGTCGGCGCCGCCCAGCAGCAGCTCGTCGCCGAGGCGCCCAACGAGTCGGCGCGCCCCGGTCAGCCGGGCGACCTCGCGGTGCACCGCGTCGGGCGCACACACCGCGTCGGCGCCAAAACGGCGCGCGGTGCCCTGCTGGCCGGGGTGCTTGGCGACGGCAAGCACCGTCGCGCCCGGGGCGAGATCGCGTACGGCGGCGACGGTAAGCAGCCCGATGGTCCCCGCGCCTACGACCACGACGACATCGCCGTCCCCGGGGTCGGCCAGCCGCGCGGCATGCAGGGAGCAGGCAAGCGGCTCGACGAGCACGGCGTCCTCGTCGCGTAGCGCGTCGGGCACCTCGTGCACCTGGGACCCGTGCGCGACGAGCCCCTCGCTCCACCCGCCGCTTGTGTCGCGGCAGAACCCGACCTGCAGACCGGCGGCGACGTCACCGTCGACGACGTGGCGGCACAGCGCCGCGTGGCCGTCCCCGCACTCCGGGCACGCCCGGGCGACGCCGCGGGCATGGCAGCCAAGCGCCGGCTCGACGACGACGCGGGTGCCGTCGCGCAGCGCGCCGACAACCTCGTGGCCGGGGACGAACGGCGACGAGGTCAGCGCGCCGAGATACGGCGACGCGTCGCCGGTGACGAGCGCCTGGTCCGAGCCGCAGATGCCGGCCAGGATCGGGCGGACCTGCACCCAGTTGTCGGCCGGCGGCAGCGGCGGGTCGGTCTCGACGAGCCGCAGGCCGCCGAGCTGCGGACGGCGGACGACCCGGGCGGCGACGTGCCGGGCGACCGAGGGGGTGAACTGGACGGCGAGCACGCGGCGGCCGGCTCAGGCGGGGACCGGGGTGCGTGCGGCGCCCGGCTCGCGGTGCCACTCGAGGACCTCCCAGCGGCGCCGGCGCGCCTCGCGGGCGAGCCGGAAGTCGGGGTTGACGGCGTGCGGGTGCCCGACGAGCTCGAGCATGGGCAGGTCGGAGACCGCGTCGCCGTAGGCGTGCACGTCAGCAAGCTCGACGCCGTGCGCCTCGGCCAGCGCGGCGACGGTCGAGGCGCGACCGTCGGCGGTCAGCGGCGGCTCGGCGAGCTCGCCGGTGAACTGCCCTTCGCGTTCGACCAAGCGGGCGGCGACGACCGCGTCGGCCAGGTGGCCGAGCGGTGCGACGAGGAAATCCAGTGCGCCGGTGAGCAGCACGATCCGGTCGCCGCGGCGGCGGTGGGCGCGGATGCGGCGCACGGCGGCCTGCTGGACGCGGGGCAGCAGGAACTCGCTGAGCACGTCGCCCGCGTGCTTGCGCAGCTCGTCGGCCGGCAGCCCGGCGTACTGCTCGTAGAAGCGGCGGTTAAACGCCGCGCGCGACGAGCGGTCAAGCACGCGCCAGCCCGGCGTGCGGGCGGCGAGCGCGGCGAGCCACAGCGCGCGGTCGACCTGCGGCATCGTGCGACCGCGCAGCCACGCGTAGGCGTGGGCGATCGTCGCGTCGAGCACTACGCCCTCGACGTCAAGGACGGCCAGCGCGGGCGCGGCGCCATCGGCGCGCGGGGCGAGCGCGGCGTCGCGGCGCTCGCGGGCGGCGCCGGTCGCGCGCGGCGGGCGCGGCGGGGTGACGAGCGCGCGCAGCGCAGGCAGGTGACCGTCACGCAGGTACGCATCCCAGTTGACGAGCGCCGGGTCGAACGGCAGGCGCTCGCGGTCCTCCGGCGCCAGGCGCGCGGCGAGCGCCTGCGCCTCGCGGTCGTCAAAGACGCAGTCAAGCTCGACGTACGGGCCGTACAGCTCGGTCAGGCGCCGCAGCCGCTCGAGCGAGCGGCGCTCCCGATGGAGCCGTCGCTCGACATCGTCGGTCTTGGGCACGGCGACGCGATCGAGCAGCCAGCGGCCGGCGGCGAGTGCGCGGTCGCCGCGGTCCAGGGCGCCGAGGACACGGTCCCGGCTCATAAACCGCCAGTCGGGGACCTCGACCGGGACGCCGTCCTCGTCGGGCAGCGGCGCGGCGCGGAGCTCCTCGGTGACGATCGCGGCGATCTCGCCGATGCGCAGCGGGTTGCGCGCCCCGCTGGCGAGATGAACCACGCGCGGGCGGGCCGGCGCGCCGGCGGGCGCCTGCGGCGGGTGCGCGGCGGCGGCGACGCACGCGTGGGCGACCAGATCGACCGGCACGATGTCAAGGCGGGCCGACGGCTCGGCCGGGAAGCGCGGGACGAGCCCGCGACCGTAGGCGAGGATGATCGGGTCGGCGACCTTGATCCCCTCAAGCCAGCCCGGGTGCGGGAACGCGAGTGCCGACTCGATGATCGACGGACGCACAACGGTCAGGCGGGCGAGGCCCCGCCCGGCGACGGCGCGCTCGGCAAGGGCCTTGGAGAGCGTGTACGCGTCCGACCAGCCCAGGCCGCGTGCGCGCTGGCGGCCGCGCTCGACAAGCTCGTAGCGCACCCACGCGCGCCGGCCGCGCTCAGCCCGCGCGCCGACGGCGAGGTCGCCGGCCGGACCGAGCTCCTCGCGCGCCTCCGCGGTGAAGCGCCGCTGGTGCCCGGGCAGCCGCGAAGCGGCCTCAAGCTCGACGCGCCACGCGCGGGCAGCGGCAAGCTCGGCATCGAAGTCAACGACCGGCTCGGCCGGCGCCTCGCCGTGGGCGCGCTCAAGGACCAGGCCGGTGCGCCGCCCGGCCGCGTACGCGGTCGAGACGTGCACGACATCGGGCTCAGCGCCGGCGGCGGCGAGCACGTCGAGCAGCCCGACCGCGCCAAGGACGTTCAAGCCGAGGATCTCGTCGAGCGGCTGCTCGAAGGAGACCGAGGCGGCGCAGTGGACGAGCACCTCGACGCCGGCAAGCTGCGCGGACGCAAGCGGACTGAGGTCCTCGAGATCGCCGGGAACGGCGCGCAGACGGCCATCGGCGAGCGCCGCGGCCGTCGCGTCGCTGAGCGCGGCGAACGGCGCGGCGCTGAGAACCTGCTCGGCGAGCCGGCGCTGAGCAGCCTCAGCGTCGGGCGCACGGACGAGCACGAGCAGCTCGCCATGGTCGGGGACCTCACGCAGCCACGCAGCGAGCACGACCTTCCCGACGAAGCCGGTCGCGCCGGTCAGCAGCAGCCGGCGCCCGGCCAGGCGGGCGGCGACGGTCTCCTGCTCTCCCACGGCGGCGGCCACCCCGCGACCCTACCCGGTCGTCTACTGACTTGTCAGTAGGGTTCGTCCGCGCGATGGCCACCGACGCCTCAAGCTCCCGCGCGCGTGCCCTGGCCGCGGCGCGCGCCGCGTTTGCCGAGCACGGGTTCCACGGCACGCGGCTGCAGGACGTCGCCGCCGCGGCGGGGTTGCGCCACCCGACGCTGCTGTACCACTTCGGCTCGAAGGAGGGGCTGTACGCGGCGGTCATCGAGGAGGCGTTCGCCGACTGGGCGGCCGAAACCGAGCGGGCCATCTCAACCGGGCTGCGTGGCTTCGACCAGGTCGCCGCGCTTGTCGAAGCGGGGTACCGGTTCCTTGTCGCCCACGCCGACTTCGTGCGAATCTGGCGCCACGAGGCGCTCGCCGGCGGCGGGCGCCTCGAGGACGCCGTGGTCGCGTTCATCCGCCCGTTCGTCGCGCGCGCGATCGAGTTCCTCGAGACGGAGGTCGCGGCCGGGCGCCTGCGCGCGCACGCGCCGGCCGAGCTGCTGCAGGTCGCCTATGCGACGCTGATGACCTACGTCTCCGAGGCGCGCTTCAGGGCGCGGCTGCTTGACGAAGAGCCGCTTGCCGAAGACGTGCTCGCGGGTCACCGCGCGGCGCTTATCGCGCTGCTGCGCGCCGCGCTTGAGCCTGCGGCAGCGCGTCGTTGAGGGAGCCCGAGCGCAGCGGCGTCTCGCTCAGTCGGGCCACGGCGTAGCCCGCGGCGCGCACGGCGCGGGTCAGCTCGTCCGTCCGCGCCCGGCCGCGCTCGAGGTCGGCGGCCGGCAGTTCGATCCGCCCGAGCGGCCCGAGGTGGCGGACGCGCAGCTCGGGGAACCCGAGCGCCTTGACAGCACGCTCGGCGCGGTCGACCTGTGCGAGCGTGCCCGACGTCACCGGGGTGCCGTACGGCACCCTCGAGGCCAGGCAAGGGCTCGCCGGCTTGCGTGCGCTCGACACGCCGCGGCGGGCGGCGAGCGCGCGGACCTGTGCCTTGCCGACGCCGTGCTCGAGCAGCGGGTGCAGCACGCCGTGCTCGGCGGCAGCGGTCAGCCCCGGGCGCCAGTCGCCTCGGTCGTCGGCGTTGGCGCCGGAGAGGACAATCGGCCCGAGCGCCGCGAGCACGTCGTAGAGCTCGGACTTGCAGTGGTAGCAGCGGTCGGCGCCGTTCGCGACGTAGCCCGCGCGGGCGAGCTCTGCCGTCGTCACGGTGCGGTGCGCGATCCCGACCGCCGCGGCGACGGCGCGCGCGCCGTCGAGCTCGCCGGTGGCCAACGCGGGCGAAACTGCGGTGACAGCGACCGCGCGCGGGCCGAGGGCCTGCGCGGCGAGCGAGGCGACCAGGCTCGAATCCACGCCGCCGGAAAACGCGACAACCGCGCCGTCCAGCGCGGCGAGGCGAGCGAGGAGGGCGGCCTCGAGGGCGGCAGGAGCGCCGCTCACCCCACGCGCTCCTGCGCCGCCGCGAACGCGCGCGCCCACACGGCGCGGACCGGTCGCCCGAGCGCGGCCGCGGCGCGCGCGACGTCGTCGTGCTCGGGCGCCGCGTTGACGACCTCGCCGTCGAGCCGGCCGAGCTTGACTCCGACGCGCTCGCCGTCGATGTCGACGTGGGTGTGCTCACGCACGAGCTCGTAGCGCGCGACGGGCGTGACGCGCACACCGAGCGTCGTCGTCGCGCGGAGCATCGCGGCGGCGACGGCCGGCTCGGCGGCGGGCCGCGCGACGGCAGTGAGCACGACGCCGGGACGCCCCTTCTTCATCTGCACCGGCGCGACCCACACGTCGAGGGCGCCGGCGGCCGTGCACGCGGCGACGGCGTCGGGCACGAGCTCGGGGGTGAGGTCGTCCAGCGTGCACGCGACAAGCACGGCGTCGCGACGCGGCGCGCCGGGCTGCGCCTCGCCGAGCAAGACGCGCACGACGTTCGGCCGCTCGGGCGTGTCGCGGGTTCCGGCGCCATAGCCGACGGCGGCGAGCGTCAGCGCGGGCACCGGCCCGAACGCGTCGCACGCAGCGGCGAGAAGGGCGGCGCCGGTCGGCGTGACGAGCTCCGCGTCGCCGTCGACGCCGACGAGAGGCGCGCCGCGCAGCAACTCAAGCGTCGCTGGGGCCGGCAGCGGCAGACGGCCGTGGACGGCGCGGACGAAGCCGCGGGCGACCGGCAGCGGTGAGCACACGGCGCGCTCGACGCCAAGGTCGTCGAGCGCGAGCGCCACGCCGCACACGTCGGCGATCGCGTCGGCGGCGCCGACCTCGTGGAAATGCACGCGCTCGGGCGGTACCCCGTGGATGCGCCCCTCGGCTTCGGCCAAGCGGCGAAACGCGTCGTGGGCGAGCGCGGCGGCGCGCGGCGGCAGCGCGGCGTGGTCGAGCAGCCCGCGGACCGCGGCCCAGTCGCGGTGCACCCCGCGCGCCTCGGGCGCCGTCACGCGGACACTCGCGGCGCCGATGCCGTGCCGCGAGACGCGCTCGACGGCGACCGTGAGCCCGTCGACGCCGAGGCGCGCAAGGCCGCCGCGGACGGCGTCGAGCGACGCGCCAGCGTCGAGAAGCGCGCCAAGGAGCATGTCCCCGGCGACGCCGGCGACGCAGTCGACGTAAAGCAGCCGGGTCACGCGGCGCTGGCCGCGCGCGCGATCCGAGCGGCGATCGTGCCCGCGCCGAACCCATCATCGACGTTGACAACCGCGACGGCCGCCGCGCACGACGCAAGCATCGCGTGCAGCGCGGTCATGCCGCCGGCGGCGACCCCGTAGCCGGTCGAGG
>JAABUZ0100006542.1_pt1 | contig 14520 bp, 14 predicted proteins | sample 5562091 | NCBI WGS metagenome assembly JAABUZ01 (sample SAMN12813069, study PRJNA571459) | rock metagenome | isolation source: Antarctica rocks | place: Antarctica: Victoria Land, Linnaeus Terrace sud | collected 2015-12-21 | reverse complement strand
AACTCGGCTGAGGGCAGTATGGCGGAGGTGAAGCTGGCGCAGATTGCATTGAGCAAGTCTTCCAATGATGAAGTGAAGGGATTTGCGCAGAAGATGGTCGACGACCATACGAAGCTCATCAGCGACATGAAACCTTTTGCCCAAAAGGCGGGAGTGACGCCGCCGATGAAGCTGAAGCCGGAACACCAGATGCTGGCAAAGAAGCTTTCCGGCCTTTCCGGGGATGCTTTCGACAAGCAGTACATCACGGAGATGGTGAAGGATCACCATAAGGACTTAGCGGAGTTTAAGTCTGAAGAGAGCTCGACCAGCAACACGGACCTGAAGAATGCGGTGTCCCAAGGGGAGCAGGTCATCCTGCAGCATACGGAGATGATCGACGAGATGGCGAAGAAGAATGGGATCAGCGCACCGACGAGCGCGATGTAAGTCAAAAGGTCAGAACGTGGGTAAGAGCCGGCCCGAATGGGCCGGCTTTTCTTGCCAAACGGACTCGATCGCGGTCAATGACGGAGAGAAGCATATCCGGGCGAGGCATATCCGGACGAGGCCGACATTTTCTGGAAATGTTCCGTCGTGTTCGCAGGTGTAGAACTCAGCATCGGAAGCGGTTGGTAGTTGCTGCGCGACGGCAGGTGTGTTGCTGAACCTGCTGAACCTTAAGATAGAGACAGGCCGAGAGTATGGGGGCGAGGGAGGGCTGTCGCGGGTCTGGGGTAAGAGGCGATGTCGGCTGTGGCCGCTTCAGAGATGGTAGACTTTCCCTGTGCCGGGTCCTACGCGACGTAATCCCGCCAACCCCGCCAGGTCCGGAAGGAAGCAACGGTAACGGGTCATTACGGGCGCAGTAGGTCGCCCGGTACACTTCCATGCCATCCAGACTTGGAGCGGTGGTGCAGAGCGCACGTCGTCGAAGCGTTGCACCCACCCCGACCTGCCTGAGCTGTTGCTTGAGTGGCCGGACTCATCTGGCACCCACACGGCAGTTTCCTTTGAGATTTGACAAGGCGTGTTGAGGTTACCGGCGACGAGGAGTTGACCGAAGCTCCGGGGCCGGGCGTTCCACCTGAAGCATATCCAGATCCATGGGCTGAAGACCTGTTGATGACACGGAAAGCGATGTCGGCGAGAATGGAGCCTAGCTGAACGTCGACTCGGGTGTGTGTCAATGAGTCTCAGCTGCAGAGAGGTGATGGATTTGAGTTTGGTGTTACGGCAGCAAGCGCCGGTGAGGGCAAAGATCACTTCCGTCGGGGCTTACGTTCCACCGCGTCTGCTGACCAATGCAGACCTGGAAAGAATGGTGGCGACCAACGACCAATGGATCACGGAGCGGACGGGCATCCGCGAGCGGCACATCGTTGAGAAGGGGGTTGGCACGAGCGATCTGGCGACGGAGGCGGCCAGAGTTTGCCTCCAGAGGCGAGGCGTGGATGCGAGTGAGGTTGAAGTCATCATTGTCGCGACGGTGACGCCGGATATGTTCTTCCCGGCTACGGCGTGTCTGGTGCAGGACCGGCTGGGGGCAAAGCATGCATGGGGGTTTGACCTGTCGGCGGCGTGATCGGGGTTTCCGTATGCGCTGCAGGTGGGGGCGAAGCTGGTCGAGAGTGGGATGCACCGGCGAGTGCTGGTGATCGGCGCGGATGTGATGAGTTCGGTGATCGACTACACGGACCGGGCGACGTGCGTGATCTTTGGCGACGGCGCCGGGGCGGTGCTGCTGGAGCCGTGCGAGGGCGATGAGATCGGGCTGATCGACTACTGGCATGAGATCGACGGATCGGGTGCGGTGGCGCTGAACATGCCGGGGGGCGGAAGCCTCCACCCGGCGACGGCGGAGACGGTTGCGGCGAAGATGCACTACGTACACCAGGATGGCGGGGCGGTGTACAAGTTTGCGGTTCGCAAGATGGCTGAGGCGGCAGAGACGGTGCTGACGCGCAATGGTCTGACGGGCGCGGACCTGAGCTGTTTTATTCCTCACCAGGCGAACAAGCGCATCATTCTTTCGACGGCGGAGCGGCTGGGGCTCGGGGAGGAGTGTGTGGTGATCAACATCGACCGGTATGGAAATACGACGGCGGGAACGATACCTCTGGCGATGGACACGGCGATGGGTGAGAAGCGCTTGAAGAAGGGCGATATGGTACTGCTGGCGAGTGTGGGAGCCGGGTTTACGGTAGGGGCTACTTTGTTGCGGTGGGAGTTTTAGGGTAGGTCCCTCTTGTTCCGCTTGCCTAGATGTATCTTCCAGATATATCTTAGAGATATGAAGGTGAGTGAGACAGGTGGGGTTGAGAAGACGACCACGACGGAGGCTCTGCTCGGGATGCTCAGTCTGGGACCGATGTCGGGATATGAGATACGGCAGAGGATTGAGATGTCGATTGGGAACTTCTGGAATGAGAGCTTTGGGCAGATCTACCCGGCATTGAGCAAGCTGCGCAAGCAGGGGCTGGTGGAGGTGGAGGAGACGGGGCGGGCGGGGCGGAAGGTGTACTCACTTACCCCTGCCGGAAGGGAGCGGCTGGCGAGCTGGCTGGCGGTGATGCCGTCGGTGCGCAAGCCTCGGAACGAGATGCTGTTGAAGCTCTTCTTTGGGAGCAACGGGAGCCTGGAGGATGCGCGGCAGCAGGTGCTGGCAGAGCGTGAGCGGTATAGGGCGGACCTCCTGCGGTACAGCCTGCTGGAGCCGGAGATTCGAAAGCGCCATGCGAGTAGAGCGGGGCTGCCGTTTTTTCTGATGACGCTGCGGTATGGGATTGCGGAGGCCCGGGCTGTGATGGAGTGGGCGGACGAGACGCTTCGGACGCTGGACGAGCTAGAAGGAAGCAAGGGGCAAGAGGAGGAATGATGACACATGGGGATCCGTTATGGATAAGGGCATTTCTGGGCGTTCATGTGGCGGCTGGCGCGGCGTCATTTCTGCTGGCCCCGGTGGCGCTGGCGACGGCCAAGGGCGGCAAGCAGCATAAGCGCTGGGGCATGGTTTACCTGGTGTCGATGGGCGTGGTCGCGGGGACGGCGCTTCCGATGGCGCTTTACCGGCCGGTGTTATTTCTCGCGCTGGTCGCGGTGTTCAGCTTTTATCTTGCGTTCTCGGGCTACCGGGTGCTGCGGCTGAAGAGCCTGGCCCGGGGCGAGAGTGCGGCTCCGATCGACTGGATCGCCGCGGTGTTTACGTTTGCGAGTAGCGGGTGTTTGGCAGTATTTGGGGCGTTCCGCCCGCAGTGGGTGCAGGGGTTCGGGATTGTCGCGATCGTCTTTGGGCTGATCGGGATGCGAGCGGCGGGACTTCAGCTATGGAGTTTTGTCCGAAAGCCGACGGAGAAGATGTTCTGGTGGTACACGCATCTGGGGAATTTTATCGGGAGCTACATTGCGGCCTGGACTGCATTCTCCACGGTAACGCTGAGCCGCGTCTTCCAACATGCGGGCATCGTCCTCTGGCTCTGGCCTACAGCCATCGGAGTTCCGGCGATTGTTTTGACTACGATCTATTACAAGCGCAAGTTCACACGGCCGGGCGGGGTTGCGGTGGCGGCTTAGGAGGAGCGCCCTAGCCCTGCACACGAGGGGTGAGCGGCTTGCCCAGGGATCGTGTCTTGCAGGAGCGTGCCTACCAGAAATTGTGTTTTGCAGGCGTTACGCGCTGGCGGGCTCGGCCTTGGGCGAACCGCCTTTGAGCGAACGGGAGGTCTTATAGATCTTCCAGAAGGCAATGCCGCAGCCGACGAGGATGACGGACCACAGAACGGCGAGGATTGTCGTGGCCCATTTTTCAGAGAAGTGAGCCCAAAGGCCAAGGACCTGTTTCCCGTAGCGCACGCCGAGCCACGCGGCGATGATGTGCCGCACGGCGCGGCTTAGGGTGAAGGCGGTGAGGAACTTTCGCCTGGACATATTGAGCGCGCCTGCGGCCAGGACAAATGGAGAGAGCGGCATGGGAGGAGGAAGAAGCGCGGGCAGAGCGACGGCGAGAAGGGCGTGATTCTCCATCCACCCGGTGACGCGCCTGAAGATGCGTTTGGGGACGTGCTTCTCAAGGAATTGCATGCCGCCCGCGTGACCGACCTGATAGCTGAAGTATCCGCCAAGAGCCGAGCCGACCGTTGCGGCGGTGACGAGGATGAATAGATTGGCCTTTTGGGCGGCGAAGAGGACCAGCATGATGTCTGTCACGCCCGGGATAGGGAGGGGCACGAAGGAGGAGTCGACGATGGAGACGAGGAAGACGCCAATAAGACCGAAGCGGATGAGGATATGGAGAAACGCGTTTTGGTGATGTGGGGCGACGAGCCAGACAGTGGCAGAGTGGAGCGCCGGGGATCCGGCATAGGCGAACTCCCCCCAAGGAATGGTCATGTTGATACAGACGCGGGTGGAAGGCCCGAAGTCGCTAAACTTTTTTGAATGAGCGTCGGATTGTGCGTAGGACGAACTGGGGATGAGAGGAGCGTATCCGATCGTCAAAGGAGGCGCAAGGGGCCGAGTGGGGGAAGGATGCCGAGGCTGGCGGCGGATCTCCGGAAGCGGTCGATGGTCTCCATGCAGTCGGGGTCGAGGTGGTAATGGATGTTTCGGGTGAGGTATTCCCGGATCACTTCGGGCGGAAGGGCGATGCGGGAGGTCCACTCGTGAACGAGTTCGTCGATGTGGACCAGGCCGTGGTCGCGGGAGAGCTGGAGATCGAGGATGAGTTGTGCAGCGGATAATGTGCGCGCTGTGAGGGCTTCCGGGCGGGCGGCCCAGACGGCGGCGACCCAGGGGAGGCCGGTGCGGGTGCGCCACTCGTGGGCGAGGTCAAGCCAGAGGAGCGGACCGGCGGCGGCGTCGATCTCCGATTGGCGCTGGCGGGCGAGGAGGGCGGGGTCGCCGATGAGGAGGGCGGCGTCGGCATGCTGGAGCATGGCTACGGGATCGGCGGGGTGCGGGAGGAAGGCGGGGCTGTTGTTGTGGAAGTCCCGGAGGAGGATCTCTGCGTAGGCGACGGAGGAGCGGGAGGCCGTGTCGGCGGCGACGGTGCGGATGGTGTCGAGGGTGTGGGGGTGCTTGAGCAGCAGAAGGATGGAACGGACGTTGTCGAGCGAGGCAATGGTGCAGCCGGGAATGATGGCGAGCTCGGGGGTGAGGGCGGCGATGGGGATGAGGCCGAGGTCGGCTTCGCCCGAGAGGAGTTGGTGGGCGCAGATGGAGGGCTGGGTGTAGCCGAGGGTGTAGCGGGTGGCGAGCTCGGAGGCGAGGGGCGGGTGTTCGAAATCCCACATGAGCGGGGCGGGGTTGAGGAAGTGGATGGCGGCGACGCGGAGCGGGATCGGTGAGTTGGGCAAGCTGAGTCTTGTTCCAGTTTAGAGGATGAGCTACGGCGCTTGAGGGTCCGGGTGATGAGCGGCTCGATCCGACATACACCCTGACGGATTTCGAGCGGAGGGACGGAAGTTGCATTGATTTGCCGTCCCGGGACTTTTAGGTTCGTTGGCGTATCGATTTTGGCCCGGTCGAGCTTTCGGCAGGTCGGGATCTGTTGAGGTTGGAATGGCGTTGCGTCTGGATGTGCTTGAGGAAGAGCGACTGGGATGGATGGCGTTGACGTTGACGCCGGCGATGGGGCCGACGCGAATTGCGCGAACGGTAGCCAGGCTGGGCGGAGCGGGACGCATGTTTGGGGCTTCGCTGACGGAGCTTGAAGGGACGGGAATGCCGGCTGCTGCGGCGCAGTTCTGCGCGGACGGGCGGGCGCGGTCGGCGGCGGTGGACGAGATGCTAAGAGCCGCGGAGGCGGGTGGGGTCGTTTTGACGCCGGCGGATGAGGCGTATCCGGACCGGTTGCGGCAGATCTACGATCCGCCGACGGTGCTTTGGGTGCGGGGTGATGTGGAGCTGCTGGCAAAGGCTGGAATCGCGGTGGTTGGGACGCGGCATCCTTCGCCGTATGGGGCGGGGATGGCGGAGATGCTGAGCCGGGACCTGGCGAACCGGCGGCTGGTAATCTTCAGCGGCATGGCGCGCGGGGTGGACACGGCGGCCCATAAGGGGGCGTTGGCTGCTGGAGGGAAGACGGTCGCGGTATGGGGGACGAGCATCGACGTGATCTATCCGAAGGAGAACAAGCGATTGGCGGAGGAGATCGTGGCAAAGGGAGGAACGATCGTGAGCGAGTTCCCGCTGGGGACGTTTCCGGCTCCGCAGAACTTTCCGATCCGGAACCGGACGCTGAGCGGGATGAGTGTGGGTGTGCTGGTGATCGAGGCGGGGGAGCATAGCGGAACGAGGATCACGGCCCGGTGTGCCATGGAGCAGAACCGGGATGTGTATGCCGTTCCCGGAAATGTGACAAACAAGAATGCGTGGGGGCCGAATACCCTGATCAAGCAAGGGGCTAAGTTGACGGCGACGTGGGAGGATGTGTGGGAGGATCTGCCGTCGCAGGTACGACTTGCGCTCGAAGACGAAGCCGCGACGGGACGGGCTGTTGCATCCGAAGCGGGAGCTGGCGCATCACTCTTTAGCGGAACCGGCCTCGATGGTCTCCCCGAACAGGAACGTCGAGTCTATGAGCGACTGCGGCATGACGAGTCGACACAGCTGGACGAGCTGATCGAAAGGATGGAGGCGGAGATGGGGTCTGCCGAGATCTTTACAGCGCTGTTTGAGCTTGAGCTTGCGGGCAGGGTGCGGCAGATGCCCGGTAAAAACTACGTCCGGACTTTCTGAAGAACAGCGTGCTCTCGAAACTTTGCGGGGCAGGTGCGAGCCGCTCGAGTGGTTCGCCAGTATGTCGACCGGGTTGAGAGTCCCCGTGAGACGGAAGTGGCCGGGCGCAGTCTATTGAAGGAGATCCGATGGGTTTGCCCTGGCGAAAAGGATGTCGGGTTTGACTTGGCTCCAGCAAAGCGTGTTAGGTTCGCATGGAATCGGTCGATAAGAAAGTTCTGTTGTGCGGGCGTCGGTTGTGGGGCCGGGCCGCGTGTCTGAAGGAGTGAAAGGAAGCAATGGGAAAGTCATTGGTTATCGTCGAGTCGCCTGCGAAGGCAAAGACGATTGGAAAGTACTTGGGCAGTGATTACGTGGTGGAGGCCTCGATTGGGCACATCATGGATCTACCGAAGAACGACATCGGTGTGGAGCTGAAGCTGCGGACGTTTGAGCCAACGCTGATCGTGTCTCCGGGAAAGGAAAAGGTTGTAGACAGGTTGAAGAAGCTGGCGGCGAAGAGCGATGCCGTGTTTCTGGCGCCGGATCCGGATCGCGAGGGTGAGGCGATCGCAGCGCACCTGAAGTTTCAGCTGCTGCCTTCGATCAAGGACAAGAGCAAGCTGCAGCGGGTGACCTTCAACGAGATTACGCAAAAGGCAGTGAAGGCTGCGTTCCAGAATGCTCGTGATGTGGACGAGAACCTGGTGGATGCGCAGCAGACGCGGCGTGTGCTGGACAGGCTGGTGGGCTACCAGATCTCGCCCCTGCTGTGGGACAAGGTGCGGCGTGGGTTGAGTGCTGGCCGGGTGCAGACGGTGGCGCTGCGACTGATCGTGGAGCGTGAGCGGGAGATCAATGCGTTCAAGCATGTGGAGTACTGGACGGTTGACGCTCTGCTGAGCCCGGAGGGAAGTGGGCAGGAGTTTTCGGCGCGGATGGTTGGCGTTGAAGGAAGGCCCATACGGGTGTCAAACGGCGTGGACGAGGCTGGGAAGGAGCAGTTCCTGGCGAACGCCCTGCCGGACAAGGAAGCTGTCGATGAGGTTATCGGTCAGCTTGAGAAGGCGACGTGGACGGTTCGGGGCGTTGAAAAGAAGCAGCGCCGGAGGAACCCGGCGGCTCCGTACACGACGAGCAAGCTGCAGCAGGATGCGGCGGGACGGCTGGGCTTCAACGTGCGGCGGACGATGGGCGTGGCCCAACGGCTCTATGAGGGCATTGAGATCGGCAAGGAGGGGACGGTCGGGCTGATCACGTATATGCGAACCGATTCGACCCGGGTGAGCCCGGATGCGGTAGCGGAGGCGCGGGACTATATCGGCAAGCTGGGCGCGAAGTATCTGCCGGAGAAGGCGAACGAGTACAAGAGCAAGAAGGACGCGCAGGATGCGCATGAAGCGATCCGGCCGACGCATGTGGGCTTTACGCCGGAGTCGATACGGAAGTACCTCTCTGATGAGCAGTTTCGGCTATACCGTCTGATCTGGCAGAGGTTTGTCGAGAGCCAGATGACGCCGGCGATCTTTGACCAGACGACGGTTGATATCGCAGCGAAGGCGGACCGGACCTATGACTTCCGGGTGAGCGGAAGCGTGCTGAAGTTTGATGGCTTTCTGCGATTCCAGGAGGAAGACAAGCGGTCCAGGCAGGCGGCAAAGGACAAGGCAAGCAAGGAAGAGACCGCGCGCGAGGAGAGGCTTGAGACACAGGTCGAGAACTCGAAGGCCGCGAACGAAGGCGAGGAGGATGAGTCCGACCGGCGTTTGCCGGAGATCAGGAGCGGGCAGGCTCTCGATTTGAGCAGGCTGGCGCCGGAGCAGAAATCCACGCAGCCGCCGCCGCGCTTCAACGAGGCGAGCCTGGTGCGGACGCTTGAGGAGAAGGGAATCGGGCGGCCGTCGACGTATGCCTCGATCATCAACACGATCCAGGAGCGCGATTATGTGAAGAAGATGGCATCGAAGCTGGTGCCGACCGAGATCGGCATGGTGGTGACGGAGCTGCTGGTGAAGAACTTCCCCTACATCTTCGAGACGGGCTACACGGCGCAGCTCGAGGGCGAGCTGGATGCGGTCGAGGGTGGAACGGAGAAGTGGACGGATCTACTGAACGGCTTTTACGGGCACTTCGAGAAGGAGCTGAAGGTCGCCGAGACGGAGATGGAGGATGTGAAGCGGCGGGAGCAGAGTACGGAGGAGGTGTGCGACAACTGCGGAAGTCCGTTGATTCTGAAGTGGGGCAAGTTCGGCAGCTTCTATGCGTGCAGCAACTTCACCAAGGCGAAGCCGATGACGGTGGCCGCGGGCCCGTGGAAGAAAGACCAGAAGGTGGTGATGAAGAAGATCGCATCAGCGTTCTCGTTTCCGATGACGGTGAAGGCGCTGACGGAGGAGATGATCGAGTTCTCGAAGGAGGTCGGCGACGCGAAGGAGCTGGTGGCGGCTGTGAACGAGGCGGCACCGAAGGGCAAGAAGGTGGTTGTCGAGCCGTTCTCGTGCGACTTCACGAAGGAGAACTTCGCGGCGAAGCCGGATCTGAACTCGGCGGATGGACAGAGCGCAGAGGGAGAGCAGGAGGAGGAGTTCTGCGACAACTGCGGTCGGACGATGGTGCTGCGGAATGGACCTTGGGGCCCGTTTATGGCGTGCCCGGGGTACAACGAGGATCCGCCGTGCAAGACCATCCGGAAGCTGACGCAGAAGGTGCAGCAGAAGCCGCCGGTGCAGCTGGAGGAGCCGTGCCCGAAGTGTGGGCGGCCGCTGCTGCTGCGGAACGGGCAGTATGGGGAGTTCATCAGCTGCTCGGGGTACCCCAAGTGCAAGTACATCAAGCAGGAGCTGCTGGAGGTGCCTTGCCCGAAGGATGGCGGGGATATCGCTGTCCGGAAGACGAAGCGCGGTGACACGTTCTATGGGTGCGTGAACTACCCGAAGTGCGACTTTGCTTCCAATCTTAAGCTGGTGAACGAGGTTTGTCCGCAGTGCAAGAGCCCTTATGTGCTCGAAGTGGCGAATGCCGAGGGGACGTTTCTGGTGTGTCCGAATAACCACGAGGACCTACCGAAGAAGCGGAAGAAAAAGGGGGAGGCGGAGACGGTGGAGCAGGCGGATGGGGCAGTCTGCCACTTCAAAAAGAAGATCGGCGGCCCGAGGCCTAAGGAGGATTCGGCGGCACCAAGCACCGAGACCAGGCAGCCAGAGCTGACCCCGCATGGGGCCGAAAGCTAGATGATCCCGCGTCCCTGGAGAGACTCTCCGCTTGAGGGTACGCGGGGATGCGCGGTAGGGCGGCTTCCCTTATTGCATCAACTCTGTTACAAATGCGCAGATGGATCAAGTTTTATATATCCTGCTTACCCGTGGGACGTTTTCTTGCGTGCGCCGGTAAGTAGTTGAGAGATCGCGGGTTGTAAACATATGGCAAAGGCGGTTTGGAACGGGCAGACACTGGCCGAGAGTGAGACTTACGAGACTGTGGAAGACAACATCTACTTTCCCGAAGAATCAGTGCAGCGGGAATTTTTGCGGCCGAGTTCGACGACGTCCAACTGCCCGTGGAAGGGGCAGGCACGGTATTACACAATCCTGGTCGATGGGCAGGAGAACCCTGATGCTGCGTGGTACTACCCTGACCCTAAGCCGGCTGCCCGCTCCGTGAAGCACCATGTAGCGTTCTGGCGTGGAGTCGAGGTTACGAAGTAGGCGGCTGAATAGCTGATTGTGATAGGGGTCCTGGCCGGCGTAGACGAGGCACTTCGCCGAGCGCTCAGGTTTGAGCCGCTATCAAAGCACCCGAGGATAGGTTACGCATTCGATGGTGCAGACTGAGAGACGTCCAGGCAGGCTCTATCTCCCGCAGCTGGACGTCATGCGATTTTTTGCTTTTGCTACAGTCTTCTGTACGCATGCACTTCCGGGTGTAGACCCGGCCAGCCACGTCGGATGGGGACGGGGCATCGCGCTGCTGGAGAGGATTACACAGCATGCGGGCAGTAACGGGGTCGGCCTGTTCTTCCTGCTCAGCGCATTCCTCATCACGAATCTACTGACGATCGAACGCACGTCGACCGGAAGTATCCATTTGAGGGCGTTTTACACGCGGAGGGTACTCCGTATATGGCCCCTCTACTATCTGGCCCTGGGTATCGGGATTCTGATTCAGCCGCTGGATCCTGGATTTCACCTGCCCCATGACAAGGTGGTGAGCGCCTTCTTCTTCTTCCTGAATTGGGATGTCGCGATGAGAGGGTTTGCATGGAATCCCATCTTCGTATTGTGGACCATATCGTGCGAGGAGCAGTTTTATGCCCTTTGGCCACTGATGATGAAGGTGCTCTCGCCGCGGCGTATGCTAGCTGGCTGTTATCTGACGTTAGTTGCTGTCCTTGGCTTCGCATACTGGCCGGCTGGCCTGTTTGTGCGAAAGGGCGCGACGGACTTCGCGTCCATTTTCCTGTACTTCCCACTTGGCGGATTGCTGGCGCTTACCGCCGGAAAGAGCGAGTTCAGATGGCGGCCCTACATGCTGGTGCTGTGGTTTGTCGGTGGGCTGCTTTTGTGGGAGGTTGGAGGATTACTAGCCGCGCCCGACGGCATGCATGAAAATGCCCTGTTTTTTTTGTTCCTCGGCAACCTAATTATAGCTTGTGGAACATCACTGCTCTTTATGGCTTTCTTCAGGAGCGACGGTGCGATGTGGCCTAAGCCGCTGATCTATCTGGGTAAGATCTCATACGGCTTATATGTTTACCACGTGATGGCGCTGGATCTTGTTGGCACAATGACCGGTAGGCTGGGCCTGAGGCTGCACGAGGGTCCGCAGCATTCGCTCATCAACCTTGCGACTGTGCTCGGGATAAGGATGCCGCTTGCGCTAGGCCTGACAATTGCAGTCGCAGCCGCTTCGTATCGATATTTTGAAACGCCCTTCCTGCGTTGGAAGGATCGATTTTCGCTGGTCCACTCCCGCGAGGTGTGAGACGGCTCTCTCCGGCGGCACGCCCAGATTTCAGTAAGCCTCGGCGCGGTCCAGAGGCACGCGGACCTGAAAGCAGGTGTAACCGGGCCTGGACTGAACTGTAAGGAAGCCGGAGTGGCGACTGACGATGCGGGATGCGGTGTCGAGGCCGAGGCCTAGGCCGCTTCCGGGCGCCTTTGTAGTAAAGAAGGGCTCAAAGATGCGTGACTGAATAGCCGGGTCGATTCCGGGGCCGTCGTCCGTGATCTCTACGGTCGCCATCGAGCCAGTGAGCCGGGTACGGAGGCGCAGAATGCCACGGCCCTGCATGGCCTCAATCGCGTTATCGATCAGTGTGGTCCAGACCTGGCTGAGCTCGCTCCCGTAAGCACTGATGGGCGGCAGAGCTGGATCGAATTCGGTCTCGACCTGGATATCCGCCAAGCGGGACTGAAACATGACCAAGGTGGTGGTCAGGGATTGGGCCAGATCGACGTCCTGCACGGGGGCCTGGTCCATATAGGAGTAGTCCTTGATGGCGCTGATCAGGTCGAAGATGCGCACGGTGGAGTCGAGGACTGCCTCGGTCATTCGCTCGACACGCAGGGACGAGGCGATGGTGGCGAGGGCGAGGGGGAGGACCTCTGGTGCGACAACACGAACGAGCTCATCGAGCTGCCTAGTTGTCACGGAGGTCTCGGCGAGAGCGGGGGCGATCTTCCACGGCTCCGGGATGGAGTGGGTGCCGAGCCATCGAAGAATGACATCCTCGCGGTCTGCGTTTGCGAGCGGGCTCTTTGTGCTGCCGGTCTCCTGGGTGTAGCGGGCCATCTCCTCCCGCGTGTGAGTGACCCAGTCACGGTAGGCGGCGGATTGTTCTGGGGAGAGGCAAAGATTGCCGAGGCGATACTTCTGCTCGCCGTACTCCCTGAGTTCGCCGAAGAGGCTGGCGGCGGAACGCTGGGCGGCGGAGGCGGGGTTGTTGAGCTCGTGGGCGAGGTTGGCGGCGAGCTTGCCGAGGGCAGATAGCTTCTCGGCCTGCTGCTCCATGCGAGTGACCTCGCGGACGCGGTCGAGGAGGGTGGAGACGCAGCGCTGGCCCATGGACGGGATGGCGCGAAGCATCTCGGGGAAGAGGTCCTGGTGGATATCGAGCGCCCAGGCGGGACCGACGGCGTATCCATCGCCGCCGTAGCTCTTCATGCGTGAGTAGGGTAGCTTTCCGGTGATCTGGCCGGCGCGGCCGATGAAGAGGGCGAGGGGGCCGGAGTGGCGGCGGCGGACGTGGACCTCGCCATGGAGAAGGATGTTCATGTGGCAGGCGGTTTCGCCCTCACGGAATATGAGAGCACCATCGACACCCATGCGTTCGGTTCCGTGATGAACGAGCCAGAGGTACTCGTCCTCCGTAAGGCCGTCGAGCAGGGGAATGGTGCGAAGGGCCTCCAGGATCTCGGAGCAGCGCGAGGGGACGGCGGGTGGGCCGGCCCTAGGGATATCGGTTGGGCGTTCCGCTTCACTTGGCTTCGAATCGTCGAGCTGAGACATCGGCTGATCGAGCTGAGATGAGCTAACCATGGAGCGATGGTACAGGAGAGGTGTTACCGAAGATGGTCTGACTTGTGCATCTCTTCCTTCCGCATGGGCATGGAATCGATGGCGCCACGAAGCTTGTCAAAGGAGAGGGGTTTGGAGGAGCGAAGCTTTTCGCCGCCGTCCTTGCCGAGGAGGATGACGGTGAAGTCGATGGGCGCGAGGTGGAAGCGTCGGCGAGCTTCAGCGGCGTCGGCTGGGGTGAGGCTGACGTCGGTTGGAGCGGGCGTATGGAACGGTATTGCGATGAGGAGGACGTCGCGCTCGTGGAGGCCGGGGGCGGAATCTTTGAGTTTGTGGAGCTGTGCGAGGAGGGAGGGGTCGTCGGGGCTGCGGGCGAAGAGCAGGAGAGGGCGGAAGTTGTCGTGCAGCTGGGCCAGGGTGGTGGGGGAGGATGGGGTCTGGGCGAGGGCGAGGCTGGACATGAAGAGCAGCGCGAGGCTTGCGAGACGGCGCATGGTGGTGGGATGCTCTGGAGTGGTGGGGAAGCAGCGAGGTTCAGGCGGGCTTGGCGGCGATGAAGAGGAAGTCGAGCGGCCAGTCGGGCTTGAGGCCGTGCTGTCGGGCGAGGGTGGAAAGCTGGGCGTAGTGGCGGATGCTGTGCATGAGGGTGTGTATGAGGACGGCGCGGCGCGATGCCCGGAGGCGGCCGGCGGTAATGGTCGTAAACTCGATCTCGTGGTTCCAGTCAAAGCTCTCGTCCGTGAGAAGGGCACGGAGGAGATCGACGGCGCGGTCGTGGGTGGCGAAGATCTCGTCGGGCGTGTTGCAGGGCACGTCGGCGTAGTCGGTCTCAGGTTGTGAGGCGAGGCGCTGCGCGTAGCGGAGCTCGACGGCGACGATGTGCTGGAGGAGGTGGTCGGCAGTGCCGGATTGGCGTATGTCGCAGGGCAGAGCGAGCAGCTCGGGGTAGGCGTTGGCGAAGTCGCGCCATTTCCGGGCGGAGATGTCGTTCCAGGTGAGGAGGTCGTCGGCGGGTATGGAGAGTGGCATTGGCTTTCCTGTGGACTTCGTGGCCTTAGAAGGCACCCCACCCTTTCGCGATGAGGCTGCGAGAGGGTGGGGTGCCCGGGTGTAGTAACGGGCAAGGACGAATGCGGGGATTCTTCGCTGCGCTCAGAATGACAGCCTTCTTGAGCGAAACTTCGGCTTTTGGAGGTGGCTAGGCTTTGACGACGGTGCCGTTTTCTACGCGGACGGGGTCGAGGAAGGGCATGGCTTTACGGAGGTCGGCGCCTACCTTTTCGATGGGATGGGCGGCTTCCTCCTTGC
>JAABUZ0100006541.1_pt1 | contig 14521 bp, 14 predicted proteins | sample 5562091 | NCBI WGS metagenome assembly JAABUZ01 (sample SAMN12813069, study PRJNA571459) | rock metagenome | isolation source: Antarctica rocks | place: Antarctica: Victoria Land, Linnaeus Terrace sud | collected 2015-12-21 | reverse complement strand
TCAAATGAAATAGACTCTTGCATCTATGTCCTTCCTTCTTAAACAGTGACCATTAGCGTACGCCTTTGATTGGTTGGATCAGCACTCCACTCAACACTGCAGCAATAGCCACAATGACAAAGATGAGCGCGTAGCTATGAAAGACGTTAATAAGTGGTGACGCTATGATAGGCACGAGGACTTGTGGAAGTGAACTAGCGGCCGTAAATACACCTAGATCTTTGGCACGATCAGAAGCCTTTGGTAATACCTGAGTCACAAGTGCGACATCAACCGCGAGGTATATCCCAAAGCCAAGTCCAAATAGGGCGGCACCGATTAGCAGCCCGGTTCGTGTTTGAACGAATGCTAGCAAAAGCATCGAAGCCGCAACGATCAACCCTGCAATGATTACAAAAACTTTACGACGCTGAAACTTATCAGAAAGCACACCACTTAAGAAGGCTGCAAGAATCAGAACAATGCCATAAATACTGTTAAATGTTGTAACGCCTGAAGCAGCAGCCTTTGCAGTATAGTGCTGAGTATCTTGCAAATAGTACAGGAGATAATCTGTAACAACAGTGGAACTGAGGATAATCAAGAAGCGCGTAATCCATGCCCAGGCAAAATCCGGGTGCTTTCTAGGACTGATCCAGAAACTGGTTAAGAACTCCTTAAGGTTGAACGCAGACAGCAGCTCTTTTTTCATGATCTTGTCCGGTGTAACCAGTACAATAAGAAGCATACTAACCAGAAAGATGGCTCCAATGATATAGTATGACGGTTGGACTGCCTGTTTGAGTACACCGGTGACGAAGAGAGAGCCAAGCACAAGACCTAGTGGTATAGACAGGCCTGTAAATGACGAAACCGTAGCACGCTGTTGTAGCGGTACCTGATCAGGAAGAAGCGCAAGGAGCGCCGCCAGAACAGCATTAATAGCAATCTGATACAGCGTCCATTCCAGGAGCAAGAGCGAGATGCTGGGCGCATAGGCAAGCAGGAGCAGGACGACAACAGAAATAATTGTACCCGCAATGATCCACGGGCGGCGGCGGCCCAGGCGGCTCGTAGTACGATCAGAAAGTGCACCTGCAAGTGGATTAGCGACAAGTCCAGCGAATGCACCAACGCCTACGACGAGAGCAAGATCATTGATTTTGTTTGCAGGATCAAATGCTAAAATCTGAAGAGGAAGTACAATTTGTGTAAAGGGGAACTTAGCGAACCAGATGGCAACATTTGCCAGAAAGAAGGTGGACTGAAATAAAACACTTACTTGTTTCGTCGGAGCTTGCAGGACTTCTGGAATGCTGGAATGTTCATCTACAAAAACGTCTGTATCAGAAGGTAAGAGAGCCTCGTGTGGAAAAGACGAATCTGGCACAGAGAATTTCCCTTCTTTGCAATCGATATCCACAAAGTGACCTACATTAACATTGTTATCACTTCCCGCTGTCGTGTTTATTCGTACCTCACAAGCAGTTGACAAACACCTCCTTTCTTTACGTACTATTGATGTTAATCCGTATAAAATCTACAGAGAACATGACACAAATTGAAATACTATACGTGAAATACTTCTTACCTAATTTAGTATAAATTCAAAAGCGTCAAAAGGTCAAGAGTATATAGCATGTCCATTAGTCCTGCTTGATTGTTCTCGTTTGGTTGGAAGCGTATACTTGTGTGGATTGAATGCGGCCAAAAGCCTCATAGACAGAAAAGACCGCTCGATGGTTCATAAAAAAACTACGAAAATCGTAAAAGAGGTAGTCATGCATGTACAAGAGAATTTAGGTCAATATAGTCGAGCATTTAAGCTTGGTATACTTCTTGCAATTCTAGAATATAATGGTTATTTTGAACTCGAAATACAAAAAGAGCATCTTCTTCCTGTGAATACATCAACCTTGTTACCTCTCTTTTCGTCTGCCATCTATCAATCATTTATCCATGGAGATAAAGACAAAATAGAGTCGCTAGTACTCGACATAGGAGATGTTCCTCACAACTTAGATGCTCATCAACAAAAGGAATTTGTGGATGGATATAGAACGGAGTGTGTTTTGCAAACTCCTTTTCCCGGTTTCCTTCCTAGATACTGCAAGCTCTATCATGCTAAATATATAGGAGCATAGAGGAGACAAAAAAGAGGAGATAGGGATTGTAAACAAGAAAAATATTTCTTCTCATATCATGAAAAAAGGCTCCAGAAACCTCTTTGCCTTTTTGTATTTACAAGGATTGCTCCATCCAGAATAGCTCCAACAAGGATTGCATTGCGCATATCTGCTCTACTAAGGTCAGCAACTTTGAGGTTTGCATTTTTCAGGTTGGCAGATCTAAGATTGGTATCACGAAGATCAGCAGCATTGAGGTTAGCGGCACAAAAGTCCGTCATGCTAAGATCTGAGTCACTAAGATTTGAAAGGCTAAGATTTGCCTCCCTGAGGTTTGCCATACGCATAGACACTGTACTAAGATCCGTTCTGCTTAGGTCAGCTTTGCTCAAATTGATAGTGTTCAGTTGAAATCCACGCAGATCAGCTTTACTTAAGTCTGGCCGTATTTCTGGATGTTCTAATCTCCATACATTCCAATGAGCTATCCCTTGCTTGAGACCATAAAGGTGTTCTGGATTTGCCATCTTTCTGCCTCCTTATTTTCACATCGGTATGTGCATTATAAGTGTCTATGCATAAGCTTGGCAAGCAATTTGACCTTTTGTATTGCTAACGATCTGAGCAGCTACAACATAGATATTATAAACGCATAAGCACTTTTAACACTCCCTTTTGTTCCGCATATTGAAAAGCAGCCAATGCTTCATCAAGTGGATAGTGAGCAGTAATCAATGACTGCACATCTATAAATTGTTGACTCAAGGCTTGTAGTGCTGGAGCAAAGGGACCACATCGTGAACCTTGGACACGGATCTCGTCAACTATAATGGGGGCAAGATTGATTGTGCTGTTAGCTGCAACCGTGCTTTTTAGGATGATGGTGCCTCTGGGGCGCACAATGCGCAAGGCAGTCTCCAGTCCTTGAGATGATCCGCTGCATTCTACCACCATCGCGATCCGGCGTTCGCGCTCCAGAGCTGAATGTTCGGCGCTGTCCAGCAGGATGGGGTGCACGCCGCGTTTCGCTGCCAGTAGCATCTTGTCCTGGTGCTTGCCTAGCATGAGGACTTCGCAGCCGCTGAGCGGCAGCACCTGGGCGGCCAGTTGGCCCATCTTGCCGTCGCCAAGAATGAGGACGCTATCAGTCGGCTTGAGATGAACCTGTTCGGGGATTTCGAAGTTGGCGGCGAGCGGCTCGACGAAGACGGCTTGCTCATCGCCGACATTCTCAGGAACAAGATGCAGATTCTCGACGGGCAGCGTGAGATACTCGGCAAAAGCTCCGTCGCGGCCGACAATACCGAGCGTCGTACGATTGGGGCAATGGGTGGTCATGCCGCGCTGGCAATAATAGCAGTCAGGTTGAGAGCAGGCCGCGTTGATATCGCCAACGACGCGCTGGCCCAGGAAGTGAGAGTAGTGATCCTTGACTACATCTCCATAGATCTCTTCAACCACGCCCACAAATTCATGGCCTAGAACACCCTGAAAGCCCGTATAACCACGCACAATCTCTAGATCGGTATTGCAGATACCGGCTAGTAGGACGCGGATAAGTGCCTCACCCTCCCGTGGCGCTGGCATAGGATACTCACGATCAAGTGTAAGATTGCCATCTCGGAATACTAACGCTCGCATGCGAACCCTCCTCTTTTCTGTTCTTTTGCAATTATTTTTCATTTTCCATTGCTACCCACTTTTGCGCGTTGCGCAAAAGTGGGTAGCAATGGAAAATGAAAAATAATTGCAAAAGAACACTAGAAAGCGACGAAGCTACAATAAATCACCTCTTGTAATGTCACCTGAAGACGCATATACTAGAACCGCACTTTCCAAATAGTACGGAGCATATACTAGAAAATATCACAATGGTTGATAGCGACCTATGGAATCGCGAACAGATCAGCCTCATAGATAGAGATAGAATCGATGAACGAATATGATCTCATAGCACCATTTTACGACATTGAGCACGCCCATTTTAGCGAGGATCTGGACATGTACACAAACTTCGCTGAATTGAGCGGGGGCAAGATACTGGAGCTGGCATGTGGAAGCGGACGTGTTCTGCTGCCGCTAGCACAGGCAGGATACGAGCTGACTGGCGTGGATAGTTCGGCACGCATGCTTGAGCTAGCTCGTGAGACGCTGGAAGAAGCTGGTGTCGCGGCACGCTGTACGCTGGTACAGCAAGATATTGTGGAACTCAAGCTGGAACACAAGTTTCGGATGGCCTTTATTGCCCTGGGCTCGTTCGCGCATATTACGACGCGGAAGGCACAGCAACAGGTCCTCAGCGCGGTCCGTGCTCATTTAAGTATCGGGGCGACTTTTGTTGTAGATATCAGTAATAGCGATGCGCGCTATATGGAAGAGCTCAGCGGGCAGATGTTACATCAGGGAAGCTGGCAGGACGAAGACGAGACGTATCTTACTCACTTTGTCAGCCCTGCTTCGGCGACGCAGAGGCATCTGCTAGAACTGACCCATTTTTATGATCGCCACAGCCGGGGTGGACCTGTTCACCGTACGATTGTCACGACCTCGCTCTACCTGTTTGAGCGCAGCGAGATGGAGCTTTTACTTGAGCGGGCGGGCTTTGTTGTCAAGGATGTCTATGGTGATCACGACATGGGGCCGTATACACTAGAAAGCCCGCGCATGATTTTTGTCGCCGAGGCGAGATAAGAGAAGAGCAAGAGAAAAAACGAGAGAAAAGGATTGGAAAGATGTCCGAAAATCCATCAAACGCGTCGCAGAAGCCGTTACACGAGTGGAATTTGAGTGTTCAGGAGGCGATAGCACTACAGCGAGAGCTGGCTGGCCGTATCATTCTGGAAGATCGGATGGGAGAGGTTCGCTTTGTGGCGGGAGTAGACATGGCTATCAATGAGGAGCACGAGACGGCACGAGCGGCTGTTGTGCTGCTCTCATATCCTGAGATGGAGATCGTGGAGCGCCACGTCTATGAAGAGCCGATTCGCATGCCCTATATGCCGGGGCTGCTCTCGTTCCGTGAAGCCCCTAGCGTGCTTGGTGCATTTAGTCAGCTTCGCCAGCAGCCAGACCTGGTGATGGTGGATGGGCAGGGTATCGCGCACCCCAGGCGTATCGGCATTGGTGCACATCTGGGACTGTGGCTACAGATTCCTACGATCGGCTGTGCCAAATCGATCCTCATTGGCCATTATGACAAGGCTGCGCTGGGCGAGGAAGCTGGCTCGTGGGTGCCATTGTTGGATAAGAAAGAGGTTATCGGAGCTATGGTACGCACACGCACACGAGTCAACCCAATGATTATCTCCTCGGGACACCTTATTAGCCTGGAGACGAGCGTTCGCTATGTGCTTGCCTGTAGTAAAGGGTATCGCTTACCAGAGCCTACGCGGCAGGCTGATAAGCTCTCAAAGGACAACACAACACCTGTAGACCCTAGCCCTACAGAACTAAACTTTACAATCTCCTACGACTCATCACAACCAGACGCCAAAAATATGAACGTTCAAGTAAACCAGTTCAAACTCTGGTAGCAGCCAGAAACAAAAATTATCCTGGTAGGCAATTTGCTTACCAGGATAACAAAACAATATTGAGATTTACACTTTACCTCATGCAGACAAGTCCATAACATTTTTCTCTTCCTTGCCTCTAGTACAAGAGGAAGAATCAATACCTAGAATCGCCTCCCACATATCCAGCATCTCTAAAAAACCAATTTTCTCAAATCGATAATCAAGAAGAGCAAGGTACATTAACTCGTAGTTTCCTTCTGAACCATCTCCCGTTAAGTATTCCATAGAACATCTCCTCCTATAGTTGAATGTTTCACGTGAAACACTACATAACACTTTTCCGCTAGCATGAAACTCTTCTTTCTTCTAAGCCGTATGACTGGACATCGGTGCAAGTACCTGCTTGCCAATCTTCACCCGTTTCTTTAAGACCTCTAGCGCGAAATCCCGATCCTTCTTTTCTAAGTGATCTTGCCCATTTTCGGCTAGCCAGTGCAGGAAGATCGAGAGGTCAGCATCAGGAGAGGCCAGGGCACCACCAAGCCAGGCAGAGAGCGAAGTAGCATAACCCAGGATAGCCGAAAGGGCCTTTTCAATGTTGTGTTCTTCTTTTGCCTTCCTGATGATATTTCCAAAGTGTTCTGGCCGCTCCATATCCTGAGTGTAGGCAACCTGGACGACATCCCACGCCGGATGATTCGTCCACCGAGCACGGTTACTATCTTTGCCAGGACGGACACACCGCAGCCAGCCATCAGGAAGGCCATCATTCCCACCACCAACATGTCCCACTGCATAGGCCCACAACATAGGAAGCAGGTCTTCTATCTGGTAGGCATCCTCTATACCGTGTTGATCGAGCCATTCAATATCACGTAGTACCTCGCGCTTTAATTTTGCCTCCACACGCCACACAGACGGCTCTTTCTCCTGGTCCCACTCATGCAACCGCCAGATTTCAAGAAACCATTTCTTGCCGTCCTGCTGGATGTAGCGCGTCTTATCGTAGATCGTGACCGACATCGGGCCACGCGAGGAGAAGTCGAAACCCGTATCGTGCAGACCGTAGGAATGATCTGTAGCTTTGAGACCCTCAGCCGGATCAGTCTCGCTATCATGCCGACGCTTACGCGAGTGTGAGACGAAATGACGCTTCTTGTTCAACGTCTCGACATCATCCCATCCTGCTATATCTGCACACAGATCAATAGAAGACGGTTGCAGATGTAATATCTCTTGATCGAACACGTCATAGAGCAACGCCTGTACATCGATGAGAGCCTCAGAGAGAGACGGACGCGCCCACAGAAACTCACTGTTTAAACGCACAGATGCTATCCCATTCCAGAGACCACGCGAGATATAGAGCGTGATGTCAGGAGTCTTTAACATCCATTGCCACTGACCACGACCCGCCCCGTTTGGCTGCATCAGCAGTTGCGCACCACGAAATGAAAAATCAGTCGGGTACGGCTTACTCTCGTTTTGCGCGTGCTGTTTCCAGTCGTTCAACAGATCAGCAAAAGACGGATCAAGCTCACGACGCCTCAAGGGTTGATCGTGCTCATCCAGATAGTAGGCATTTACCACAAATGTATCTACTCCTGCATTGACCACATGTATCTTAGCTATGGCGTTCACCTCCTGTAGAAAACTATCAAGAACAGAGAAAAAGAGAAAGGAACCATGAACAGGCTTGCAGAGCCAGGAGAAACAACAAAGCATGTATCTTAAGGGACACGATATACTTATTTCGTGCCCCATAGCTCTAGAGGTTCCTTTTCTTTGAAGGGTATGTTTTCCTAACAGTCGCCCGACCATTACAGCATTCCCCAGCCTGAACAATGCCCAACCTAAGAACGGCCACGTTTCGTCAGACTTCCAGAGACTAAAAATGCTACCCTTGACTTCATCCGTTTTTACCTCTGTGAGGTCAGCGCGGCTCAGGACTAATGCAGAGGCAGAACCGACCGCGCTGACAACAGCAGAGTCTAACGGATGAGTCAAGGGCTTCGTGAATAGCATTTTTTTAACGTCTCTGAAAGCCTGGAGCGAACCGTACAAAAAGTGTAAAGTGCCTCCGGCGGGAGGTAGCGGGTCTAGGCCACAGCAGAGGGGGGTACATGCCTGCTTGCTTTTTGTTTGCTCGCTTGTCGTGCATGCTAGCATGCTAGCGTGCACTAATGGGCGTGCCAGCGTGCTGGCGTGCAAGAAGTTTTCATTGAGGGGCTGTATGAGCTTCTCAGAGCGTTTTAGAGTATGTTTTAAGAGGTAGGTATCATCATAGGATAAATGCTGTACACAGGCATTCTTGCGCCTCTCAGCGATACGCACTAAACGCGCTTGTAGAGCCAATTCAGAGGATAGGAAATAAAAAGAGGTGGGCGTGTGGCGCGTGGCGCACAAAGAGAAAGAGACAAACGAGAGAGAGGGAAATAGGCTATACTTGTGTGACTTATCCTTAGAAGGGTCAAGTAAAGACCCTGGACGCTTGCACAGGATAGCGAATGCTACCGAGCAAGCGCCAGGCACACGGCCCGCAACGTTGCACAACGGCGCGTCAGGTACACATCCAGATGGAGATGTATCCAACACGAAACGCTGTGAATCATAGCGCGTGGCGGACGGTCGCAGCATCATCTATTTCTGCACTTTCCTAGAGGAACGGCGGACACGTGTAAAGGGTTCGTTCGAGATCAGCGTATAGGCGGGCAGATTACCAACCGCAAGCAGGGTATAGAGCCAACCATAGACGCGCCCAACACGATAGGCGTTGACATCTTCATACTCAGTCGAAGCCATATTCTCACGAATGAAGGTAACAATCTCTAGCGGCTCAAACACATGAGCAGGCTCGACAGTATCAAAGAAGAGCGCCATACCAGAGCGCACCGCAGTCCAGAAAAGAGGATGATTGACGACTTCAGAACGCTGTAAAGCAAACGTGACATTAAGCACCGTCCGAAACGATAATTCATCGTGAAGCGTTCGTTTCGTGGGTAGAGCGATCTCATCGAGGATGCAACGCGCACCCCCGACAGGATCAAGCGAACGACGAGAGACAAACATTCTACACTCCTTTAGAGATGCAAGCACTAGCAATGAGAAGAAGCAATACAAGAACTATCATTAAGGGAAGAACAAAGACGCTTAGCATCAGAGTAACGAGAGAATGCTACAGGATTACCAGTAAAACGACCACGATGAACATCAAAATGTGCAGAACCATCAGCACCTTGCCAACTGCACATAATGCCCCACTGGTTACGATGGGAAAAATTAGGCTCGACATCCTTACGAAACTGAAAAGGAAAGTAAAAAAGAGCAGGCGCTACAGAAACAACAGGCGAAATTTCAATCGTTCGTTCCTTAATCATCGTGCTGCATTCCCTTCAATGAGTAAACAAAATCTTACAGAGTGCACACAACCACAAAACACGCGTCTTCCCCGCAGCATCTTTATACGCGATCACTTGACAATGATCCCTCTTGCTACAGTGCTGACAGAACGTGTAAAAAATGTCTCTCACAAAGACCTCACTAGGACCACTTGTTCTAAAACTACAAAATCTGATAAACCTCAAAAATCTGACTACAATATGATTATACAGAATAGAAATCTGAATGTCAACACAAATCTGACAAATCTGAAAAAGATGCAAGTCTTAATGTCGAGAAACCGGAATAATATAAATTAATGTGATAATCTTAAAGGTTGTAAAAATTGTAGAAGTCGAGTTATAATAAAGACAGTTCAAAAAATCACAGTGAAAAGGAAGCGAGTATGAAAATAAGCAAAGAGCTAGCAAAAACTTATTACACAGCAGCAGATGCACAGAAAGTACTAGGATTAGATGAAGAAGCATTTCAATACTGGGGAAGAACACAACGTATCACAAGAATCTATCTACCAGGAAGAAAGCAAGCAGTCTATTCTAAAAAAGAAGTCAACGAAATAGCAGATAGAATAGAAGCAACCGCCATCGCAGACCAACCTGACAGCCTAGAATTTAGAAAAGCAACACTAGAAGACATGGAAGCAGAACACGAACTTTCATACAACATCTTCGGCAAATGGGCACATACAACCGAAGTTAGAAAAGCTTTCTTAAAGAGAAGTCGAGATGGATATTACCACCTATATGACCACAACAAGCTAGTAGGCTTTATAGAGATCATTCCATTTAACAAGGAAACAATAGAACAATTCATAGATGGAAAAATAAGAGGAAGAGAGATAGACCCCGAAAACACAGAAGAATTTACACCAGGAAAGCCCCTAGAATGCATTGTAATGGAAATGTCAGTCACACAAGCAGTTCCACCATCACAAAGAACATTCTACGGATCAAGACTTATAGTGGGAATAGCCGGAGTATTCAGAGCATGGGGAGAAAACGGCATTGAAATAACAAAGCTTCATGCAACTAGCTCCACTCCTACAGGAATACGGATATTAAAAAGCGCAGGATTCCAAGTAGTAAAAGATCTAGACAATAAACGACTCGGATTCGAGTTAGACCTAACAGCCTCAGATGCAAAGATTCTGAGAGGGTACAAAGAAGCACTAGAAGAATGGAAACAAAAGCGAAACGCTAAGGACACAACAAAGACCAGAAAAAGAAAAACGCCTATTGGAGAGCATGTCAGAGCCTAAAACTAGAGTCATAAAGCAGCCTTAAAAGCACATCGAGAGGACTAGATATCTTAACATTATGACCTTAGAAGACCACATCACAAGAGAGTATAGACAAGCACAGGAGAAAAACATGTTACAAGGAACCAGCTTAAATAGCAATTCTCAATTAAGCACAAACCAAGCCTACTCAGCGGAGATACCCGCTATCATCTACTCCCGTGTATCCACAGATAGACAAGAAGAAGACGGAGAAAGTTTAGAATATCAAGAAGAAAAATGTCTACAGTATGCTAAACTACATAACTACAAAGTTATAAAAACAGTAAAGGAAGCGAAAAGCGGATATATACACTACAGCCTACGCGAGCAACTAACCATTGCTCGACAATTAATACATGACGAACTAGCTAAAGTGTTAATTGTGTTTGACCTGAGACGCCTTTCCCGTAACTTTGTTCATTCAGCTATAATCTTTGAGGAAATAGAGCAATCAGGAGGCTCCGTTGTCAGTGTTAGCGAGAATATTGACAACAGTCTCACAGGAAAACTCATTCGATCTATTCTTGCATGGAGCGCAGAATCCGAGCGTCACAAAATTGTTGAATACGCAAATCGACACTGGCAAAGCAGACTAGCACAAGGCTTACCTATGGCGACAGGAAGAGCCCCCTACGGATGGGACTGGACGGACGAAGATAAAACATCCTATAAGATTAATCCTGAGTTAGCCGCTATACGTTTCTCAATATTCTACATGTTTGTTGATCTAGATATGAGCTTAAGAAGCATCGCTCACAAACTCACAGAAGACAACATTCCACCACCATCAGCTACCCGACAAGAAAAGAAAATAGCAAAAGGATGGCATCCAGCGACCATACATACAATGATAATAGATGAAAAGAACATAGGAACCCTTACAATTTGTAAGGTAACTTACATACTCTCAGAAAGCGGGAAAAAGGTCGCCAGACCGAATAAAAACATGCGAAAAATCCCAAACGCACTACCAGCCATCACAGACATAGAGCGATATAACAGGGCAATACAAAAACTAGAATCAAACAAAATAGAAAAAAGCCATCCACCGAAAAAAGTAGAAAACTTCTTGTTACGCGCAGGATACATCTACTGCAAAGAATGCGGAAAGAGGATGCGCACGATGACAGAAAAGAAAAGAGGACACGAGTCCCCTTACTACCAGTGTGGATATAACAATAACAAATATATAGCATGTAGTGCACGTACACGCATCCACGCACCAGCAGTAGACAAAATAGTATGGGAAGAATGTTGTCGCATCTTTGAAAGACTAGAACTTATTCAAGAGGTTTTAGAAAAAGAAGCAGAAAAAGCAGTACAGAATATTTTAAACGATACCGCTACAAACAATCAAATCCTACATATAGAAACAGAAATAAACTATGCAAAAGAGGAGCAAAAGCGGCACACAGAAGGAAGCTACTACTACAACCTCATAACTCAAGATATCCAGAAAAAAGAAGAACAACTACAAAAATATAGAGAGGAAGCCCAAAAATCAACCCCCTTTATAAACCGAGCAGACACATATAAAAAACGAATCCAGAGCTTCATCGACTTTCTCAGTGCCATGAAAGGGAAATACCAGCAAGCCGAATATAAAGAGAAAAGAAATGCTCTCTATATTCTAGGCATCAAAGTATACGTCAGTAAACTCCCCCAGATTAGTAAACTACCACACGAAGCGTATATAATTCCAGACGGAAAAATACACATAACTTATTCACCAGTTTTGACAGGTGTACAGTTATCCAAGGACAACGCGTGGACAGAGCCAGCAGAGGACAATCAGCAGCAGTTGCAGCTCTGGGATTAGCGTCTGATATTCATTCCCGCCCTTTTATACCTCGCAGCTTCGCTGCGCTCTTAGTTTACTTTTTCATTTCATTTGCTTTTTATACCCTAGTGAGCGAAGCTCACTAGGGTATAAAAAGCAAATGAAATGAAAAAGTAAACACTCTATATTCTATGCATATAAGGGAGAAACAAGCAGGCATCAAGGTACTACTTTTCTTGTCCTGTGTATTGGGGGAGTGTGAAAGAGAAGGTTGTGCCCTGATTTATTGCTGTGTCGAAGTCGATAGTGCCGTGATGCTGTTCGACGATCAGTTTAGCAATTGAGAGGCCCAGCCCATAGCCACCCATTTTAGATTGCTGGCTATGATTCGACTGATAAAAACGTTCAAAAATGTGTTGACGGTCCTCGGCTACAATGCCATAACCGGTATCAGCCACGCAAACTTGCACAAAATCATCGTCGTACACTTCAGCGTTCACCGTCACTCTCCCTTTCGGCGGCGTAAACTTGATGGCATTGGCAACCAGGTTATTGAGCACCTGCTTGATGCGCTGAGGATCGACGTAGAGTGCTGGAATATCGACAGGAATATTCAGGACGAGATCCACTTCGGCCTTATAAGCCTGTGGCTTCAGGCTGCGTAGTACCTGACGTACAAGCGTACGTAGATGAACCTCTTCCTGCTTAATTTCAAACTGCCCTAGATCTGAGCGAGTCATAAATAGAATATCTTCAACAATAGAGATAAGTTGCTGCGTGCCCTCTTCGGCGTAGCCAAGATAGAGATGCTGCTCTTCCGTCATCTCTCCCATATGGCCTTGCAGGAGGAGATCGATGAAGCCATGCACGGAATTTAAGGGCGTGCGCAGTTCATGCGAGACCATCGAGACAAAGTTTGAGCGCACTCGATTCGCTACTTTTAGGGCTGAGAGGTCGCGTGCTGTAAAGACTGCATAGGTCATATCATTGACTGTGACTGGAGTGACGCTTGCAGATACCTCGCGCTCTGATCCAATAATTAATTCCTCGTTAGGTAACGCCTGCTTCTCCAGTAGAATCCGCTGTAAAGGGCAGCTAGAGGTTCCACAGAGCTGCATCTGATTCAGGTTTTTGCAGCGCAGCACCGCCTGACAGTTCTGCCCACTTACCCGATGAGCGGGAACGCCGAGGGTAACTGAGCCAGCAGGATTGATCTCAAAAATCTTAAAATCCTCCTGCAGAGCAATCACCGCATCGGCTGTATTATTCATGAGAGCGGCTAGCGCCTGCTGGCGCAACTCGCTCATTATAAGTCTATTCTCCATAACACGTATACGCTTTACTCTCTGTTCTAAATTTACATCCGGGCTACTACTACAACGAGCTATCCAACAAACTTATAACCCAGACCTCGCACAGAAATAATATGCTGAGGATGATCCGGGTCCACCTCCAATTTCACACGTAAGCGACGCATATATACATCAACAATATTACTACTATTATTTTCGTTGTCATTCCAGACTTCTTCCAATAAGTGGTCCCTATTAACCACCTGTCCCCCACTTTGTACAAGAACACGCAATACGTGCATCTCCGTTGGTGTCAGACTAATAGGATCGCGTCCATCCATAACGACTCTTAGTTCACCAAGCAATAGCTCTACCTGGCCACTACGAATATTCTGCTGACCAACCTTTTCGTGCTTCTTGATGCGGCGCAGCACCGCCTGTACACGAGCGACCAACTCTTGATGATTAAATGGCTTACAGATATAATCATCTGCACCAATATGAAAGCCCTGCAATTTTGCTTCGATAGTGTCTTGAGCAGTCATAAAAATAAGTGGTGTTTCATAGCCGTCATTACGTAATTGTTCCGAAAACTCGAAGCCGGTGAGATAAGGCATGGCAACATCCAGTATCAACAGATCCGGTTCCCGTCTCTGAATCATCTGCATAGCGCCGCGTGGGTTATCAGCGGTCTCAACTTCATATCCCTCTTTACTGAGAACAAACTGAACGAGCGTGTTTGCAAACCGATCGTCGTCAACGACAAGAATGTACACAGTTTTCCCCTCTCCTTGATGCCTCAGTTTTCAGTACATTCTAGCGGGCATTGCACGAGAACGAATCCTTACTTAGCATCCTTACTATAAGAACGCTTGCTCATATGTGAAATGCCTTGATAGAATCTGATTAGAACTGAGACACGGCATTTATAAAGAAACATTTTTCTAGGTAGTTATCAAGTAGTGCAAGATCCAATTGCATACACAGGGGGATCTGCACATGCTCCTGGTTCTATCATGTAGGAATATAGCATTAATAAGTTATATGGATGTATGTTACACGTTCGATGCGTGTAGTGTCAAGACGAGGCTCTTAATGCTCGTATTTTCTCCAGGTGAATCATTAAAATTGCTACGTCTGCAGGGGTGACC
>JAABUZ0100006539.1_pt1 | contig 14523 bp, 14 predicted proteins | sample 5562091 | NCBI WGS metagenome assembly JAABUZ01 (sample SAMN12813069, study PRJNA571459) | rock metagenome | isolation source: Antarctica rocks | place: Antarctica: Victoria Land, Linnaeus Terrace sud | collected 2015-12-21 | reverse complement strand
GACGGCTCCATCGGAAGCGGAACGGCGGCGGTGACGACGCCGTACTGCAACGCTCCGTTCAGCGACGGCGCGGGATCATGCGGACGGCTCGCGCTCGATGACGCCGCTGTGTCGGCATACTTCGGCGAAGCGGAACGTCTGGGCGTATCGGCCGGGGTGCATGCGATCGGCGACCGCGCGATCGAGCAGTGCGTGGCAACCTGGGAACGAGTCCTCGGCGGCAAGCCCAGTCCGCGTAACCGCCACTTCATCGAACACTTCGAGCTGGCGACGCCGGCGCAGGTCGCGCGTTGCGCGCACCTCGGCATCTATCTCTCCATGCAGCCGCAATTCGATGCCGACTGGGGCGGCGACGGTGGCATGTATGAGTCACGGCTCGGTACGCAGCGGATGCGCGCGATGAACGCGCTCGGGAGCGCTTCACGAGCGGGGGCGGTCTTGTGCGGTGGTGACGACAGCCCGGTGTGCCGGCTTTCGCCGCTGGCGGGGATGGCAGCTGCCTGCGCGCACCACACCGCACGCGAACGTCTGGGGCCGCTCCAAGCGCTCACGATGTATACATACGATGCGGCTCGCCTCGGCCACGCGGAGGCGCATGCCGGAGCGCTCGCGCCCGGTTACGATGCCGATTTCGTCGTTCTCGATCGGGACGCACCGCTGGACGGATCGTTTGCAGCGGCGCACGTCGTGCAAACCTGGGCGAGCGGCGAGTGCGTCTATGATGGTGGCTGATGCGAATCCTGATCGTTGAAGATGACGAGCGGATCGCTGATCCGGTCGCGGACGATCTGCGGCGGCAACGGCATACCGTCGACGTGGCCAGTGACGGCTCGAGCGGGCTCTCCTACGCGAGAACTGGCGTCTACGATGTCATTCTTCTCGATGTCATGCTGCCGGAGATAACCGGTATCCAGGTCTGCCGGCGACTGCGTCAAGAGCGTTGCGATGCAATGATTCTGATGCTGACGGCGCGCGACACGACCGAAGATAAGGTCGCCGGGCTGGATGCCGGCGCCGACGACTATCTGATCAAGCCATTCGATCTCGCAGAACTAGGGGCGCGGCTACGAGCGCTCGGCCGTCGCCAATTCGCGCGGCGCGATGCCGTATTGCGCAGCGGTGTGTTGTCTTTGGATCCGACGGAACTGCGCGTGCGGTGCAACGAAGGGGTCGTGGCGCTCACACCCACAGAGTTTGCCTTGCTCGAAACGCTAATGCGCGAGCCGCTGCGCGTTTTCTCTCGCGCGATGCTGTTCGAAAAGGTCGCATCGCTCGACCGCTCGGCCGCCGACGAATCGATCAAGACGCACATCGCAAACTTGCGGCGTAAGATTCGCGCAGCCGGCTGCGCGTACGATCCGATCGAGACGCTCTATGGCAACGGCTATCGACTAGCCGAACCGCCGTGAACGCTTCGGGGGACGCACGCGAACTCGAGCGCCGCCTCAACCTCGCCTATCTGACCGCCTTTGGGATCGTGCTCATCATTTTCGCGGCCGCGGTCCATCTGGCGTTCACGCTCGATTTTCGCCACGAAGAACGAACGCGGCTCGATGTCCTTACCGCGCAGGCGCTCGCGGCTTACGACATGCACGACGGCGCGCTCGACATCGATGCCGAAGCTCCCGAATTGAGCGACTCTCACCTCGAAGGCGTTGCGTGGTATTCGCAATCGGGACGCCTGCTGGCGCTCGCCGGGACGCTGCCGGATATCGAAGAACCGCCCTCCGCAGGGGCGGAGCGGCACACGGCGCGCTTCTGGTCGCGCGATGTCGCAAGCGCGCATGGATACGTTCGAGCCGCCGTCGTTACGGCGCGCGACGCTCATAGCCTTGCGCGCGACGATCTTGGACTCGGCATCGGCCTCCTGGTTGCGCTGATCGCGGCCAGTTTCGGGGGCCGCTATCTCGCATCCCGCGCCATCGTGCGCATCGTCGCATCGATGCGAACCTTGCGCGATTTTACCGCCGATGCTGCGCACGAACTACGGGGTCCATTGACGGCGCTGCGCAGCAATGCGGACGCGAGCCTGCGTGACGGCTCTACGTTATCCGAAGTTCACCGGCACCGGCTGGAGACAATCGGCGCCACGGCACGCGACATGACCCGCACCGTCGAGGACCTGCTGTTGATTGCGCGTGCGGAAACGCCGCTCGAACGCGAACTCTTTGCCATCGACCTCGACGAACGCATCGCAAAAGCGGTCGAGGCGCGCCTGGCGCTGGCCGCGCACAAGGGTGTCGCGTTGCAATCGGAGCCCTGCGGACGAGCACGCATGTATGGCGATCCCTCCGAGATCGATCGCATTCTTGGCAATTTGGTCGACAACGCGATCCGTTTTACGCCGACCGGCGGCCACGTCGACATCCGCTGCAGTCCCGAACGCAGCGGCTTCGCGGTCCGGGTGCGGGACACGGGGGTCGGGATCCCGCCCGAGGACCTCGCCAAGATCTTCGAACGTTTCTGGCGCGGCGATCCGGTGCGCCGCCAAGATGCGGGCAGCGGACTGGGGCTCGCGATCGTGCGGGCACTCGTGCGCCGCCACGGCGGCGAGGTCAGCGCCCGTAGCACGCTCGGACGTGGCAGCGAGTTTGCAGTTTGGTTTCCACTTCACCCGCCACAACCCGGCAGCCTCGGAAACCTTCACTAAATCTCGACCGGGCGCTGATATGGTAGGCGACGGTGAATCTGGCTCGGTTCGCGCTCGACAACGTCAAGGTCCTCATCTTCATCACGCTGGTTCTCGCGATGCTCGGGATCCGCGCGTATCTCGTCACGCCGCAGTCGATCTTTCCGACGATGAGCTTCTCGAAGATCGACGTCGTCGCCGATGCCGGTGACCTGCCGCCCGATCGCGTCCGGATCGCCGTCGCGCTTCCACTGGAAACCGCGCTCGAAGAATTGCCCGGCGTCTCACGCGTGCGCGCGACCTCGAGCGCCGGTTCAGCCGAACTGATCGTCGAGTTCGATCCCAAAACGGATCCGAACGTCGATCTGCAGGCCGTCGACCAGAAGATCGCCCAGGTTCGCGGGTCGCTTGACGGCCTTACGAACGCCGTGGCCGTTATCGTCAATCCCAACTCGGAGCCGGTGCTGTCCTACGCGATGACGTCCAAGACGCTTTCGCAAGCGGTCCTGCGCGACATCGGTCTCCATACGATCGTCCCGAAACTCTTCGGCATTCCGGGCCTCGGCCGCATCCTCGTGACGGGGGGACCGACGACCGAGTTTCACGTCAACCTCGACCCTGGAGCGCTGGCAGTGCACGGTTTGGGTGCGCAGGACGTCGTCAAAGCGATTGCCGACGCCAATGCGGTGAACGCGGTCGGTGTCCACCAACAGTATGCACAGCGCTACGCAATTATCATCGATGCCGCCCTCAAAGACGTTCCCACCATTGCGGCGATCGGCGTACCCGACAAGAACGGTTCCGTTGTACCGGTCTCGGCACTCGGGACGGTCGAACTGGGCGTCTCGCCCATTACCCAACAGGCCTCGTTCGACGCGAATAAGGCCGTGGTCATCAACGCGTATCCGATCGCCGGCGCCGACACCGTGAAGATGGCCGCGGCGTTCGAAGATCGCTTAGCCTCGGTACAGAAAACGCTGCCGCGCGAGATCGAGCTGCACCAGTTCTGGAACCAAACGACCTTGGTCGTCGAATCGCAAAAGTCCCTACGGGACGCGATTCTGCTGGGCGCGCTGCTGGCGATCGTCGTCATCTACCTCTTCTTGCGCAGCGTCCGGCTCACGCTCGTAGCCGCCGCCGTCATTCCGGTCGCAATGGCGATTGCGATCTTCGCCCTTGGCGCTGCGGGACAGACCCTCAACCTCATGTCCGTCGGCGGCCTCGCGGTCGCGGTCGGACTGATCATCGACGATGCGATCGTCGTCATCGAGAACATCGAACGCCACCTGCGCGAGCATCCCGGCCAATCACCGCGGACGGCGATCGAGCGCGCGATGTCCGAGATCGGCGGCGCGATGGCCGCCTCGACCGCGACGACCGTGGTCGTCTTCCTACCGCTTGTGCTGTTGACGGGCGTCACCGGGTTCTTTTTCCGCGCGCTCGCCTTTACGCTGGCGGCCTCGCTGATCGTCTCGCTCGGGCTTGCGCTGTTCATCGCGCCGAACATCGCACTCGCGCTATTCCGCAAGCCGCAAACGCAGCATCACGAGCGCAGGCGCGACTTCGTCGGACGCGTGCTCGAACGTTACGATCCCGTCTTGCGATGGGCGCTCGGTCACCGGCTTGCCGTCTACGCGAGTGCCGCGGGCGTCCTCGTCGCGACGGTTCTGCTCCTCTCGGCGCTGCCCAGCGATTTTCTGCCGAAGATGGACGAAGGTGAATTTGAAGCGAGCTACGTGATGCCGACGGGATTGTCGCTGGCCGCGACCGATGCCGCTTCGCGCGTGATGGAACGCGTCATTGCCGCCGACCCTGCGGCCGCGTCGGTCGGACGGCTGACCGGTGTCGATTCCAACGGATACTCACCGACGCCGCAAAACCATGGGCTGCTGCGCGTCTCCCTCGTTGCCGAAAACAAACGAACCGGCTATGAAGACATCAGTTCGCGTCTGCGCGAGCGCCTGCAAAGCGCCATTCCGTCAGCCACCTTCGACTTCCATCAGATCCTCGAAGACCTCATCAACGATCTTTCCGGAACGCGGGCCCCAATCGAGCTCGTCATTCGTGGTCCGGATCAGGCCACGCTGCTCGGCCTCGCCCAAGCCACGGCAGATCGCCTTGGAAGCATCAACGGCATCGTCGATCAACAGAGCGGGATCGTATACGACAGTCCGACGTTACGCGTCGAGCCGCGGGCGGCTCGCATCGCGGCGCTCGGTCTGGCGCCCGCGGACGTCGGCGATGCGCTCTCGGCAGCATCCGGCGGTGCGGTGGCAACATCCGTGAGCGGACCGAACGAGCAGATTCCCGTGCGCGTGTCGCTCGCTGCGCCCGCGTCACGCGACCTCGGTGCTGCACCGCTCTATGCGCATGGTACGGCGACGTCGCTCGGCGATCTCGCCAGCGTCCTGCCGCAGCGGTTGTCGAGCAACGAATACGATGAAAACGGGCAGCGCCTGATTCGCGTCACCGCCAACTTCCAGAATTCGAGTTTGTCGTCGGTCGTCGCGCAGATCAAGCGGCAACTCGCGGCCCATCCGCCGCCGCCGGGTTACAGCGAAGAGATCGGCGGACAGTACGTGACGCAGCAAGGTTCCTTCCGCGAATTTCTGGCCGTCATCGCGATCGCCGTGATGCTCGTGTTTGCGGTCGTCCTGGCCACGTTCAAATCGTTCCGCTTGCCGCTTGTCATCCTGACGGCCATTCCCTTGGCATTGATCGGGGTGGCGCTGGCGCTGTTCATCACGGGCACGCCGTTCAACGTGTCCTCCTTCATGGGGCTGCTCTTGCTCGTCGGCATCGTTGTCAAAAACGGCATCCTGCTGATCGACGTCGCGAACAAGCAGCGCGCGCTCGGCGCCGACGTGGAAGATGCGCTCGTCGTGGCGGGTCGCACGCGGTTGCGTCCGATCGTGATGACGACGCTCGCCGCCATCGGCGGTCTGTTGCCGTTGGCGTTCGGCATCGGACAAGGTTCGGAGATGGAGAAGCCGCTCGCAATCGCGGTCATCGGCGGTCTGTCGACCGCGACGATGTTCACACTCGTCGCCATTCCGGTCTTGTACGCAACCTTCATGGGCGGACGCAGCACCGAACGTGTCGGCGGCCGTGTCGTGGAGCGGCCGGCATGATCGCGTCACTTGTGCTGGCCACGATTGCATTTGCCGGTTTCAGTCCCGAACGCGCGCAAACGGCCGCCGTCGGCGCGTCGCCCGACGTCGCCGCAGCGCGCGCCCGCGTGGAACAGAACGCAGCGCAGCTCGCCGTCTCGCGCGACCTGCTTTTTCCGAGCTTCGCGGCCAACTACGCGCAGGTACCGCAAGGCAATCCGCCCGGTCCGCAGATCATCTCGCGCTTGGTGACCGTCGGCCTGCAGACGACCATCACCGATTTCTTGGCGTACGGGCAAAGCGTGCGCGCGGGCGTCCTTGCGCTCACGGCGGCACGGGCCGACGCCGACGTCGCAGTACGCGGCGAGCGCATCAAAACGATCGGCCTCTACTACGATGCGCTCAAAGCGCGCGCAATTGCGGAGGCGCGCGATCGCGCCCTTGCGCTCGCGGTCACGTCGCGCGACGCAGCCCAGACGCGCTTGCGCGCGGGAGATGCTCCGCGCCTCGATCTCTTGCGCGCAGAGGTGGCGGTGTCGCGCGCGACGGCCGACGCCGAGGCCGCACACGCCGCCGACGCCAATGCGACCGAAGCTCTGCGTATCGAAACCGCCTTGCCGCCCGACGTTCCTCTGCAACCCGCGAACGTTTCGGATCCACCGCCGGCACCACTCGATGCGGCGGCGGCCACCACGACCGCACTCGGCGCGCGAGCCGAAATCGCCTCGGCGCTCGCATCGTTCAACGCCGCCCAAGCGACCCGGCTGGCGAGCTTGCGCAGCGGTTTTCCCGGCGTCATCGTTACGGCCGGCGAAACGACGGGCACCGACTCCGGCGTGTCCGTCGGCGCGCCCTCGATTACCGCGCAGCTGACGTTGCCGATCGGTCCGGTATCGCACGATCGCGTGCGCATCGAGGAAGGGCGCATTGCTGAAGCGCAGGCACGTTTGGCGAGCGCGCGGCGCACCGTAGCGCTTGAAGTATCGGCGGCGGCGCGAACGTCGGACGCGTTGCAGCGCGCCGCCATTGCCGCGGCGCGCGCGCGCACCGAAGCACAAGCCGAACTGACTGCGACCGAACTCGGCTACCGCAACGGCGCCACGTCAAGTCTCGAACTCGCAACCGCGCGCGATACCTACACCCAGGCGCTCGTCGCTGAACTTTCCGCCCGCTACGATGCCGCGAAAGCCGCCGCGTCGTTCGGCTTACAGATCGGACGGTAGAGGTGCAACGTTTGGGCTCGCGTCTGGTGGTACTCGTCGTCGCCGCCGTCGTCGTTTTGGCCGGCGGGGTGTGGCTTGCGTATCGCTTCGGTGCGCAAGCCCGGGCGCAAACGCCTGCGCCGCAGCCCTCCGTTGGACCCGCGGTGGCGCTAGCGAAAGCGCGCGATGGAACGCTCGAAGTTGTGCTCTCGGCGCAGGGCCGTGTCGGACCGCCGGCCGGTAGCGATGCCAAGTTGGCGTTCCCGCTTTCCGGCATTTTGAATGCAATCGACGCGCACGTCGGCGACCGCGTCGTCGCCGGTCAAGCGCTCGCGTCGCTCGACACGCGCGGGCTGGCCGATGCCGTCGCGCAAGCCCAGGCCGATGTCGCTGCCGCCGATGCAACCTATTCCGGCGGAGCAACCGGATCGGCCGCCCAGAACAGCGCGGCGACGAAGCTTGCCGTCGCGCAAGCACATGCCGACGCACTGCGCCGCGGCGGTGAAGCGGCGCTGAGCGATACGATCGCCGCGCAGGCGGTTGCCCGGCAAGCAGCCGTGAAAGTCGCCGCGGACCAGCAGAATCTGCAGCGCCAAGCAACGCTGTTGGCCGGTGGGGTGATCGCCAACAAGGACGTCCAAGCGGCGCGCATGCAGCTCGCAGCCGATCTTGCCGACCAGCGCAGCGCCGACGCAAAGGTTGCCGCTGCTGGAGCTGGGTATACGGCCGCGCTACGCCAGGCCGAGGCCGACGTGGCACAAGCGCGCAGCGATCTGGCCGTCGCTCGCGCGCAAGGCGGGACCAATGCCGCGCAGCGTAGTTCTGCGCTGGCAAAGCTCGCTGCCGCGCAGCGCGATCTCGAGAACGGGACGTTGCGCGCTCCGGCGGACGGTGTTGTCGTTTCGGTCCTCAAGCATCCGGGCGAAGCCGTCGATCCGACGACGCCCGTGCTCGACGTTGCCCCGCCCTTCAATCGCGAAATCACGCTCGCCGTTCCGGGCGTCGATGCACGGCGTGTTCATGTCGGTGATTCTGCCGAGCTGAGCCTCGTGCAGGTGCACGCGAATTCCCACGGCCACGTCGTCGCCGTCGTGCCCGCGGTCGATCCCACCACGCAAGTCACCACGGTCGTGGTCGACGGTCTGCCGCAGCAAGCAATCGCCGGTGAAGCGGTCGCCGCCCGCATCATCGTCGCGCAAGCGCGCGGCATCGTCGTGCCCAGCTCCGCCGTGGTGACCGATCCCGAGACCGGCAAGACGGTCGTTTTCGTGCACGACCAACATGCAAAGGATCCGTTCGCTTCGCGCGATGTCGCGCTGGGACCGAGCGACGGCACGTCCGTCGTCGTCGCTTCCGGACTGCGCGCCGGTGAGACGATTGCCGTACAAGGCGCTTACAATCTGCTCGCACCTTCCGGCGGATAGCAAACCGCTTCGCTATCCGTCCTCTCAGTGACTCCGTTCAGTGCAGCAGTCCCGAGGCAATGTTGACGCCCAGCGCGATGATGCCCGCGCTGTACGCAAATGAAATCAATGAGTGCACGAGCGCTTGGCGCCGGATACGGGTCTCGGTGATGTTCACGTCCGAAACCTGGAACGTCATTCCGATCACAAAAGAGAAATAGGCGAAGTCATAATCGTTGGGCGGCGCGCCGCCCGGAAACTCGATGCCGCTCGGATGTCCGTCGCCATCTTTATCGTAATAGTAGAGGTAGGCGTAGCGGAAGAGAAAGTTCGTATGGATCAGCGCCCACCCGATCACGACCGCCGCGATGCCGATGATGAGATCGATATACCGCGTCAGGCCGTGGGCTTTGGGAAGGTCGGTCCCGAGCACCGTGATGGCGGACGCGAACCCGACCACCGCGCTCAAGATGACGACCGCCAACGCCACGTTGCGGCCGGGATCATCGACTGCCGCACGGCGCTGGGTCAACGCCGCGTCGGCGTGCATGCCCAACCTGACCAGCAACGCCAACAACAGCGCCCCCGCAACATCGAACGCGGTCACGAAGCGTATGGTGCCATGCAGCGAGCTCGGCATGAGAAACCACACCAGCGCGAAGGTTGCGGCAGCCGACAGGAACATGACGTTGCGCTTGGTGTGGCCGGCGTGCGCCGGCGTTACGGCATCCGCGCTCACGGCGCGGCGTACGAGATCGACCAAAAATGCATCGGATCGAACTATACCATGACGAGACCCAGGCGAATGCCGTATGCGACGGCTTCCGTGCGGCTTGCGACGCCGAGCTTGGCGAAGATGGATGCGATGTGAAACTTTACGGTGTGCTCCGAGATCGCAAGGCGGGCCGCGATCGCCTTGTTCGGAACGCCTCGCGCCAGTTCAACGAGGACGTCGGTTTCCCGCAGCGTGAGCCGCTCGGGCACGTTCGTCCGTTCATCGGCTGCCGTCACGTTCGCTGAAGTCGTCAACAGCCGCGCCGGGAAAGCGATCAGTCCGGCCGCGACGGCTGCGGTCGCCGCCAGAATAGCTTCGGGTTCTGCGTCGTCTGCGAGGATCGCTCGCGCACCACGCATGGTATCGAGCCGCTCGCCCTCCCAGGCTCTGCGCGGGTCGGGCACAAGCGACACGCTCGGAACGCGTAACGCCGGCCCGCCGTCATCGCGGTCGCGTCGTTCAATCACGACGTCCGGAGCGAGCGCATGTATCATGCGCACCAGCTCAGGGGGTGCGGCTTCGCCCACAAGCACCAGCTGCGCCCCACGCTGAACAACGGCCGCGAGACTCGCGCGCACGCGGTCGGAGGCAGCGCAAACGACGGTGCGAATCACGCAGCGCGCGTAACGACGAGCCGCAACCGCTCGAGCAACGTGGCAACTGCGTCGCTCGGAACGGCATAGGCCAAACCACCTGCCACCATGCTGTTGATGCCGACCACGCGGCCCGCGGCATCGGCGAGGGGTCCGCCCGAATTGCCCGGTGCAAGCTTCACATCTGCTATGACCCAGCGGGCGCTGCAACGCTGCACGAGTCCAACCGAGAGGGCCCCGACGAGGCCGAGCGGATTGCCGACCGCGAGGACCAATTCGCCCGCCAAGAGACCGGACGACGGGCGCACCTCGGCAGCCGGCAGCGCCGCGCCCGGCACATGCAATGCCGCGAGATCGCGGCTCGTATCCCGGGCGACCACGCGGGCTCGCACGCGGCGGCCGCCGGCGTACTCAACGACCGCGTCGCGCGTGCACACGACGTGCGCATTCGTAACGATCACATCGCCGCGGCTCCACACGACTCCTGACCCCGAGCCACGTCCGGCAGCATCATGAACGCGCACCGTCGATCGGCGCAACCGCGCTGCCGTCGCCGCCAGCGCGCCGCCCACGTCACTCATCGCCGTTCCCGGCGCTTCGCCCGGCCGCATCGCGTGGCTGCTCCGCCACGATCGCGCGAACCTCACGCTGTTCTCCTCCACGCAAGATTCGTAGGTTCTGCGCGGAGCCGAGCGCCACGCCGCCGAGCGCACGTTGCAGGTCATCGACGTCGTTGATCGGGGTGCCGCCGAAGGCCAGCACGACGTCACCGATCGTGATGCCGGCTTTCTCGGCTGGTCCGCCGGCCGCAACATCGATGACGATCGCGGCACGACGCGCAACCAGTCCGTGCGCGACGCGCAACGCCTCAGGCAACCGAACCGATTGCAACGCGACGCCGAGATATCCGCGCCGTACGCGGCCGCCGGCCCGCAGTTCATCCACGACGCGCTCGAGCGTCGATATCGGCAACGTGAGGGCCGTTCGACGCGATAAGCCCCACGTGTTCATGCCGATCACCGCGCCAGCCACGTCTATAAGTGCTCCGCCCGAGAGACCCGCATGCAGGTTGACGTCGGGACGGATGAAGCGGTCGACGCTGCCGCCGCGCCATGTGCGCCACGGTCCGTCGAGCGAACTGATGACACCGAAGCTCGCGCCCGGCTGAGCATCTTCGTCACGCCCGACGGCGAGGACCAGGTTTCCGACGGCCAGCGACGCGGAGTCGGCGCGCCTCGCCGGCACCAAGGCCGCTTTCGTTTGGAGAAGGGCGACATCGGTTGCGGCGTCGCGGCCGACGAGCGTCGCGTTCGCTTTCGCCCCGCCTTCCAGCAGAAGTTCGATGTCGTCTTCGCGCTCGATCGCGTGGTCGACGCTCAGCACGTGGTGGTCGTCCCAGGCTATGCCGCTTGCGTCGCGCCGTGGGTGGGCGTCGACGTAGGTGATCGAGGCTGCCGCCATTGCAACTGCCGATGCCAATTGCACCGACAACGCGGCGAGCGTGTTCGTTTCGGTCGTATCCATGCACTCGAGTATGCCGGCTGTCACGCTCCGGCGCATCTGCGGATCGGCTAGGTCCAAAGCGCGAGGCGAGGCCGATGCCGCGTCGAACGTTCCCGGCCCCAAAAGGAGGACGCAATGATCGACACGATCCCCAAAGTGACCGGAATCGACGCGAGCTACTACTACGCTTCAGACTTACAGCGCGCGACGAAGTTCTACACGGATCTGCTCGGCATTGGAGCCGTCGATGCGTTACGAGGACATGGTCAGCGAATGGACGTTCCCGGGCGGTGAAACCTTCGGGTTGTATAAGCCTCACGAAGGTGGTTCGATTCAAACGAGTCACGGCGTAATGTTTGCGGTGCCCGATATCGAGTCGGCAACGTCGCAACATAAAGCGCGCGGCGTCAAGTTCAGCGGTGAACTCGAAGATACGCCGGGCTGCCGCATGTCGTTCGGGGAAGACACCGAAGGTAACACGTTCATTTTGCACCAGCGCAAATAACGGCGATGGCGCCTTTGCCGCCAATCTCGGCAAAGGCGCCGCTAAGCCGGCGCTTCATCCCCCCGTAGCGCATCTTCGTAATACGGACGCAATTTTTCGTAACGGTGCCCGACTTCAACCGGTGCGCCGGGTTCAAGCGCCGACGCCAGAGCGTCGAGGTACGCGTGCCAACCGGCGCTGTATTCCGTCATCGTTACGGCGCCACGGATGAGCCGATGCGTCAAGATGAGGCGCGTTCCATCGCCTTCAACTTCGAGGGCAAACGATAATTCCGAGCGATCATCGTGCGTCGTAGCATGCTGCGTTGACGACCCATTCTCGAGTTCGTGCCACGCGATTACGAGAAGGCGCGGCGGCTCGAGAATGAGGATCGTGCCGGCCATCAGGATGTCGGGCGTCAGATTGACGATGAAGTCGCCGCCCTTCCGTAGTTCGATACGCGCCGTGCCGAGCCACGGCGCAAGTCCCTCCGCCGTCGTCAGCGACGCCCAGACCCGGTCGATCGGAGCCTCGAGCCGGCGTTCAAAACGGATTGCGTCCTCCGCGATTCGTTGGCCGTATTCGTGCGTTAAATTCATTTTGGTCTTTCCACCTCCGCTTGTAGTGCATTCAAACGTTCGTGCCAGAAGTGACGATGCTTGGCGATCCAGGCTTCTGCTTTGGCAAGCTCGCGGGGTTGCAGCTCGTAACGCCGTTCCTGTGCGACCGCTCGCACGCGAACGACGCCGGCTTCCTTGAAACGCGCAGATGGCGCGATATGGTGGGCCGCGCGCTGTTGAATCCTTCGGCAATCCGTCCGGCCGGCAACGCTCCCCCACGTGCCAACATCTCGACGATGCGTCGCCGCGTTGGATCGGCCAGTGCCACGAAAACGTCCACGACTGCGGTGTAGCTTATCGACTACGTAGCTGTCAAGCTATGGACTTGATTTGGCCCCAGACGATAATCAAACGGTATTAATGCCGCATGCTGGTTCGCGCGCGTCGATCGCGCATGCGGCGATGCGTTGTTCGAAGAAGCGACGCTCCATGGGGTTGCGCGCGAGGGCGGCTGCGGATTCGAAATTCCGGCGCGCGTGGGCGACCTCTCCACTTTGGAACTCGAACTCACCGCGGGCCGCGAAATAGAATGGGTACGTGGCAAGCCGCTTGCGGTCGGCGATCGCCTCGATCTCCGCGAGGCCGCGTTGCGGGCCGCTTAGCTGACCGATGGCGATCGCGCGGTTGAGCGCGACGACGGCCGAAGGCGCGAGCGCGAGCAACGTGTCGTATAACGAGACGATCTCCTTCCAATCCGTATCGTCGATGCGCCGTGCGTCCGCATGAACGGCCGCAATCGCCGCCTCGACGTGATACGTGCTCAACTGGAGCCCCGTGGCCGAGAGCTCGAGCAGCCGGCGCCCATCGGCGACGAGGCCCGCATTCCAGCGCGAGCGATCCTGATCGAACGTCGAGGTCAGCTCACCCGCGGCGTTGAGTCGGGCCGGCAAACGCGCCGCGTGCAAGTACATCAACGCAAGGAGCGCCTGCGATGCGGGCGTCGCCCCAAGTCGGTGCGCGCACAACAGCGCTCCCAAGCGCGTCGCCTCCCGGCAAAGTTCGGCGCGTACGGCCGACTCGGCGGACGCGCCGTGATACCCCTCGTTGAAGAGCAGATAGACCGCGCGCTGGACGGCGGGCAGGCGCGCCGCGAAATCGGAGGCGTCGGCGATGTCGAACAATGCCGTCGCTTGCGTCAACGCATGCTTTGCGCGTTCGATCCGCTTCTCGACGGCAGCCTTCGTGCTGACGAACGCACCTGCGACTTCAACGATGCCGAAGCCGCAAACGAGGTGCAGCACGAGCGCGACCTGCGCCTTCTCTGCAAGGCGTGGATCGCAGCACGAGAAGATCATACGCAGCCGATCATCTTTGATCGCGTTTTCCGCGAAAAGCTCTTCGATGGCGGGTTCAACGTCCGCTTCGTTCTCGATGCGCCGCTCGAGGTCCGGCGCGAATGTGCGTGTCGTCCGTTCGCGGCGCAACGCGTCGAGTGCGCGGTTCTTCGCGGTCGCCATCAGCCAGGCCGACGGATTGGCCGGCACGCCTCGGAATTTCCACACCTCGAGCGCCCGGCAGAAGGCGTCTTGCGTGACGTCTTCTGCCAGCGTCAAGTTTTGGATTCCGAAGACGCGCGTCAACGTCGCGACGATGCGCCCGGACTCACGCCGAAAGAGATGCTCGGTGGGCTCTATGGCAGGCTCATCTCCATAACCGGCCGCACCTCGACCATTCCGCCGCGCTCGAAGATAGGGCAGCCCAGCGAGAGTTCCACGGCTTGCGCGAGGTCCGCGGTCTGCACGATCAGGAAACCGCCCACGATATCCTTGCTTTCGGCGTACGGGCCGTCGGTGATCGTCTTGGCTCGTCCGCGCACGACCTTGCCGCTGCGCTCAAGGGGGCGCCCCAGCTCCTTGACGTAGCCCTTCGCTCGCAGATCGTTGATCCACGTGCCCCATTTTTGCATGTGCTGTTGCTCTTGCTCGGGCGATCCGGATTGCTCTGCGCCGCGGAAGAGGTAGGTAAACTCACTCATGCCGTTACTCCAATCTTGTGTGTGAAGCAGAATCGGTTTCCGTCTTCTTCTCGCCGCCCAAGCGGCGTATGGTCGATATCCGAACTAGAGACGTTTGAACGCCGCCGAAACCGACATTTTCTAAGAAGCCGTCGCTAAGGTGAAATCGCCGCCTCGCCGCGACCATGAACGCGCAGGAACGCCTCGACGGCGCCGCGCGTGTCGGCGGTCTGCTGATACCACATCTGGT
>JAABUZ0100006538.1_pt1 | contig 14529 bp, 12 predicted proteins | sample 5562091 | NCBI WGS metagenome assembly JAABUZ01 (sample SAMN12813069, study PRJNA571459) | rock metagenome | isolation source: Antarctica rocks | place: Antarctica: Victoria Land, Linnaeus Terrace sud | collected 2015-12-21 | reverse complement strand
GTCAGCTCGGCTTCACGGCGAATCTGATGGCCATGCCGCGGACCATGCCCGGCCAACGAACCTAACACCATCAACCTAGATAGGTTCATGCGATTAGTATCACGCTTCTAATAGCGTGATGTCAAGTCCGCAATGACATGCACGCAGCCCTTGCAGAGGACACCGCCGCGAAAGCGTCCGCCGGGAGGGGCCCTGTGGGAACGATCGACGCCGGGTGAGCGTCCCGGCGGAGGATCCCGTTGCGGGCAGCGAATCCGCGGCTTCGATGTGAAGTCCTCGGTTGCGCGGGTGGCATGATCGACCGGTGGTTGACCGAGCCAGCGGCGTGACCACGTGGGGCGCGGGTGACTACCCGTTCATGGCGCGCCACCTCGAGCCAGCCCGGACCGTCGTCGAGGTAGTTGCGATCGGGCCTGATGATCGCGTACTCGACGTCGCCACCGGGACCGGCAACGCCGCGTTGCTGGCGGCCGAGCGCAGCGGGCAGGTGGTCGGGGTCGATTTCGAGCCGGCGCTGCTGGAAGTAGCCGAACGGCGAGCGGCGCACGCAGGACACCAGGTGCGGTGGTTGACCGGCGATGTCGGCGAGCTGCCGGTGCCGGAGGGGTCGGCTGACGTGGTGCTCTCGGTGTTCGGGGTGATGTACGCGATCGACCAGCCAGCCGCCGCCCGAGAGCTGGCGCGCGTCGCCGCCTCGGGAGCTCGGGTGGTGTTGGCCTCATGGGCGCCGGGCAGCGTGATGCCGGCGATGGGCAAGGTACTGGCTGGGTACCTGCCGCCGCCTCCGCCGGGCAGCGGCCCGCCGAGCCGGTGGGGAGATCCCGGCGCGTTCGCTGGGCTGCTGGAGCCCTGCGCGCTCCGCCTGGCCGCAGTCTCGACTCAGCGAGTGAGCTTGCGGTTCCCCGACGCGGCAGTCGGAGCCGCGTTTCTGATCCGCACCGCCGGACACGTCATCAGCGAACAGCAGCGGCTGTCAGGCCAGGGCCGCTGGGAGGACCTGCACCGCGACCTCACCAGCTTCGTCGATGAGCGCGGCGAGCACTCGGACGGGCACCGCGATCTCCCCCTCGACTATCTGCTGGCTTCAGCGGTCAAGGCGGAGGCCTGACCTCTCGGGCGCTCCAGTAAAGGATCCCGTTCCGGGGGCTGGCCCTGGCTCGCTGGCGGTCGCTCAGACCCACGCCCGCCGGTTGCAGTCGACGCGCCGCAGCGCACGCTTGTCGGGTTCAGGCCAGCCAGTGCTCTCCGGCCCAGGCCATCTGCCAAAAGGCGAGTTCGTAGCGGCTGCTGGTGAGAAACGCGCGCCGAGCCCGCTCTCGACCCGCGGCACCCACATCCTCGCCGGCGTGGTCGGTGAGCTCGCGGGCCCAGCCGGCAAGCTCGGCGAACTCCGATGAGGCGTACATGGCGATCCAGCGTCTGTAGCGTTCATCGGACAGGCGGTCGGCGTCGGCCAGGCGCTGCGCGATCTCCTCATAGCCCCAGATGCAGGGCAACGCGCCGCGGTGAGCTCGACGAAGTCGCCCACGGCCGCGGTGCGCACCAGAAAGTCGGTGTAGCCCTGAGTGGTGGGCAACATCTCCTCGCGCTCGAGCTGCGCGCTGGAGATCCCCAACTCGGCGGCGTAGGAGCGGTGCAGGTCCATCTCCATGCCCAGCAGCCCTTGGGTGATGTCCGCGAAGCGAGTCATCGCCTGCAGTCCGGGGGCTCGCGCCGTTCCCAGCGCGTGCAGGCGGGCAAACTCGATCAAGTACAGGTAATCCTGGCGGACCCAGACGTTGAAGCGCTCGGGCTCCAGGGTCCCGTCACCGACCCCCCGCACGAACGGATGACGGTGCTGGGCCTCCCAGACCGCGTCAGCCGAGCCCCGCAGCTCGACGGTCAACGAGGCAGATGAGCCGGGTTCGTTCATCGGCGCATCGTCGCAGCTCCCACACGCCGCGCCAAGATGACGCCGGCGACCATGCTGGAGGCGGATCGTGGAGCGGGGACTGTCGAAGCGGCGTCGTGGTCATTGGGCGAACAGCTCTTGCTAGGAAGAGCTGTTCGTTCGGTCTGCTAGCATACAAGTTCGTGTTGCTGGCGTCGATCGAGGTATGGTGAACATAGGGGCTTATGAAAGCACTCGTCAAGGCTGGCTCCGCGCCGGGCCTCGCGCTGGAGGAGGTCAGGGAGCCCGCCGTAGGGGCCCACGATGTCCTCATAAGGGTGCAGCGCACAGGCATCTGCGGCACCGACCTGCACATCTATGAGTGGGACGAGTGGGCGCAGCGCACCGTTCCGGCTCCCATGGTCATCGGCCACGAGTTCGTGGGCGAGGTCGTCGAGGTAGGCGCGCACGTGACGGACTTCGGTCCCGGTGACGTCGTGAGTGGCGAGGGCCACCTCGTGTGCGGGCATTGTCGCAACTGCCTCGCGGGGCGGCGTCACCTCTGTGCGCACACGCGCGGCATTGGGGTTGACCATCCCGGCGCGTTCGCGGAGTACATCGTCCTGCCGATGACCAACATCTGGCGGCACGCAGATGGGATCGACCGCGACGTCGCGGCGATCTTCGATCCGTTCGGCAATGCGACGCACGCCGCCCTGTCCTATCCGGTCCTCGGCGAGGATGTGCTGATCACCGGCGCCGGGCCGATCGGGATCATCGCCGCCGCGGTGGTCCGCCACGCCGGCGCGCGCCACGTGGTCATCACCGACGTCAATGGCTACCGTCTGGATCTCGCGCGCAAGATGGGCGTCACCACCGCGCTCGACGTGCGCACGGCCAGCATCGCCAACGTGCAGGGCGAACTGGGGATGCATGAGGGCTTCGACGTCGGCCTGGAGATGTCCGGGAGCCCCCAGGCTCTGCGCGACATGGTCGCCAACATGGCCCACGGCGGGCGCATCGCGATACTCGGCATCCCAACCGAGGACATCGCGCTCGACTGGAGCCAGGTGGTCTTCAACATGCTGACGATCAGGGGGATCTACGGCCGTGAGATGTACGAGACGTGGTACGCGATGACGATGATGCTGCAGTCGGGCTTGGACATCGGTCCTGTGATCACGCACCGGGCCTCCTACGAGGATTACGAGGACGCGTTCTCGATCGCCCGCAGCGGGCACGCCGGAAAGGTCATCCTCGACTGGACAGGCGGGTAGGTCGATGTTCGCCACCACCCGGACCCAACTGCGGACCGAGCTCGACGAGATCCGCTCGGCCGGCTTGTACAAGACCGAGCGCATACTCATGTCGCCGCAGGACGCACATGTCGACGTAACGGACGCACGAATCGTCCTCAACCTGTGCGCCAACAACTACCTTGGCCTCGCCAGCCATCCAGAGCTGGTCGCGGCTGCCAAGGCGGCCCTTGACGACTGGGGCTTCGGGTTGGCCTCAGTGCGTTTCATCTGCGGCACCCAGACCATCCACAAGGAACTCGAGGAGCGCCTCAGCGCCTTCCTGGGGACCGAGGACACGATCCTCTACGGCTCCTGCTTTGACGCCAACGCCGGTCTCTTCGAGACGCTCCTCGGCCCAGCCGATGCCGTCATCTCCGATGCGCTCAACCACGCCAGCGTCATTGACGGCATCCGCCTCTGCAAGGCGCGCCGTCTCCGATATCGCAACGGGGACATGGGTGACCTCGAGCGCTGCCTGCGCGAGGCGGCCGGCACCCGACGCCGGCTGATCGCCACCGACGGGATCTTCTCGATGGACGGCTATGTCGCACGACTGCCGGAGATCTGCGACCTCGCCGAGCGCTACCAGGCGATGGTCATGGTCGACGACTCCCACGCCGTCGGCGTGGTCGGTCCGACGGGACGCGGGACGCCTGAGCTCCACGAGGTCGTCGACCGCGTCGACGTCCTGACCGGCACGCTCGGCAAGGCGCTCGGCGGCGCCAGCGGCGGCTACACGAGCGGGCGGCGCGAGATCGTCGAGCTGCTGCGCCAGCGCTCGCGGCCGTATTTGTTCTCCAACACCATCGCTCCGCCGATCGTCGCCGCCTCGCTGAAGGTCCTCGAGCTCCTGTCCTCGACCGACAAGCTGCGTGCGCGCCTGTCGGCCAACACCGCACTCTTCCGCCGGCGCATCACCGAGCTGGGCTTCGAGGTACTGCCGGGCGAGCACCCGATCGTGCCCGTCATGTTCGGAGACGCCGTGGCGGCGACCCGGATGGCGGACCGGCTGCTCGAGAAGGGGATCTACGTCATCGCGTTTACGTATCCCGTCGTGCCCCACGGCGAGGCGCGCATCCGCACCCAGGTGTCAGCGGCGCACACCGAAGCCGACCTCGAGCGCGCAGCCACGGCGTTCGCCGAGGCACGCGACGAACTCGGCCAGTGAGAAGGACCTAGAGCCTGCAGCGGTGAAGCTTCGCGTCGCGCTGGTCCCACCGCGGAACTGCTCGAAGCTACGAGATCCCGTGGCGCCAGCGGTACCCGATGTGGAAGTAGATCTCAGCGGCCGCCTCGAGCTGTTCCAGCGGGCAATATTCGTCTGTGCAGTGGGCTTGGGAGGGCTCGCCGGGTCCGCAGATCAGCGTGGGAGGACTGCCCATGCCGATCGTCAGCACGCTGGCGTCGGTGGAACGGCACGGTGCCATAGGGCTCTGGTTCGCCGGCGTTGGCAGCCAGCTCACGGGCCTGCCTGAGAAACGGGTCCTCCGCAGACGAGCAGACGGCGGGCAGGTCCCGGAGCGTGGAGAGCTCGACGTGAGGACCGAGCACGTCGTGGACGTCTTCCGCGAGTTCCGCTCCGGGTGTCCGGGAACGGTGCGTATGTCGATCCCGACCTCGCAGTGCTCGGGCACGAAATTGATGCCCGCTCCGCCCTGGATGGTGCCGATGTTGACGCTCGCCTGCCCGAGGAGATCGTGACGACCGGCAGGGATGCCGGCGTCGGCGAGCCTGCAGATCGCCTGTGCCATCGGCACGATCGCGTTGACCCCGAGTTCGGGGGCGGAACCGTGGGCGGCTTTGCCTTGCGTTCGAGCGCGAAGCCAGAGCAGGCCGCGGTGTCCCAGGCAGGGACGATTTGCGGTCGGTTCAGCCACCACGAGCGCGCCGGCTTCCGGCAAGCGCCCGCTTCGGCGAAGGAACGCCGCACCTTCACAGCCCGTTTCCTCACCGGCGGTGAAGATGACGACGAGGTCCGGGCGCTCCTGGGCGCTGAGTCCCGCCAAGCGTTCCACAGCGACCACGATGGCCGCCACCCCGCCCTTCATGTCACTGGCACCCCGGCCGTAGAGTCTGCCCTCCTGGATCTCGGCGGCGAATGGGTCAGCCGTCCAGGGCTGCTCGCCGAGCGGCACCGTGTCGAGGTGTCCGGACAGGCAAAGGGGCGTGCGACCGTCTCCTCCGAGGCGCGCGACCAAGTTCGAGCGGTCTTGGCCGAACGGAATCAGCTCGACGTGCAGGCCAGCACTCTGCAGTCGCGCCGCGAGCTTCTCCGCCAAGGGTCGCTCATTGCCCGGCGGGTTGACCGAGGGCATGCGGATAAGCTCGCGCGTCAGGTCGATGACGGCTTGCGATGATGTCATGCGACGCGGCAAGGCGGTGAGTTCATTCGCGGGTCACCCCGCTCGGCGCTCCCGCTCCGCCGCCGCCCGGTGTACGAATGCTCACGAGGTCGCCTCGTGCGAGATCCATGCTGACCTTCGCTGGAAGCTCCGTTTCCCCCAGGCGATTCTTGCCCGGCCCCCCAGACCCCCCGCCGTCGACCCCTTGGGGCGCGTGGCGGCGGCGGTCGGTGAGCAGCGAAAGGGTCGCCGGCTCGAGCACACGGACGGCGTGCTCGATCCCGTCGCCGCCCCTGTGCTCGCCCTCGCCCCCCGACCCGTAAACGAGCTGGTAGCACTCGACGCGGAGCGGATACTCCAGCTCAAGTGCCTCGATCGGGGTGTTGAGCGTGTTGCTCATCCCCACATTAACACCCGATGGCCCCGGTCCCCGGCTGCTCGCCCCTTGTCCGCCGCCGATCGTCTCGTAATAGGTCCAGCGCGCTCCACCGATGATGAGGTTATTCATGGTTCCTTGACCTTGGGCCGGGATGTCGGCGGCTCGAGTCAGGGCGAGCAGGACGGTGTCGGCAACCCGCTGGCTCGTCTCCACGTTGCCGGCCGCCACCGCGGCGGGGCTCCGCGCGTTGAGGAGGCTGCCGTCCAGCGCCCGGACGGTCAGCGCTCTGTAGGTGCCGGCGTTGGCACGGATGTCCTTGGGCAGCAGCACGCGCAGCGCGAAGTAGCAGGCCGAGCGTGTGACGGCTAGCGGGCAGTTGACGTTGCCCGCCACCTGGTCAGAGGTGCCCGCGAAGTCGATCTCGATCGTGTCATGGTTGATCGTCACCTCCACGCGGATCGGGATGTCATCGTCGCTGACGCCGTCGCCCTCGATCTCCCCCTCGGCCGTGTAGCTCCCGCTCGGCAGCGCGGAGATGGCCTCACGCGTGCGACGCTCAGCATAGGAGAGCAGTTCCTCAAACGCGGCCAGCACGATCTCGCGTCCTCGCTGCTTGGCGAGCTCGACGAGCCGCTGCTCGGCGAGCAGGTTAGCGGCGATCTGAGCGCGCAGGTCGCCGCGCCGGATGTCGGGCGTGCGCACGTTGGCAAGGATCAGGTCAAGGACGTCATCGACGTAGTCCCCGCCGCGGACGAGGCGAACGGGCGGGATTATGAGCCCCTCCTGGTAGATCTCGCGCGAATCGCTGGGCATCGAGCCGGGGCGCATCCCGCCGACGTCGGAGTGGTGGGCGCGAGTCACCGCGTAGCCGACGATGTCATCGTCGAGCCCGATCGGCGAGACGAGCGTGATGTCCGGCAGGTGTGTGCCGCCCGAGTAGGGATCGTTGATCGCGAACACGTCCCCGAGCTCGGGATCGCGCTCCATCACCGCCGCCACCGCCTCCGGCATGGCGCCCAGGTGCACTGGCTGGTGCTCCGCCTGGGCCACCATCGATCCCTGGGCGTCGAACAGCGCCGTCGAGCAGTCGCGGCGCTCCTTGATGTTCGAGGAGTACGCCCCCCGGATGAGCACGGCTCCCATCTCCTCGGCGATCCCGACCAGCGCGCTGGCCATGACCGATAGCGTCACCGGATCCAGGCGCGGACGGTTCATCGGCGCTCCAGGATTAGCGTGCCGGCATCATCGATCACGCCGCTCCAGCTGGGCCGGACCACGCACGTCGCCTCGCGGAACTCCACGACCGCGGGGCCTACCACGTTTGATCCCACCCCCATCCGCTCACGCGAGAAGACCTCGACCTCGCGCCATTCGCCATCGAAGCTCGCCCGGCGACGCTCGCTCGGCCCATCTCCCGCTGCCGCGCCCTCGCGCAGGGACGGCTTCTCGACGGCGACCGTGGCGATCAGGCGCACGTTGATCAGCTCGACCGGCTCCTCCTCCATGCGGTATCCGTAGCGCTGCTCGTGCACGGCGTGGAAATGCCCGACAAGCTCGTCCGAGTGCTCGGCGTCGACGGTGAGCTCGAAGGACTGTCCGCGATAGCGCAGGTCGGCGCGGCGCTTCAGCTCAGGATCCTCCAGATCTCGGCGTGCCGCCCGCTCGAGGTCCGCAAAGGCCGTCTCGAGCTGCCCGCGGTCGATCCCGTCGGCGCGGCCCAGCAGCGGTTGGACGTAGTCGCGACGTAGGTCGGAGATCGCTAGGCCGAGCGCGCTGAGGACGCCGCTCGCGCTCGGGACGAGCACCGTGTCGATGCTCAGCTCCTCCGCGAGCGCGCACGCGTGCATTCCCCCTGCTCCTCCGAAGGCGACGAGCGCGAAGTCGCGCGGGTCAAGCCCCCGCTCGACGCTGATTACCCGCAGCGCCCGGTTCATCTCGGCGTTGGCCACACGCACGATTCCGAGTGCCGTCTCCAGCGGGTCGAGTCCGAGCGGCTCGCCCACGCGTCTCAGCGCTTGCTCGCTGAGCTCACGCCGCAGCGTGACCGCGCCACCCAGCCGGGCCCGGTCGGCCAGATAGCCGAGGAAGAGATTTGCATCCGTGACCGTCGCGTCCTCACCGCCCGTGCCGTAGGCGGCTGGCCCGGGTGCGGCGCCGGCCGACTGCGGACCCACCCGTAGCGCCCCCCCGGCGTCCGGCCAGGCGATCGACCCGCCGCCGGCGCTCACCGTGTGGACGTCGACCATCGGGAGTTTGATCGGCACGCCGGCGACCACCGATTCGGTGGTGGTCTGGGCCTCACCGCCAACGATCGGCGCGACGTCCGTGCTCGTGCCGCCCATGTCGAACGTCAGCACGTCGCCATAGCCACTGGCCTGCGCCGCGAACGCGGCTCCAACCACGCCCCCCGCGGGCCCTGACAGCACGCAGGCTGCCGCCTGGCTGGCCGCGACCTCGAGTTCGACGACGCCACCGGAAGATCGCATGACAAGCGGCGCGGGCAACCCGCGCTGCTGGGTCTTCGCCGCAAGGTTCGAGAGGTAGGCGGCCAACTTGGGCGCCAAGTAGGCGTCGACCGCCGTGGTGGCGAAGCGCTCGTACTCGCGAAACTCGGGAAGCACCTCACTCGAGAGCGAGACGTGGACGCCCTCAAGCTCGCGACGGAGCGTTTCTCCGACGCTCTGCTCGTGCGCGGGATGCAGGAAAGAGAAGAGCAGGCCGACCGCCACCGCGTCCACGCGCGCCTCCTTGAGCGCCGCAACGACGGCGCGCACGTCTTGTTCGTGGAGCGGCTCGATCTCGCCTTCGGGTCCCATCCGCTCGCGGACCGTGAAGCGCAGTTCGCGGGGCACGAGCGGCGGCGAGCGATCCTGGGTGAGGTCGTACAGCGAGGGCCGGTTCTGCCGCGCGATCTCGATCACGTCGCGAAAGCCCGCCGTGGTCACGAGCGCTGCGCGGGCGCCACGCCGCTCGAGCAGTGCGTTGGTGGCGACGGTCATGCCATGGGCAAAGGCGGCGACCGCCTGCGTGTCGATGTTCGCCGCGTCGAGGCTGGCTATCACCCCCTCAGACTGGTCGGCCGGGGTCGAGGGCACCTTGGCGGTGATCAGCTTGCCGTCGACCAGCGCGACGAGGTCGGTGAAGGTGCCGCCTACGTCCACGCCCAGACGTGTGTCTCCCATGCTATGCGGGCCCTTGGCTCAAGCCGGCCGGCTTTCCTTCACGATCGCTCGCTCGGCCACCTCTGAGCCGATCCCCGTCTCAGCCCGCACCCGGAGTTCCCCGTAGGTGTGCTCGGCGGCGCCCTCGCGGCTGAGCAGCGTCCCCAGGAAGCAGCCCAGGAAGCCAATCGGGATGGACACAACCGCCGGATTGGCGAGCGGGAAGGGACCTCCCGGGCCAGGCCAAACGGCCGGCGAGAGGATGATCAGCGTGACCGACGAGATCAGCCCGAACGCCACGCCGGTGAGCGCACCCGCCGTGTTGAAGCGCCGCCACAGCAATGACAGCAACAGAGCGGGGAAGTTGGCGCTGGCCGCCACCGCGAACGCCAGCCCCACGAGGATCTGGATGTTAAACCCCTTGCCGGCCAGGAGCGCGAGCGCGATGGCTATGACCCCGATCACGCCGGCTGCGACCCGCCCCACCTTCACTTCCGAGCGCTCCGAGGAGCTCGGGTGCAGGACGTTCGTCCATATGTCGTGCGCGATCGCACTCGAGGCGGAGATCACGAGGCCGGCGACCACGGCGAGGATGGTCGCGAAGGAGACCGCCGCGACGATCGCGAAGAAGATCTCCCCGCCAGCGCTCCCGGCCCCGCCTCCGAGCTTCTCGGCCAGGAGCGGTGCGGCCAGGTTGCCACCCTTGCCCGCCGCGGCCTCTCCGGCGCTTCCGAGCAGCGCGCGCGCTCCGAGCCCGATCGTTGCGATGAACACGTAGAAGATCCCGAGCAGCAGCACCACCCACCCGACCGACGCACGCGCCGCTTTGGCATCGCGCACCGTGAAGAAACGCATGAGGATGTGTGGGAGTCCCGCCGTTCCTAGCGCAAAGGCAAGGCCCGCGGAGACCTCGTCCAGCGGCTTCTTGAAGATCAGCCCCGGGCCGAGGAACGCCCTGCCGGCCTTGCTCTGCCCCGCCGCCTTGTCGAGCAGGTTGACCGGATTGAAGCCGAACTTGCTCAGCACCCAGATGGCCAGTACACCGCCGGTGATGAAGACGAGCACCGCCTTGATGATCTGCACCCAGGTGGTAGCCAGCATGCCGCCGAACACGACGTATATGAGCATCGCGCCGCCGGTGATGACGACCGCGAACGAGAAGTCGACGCCGGTCAGCCCCTCGATCAAGGTGCCGGCCGCGACCATCTGGGCCAGCAGGTAGAAGGCGAGCACCCCCAGCGTGCCGATTGCGGCCGCCGTGCGCGCGGGGCGCGCGTTGAGCCGGAAGGCCAGCACGTCGACCATGGTGAACTTACCGGCGTTGCGCATGCGGTCCGCCAGAATGAGAAGCACCGGGACGAACGAGACGAGCGCGCCGATCAGCGTGAGCCAGCCGTCAAAGCCCCCGAGGAAGATCAGGCCCGTGACACCCAGAAAGGCCGCCGCGGAAACGAAGTCACCGACGATCGCCAGGCCGTTTTGAAGCGGCGAGATGGCACGGCCAGCCGCCCAGAAGTCCGCGGCTGTGCGCGTCCGCTTGGACGCCCAGTAGGTGATGCCGAGGGTCACTGCCACGACGGCCCCGAAGATGCTGAGCGGGAGCGCCCGCACAGCGCCTGCCATCAGAAAGGTCACAATTCGGCCCTCCCAGGCCCCCGCGGGTCACTGCCAGGCGGGAGCTCACGGCCTCCCCCGACACTCTGGGCGGCATCCCCGGTCAGTTGATCGACCAGCGGCGTCAGCCGCTCGTTCGAGAAGCGCGCGTAGCTCCAAGCGATCGCCCAGACCATGACGATCAGAGCGAGCCCGAACGCGTAAGCGACCGTGAAGCCGCGATGGATCGAGCTGCCCATGAAGTCGCGGCCCCACGCGGCGAGGATGATGAACGAGCCGTAGAGAACCGCTGCGACTGCCAGCGCCGGTACGACAAACCGCTGGCGACGAGCGCTGAGCTCGCGGAACGCCGCCGAGCGCTCCAACGCGACCCAGTCAGGCCCCCCGGGCCCTGGACCCGCACGCAGCGGATCCGCTTCGCGACCAGTGCCTTCCGAAGACGACATGCGGACTCCTCCCCGATATGAACTTGAAACAGCCAGCCGAAACGGCTGCCGTACTAGAGCGAGGGGCTATCGTAAAAAGCACGACGGTGCCCAAGTTTCAGCCACAATGCGCATCGTACAATACTCTGTGTTCACTATACTACACGACGTTCGATGAAAGTAGTCGGCGAGGCCGTCGCGGCGAACCTTAGGCGTTTGCGCCAGCAGCAGCGGCTCACCCTGTCGGATTTGGCGCGCCGATCGAAGATCGGCAAGGCCACCCTGTCGAACTTGGAGGCGGGGCGCGGCAACCCGACCCTCGAGACGCTCTGGGCTCTGGCGGGGGCCCTGGACGTCTCCTTCAGCCAGCTCGTGCTCGAGCCCGAACCCGAGTCGGTTCAGATCCTGCGCGTCAGGCACAGTCCCGAGATCCACGGGGCTTCGGTCGACCTGCGGCTGCTCGACAGAATCTCCGCAAGGGGGACCATCGAGCTCTACGAGGAAACGTTCGACTCGGGGAGCCGCCGCGAGGCCACACCGCACGGACCCGGCGTCATCGAGCACCTGCTCGTGACCCGCGGGCGACTGTTGGTCGGGCCGATCGGCAGCTCCGTGGAACTCGAGCGAGGCGACTTCGTTCGCTTCTCCGGCGATACACCGCACGTCTACGCCGCGATCGGCGGCTCGGCTCGGGCCGCAATCGTCATGAACTATCCAGCCGGCTCGCTGCCGGAGGACCCCTCGGCGGTATTTCGCCCGCTTGTCGAGGGCGGCGCGGAGGAGTCGGTGGACTCGACTGGTGAGTAGGCGTCGGGCGGGTTCGCGCATCGTTGAGCTGGCCTAGGATCCGGACGCCGACTGGAGGAGCTCGGTTGCGAGCGCGATGACCTCTTCCGGTGCGCGGGCCGCCGAGCCCGCGTCGAAGGGCGGCTGCGGGTCGTATTCGATGATGAGTTGAAGGGCCTGTGCCAGCAGGTCCCCGCTCTCGCGCTGGGCCAAGCGCAGCGCCATGTCGATGCCGGCGGAGACCCCGGCTGCGGTGATCACCTTGCCCTCCTCGACGATGCGCTCGCGCGTGGGCTTCGCCCCGTAGCCGGCCAACTGGTCGAGTGCTCGCCAGTGTGTAGTGGCCCGGAGCCCTTCCAGGATCCCCGCCGCTCCGAGCACCAGGGCGCCGGTACACACCGACGTCGTCCACCGAGAGCTCCGATGGACTGCGCGCAGCCACTCGAGCAGTCCTTCGTCCTCCAACAGATCTCGAGTGCCGGGACCGCCAGGGACCAGCACGATCTCAGGGCTCGGCACATCGCCGAGCGCGTGATCGGCCACGAGCCCGAGCGCGGGGTTGTCCGCGCGCAGCGAGCCCGCTTTGGAAGCGACGAAGCGCACCTCCGCTCCCGGCAGACGGTTCAACACCTCGTAGGGACCGATGACATCGAGGGCCGTGATGCCGTCGAACAGCAGGAAAGCGATCTCCAACCTAATCACCGGAGCCCGGGACCGCCGCCAGGATGTACGGCCCGCTCCTAGGAGCCGGCATAGCACCACACAAGCCGCGCCTGCCCTTCGGTGCGCGCTCGACGGCCATCAGCACGGCATCAGCACGGCATCAGCACGGCGCTCCCCCATCGCCACCGATGCCCAGCCCGGTGCCGATGAACTGGCAGCAGCTACGGTCTTGATCAAGTTGACATGTCCGATGTGCCCCCCACCGGCGCAGTTTTCAAGGGCCACGGCAGCCTCCCTCTTTCGCGTGAACTACGTCCAGGCGCTTTTCTCCCATTTGTAACAGGACACAACCTTGACTGCAACAGAACAATCTGGGCCGCGGGGTCGAACGGCCGAGGAGATCGCCGGGAGCGTCGAGTCAGGTATCCGAGACGGGGCGCTCCAACCCGGGACCAAGCTGCCCTCCGTCCGCAAGCTGGCTGGCGATCTGGGCGTCAGCCCCGTTACGGTCGCCGCCGCCTACCGGACGCTGCGGGGCCGCGGCCTAGTGGCCACTGACGGGCGACGGGGGACGAAGGTGAGCCTGGGCCCGCCACTCCCGACCCGGGCACTCGCCCCGGTGGCGCCGGGCGTGCGCAATCTCGCCGACGGCAACCCTGATCCCGCCCTGCTGCCATCGCTTCGCCCTGCGCTCGACGCGGTGAGCGCAGAGCCGCGCCTCTACGGCGAACAGCCGGACCTGAGCGCACTCATCGACCTGGCGCGCGAGCGGTTCATGGCAGACCGGGTGCCCGCGGACGCCGTCACCGTCGTCGCCGGCGCCCACGACGGCTTCGAGCGGATCCTGGGCGCGCACCTGCGACTCGGCGACCGAATCGCCATGGAAGACCCGGGCCACGCCAACCTCCTAGATCTCGTGGGCGCACTGGGGCTCAAGATCGAGCCCGTAGCGGTGGACGACCACGGCCTCCTCCCAGAGGCCCTCGAGCGAGCCCTGGGCGCCGGGGCTCGCGCACTCGTCCACGCTCCCCGTGCCCAGAACCCGACGGGCGCCGCGCTCGACGAGCATCGGGCGCAGGAGCTCCGCGCAGTGCTGGCGCGCACCCCGGACACCCTAGTGATCGAGGACGATCACTCCGCCGCGATCTCGGGCGCGCCCGCTCACACGCTAGTCGACCGCCAGCTCGAGCGCTGGGCGGTCGTCCGCGCCGTCTCAAAGACGCTCGGGCCGGATCTCCGACTTGCCGTGCTCGCCGGCGACCCGACCACGGTCTCCCGCGTCGAGGGGCGCCGGCTGCTCGGCAGCGGCTGGGTCAGCGGTGTCGTGCAGATGCTGGTGGTCGCTCTGTGGTCGGACCCCGAAGTGACGCGCCTTATGGAGACGGCCGCGCGGATCTACGCTGAGCGTCGCGAGGCGCTGATGGATGCGCTCATGGCCGAGGGCATTCGCGCTCACGGCCGGTCGGGCTTCAACGTATGGATCCCGGTCACTCACGAGCAAACGCCGCTCCGCCTGCTGCTCGAAGCCGGATGGGCGGTAAGCCCAGGCGAGCGCTTCCGCGTCGCCAGTCCACCAGGGCTTCGGGTCACGGCGGCCACCGTGACACCCGACGAGGCCAGGCGCCTCGCCTCAGACCTCGCCCGAGCGCTGCGTCCGAGTACCGGCAGCTACGGCGCCTGATCGACAGGTCGCCAGCGGGGGGCGCAAGTCTGCCATCCAACCGTGGCGTGCCAGCCCCCGCTGTGCCCGCCGGGACCTCGGCCGACAAGGGCTAGCCTGCGGTCCATGCGGGTGGTTGAACCTACTTCCTATGCGGATGTCCCTCACCGGCGACCAGGGGCGATACGCGAGCAGCGGTACCTTGCTAGGCGGGCCGTCCGGAAGGCATCCCCCAGCGCTCAGCGCCGAGAAGGGTGTTGAGCCGGCCCGCGGGTGGGATCATGTTCGAATGCCGCTCAACCACGTCGCGCTCACCGTCTCCGATCGAGAG
>JAABUZ0100006537.1_pt1 | contig 14529 bp, 17 predicted proteins | sample 5562091 | NCBI WGS metagenome assembly JAABUZ01 (sample SAMN12813069, study PRJNA571459) | rock metagenome | isolation source: Antarctica rocks | place: Antarctica: Victoria Land, Linnaeus Terrace sud | collected 2015-12-21 | reverse complement strand
TAAGACCAGGTTCTGCGCCAGCTCGCGGTTGGGTCGAAGCGTCCTCTCAGCGCTTGATCAGCGGGGCACCGTCGTGGCGTATGTCGGGGCTTAGCGTACGTTCCTGCTCCGTTACTACCGGAAGGCCTATCACCACTGCGGGCTCGTCATCGCCGCGCACGGCTTCATGACCCTGGAGCGGCAGCACCCAAATCACCAGCGGCCGGCCTGAGCCTTCCTCAGGCGATCCTCCTGTTCCAGCCACTGTTCAAATGCTGGACCGGCCGCTGCCACACCTGTCAACAACCCGTCGATCTCGACCAGCTCCCGCTCCATCCCACACCACAAGACGAGTGACAACCTAACAAAGCACTACTAGGGCGAGCCCACGAGCACGCACGCGGCCCGGTGGTCTCCCCCCTCCGGAGTGGCGGGTCGCAGAACGGGATCGATCGTCTGGCAGCGCTCCTGCGCCACCGGGCAGCGGGGGTGAAAGCGACATCCCGCCGGAACGTCGATCGGATCGGGGGCGCTGCTGGCGACGATCCGCGGGCTCTGAGGCGTACCGGCCTCGAGCCTTGGCACGGCAGCGAGCAGCGCGCGCGTGTAGGGGTGCAGCGGGTCGTGAATGACCTCGCGGGCGGGTCCTTCCTCGACGATCCGCCCGAGGTACATGATCGCGATCCGGTCGGCGAAGCGGGCGGCCGTTGAGAGGTCGTGGGTGATCATGAGCACCGCCAGGGCTTCCTGGTCGCGGAGCTTGGCGAGGAGTCCGAGCACTCCCGCGCGTACGGAGACGTCGAGCATCGAGACCGGCTCGTCGGCGACCAGGAGCGCGGGGCGCAGTATCAGTGCGGCGGCGATCGCGATGCGTTGGCGCTGGCCGCCGGAGAGCTCGTGTGGATGGCGCTCGAGCCACGGGTCGGGCGGGTCGAGCTCGACTCCGACCAGCGCGTCGAGGATGAGCTCTCGCCGCTCCGCGCGCGAGGATCCGAGGCCGTGGATCAGCAGCGGCTCCTCCATGGTCTGGCGTACCCGAAAGCGAGGGTCGAGCGACTCGTAGGGATCCTGGTAGACGAGCTGCGCACGTCGGCGCAGGTCCCGCAGCCTGCGCCGGCTCAGGGAGGTGACGTCTTCGCCGTCGAAGCGAACCGATCCGGCCTTCGAGCCGATGAGCCGGAGAATGCCGTGGGCGAGCGTCGTCTTGCCGCAGCCAGATTCTCCAACCACCGCGAGCAGCTCCCCGTCGCGGAGGTGCAGGGAGACCCCGTCGACAGCGTGCACGAGCTTCCTTGGCCTGCGGGCCACGACCGCCGAGAGCGAGCGCCGAACGGGGTAGTGCACCACGAGGCCGGCGACGTCCAGCAGCGGGCCGGGCGGGTCGGTGGTCGGCGCGGCCGCCCGGCGCGGCGTGTGGGTGTCCGCGCGGTCCATTACGGTGGACGCTGCGGCCTCCGGGCTGCCGCCCTCCTCGGAGTGAGTGGCGTACAGATCCGGTACGGCGTCGAAGAGCTGGCGCGTGTAGGGATGCGCGGGCACGCTGCGCAACCGGTCCAGCGGACCCGTCTCGACGACCTCGCCGGCGCGCATCACCGCGACGCGATTGCATAGCTGCGCTACCACGGGAAGATCGTGCGTGATCAGCACCAGGGCGAGACCGCGGTCATCGACCAGGCGCATCAGCAGCTCGAGGAGCTGGGCCTGAACGATCACGTCGAGAGCGGTGGTCGGCTCGTCGGCGATGAGCAGCTTGGGCTCGCAGGCCAGCGCCATCGCCAGGCCGGCCCGCTGGCGCATGCCGCCCGAGCACTCGTGCGGGTAGCGCGCGGCGACGCTGGGTACGAGTCCGACCAGGTCCAGCAGCTCGCTCGTTCGCGTCCGGGCCGAGCGCCCGCGGGCGACTCCGTGGAGCGCCATCGGCTCGATGATCTGGGCGCCCACGGTCTTGACGGGGTTGAGCGCGTTCATCGACCCCTGGAACACGATCGCGATGTCCTTCCAGCGGTGGCGGCGCATGACCTGCTCGCCGCCCGTCAGCGCCTCCTCACCGTCGATGAGGATCTCGCCGGACACGCTGGCGTTGGACGGAAGCAGGCCCATCGCCGCCATCGCCACGGTGCTCTTGCCCGAGCCCGACTCTCCGACCACTCCCAGCCGATCGCCCGGACCGACGTGCAAGCCGACGCCCCGAGCGGCGTGACACTCGCCGCCACCCGGCAGGGCGAAGCTGACGTGGAGGTTGAGGACCTCGAGCAGCTTCACTTCTCCTCCGCGGCGAGGGCGCGCACGGTGAACCTCCTCGCGCCCAGATGAGCGACCCTGAGGCGAGGTTGCAGTGCATCCTCCACCGCCTGCGCCAGCAGGTAGCAGGCGCTCAGGACCAGGGCGACGCACAGCCCGGGGGGGACGATCGCCCACCAGGCGCCCGAGCTGATCGCGGCGTGCTCAAAGCCCTGGTGGATGATCGTCCCCCAGGAGACGCCGTTCGGGTCCGAGAGCCCCAGGAACGCCAGCGCGGTCTCCGCGAAGATGGCGTCGGCCACCGACAGCACGGCGATCGCCGCGAGCAGGGGGCCGATCTGAGGGACGACGTGGCGCACGATCGTCCACGAGTGGCTAGCTCCCAGCGAGCGCACCCGGCGCACGTAGGTGCGCTCGCGGACGCTCTTGACCTGGGCCCGGACGATGCGCGCCATGCTCCTCCACTGCAGCAGGCCGATCACCAGGATGACGTGCAGCAGGCTCGGACCCCAGACCGTCGCGACGATGATCATCAGCGGCAGGTACGGGATCGCGAGCAGGTAGTCGGTGATCCGCATCAGCACGCTGTCCACCACCCCCCCGAAGTACCCGGCCACGATGCCGACGCTCGCGCCGACTAGCACCGACACCGCCATCGCGGCGAAGCCGATCACCAGCGACACCCGACTGCCCTCGATCAGCAGGCTCAGCACGTCCGCGCCGGCGTCGTCGAGCCCCAGCCAGTGCGCCGCCGAGGGCGCCGCGAACGCCCGTCCGAGCTGCTGCGCCGTACCATAGGGCGCAATCGAGGGCGCGAGCGCCGCGAGGGCGATGAAGATCGCGAGCACCGCGGCCCCCGCCGCTGCCGCCCGACGGGTCCGCAGGGCGCGCAGAATGCCTCGGGCGCGCCCGGCGGCGACGGCACCTGCGGCAGGGCTCGGGAGCGGGAGCGCGTCGGTCATGCGGCGATCCGCGGATCAAGCCTGAGGTAGAGCAGGTCGGCGAGGAAGTTGAGCACCACGACCGACACCGTCAGGGCCAGGAAGGCCCCCTGCAGCATCGGGTAGTCACGATCCAGCACCGCCTGATAGATGGCTCGTCCCACGCCCGGCCACGAGAAGACGATCTCGACGAGGATCGCGCCCGTGACCAAGAACGCGAGCGACAGCGCGATCACGGTCGAGATCGGGAGCATCGCGTTGCGCAGGACGTGCCGGCGCAGGACGGCCGCGTCGGAGAGGCCCTTGGCGCGCGCGGTGAGCACGTGGTCCTCGCCCAGCGTCTCGATCATCGCAGACCTGACGATCAGGGAGAAGCCTCCGAACAGGCTCAGCCCCAGCGTCAGCGAGGGGAGCAGCATGTGGGCGAGTACGTCGCCGAGATGCTGCACGAACGTCGGGTTGATCAGGAAGTCGTCGGTCATCCCACCGGTGGGAAGGACACCGGCGAACACGATGATCAGCATCAACCCGAGCCAGTGGGCGGGAACCGACAGGAAGGCGATCGCGCTGCCCGCGCTCAGGCGATCAAGCGCGCCCCCACGGCGCCAGGCGGACAGCACCCCGGTCGCGATTCCGAGCACCACCGCCAGAACCACGCCGAGCGCGACCATCGGCGCGGTGTTGGCGATCGCGTCCGCCAAGTCGCTCAGCACCGGCCGCTGATTGTCGTAGGAGACCCCCAGGTTCCCGTGCGCGAGCTGCCCGAGGTAGACCAGGTACTGCTCCCACTTGGGCTTGTCGAGCCCGAACTGAACGGCGAGCTCGTGGCGCAGCGCGGGCGTCGCGCCCGGCACGCGAGACAGATCGGAGACCGCGCTGCCGGGCACGGCGCGGAACAGCAGGAAGTTGAGCGTGAGCGCGACGACGACCGTCATCGCGGCCGCCACCAGGCGGCGTACCAGGTACCGCGTCCTCACGAGACTCCGGTGTGCTGTGACCTCAGCCCGAGCGGTGAGCCGAGGTCAAGGTGAACGCCGAGAGAATGCTGAAGAGGCCATTTGGGGTCTCGACGAACCCATTCCAGCGCTTGCTCCACGCGTCCAGGTGGTCCGGGTAGCTGATCACCACGAAGGCGCGAGAGGCGTAGACCAGCTTCTGCATCTGATCGACGAGGCTCACCCGTTGCCGCTCGGGAGCGACCTTCTGCTCCGCGTAGAGCTTGTCGTAGGCGGGGTCGCAGTACCCGCTCGGGTTGTAGAGCCCGCGCGAGAAGCACGTGAACCCCGACAGGCCGAAGTCCGGGTCATACCCGCCCGAAGTCCACGTCCTCAGGGCGAGGTCGTAGCCGCCGTACTTCATGTCCGAGCCGCTGATCGCCCGGAACTGCGCCTTGGTGTCCAGCGCCCGCGCGGTCAGGCTGACGCCGATCTTGTCGAACCCCGCCTTGATGATCTCGAACTCACGCTCCTGCGAGGGCTGGATCAGCACCTCGTAGGCCATCGGGTGGCCCTTCGCCGTGCGCACGCCGCCCGGCCCCCGCCCGAAGCCCGCCCCGTCCAGGAGCTGGTTGGCCTTCGCCGGATCGAACGCCAACGGAGCGATCTGCGAGTCGTGCCACTTGCCGATCGCGGGAGGGACGATCGTGCTGCCGGGACGTGCCAGGCCCGAGTACACCACCCGCACCACGGAGCTGCGGTCCAGCGCGTACTCGAACGCCTTCCTCACCGCCGGATCGAGGAGCTCCCGGTGGCCCTGCTTGCCGGCGCTGGGATTGATCAGCAGGCCGTCGAAGTCGATCGCCCCCGGCGTGGCCACCTGGAAGCCCGCGGACTGCAACGCCTGCGCAGCCGTCGCCGGAACTCCTCCCGAGGCCAGCGAGCGCCCCCCGATGAGCACGTCGATGTCACCGGTCTTCAACGCGGTCACCGCGTCATCGGGGCTGCCGAAGTACTTAATACCGAAGCCCCCGATCGTGGGGCGGGTGCCAAAGAAGTGGGGGTTGCGCTCGAAGGCCTCGAACGCGTTCGTCTTCTGCTGGGTGATCATGAACGGCCCGCCGGAGACGACCGGGTGCCCGCCTGCCGGCAGGTTCGTGAAGGTCTTCAGAGCCTTGCCGTCACCGGTCGCGGACCGGCCCCACACGTGCTCCGGCAGGATCAGCAACCCTCCGGCCTGCGACAGGACGGTCGCGACCGGCTTGCTGTAGCGCAGCACGACCGTGGCCGGGTCGGTCGCCGTCGCGCTCTGCAGGAACGTCACGTACTCCGAGTAGTTCGCCGTCGGCCCGTGGCTGTACTTGACGATCGTGTTGAACGTGAACGCCACGTCACGCGCGGTCAACGGCGAACCGTCGCTCCACTTGGCGTTGCCACGCAGCCGAAACGTCCACACACGTCCTCCTTCGGAGACCCTCCAGCTCGTAGCGAGGGACGGCTGATGCGCAAGCGTCGTGGGATCCTCCTGGACCAGGCGCGGGTAGATGTTGGCGAACGTCGCATACTCCGCCTGCAGGCCGCCGAACGGATTGAGCGCGCCCGTCATCCCGATAGTGCCCATGCGGAGAGTCGCGCCGCCCGTGCCACCGGTCGAGCCACCCCCGCCGCATCCGGCCAGGGCGATGATCGGCAACAGCAGAACGAGGCTGCGCACATACCGAAGTCTCATGTCTCTCCTCCTGGACTCGCGCCGCATCTCACGTTCCGCGGCTGGTGCTTGGGCGACTCATGCTCCTCCTCGCCTGAGGCTCTCTCGCCCAGACCCCGGGTTGGTGCGCCAAGCTCTATCAGAGCCTGTGTGTCGCGGCAATAGATGTATGTTGCATTTAGTGGGCGCGCGTCCGGGACCGCGGAAGGGCGCTACCGGGGTCCCGAGAAGTTTCGTACGGAAAACCAGGAACAACCGAACACGATCCCATCCGACCGGCGCTGCTGTTGATTTCAGGAGTCGACCGCACCGGGATGACCGGGACCACCGGGGCTGTGCACGCGACTGCTGACGCCGGGACGGTCAGGAGTTGGGTGCACGGAGCGGCGTTCTGTCTGTAGTCGTGTGCACCATTCTCCGTGTGGTGGATGGTGGCCTGTCGCGGTGGTGGCGGTTGTGATGTCGGACGAGGCGCCGGTCGTTGAGCGGGGCGTGGCGTCGATGTCGGATGCGGCGTGGGAGGAGGCCCGGCAGCGGGCGGCGGTGATCGGGCCGTTGGCGGCGAGACCCTCGATCTCGCACGTGGCGGCGGATGCGGCTGGCGAGCAGCTCGGCCTGTCTCGTCGGCAGGTGTACGCGCTGGTGGCGCGGTGGCGGCAGGGATCGGGTCTGGTCACGGATCTCGCTGTCGGGCAGTCCGATGGCGGCAAAGGCCAGCGGCGGCTCCCGGACGAGGTTGAGTCGATGATCGGCGAGGTGCTCCGCGCCGTTTATTTGAAGCGCCAGCGGCCCAGGCTTTCGGTCGTCTACCGCGACGTCGCTCGGGCTTGCCGGGCGCGGGGCCTGGTCGTTCCGGCGCGCAATACGGTCACCCGCCGGATCGCGACGATGGATCCGGCAGACGTGGCGCAGGCCCGCGAAGGGCCAGCGGCAGCGCGCAGCCTCCGGGCAGCGGGCGGAGTACCGCCCGAGCTGACGGCACTGTTGGAGCAGGTCCAGGTCGACCACACGTTGATCGACGTGATCGTCGTCGATGAGCACGATCGGCTTCCGATAGGACGTCCGTACCTGACGGTCGCGATCGACGGGTGCAGCCGGTGCCTGCTCGGGATGGTTATCTTTCTGGCTTGAGCGCGTCTCAGCGCTAGGCATGGGTTCTTCTGATCCTGATCAGAGCATTCCTGTAGCGCTGCTGGAAGAGTGGCGCGGGCTGCTGTTGCGCTATGGGAACGAGGAGGCCTACACGCAGCTGCGGGCAGACGCTGAGCGGGCGGTGGCGCGGTGGGTGTGGGCTGCGAATGAATCTCAACTTCATCGGATCGAGCCGTTCGTGCGTGAGCTGGGGACGCTGCCTGAGCCAGAGCTGCTGCCCCAGGCGCCACGGCCCCCGAGGAACGCCGAGCTGTACGGCTACGATCGGCATGATCGGATCGTGCTGGTGCGCACGTATGACGATACGGAGGATGTAGAGGAGTTCCTGCTCCATGCGCCGGACGAGATCACCTCGATCGAGTTCACATCAGATCCGGCGAGCCCATCCGGGATCAGTCGCTGGCGGCTGGGCGAGGGCCGGGTGCAGGAGCTGATCACGAGCTGGCAGCCGGGAACCGAAGGGAATACATCGCGGCTGAGTGTGACTCAGTACCTGTACGCGGGCGAGCGAGTCGAGCGGGTGCAGAAGGAAACGTTCGACCTGTCAAGCGGTGATCGCACCGACGACTCGTTGACGATCCCGACCTACGCAAGCGACGGTCGGGTGCTCGAGCTGCGATGGCGGGAAAGCCCCATCTGGCAAAAGGAGTTCGTGGTTTACCGCCGGCCGCCCGAGGATCTCCCTGGGCTGGCTGCACAGCGGGCAGCGCTCGTGAGCAAGCTGACCGAGACGATCGCCGAGGCGGTGATCTCCAGCCACCCTCCGGATCGGCTGTACGGGCTCGTGCTCGCGTACGGCGAGGGCAGTGTCGGCGCGGCGGCGCCGTTGTTCGAGGCTGCCCGGCGGTACCTGCTCGAGGGAAGCGCGGAGGCGCGCCCGCCAGAAGGCGTTGGGGACGATCCTACGATCCTGTGGAACCCAGTCTTGGTGGAGCCCGAGGACTACCTGGCGGAGGGCATCGACCCCGCTCCATACGACCGTCAGGTGATGGAAGAGGCGGTGTGGCATTCGTTTGAAGAGGACACCGAGTTCGAGAACGCGTTCCATGAATATCGACGCACGGGCGCGCTGATCGATCGCGACAACGGCCACAGCGCGGTGAACGCTCTGTGGCGGGAAGTTGCCACGCGACTGACCAGTCTCGACTGGAAGGGGCGCCTCGACGTCACCGACGACTTCGTAGTCCTCGCCTACCCCTACGACCCGCCAGACGATGACATCCGTGCCGCGCTCAAGCACAGCCTGACGCCAGCGCGCTTTGTCGAGTTCGAGGCCAAGGGGTGGATCCCAGGTTAGCCTCGCCGCAGGCGCCACCAGTCGCGACGCCACCAGCAGGTGCGCGCCGTCGAGGGGGCGGACTGGGAGCAGGTTGGTCGCCATCCCAGGGCGTTGATTAAGAACGCCGCCGAGAGCGCGCCCGAGCGCGGCCTCTGCGCCCGTATCGGGGTAACGCCATCTTGCGGCGTAGGGTGGACAGCGAGCTCGCTCCAGACACGTTCGGTCGCCTCGATCACCGCAAGCTAGGCCTCGCGACTGCGGTGCTGTGGGCGCGCCGTGACATGCTGGCCAGCCGTCGTCGGTCTGCTCTTGTGGGCGACGTCAGCAGCCTGCGAGGCAGGAGACCGCGCGCTGCTGACTTCCGCGACGGTAGACGTCGCGGTTTCCGCGGCCAGCGGGCTTCAGCCTTCTGTGTCCTTCACGGTGATGCGCACGTGTGTTCGGTGACGAGTGACGGCTCTGCCTACACGCGGTTCAAGCGTTCGCTGGCCACCGGAGGGAACCTGTCGCTGGTGATCGCCGCGGCAGCGGAACTGCCTCACGTTGGGCTGCCTGACGCCCTGGAGATGTGCTGTCAAGGCCGGTTGAGAATTGACCCTGTAGCGCCGGCATGTGCCTGTTGCTGCGCGACAGCGAGCCGGAGCGGTATGACCGGGCGGCGGTCCGGGTGGGCAGGGCGGGTCGCGCTGGAGGGGGGTGGCGCGTCGCTGGAGGTGATCGCCGAGCCGGTGGCGGCGCTAGCGGCACTTCCGGAGCGCCCGGAGGAACGCGATGGAGCACCTCGCGAGTGCTTTGCCTGAGCACCGTGTCTCTAGCAGTGCACTCGCCTTCTGACATTGGTGCAACCGCCTTCTGAAAATGACAGCGCTGCTCGGCGCCGAGCCCCGAAAGCGTCGGCAACACCGTCGCCTAGGTGGAGTCACTGCACAGCGTCTCGTCCGGGGGTTGCCGCACAATCGCGGTCATGTCCGCCCGTAAGAAGACCGCGCCGGACGCGGACGCGACGCCCGCCGCCCAGGGAGACGGCGGCCGTGGCGCCCGCCGAATCCCCGGCGGGGCGAACCAAGGAGCGAAGCATGTCCACGGACGCGCTCGCCCTGGTCCTCGCGCTTCTGATCATCCTGGTCCTGGTGGCCAGGATGAGGTAGGAGCAGGGAGCCAGAGCCCCCGGGGCGGTCGGCTTGCGCCGGCCGTCCCGGCGGGATCCGGCGTTAATGGTGACAGCCCCGGCGGCGGCGGTCAACGGGTCGGCTATGCCCGCGTGTCCACCCGCCAGCAGGACCTCGCGCTGCAGCTCGACGCGCTCGAGCAGGCCGGCTGCGAGCGTGTGTTCCGCGATGTCGGCTCGGGAACGATCCGCAACCGCCCGCAGCTCGACGCGTGCCGCGACTACCTACGCGCCGGCGACACGCTCGTCGTCTGGCGCCTCGATCGTCTCGGGCGCAGCCTGCGTCACCTCGTCGACGTGATCGCCGAGCTCGAGCAAGAACACGTCGCGTTCCTGTCGCTGCGCGAGGCGATCGACACCACGACCGCGGCCGGCAAGCTGCAGCTGCACCTGTTCGCCGCCCTGGCTGAGTTTGAGCGCGAGTTGATCCGCGAGCGCTCCCAGGCCGGGCGCGAGGTCGCCAAGGCCGCCGGCCGGCTCGGCGGCCGCCCGCTCAAGCTCACCCCGGAGAAGCAGGCCGCCGCGCTCGCGATGCGCGCTCAGGGCAACATGACTATGACCCAGATCGCCCGTGGGCTCGGCGTGGGGCGCACGACCCTGTATGACCACCTCGAGGAGCTGCCCCCGCTCGATGGCATCCCCCGCCCCGACGACGATCTCGCCGCGTAGCCGCGGGGTCAGGATCGGTGTTCGTTGACGAGGAAGCTGAGGCCCTAGGGCTGCCCCGGGGTGCTCTGTTCGTGTGCTTGTGCGCCGAGCCTGGCGAGCACGTCTCCGTGGCAGGCTTGGGGTGCGCACCAGCAGCCCAGCGTCTTACCGGCCAGCTCCCCGATAGCGTCGAGCAGCTGCGGCTGGGCGTGTAGCCAGCGCTCGTACTTCTCGATCACCTCGGCGCGGGTGCCGTCCTTGCCGATCACGAACGGGTTTCCCCATTTGTTGGGGCGTCCGATGTAGATGTCGTGACGGTTGCGCTTGCAGTGGACGACTTGAGGATGGGACATCGAGGCCTCCGATCGGATTGTGAGCCCCGGGGGTGTTGGGTGTTCGTTGCCACCCTTCCCCCCCGGGAAGATCAGCGCGAGTAGGTGCGACGCGCGCAGCGGGTCAAGGGCAGCCCGTCAGGGCCCGAGCGTCAGCGAGCCGCGTAGCGGTGTCCCTTGACCTGGCGAGCACGTCGCATACCGTTCAGCGCCTTCCCGGGGGGTCGGGGGCTGCTCGGGACTCTCTATCCGCCTTTCTCAGGGCTTGCCTGGATAGCGAGAGTGCTGCTGGGCCTCGCCGTAGGCGACGGTCATGGCCGTCTGGACTTGGTCGACCTCTTCGAGGATGTTGCCCAGCTGGCGCCAGGCCAGGATCGGGTCCTGCACGTTTAGGCGGAGGTCATCGACGTGACTGCGCAGAACGTCGAGCCGGTCGACAAGCTCGTTCACTTCTTCTGAGAGCTCGTCTTCGAGCTCGGCATCGGCGAGCTGCTCGTCCTCTGGCGGCTGGTCGGCAGGCGGCTTGGCCGGCAGTGTCGCGACACCGGCGAGCTCGCGCATGGCGCTCTTGACTGTTTGCTCGACGATTGCGCGACCCGGGCGCAGGTCTCGTGCGCGGTCATATAGGCCCAGTGCTCGGGTCCGTGTCACCAGGGGCAAGGTAGCGTCTACTAATGACGGCTAGCAGTCGGCTGGGCTGTCAAGCAACTTGGGCGTGCGGGTTACCGGGCCCGAGGTCGAGGTGGGTGCTCATGTCGATGTGGAAGGTGCCGTAGGGGTTGATGTGCGCCCAGATCAGGGCGGTGAGCGCTTTCTTGTCGCGGTCGGTCAGCCGTCGCGTCCAACCGAATGGCATAACCGCTACGGCGGCCCGGGCGTGATGGTCTACTGGCACGTCGAGATGCACAGTGCGCGGCGGTGACGAGGGGTGGGAGGCGATCGTGTCGGTGATCTCCAACCGTCCGATCGACTGGGAGCTGATCGCCCAGCACTACGACGAGCTGGTCAAGTACGCCACCGCGCTGAAGCTCGGGACCGCCGAAGCCCAACAGCTCCTGCGGCGGTTCACCCGCGGCGGCCCCAAGCATCCCGCCCACCAAGCGATGGAAGAGCTCGGGCGCGCCGCCCGCACGATCTTCCTCTGCGACTACCTCGCCGACGAGCAAGTCCGGCGTGAGGTCCACGAAGGGCGGCAGGTCATCGAGCACTGGAACAGCGGCGTGGACTTCATCTTCTACGGCAAGGACTCAGAGCTGACCGGCGAGGACCGCGAGGACCAAGAGATCTCGATGCTTGCGATGCACCTCCTGCAATCCTCGCTCGTGCTCGTCAACACGCTCATCATCCAACAGATCCTCTCCGAGCCGGAATCTGATCGAACTCGTCTTGGGTGAGCGGGCGGCTCCCCATACGTTCGCGCATCGCTTCGAGCTCGGTCTGCGGGCGCAGGACCACGCGCCCGTCGTCGAGCTTGTGCTCAACGACGTAGCGGGTGCTCGGCGACTCACCGATGGCCAGCTCGACGATCTGTTCCATGACGATCATTCTCGCATCACTCCGGGTCGCCTTGGTCGATGTGCTGGAGGTAGCTTTCCAGCGGGCACTGAGCGACGGGGATCTCGTTGAGCTTGGCCGCCTGCTGAAGATAATCCTTGATCAGGGCGTCGAGCTCGGGCTTGGTCTCGAGGCCTCGCTCGACCAGGTAGGCGCGCCCACCGGGCGCCTGGGAGCGATCCGTGACCCTGACGATCCCGTCCACCCGCTGGCCATACAGGACCCTCTCACCGGCAGGGTGCGGTAGCGAGCCAGTTCGGTCCGCGGACCGACCTTCGGCGCTTGCCGGCGGGTGGCGGCGGGCGCGGGATCCTCTGGTGCCGGGGGCTCCTGCTCGCGGTTCTGGACCCAGGTGGCCGAGCTGCCGCGCCCGGAGATCTCGTGCTCCCGGACCCGGGCGGCGTCAAGCGGGCCGGCCTGGATCTGGTCGGCGATCAACTTATGTTCGACGCGACGCTCGGTGCGGCTGCTGGGCCGCGTGTTCTTGAGACGGTTGATCTCAGCGCTCGCCTGCGCCGCGGTCTTAGGGTAGGTGAACGTCTGGCCGGCGCGGTTGGCCAGCGACTTGAGGTAGGACAGCTGCCGGGGGGTTGCCTGGGCCATGGTGGGCTCCTGGTGGTGGGGGGCGGGCATGCCCCGATCCCGGCCATGCGCCACGGCGCGATCTGTCAAGCGATTGGTAATCACTCCCGCCGTACGCGAGGCCCTGGCCGAGCGGGCCTCCAATCGCTTGACCGGCGTGCCGGCATGGCCAGGGTGCAAGGGGTTGCCCGGCCCCCGCCGCCTAGGAGCCGTCCCTGGCTGCCTGCCCTGCACTCACCGGGCTTGCATCAGATGCAATTCCTCCGTCGATGAGGCGGTAGCCGACGCCCCACACGTTGATGATGAGCTTGTCGGTGTCGGTGGCCAGCTTCCGGCGCAGGCGGCTGGCGTGGCTGTCCAGCGTGCGTCCCCGCAGGCTGCTGTAGCCCCAGATGGTGGCCATCAGCTCTTGGCGGGTGAACACGCGCGTGGGCTCGGCCGCCAGGACGCAGAGCAGCTGATACTCCAGGGCGGAGAGCTCGACCGCCCGCCCGGCGACGGTGACCGCCCGAGTGCGCACGTCGATGCGCAGGCTGCCGGCGCTGAGCACCGGCTGCGGCTGGCGCGGGCTGGTGCGGCGCAGCACCGCGGTGATCCGGGCCCGCAGCTCCGGATAGGAGAACGGCTTGAGGATCACGTCATCGCCGCCGCGCTCCAGCAGGCGGACGCGGTGAAGCTCCTCGGGCTGGGAGGTGAGCACGATCACCGGGGTGTCGGCAGTGACGGCCAGGAGCGAGTCATCGCCGTTGCGCAGAGTGTCGATCAGCCCGAGCGTCTTGCCGTTGACGTCAACCACGATCAGATCGGGCGCGATCACCCGCAACCGCGACAGGGTTTCGTTGCGGTCGCCCGCGACGTCGACGGCGTAGCCGTCGGCGGTCAGGTTGTCGGCGAGGAACGCTCGCGTGGTGAGGTCCTCCTCGGCGAGCAGGAGTCTTGGCTGGGGGTGGTGGCTGCTGGTCATCGCAGATCTCCGATCAGTTACGCCCCGCGGCGGGTTACCCCGGGGCTGAGGTTCCCTGGCTCACCGCAGCCCGCGAGGGCTGCCACCCTGCCCAGGGGACTCAGCGCCCGGCGCTCGAGACCGCTTCGCCTGTCGCCCGCTCCGTGCGAACATCTGTTCGTATGACGTCAGACGGGAGCGCGGTGACTCGGCTCAAGCGGGCGCTGGAGAACCCGCGCGCCAGCGCGACGCAAATCCGGGCTGTCGCCGCCGAGCTGCCCACCGTCGGGCTAGAGGACGCGCTGGCGATCCTGCTCGCGCTGCTGGAGCGCGAGCCGCACACGTTCTCACGGACGGCCGCGCGCTGGGGCGGACGGCTCACCTTGGAGCACCGGCTGTCCCTCGTCGACGCGCAGCTCGCGCTAGCCGCGTTAGCGGCGCTGCCCGGCCCCGGCGCCCGTGCCGGCGCCGAGGCCCTGATCGAGCTCTCAGGCCGCCACGGGCTCAGGCGCGTCGACGAGCTCCTGATCGACTGGATGCGACGGCGCGGCATCGGCGAGTAGCCGGGCCTCGATCCGTTCTGCGAGATGGCCGGTCAGCGCAGCGGTCTGCTCCAGGACCTCCAGGCTCGCGTTCTCAGCCCAGCTGGCCAAGTACGGAATGCTGTTGGCGGCGGTGTCTAGACCAACGGTCTGACAGCACGCGAATGCGACCGATTCTGCGACCAGCTCACCTTGCGCGTAGTCGAGCTTGGGCGCCTCGGGGTCGATCGCGACCAAGGCGTGGCTCAGCTCGTGGATCAGCGCCGCCAGCTGCCCGTTGGGCTCCAGGCCCTCTGAGAGCTTGATCGTCCGCGTCTTGGAGTTGCACGACCCGTCCGCCGGGCCGGTGGCTGAGATCTCCACCCTGTAGCCGATCTCTGTGGCGAGGTCGACGAGCTCTACCAGGGTGCAAGACGGCCGGGCCGGCGGCGCGCGGGTGTAACCTCCGAGCCTCGCCGGCCTACTTCTGCCCGGCAGGTCAGCTATTCTCGTGCGCTCGTAAAGGCTGGCGATCATTCAGCCCCG
>JAABUZ0100006536.1_pt1 | contig 14531 bp, 11 predicted proteins | sample 5562091 | NCBI WGS metagenome assembly JAABUZ01 (sample SAMN12813069, study PRJNA571459) | rock metagenome | isolation source: Antarctica rocks | place: Antarctica: Victoria Land, Linnaeus Terrace sud | collected 2015-12-21 | reverse complement strand
TGGCACCGGCCCGCTTCCGCGGTGTGCCCAGCATCGCTTACCGGCTGGCACTGGTGGCTGCCGGCGAGGCGGCAGCCGGCGTTTCTCTCAATGCCCCAGGCGCCGTCGACTATGCGGCGGGGCACGCACTTATACGAGCCCAGGGAGGCGTCCTTCTCAATGAGGCGGGCGCGGAGATCACCTACGACCGGCGTGGGCACAGCTCGAGCCGGGCCTGCTTTGGCGGAGTGCCAGAGATCGCCGCCTCTCTGGTGAGCCGGCGCTGGGACATGGCTCCTGGCAGCGGCTACGGCGTCGCCCGCCCCGATCCCGGCTACGAGCCGATGAAACTTCGGCCGGGCCGCCACGTGCATGACGCCGGACGGCTGCGGCGGGCTCAGGGCTGCCTTCTGGGTCAGGTTGCTGGTGATTCGCTCGGCCAGCGGGTCGAGTTCCAGAGCGCGAGCCAGATCGCTCGAGCCTTCCCTGACGGCGGCCCCCGATACCTCGCTGATGGTGGCACCTGGGATCTCATCGCCGGCCAGCCGACCGACGACTCCGAACTCGCCCTCGCGCTGGCGCGAACCATTGTCCATCGAGGTGGATTCGACCAGGAGGCGGTCGCCGCTGCCTACGGACGCTGGCTGGCCAGCCGCCCGTTCGATGTCGGTAACACCACCCGCCAGGCTCTCTCGGCGGTCGTCGACGACGCCATATGCTCCGGCCGCGCGACGACCCGCGCCCGGGCAGCAGCGTCGCACGATAGCCAGGCCAACGGAGCGTTGATGCGCATCAGTCCGCTCGGGATCAGCGGCTGGCGCTTGGACCCAGACCGCCTGGCAGGGATGGCCCGCAACGATGCCTCCCTGACGCACCCGCACGCGATCTGTCAGGAAGCGTCGGCGCTGCTCGCGGTCACCATTGCCGCGGCCATCAGACAGGATCTTGATGGTGACGGCGCTTATCAATTCGCGCTGGAGTTCGAGCGGGACAACCCGTCGTCGCCTCCGGAGATTCTCGACCGCCTGCAGCGCGCTGAGCTCGGTCCGCCTGCAGAGGATGAGCCGAGTGGTTGGGTGCTGGTCGCTCTCCAGCATGCCTTCCACCAACTGGCCAACGGGGCGTCTGTCGAGGAAGGCATTCTGCGGACCGTGCGTGCCGGAGGCGATACGGACACCAACGGAGCCATCTGTGGCGCCTTACTCGGTGCGGTTCGGGGTCGCGATGCCGTGCCGGCACAATGGCGGCACATGGTGTTGAGCTGCCGACCTCTAACGGGCCATCCCGGCGTTCACAATCCCCGACCGGCCACCTACTGGCCGACCGATGCTCTCACGCTTGCGGAAGCGCTGCTGCTTGTCGAAGTGGACGACGCAGATTAATGCTTGCGCGCCTTCGGCCTGATGCGCTCGCTGCTCCAGATAGCGTAGTCGAGGCCCTGAGCGGTCACGGTGGGATGCTCAGCGCGCAATCGTTCCGCAGCCTGCGTGAACAGGGTCTGAGCTTCCAGCTGGCCCACGCTGCGATGGAGCACTCGGTCCAGAAAGCCCAGAATCATCCTGTCCGGCTTGATGAGATGGTCCGCGCCGGTGAGCATGAAGAAGTAGCGAACGGCTATGCCTGAGCCCTGGCCCTTCACAGTGCGAAGGTCTATGTCCAAGGCCACGTCTTCACTCCTGCCATGCAGGTCTTGAAGTACCTGGACGCGGTGGTCGCGGAGAACCTCTGAGAATCGCAGCGACGCCTCGGCCTTGAGAATGCCGCTCTGCGACGACGTTCGCGCGCGATTCTTGAGGATCTCACTCGCGAAGCGGTCTGGGCCATACCCGGTTATGTGGTCGATGAACTGGTCGACCGTTAGCTGTTCATCCTTCGGCGGTAGCAGGTCTTTGGAACGCTCCACGGGAAGCTGATAGTGATCGGCGTATCGGAGCACCGCGGCACGAACGCTCTCATACCGTGCGTTGATCGAGAAGATCGCGTCCAGGATGCAAAGCGGCACGCTCGCGTACCAATAGTCACCGCCTTTGATTGCCAGCTCGAAGTCAGGGAGTACCCTCAGGTATGCGAGCATTAGATCCACATCATCCATGGCCCTTCACCTTATAGGGTCGCCGCCCCGAGGACGGAGCACTCGCTCAGCACTAGACTGGCGCCCCATTCCACCACTTGACGGGAGCGGGATTGTCCACCGATCGCTTCCCGTGTCCACCACTCGCGGACACCAGTGAGTTCCTGAAGGAAGCCTCTTTCCTGAGGGCAAGTGGTCCGAGGGCGAATCTTGCTCCCCCCGTCCGGTGGCGTCCCCGGAAAACCGAGTCTTGCACTTGCTCGAACGGTGTGGAGCCGAATCCCGAGATCCATTTGAAGGGAGGCAGCCGTGCCACCCTAAGCACGGGACATCGAGCCGGCAGGCACATGGTGAGGCACTCTTAGGAACGCTTGCCTGCGGCGAAGACGCGCCACGCGGCTCTCGCCAGCCGTACAGCAATTGGGGCGCAAGACCGCGTCACACGGCAGCAGGGATCGCTACTCCGCGAATACGAAATGGCCCTTCCGAACGAGGCTGGGCCGACCTCCGGACTGCAAGGCGGGGTCTCCGGCTGCAACGTCGACATCACCCACAGGTTGGCAGGGGACCTTTTTGCTGACGACGACTCCGACCGCTCCGGGCCCTGTCCCGGATCTGTTCAGGTTTCGTGATCAGCTTTGTTCAGATTTCGCGGGCGCCTGCAGTCCGCGATGAGCAGCCGCACCTGTCGCCTCATCTTGGGAGTCGTGCAAGCTAGCCGAGCCCGCCCAGGCGAGCCTCCTCGACCTGTCGAGCCACACGGTCGCGCTCAGCAGGGGTGAACGTGATCTCATTTGCGTGCAAGGCGAGGTCGATTTGCCCCAAAGTCCGCGGGCCGATCAGTGCAGCTGTGACAGCGGAGTGCGAGAGGACCCAGGCCAGCGCCAGCGTGCTCATCGACTCTCCCGTCTCACGCGCCTGCGTCGCCAGTGCGTTGAGCGCCTGGAAGGTCGCATGGTTCTGAAGCTGCAGATAGGGACCCGGCCGGAGGGCCATGCGCGAGCCGGGCGGAGCGTCTTCGCCGGCGCGATACTTGCCGGTCAGCCAGCCCCCCGCCAGAGGACTGTGGGGAGTCACGGCGAGGTCCTGATCGAGGGCCAGCGGAAAGATCTCCCCCTCCGCCCCGCGGCGCAGCAGGTTGTATTCGAGCTGCACCGATTCCACCCTTGCCAACCGAAGCCGGTCGCTGATCCAGAGCGACTTTGCCAGCCTCCACGACTCAATGTTGCAGGCACCCAGGTAACGGACCTTGCCCGAGTGGACAAGGTCATCGAGTGCCCTCAGCGTTTCCTCAAGCGAGGTTCGATCGTCCACCTGATGCATCATGTACAGGTCAATCCATTCCGTCTGGAGGCGGCGGAGCGATGCATCGACGTGTTGCAGAATGTGTCGTCGCGACAGGCCTCCATCATTGACTCCGGGACCCATCGGCGTAGACACCTTGGTGGCCAGAAAACTGCGGCGCGAGTACGCCGACTTGCAAGCCAGCGTCCAATCATCGCCTCGGAGGTGCCACCGCCGTAGGAGTTTGCAGTGTCGAAGTAGTTGATCCCGCACTCGAGCGCATGATCCATCAAGGCAAAGGCTGTTGCCTCATCCTCCCCCCGGCCGATGAGAGCGGCGTCCGATCCGACACCTCCAAAGCCGGCGCAACCGAGGCCGAGGCGTGAAACTCTCACTCCAGTCCTGCCCAGAGATCGATAATCCACCGATTTCGACCCTAAGTTGGCGGGGCGGAAAACACGTGGTCTCCGTTGGCGGCATAGTCCAAGATGAAGTCGGCACAGAAGCGGACCATCTCACGAAAGCCGGGAACTCTGCCGCCTCCGTCGATGACGATGAATTCGTCTGGCTGGCCCACGCCAGCCCCATGTCCGATTCCGGTGCCATGGATGAGCGGTACTCCGAAATCCTGAGCGAGGATCGACCACGGGCCACCGTAACCCTGTCGGGGCCAGATCACCGGCCGGCCACCCGCCCGCTCCACCGCTCGCACAAAGGATTCGACGAGCGGTGACGAGAGGGAGGTGCTGGAACCTGGGTAGGCGCTGATGACGATCACTTCAATGTCGCCCAAACCGCGACGGTCGAGGTGATCGCGCAACTTGGCGATCAGCTGGGCTGGGGGTTCGGAGGTTACGAGCCGCGCATCGAGCCTTGCCGTCGCCCGAGAGGGAATCGTGTAGGTCGGGGTGCCCGGGCCTGTGTAGCCGGCGTAAAGGCCCTGGATGTTTAGACCCGAGCCGTAGATGTAACGGATCAACAAATCGGGACCACTCAGATCGCTTAGGAACGTCTTAACGCCGGTGCCGGCCAGCCCCGGTATCACCTCGCCTGGGCTGGCACCCAGCCTCTTGGCCAGGACGTCGACCACCGATCGGTCGCCGACAGGGACCACGGGCGGAGCGAACGTCTCCGACCATCCATCCACGGCGATCTCGCCGGCGGGCGAGAACAGCGTGGACAGGGCCTTGACCAACCGCAGGGTGGGGCTCTCCACGATTGGACAGGTTGCACTGTGAGCGGCGCTCTCTACCGGGCCACGGCCCCAACTCGCACCCGAAGCCCGCAGTTCGAGCGTAATGAATGTCTTGTATCCAAGCACCAGCGGCAGGTCACCAGCGGCGGTCTGCGCGGCCCTCAGGTAGATGCAGCCATCCATCGCGGCAAGGCGATCGCGATAGCGTCCTATGAGCCCGGCGTAGGACTGACTGCCAAGGATTTCGTCACCCTCCGCAAGAAACGCCAGGTTAACGGGCAGCGTGCCGGTGACCGCACGTATCGCTCTCAGCGCCGCAAGCCAGGCCATGTCGGGCCCCTTGGGAACGTGGGCACCCCTGCCGTAAAGCACCTCCGGGTATTCACCGCGCGGCTGGATCGTCGCCTCGAACGGCGGATGGCTCCACGCAGCGACATCGCCGACGGAACGTACGTCATACATGTTGTAGTTGGCGACCGTGAGGGGTGCCGCGGCGTCGTAGTAAGCCCAGACCCCGGGGAACGTCTCGGTTTCCACAACCTCAACCTCCTGGCAGCCCAGCGCACGATAGTGACCGGCCACAAGCTCGGCGCATTCGCGCATGCCGACGCCATCGACACTCACGCTTGGATGCCGTACATAGGCCTGGAGTGCGCGCACGGATTCATCCAAGTGGGCATCGATGTCGCGGTAGATGGCATCGCGATCTGTCATCAGGGCAAAGCCACGCTCCGCCGAGCACGATAGCGGCGGATCGCTCCATCGGCCGAGGGTTTGTCTGGATAGAGGACGGCTTCTCGCATCAGCTCCAGTAGCCGACTGCTGTAGCCGGCGTCAACACCATCAATGCGGGGCTCTGCGTAGCGCGTCGGCCCATCAACCGCCCCCGCGCGGACGGCATCCTCGAGTACCCGGCGATACGCGTCGGCACCGATGAGGACCGAGGGGTTCCGTTCCAGGTGGGCCAGGCAGGCCGCGACCGCATACGCGCCCCAGTCGGATGTGCTCGCGACAACCGTCAGGTCGGCGGGCGTCATGCACGCTGTGCCGCCCCCGCAGCCGCAGCCGCAGTCGGCGCCAGCGGGCGTCTCAGCGCGGACGACTTCGCCGATGGCCCCCATGCCCAGTTCGTTGCCGAAGTCGCCGATCGCCGCGGTGAGGACTCCTTGATCGGCAAGGCGCCGGTACAGCACGTCGACGGGCGCTATCAGCTCCGAAACGTTCTGTCCGAGGGCGAGGTGGTACTGGCCCTGAAGGTTCGCCCCCGGCCGTTCGACCGCGATGCAGGCGGCGGGCCGGAGACGGGCTGCGAGATCGGTCGCGGTCCTCTCGGCCATCTCACGCTCCAGCGGGAAGTCCATCACCAGCGCCGCATGCGGGAGCAGTGAAGCCTGCTCCAGGTCTTGACAGACGTTGAGTCCCGCGCCGCGCAGAGCCGCCATCAGGGGAGGGCGGACCTCAGCCTCGCAGGCGAACACAGGCAGCACGCCTGTGGCTCTCTCCAACGCGAGGGCCAGAATCGCGCTTCCGGACAGCCCGTCGGTTTCAGGGAGCGGCCAGGGGCCGAGGAACCCGGTCAGGAGGAGCACACGATCTCCTCTGCGAAGCTTGGAGCGAAGGGCTCTAGCAGCCGCGAGGCTCAGTGGCTCCTCGCTCAAAGCGCGCGCGGCTCGAAACAAGAGGCGGCCCATCCCGTCGCCGCGCATATCGATTGTGGCGAGCTGGTCCAGGTTCTCGCCGATGCACCGATCGGCCAGAAGGGCAGCTCTGGCGTCGAGACCGCGATCCGCAGCGGCAGAGCCAGGATCCGTCATGCGGGCGCCAAGCCTGGGGCTCGGTGAGCGCTCCACTCCAGCAAGATTTCCTTCAATGAGGCCAGCGCGCTGTCAGGACCGCCAAATGGCAGCCGCGCGTAGCCCGGAGCCTGGAAGTGGTGGCCAGGAACGAGAGGGACTCCGAGTCCGAGCAGCTCCTCCTGGATGCGGCTGGAGTTGCTCGACGGTTCACCCAGCTTCACGAAGAGAAAAGCCGCGCCGGCCGGACGGGTCGACGAGAGCGGTGGCTTCAGGGTCGCATAGGCGAGATCGCGCTTGGTTCGATAGTCGGCAATGCAGTCACGCATCCAGTCCTGGGGACCTAGCACGGCCTCTGCGGCCACCACCTGGCCCACGTGACCGCAACGGAGGCAGCTCCACTCGAAGAGCCTCAGGCACCTGTCAATGAGATCCGCCTCGGCCTGGACGAAGCCGATCCTCCAATCGGAGAGGGCGTAGCTCTTGCTCATGCTGCGCACGATCACCGTCTTGGGCCAACGCTCCTGGTGCCTGCCGAAGGAGGGCAGCCAGCTGCGGTCGAACAAGAAGCGTTCGTACGATTCGTCCGCTATCAGGAGCAGTCCCGCCCCCTCGGCGATCCGAACGATTTCCCGAACCTCGTCTTCGCCTGGTACGAAGCCCGTGGGATTGGCTGGGCTGCACACCACGAGCGCCCGGGTGGAGGGTCTGATCGATTTCCGGATCCGGTCCAGGTCCCAGGCCCAGGACCGTTCCTCCAGCCCCGGTGCATATGTGGTCTCGAGCCCCGCCGCCTTCAGCAAGCCGCTGAAGAAGAACGCGGGCGAGGGTATCACGACATGATCGCCAGGCTTGAGGAGACTACGAAAGCAGATGTCAAGGCCTTGCATGGCCCCGTTGGTGATCAGCAGCTGCTGTTCCGGGTCGACCTTCGTCCCCCACTCGCGGCTGAGCGTATCCGCGATCGCCTCTCGCAAGCGCGGCAGTCCGCGGGACGGTATTCGGCCGACCCTGTCAGCGAGGGCGCGAACGGCGGCGGCGGCGACATGGGCGGGCAAGGGCACCACAGGCGCCCCACCCAGGGGCAACACCGGTGCGCCGGCCGCGCGCAGCCAAGCCATCCGTTCCTCTGTTCCAGAGTCCCGATGGCGTCCAGGCTCGTGGGTTTGAACGCTACCCGGCCACGGATTTCGCGGCTGCTCTCCGAATGGCCCTCTTCGGGCTCCCTTCTGGGCCTACCATCCTGTCCGCGCGTTGTTCCAAACCCCGCCTACGGATAGGGCGTTGGCTCGGCTATGACCCGGTAGAGCTCCGGGTTGCGGAGGCTGAAGGCGTGGGACTTAGCGCGGGCCGCCCGGCTCTGGGCGAGATCAATCTCCACCGTAACCACGTCCTCTTCGTCGAACTTGCCCGCCGCAACGACCCTGCCCGCGGGAGAGACCACTCGACTGCCGCCGAAGAGCCGATCACCGCGCTGCTCTCCAACCACCGAGCACACCATGTACCAGCTCGCGTTCTCGACCGCCCTGGTGAAGAGGGTATGCTCCCAGACCTCCTCGAAGCCTCCCGCCGACGCGGATACGTTGATGAGGAGGTCGGCTCCCTTGAGAACCTGAACGCGCGCAACCTCCGGGAAGCTGAGGTCATAGCAGATGTGAATTCCGAGGCGCCCCACGGCGGTGTCGAATACCGGTATCTCCTTGCCCGGGGAGTAGAAGCACCGTTCCATCGAAACGCCCTCGCTGTATGGGAAGGCGGCAACATGAACCTTTCGGTAGGCCCCGATCACCCCCTCTGGGCCGACCAGCAGAGCGGTGTTGTACAGGTCCCCGGGCATGCTGGAGCCGAAGGTGCCCATGCCCATGATGATGTGCACGTCGTATTCCCTGGCGGCTTTCACCAAGGCATCGACGTGCCTGTCCGGCGGATCGATTACGGTGGCCCAGCGATGGAGCCATTCGTCGGTGCGATAACCAGACAGGTACATCTCGCCGAATACGATCAGTTGCGCCCCACCAGTTGCCGCATCGCGTATAGCCGCCAGCCCGCGTTCCAGGTTGACGTCGCGCGGATCGAAGGTTTCGGTGCCCAACTCCGATCGGCTCTGTATCAGGGCTATGCGAACCGTGTTAGACGATACGACCGGTTCAGTTCGCGCCCCCTCTAAGAGCACGTCGTCGCTTCGTCGAAGCGCCGCCACGTCACTCATCGAACGATCCCAGGAACCGTCACCCCAGAAGGCGAACCAAGCGCGGCCGTGCCCATCTCGATCCCCTTCGTTTCCGGCCCGAGATAAGCAGTGAGTACGCCTACGAGGCAGGCCACCCCGCCGACCGCCGCGAAGAGGTTGCCGAAGTTGCCGGTCGGTGCCATAGTGGAGAGCAAGAACGGAACCAAGGCCCAGAAAAAGAGTCCGACACCCATGCACCAGCCCATTCCCGTGGCGCGAGCTTTCGTCGGATAGAGCTCAGCCAGGTAGATGATGAAGTTCGCGAACTGTCCCCCCTGCGCAACACCGACTACGAAGTAGGCAATTCCAATCCATACCACGTTTGTTACCAGTCCGAAGGTAATCAGGGCGACAACCCCCAGGGCGAAGGAGAGCATCAGGGAAACCCTACGTGAGGTCCAGTCGGCGACCACCCCGGCCAAGTTGTAGCCGGCTAGCAGCCCCAGCGCATTGACCACCCCGAGCCACCCAACCGAACTGATGTCCAGGTGCCGCTGGAACTTGAGAAAGGTCGGTGCCCAGGCCGTAATGCCGCCCCCGGCGCTATTTCCCATCACAAGGAGGATGGTGCCGATCAACGTGAGCTTCCAGAGCTGGGGTGTGAACAACTGCCCCATGGGAAAGCCGGGGCCCTTCGCCTCGGGTGTGCCGGCGGCGGCCGAAGCCGCGCTTCTTGAGGCTTGGAGCCGCTGTCTGTGCGACTCCTGCCACTGCTTGGATTCTGGCAACCAGAAGCGGAAGGCGACGATCAGCAGGGCGGGGAGCGCACCGATGACGAAGAGTGGCCGCCAGCCGACGCGAGTGACCAGGAGCGCCAGGAGCAGGGTCGCGAAGAGCACTCCAATCGCGAATCCGCTCTGCATGAAGCCCATTGCTCGAGCGCGGGTCTTGGGGTTCCACTGTTCGGAGATGTAAGTCGCACCCACCGGTTGCTCGGCGCCCACGCCGAAGGCGACCACGAACCGCACCAGGGTCAAGAAAAACGCCGTCTGTGCAAGAGCCACAATGCCGGTCGAAATGGAGTACAGGAGAATGTTGCCCATCATCACTGGACGGCGGCCAAAATAGTCCGCCAGGACTGGGACCAAAAGACTACCGAGGAAGGTCCCCTGCAGTGACAGAAAGAACACGATCCCGGCGGCTGGGATCGAGATATGCAATTCGGTCAGGATGAGTGGCAGAGCATAGGCATAGATCGTGTAGTCCATCCCGGCAAACACCCAGCCAAACCAGACCAAGCTTAGGGCGTAACCCCGGGTGGCCCCAAGGAGTGCCATGGAACTCTGAGGCCGGGCCGCGGCATCGCCACCTGGCCCTCGTGCGGATTCTTCGGTCACCCCTCCGTGAGATCCTTCATTCATCGAGTCTCCTCCTGCATCGAAATCTCCGCTTCGATTGACGCGATCCTGGTGACCTCACCGAAGATCCGGATCACCTCCTCCGAATTGGAATTAATGAATGGCTCCTCGGTCGGGGGGTTCGCAGTAAATGCGAACCATCTCACCCAGCATCTGGACCATGCTCACTGAGACTTCGCCCGCGATCCCGTCCACGAAGAATCGCTGGGTGCAGTTCATGGCCTCAAGCCCTCCGGCCTCCAGACAGCGCAGTATCACCCGCTCTGCTTCCTTCGGGGAGTGTGGGAGGTCCGGACGTTCCAGGAGGATGCTCAGACAGGCCTCTATACCGTAGGCCCCCCAGTTGGACACGGCCGCCACGACCAAAACGTCGGTCGGCGTGACTGTGGCCATTCCGCCGCCGCAGTCGCATTGGCACCGCGCACCGTGCGGCTGGATCTGCCGGACCGCTTCGGCAATCCGGCCGAATCCGATCTCATTGCCGGCATCGCCAATGCCGATGCTGAAAATCCGCCGCTGCGCCGCAGCCGAGAACAGGGGCGCCAGGTCTACAAGTGGGTCCCATCCTGACAGGCCGGTAGCCCCGTGGACGATACCCAGCCGGTTTGGGCCCAACCGCTCGATGGCGATGACGGCTGACGGTCGCGTTCGCTCCAGGAGTTCGTCGGCCCAGTCATCCACCGCCGCCTGGGTCGTCGGCGCGGTGACGACCGCCCCTCCGACCTTGGATTCCAACGCCACTTCGAGGGCTCGGATGCCGACCCCGACCGCTTCCGCGGAACTGACGACCGGATCGAGGTGGTGCTCTTCGCACACCAAGATGGGCACTGCATGGAGGCCCATGTGGATTGCACGTGCCAGGATGGCGGCACCGACGGGACCGTCGTTCTCCCCTTTTGGGATGAGCGGGCCTGAGCCGGCGCCGGTGACGATGAGGACGTTGTCGTTACGATGTACGGCTTCCATCAGGCCTGCCGCAGCGCGGTACACGAGAGGCAGGCCGCCGCCCTCGGCCAGCGCCGCCTCATACAGCGGACCTATCTTGCCAGCGGGCATTCCTCTGTTTCGCATCTCGACCGTGGCCAGACGGTCGAAGTACGCGGCCATGGCTGGAACCTGGCCCGCTCCGGGCTCGGCGGTAGCAACGAGAGACTGGTCCTGCCGCTTCATCATGGCGAGAGTCTAAATCAGCAATCCCCGCGCGTCCAATATATAGATAGTTCATTATTCATATGCTTCGCATATGATTGAGGAGTGGAACTGCGGCAAATGCGTTACTTCATCGCCGTTGCCGAGGAGCTCCATTTCACCCGAGCCGCGGCTCGCTTGCACATCGCCCAGCCGCCCTTGAGCCAGCAAATCCGGCTCCTGGAGACTGAACTCAGGACCATCCTTCTGCATCGCACCAGCCGCCACGTGGAGTTGACCCCGGCCGGACACGCCTTCCTGGAGGAGGCCCGCAAGGCCGTCCGCCAAGCCGCGAGGGCGGCGGAGGTCGCTCAGCTCGTTGGCCAGGAGGTGGCCGGAAACCTGGAATTAGCGTTCGTTGATTCCGCCCTGCACGGGTACCTGCCCCAGGTGCTGCGCGCGCATCGTCGTCAGCATCCCGCCGTACACATATTCCCCAGGGAGCTGGCGTCGGGACAGCAGATCGATGCTCTTCAGCGGGGGGACGTACAGGTAGGCCTGCTCCGGTGGACTCGGCCCGGTCCGCAGCTGAAGCTGGAGGAGATCGGCCGTGAGCGCCTCATGGTGGCCCTGCCGAGCGACCATTCCCTGCGGCTGCGGCGGGAGATCCAGGTAGAGGAGTTGAAGGGACTTCCCTTTGTGTTCCCGGAGCGCTCGGTGGCGCCGGGCCTCTACGACCACCTGGTCGGCCTCTTGGGCGCATCCGGAGTGGTTCCGCGGATCGTCGAGGAAGCCCGGGAGGGGCATACCATAGTCGGCCTGGTGGCTGCGGGCCTCGGAGTGTCGATCATTCCGGAAACGCTTGCTCGCTGGAGCGCCCGCACAGTGGCCTTTCGTCCGGTCGCCGATGCATCCGCCCTGCTCGGTATGTATCTGGGCTGGCGTCGGCACGACCGTTCCCCCATTGTTCGAGCGTTCCTGGAGGTGGTGCGAGACGTCCGGCGGCGAGGCCTGCTTCCGCACTATGACCCTGCGTCGAGCAGCCCCAGGCTACCCGGGCTACCCGGGGCGAGACGATCGTGAGTAATGGTTCGTGGCCGAGCCATTGAACTGAGCCGAGCGGGGCCGCCTTCCCAAGGCGCATAGCTCGGTCAACTTGCCACCACCTCCAGGTCCTCACCAGGTGGGGTCGACGAACCGATAACTGAGAAGGAGCCCACGAACGTCAGCGGCCCTGGCTTGGACCCATGATCGCTGGTGGTTGGTGCGCAGCCAAGCCGGGCTACCTTCTGATTGGTTCACTTCGCTATCTCGGTCAGCGAGGCGCATAGACAATCGGGGATCGAGAGCCTGCCGGCTGCTGGCAGGTGTCGCGCACCCGGAGCAACGGCCTACTGTAGCCATCCCTGCAGCCACGTCGACCGGAATTGGCTGCACCAGGCCGTACCAGACAGCACGGCGAGTCCACTCCCCAATACGAAACGAGCCTAGACAGGACGCAGCAGACCACTCGTGGGCGGTCTCTTAATCCCAAGGTTCACGGTTCAAGTCCGTGCGCGGGCACCACAGAATCCCTCAAAACGCAGGCGTGTGGGGCCTCTCTTCACCGCCACTGTAGCAACCCAGTAGCGACCGGGTGAGAACGTCGACCGGGACTACACCAATCTCAAGAACATCCATTGGACGGTCAACGGCGATCCGGCGGCCGACGCCACTTTGGATGGGACGGCGAGCACCAGGTCTTTGAGGTCACCGGCCACTACGACATGAGCGTCGAGTACGACCAGCTCGGCAGCCATATGCAGACCAAGGGCTCGACGCGACTCTACTCAGCCAAGCTCGTCTGGGACGGCAACGCCTACCAGCCTGATCAAGATCGAAGGTCTGCTCAGCTGATGGGGGAGGAACGCGGCCGGTCAGCTGCTGTCGGCAGCGATCAGCTCGCCGATCAGAGCCTGGTCCCTGTTGCTGCCAGCGAAGGTGACCAGCTTCTGCTCAGGTTCGTCGGCCAGCTGGAGGACGACGTGGCGGAGCTCCAAATCTCCAATGATGGGGTGGCGCAATCGCTTGATGCCCGAGCTGAGCGCGGCGATCTCATGCCGGGGCCACCAGCTTCGAACCTCCGGGCTCGCCGCCTTCAGTCGCTGGGTCAGCGTCGCAAACTCGGCTTCCTCTGGGTGCCGGGCCGCCGCGACGCGAAAGCGGGCGAGCAGCGCGGACGCCTCGGCTTCCCACTCGATGAACGTGGTCCGCGCGGCCGGGTCGGTGAAGGTCCACCACAGCATGTTCCGCTCATCGGGCGGCAGCGCGGGCCAGTCGGTCCAAAGCGCTCGGGCGGCCCGATTGGATGCCAGCACGTCGAAGGATCTGCCGGTGACATAGGTCGGGTAGGGGTCGAGACGGTGGACGAGCGCGGCGACTGAGGGAGAAAGCGCCTCGACCGTTCTTCCGCGGTCCGGAGCGGGACTGTCGCGGGCGAGATCGTACAGGTGAGCTCGCTCAGCTGCTTTGAGTCGGAGGGCCCGGGCCAGCGCGTCAAGCACCTGGGGCGACGGATGGACGTCGCGGCCCTGCTCCAGGAACGTGTAATAGGTTGCCGAGATCGCAGCCAGCTCCGCCACCTCCTCCCGGCGCAGGCCGCGGGTTCGGCGTCTGCTGCCGGTCGGAAGACCGACGTCAGCGGGCTGCAGGCGCTCCCGGCGTGAACGCAGCAGATCGGCGAGCTCTCGAGCACGGCTGATTGGGTGGTCCCCCTTCATGGGGCGTCCGGCGGGTCGATCGGCGGCTAGCAAGGTACTCCCTTTACTAGTAATAGCAGGCTATGGATACCAGTACGAGCTAGGCCTAGAGTCAAATCCATGAAGAAAAGAATGCTGGGCCCCAAAGGCCTCACCGTCTTCACCTCGGTTTCGGCTGCATGGGCCTGTCGCAAGCATATGGTCCGGCCGATGACACCGAGTCAATTGCCACGCTGCGACGAGCGATCGACCTGGGCGTCACCTTTCTGGACACCGCCATGAGCTACGGCAGCGGGCACAACGAGGAGCTGATCGGACGGGCGGTCGCGGGTCGGCGCCAAGAGGTGGTCCTAGCCACGAAGTTTGGGATAGTTCGCGACCAAGGCAGCGGCGTGCGCGTTGACGGCCGGCCCGAGCATGTGCGGGGCTACCTCGAGGCCTCGCTGACCCGCCTCCATGTGGATCACGTCGACCTGTACTACCAGCACCGCGTCGACCCAGAAGTTCCGGTTGAGGAAACCGTGGGGGCGATGGCCGAGTTAGTCACCGAGGGCAAGGCCAGATACCTGGGGCTGTCCGAGGTCGGCGCCGAGACGCTCGAGCGGGCGGTCAAAATCCATCCGATAAGCGCCCTCCAATCGGAATGGTCACTGTTCTGGCGTGAAATTGAGGACGACGTGGTACCCGTGGCGCGACGGCTGGGCGTCGGCTTGGTGCCCTACAGCCCGCTGGGGCGGGCCATGTTGACCGGCACC
>JAABUZ0100006534.1_pt1 | contig 14535 bp, 5 predicted proteins | sample 5562091 | NCBI WGS metagenome assembly JAABUZ01 (sample SAMN12813069, study PRJNA571459) | rock metagenome | isolation source: Antarctica rocks | place: Antarctica: Victoria Land, Linnaeus Terrace sud | collected 2015-12-21 | reverse complement strand
TGAGACAGGTGCGGATAGAACGGCCAGTTCCTCTATCAAAACTCTCAACATAGCCGTTGAAAACAACTACATCCAGCAATCCCGTGCGATCCGCTTTCAACAGCTCATACAAGGTACGTAAGGTAACTTGAGCAATGATCGATGCATACAAGGACTTTCGCTGAGTCAAAGGACGAGGACTTTCTGTAATACTATCTTTTGCTTTTATATATTTATATGTTCCGGCCTCAGAGATGATTTCAAATGGAGGAAGATCATATTCGACAACAAGTTGCCTCGATTCAGGAACATATGCAAGTTTTGCGTGTTGTGGGAAGCCCTCAGGATAGACGCTTGAGCTGAGCACCATGCTACAATAATCAATCACTGCCTGTGGAGTACCTGCCAGGAGTTCGCGTTGCAGTATATCTATTTCTTCATTCTGTACCGCAACCCTTTGTCTTTCTTGGGCAACATATTGCTCATAGTTTGCTCTTGCCTGGGCTAGTGCTTGGTGCCGTTCTCTTTCACGGGTAGCATGCTCAACTACATGTACTCTATAGACTTCCTGTCTTTTTATCACCTCCTGTGAGTACTTTTCCTTTACTCCAGGTAATAACTTCTGAAAGCCCGTTAGTTCTGGTACGGTATACGTATGTGGCTGTGGTGGCGTTTCTGCTATGGCAATTGGTCCTGGATTGAAGGAAGGTATATTGGGAGTTCGTTTCAGTGTCTGAATATCTATGTATGGATCAATAGAAAGTGAGTCCAAGAGGAGATGTCCGAATGATTGTATGCGTTGTCCTAATTGTTCATTTTGTAATTGAACTTGAGCTGCTCTAGACTCGGCATAGAGTCGCGTCTGTTCCTTCTGCCCTTCCACTTTGGCATGCTCATACGCTTTTCGTGCTCTCTCGGCTTCCCTGGCTGCTTTTGTCTGCGCCTTCTCCATTTCACGTACTTGAGTTGTTCGCCGTCTTTCAGCCTCACGTTGTGCTTGCACCATACCACGTAAGAGGCTACCACGTCGTGCCATATTTTTCCTCTTCCCTATATGAATTACTATTCACCCGTTATTTGGAAATATTAATGATTAAACTGGACTTACAGTGATTAATAGTAGCAGACAGCAAAGAGAGATGCAAGATAGTAATGTTTTTTGTATCAAGGCAGAAATATGGTGCTAGCACATTTAACTCTCATCAAGGTTGTGTGAGGCACTCAATGCTGTGGCAAACAACTGTTTTGCGAAGGCTATTCTCTCTCGTCGATTGTTTTTTTCTCGTGTATGCAGTAATAATTTATCTAGCTGGAGCAAATCTACAGGTCGCAGCATAACGTGAATATCTCCTTTCGGTGAGAGGGGAATGTGTACCTTGATTCTAGCATCCACTGTACCAGGCAGGGTGGCGGGATAAAGAATGGTGGTGCTATTGCACTCCTCTTGGCCCATTGCATACATTACTAATTGGTAGAGCATGTTTGGGGGTAACGTTTCCTGCCATAGATCGCGATATTTAGCATCCAGAACGGCCACTATTTTACCTTTTTGCTTAAGAACATAATCAGGACGCAGCTTTGGTGCTAGACGTCTCTGTGGATTGTCCACATATTTCATCATACCTTCTAACTCGTATTGATCTTGTACTTCGTACTCAGGCAAATGCTCCTTCATAAACTGCGAGAGTAGATTCTGAAAAAATAGGTTCATGTCAAATAAGAAACCTGACAAGGGAATCGTTTGTTGTTGTCCATCAATACTTATTCCACTAGAGGCAAATAAAATTTCGATGAGCTTGATGGCCGGGAGATAGGCGGCAGTCAGTCTATTCATGGCACGTTGTGTACGATTAAGAGACTGCTTGCTCAGTTGTAGCGCAGAGATATCAGCTAACTGGAAATGCTCTAGACGCTGTAATTTCGTATACAGCATATCGTCACTAGTGAGCCGTCTGCCAAGACGTACCCCTTGAAGCAGCGTCTGGTTGAGCAAATTGTCCTCTGCTCGCAGATAGTATGTACATGGTAGTGATGCTTGTACAATCCCTCCTTGATTGGCAATTTGCTGCATTGAGATGCGCCCTCTGGGGCTGACTGATTGCTCATCATGTCGCATATACTGACGCTGTAGACCGCGCGCCAGCAACTCATTCACCTCAGCAGCGAGTTGAGCAATCAGCAAATCTTGAAAGGTGAGAGTCTCAATATCAAAACCTACCGTTGGGAAAAGGTCGAGGTGTCGTAATCCATACGTGTATTGCATTAACCGTAGTAGAGGGAACATGCTGATCTTAGGACGAATAGTGATCTGTAGATTGCCAATGCTGATTTGCCCAACATAGGAAAAGGTTTCCAAGACTATCCCTTGCCGCATCTCATTGATCTTCAGTTTTTGTGCTACCTCCAACTTCTGGATAAACTGCCGGGTGACAGTATCTTGGGGTAGCACAACATCAACTAATCGTTCATCTGCAGTAAACGATACTTTCTGCCACTCAGATAACTCAATTGTTATGCTCATAGTGTTAACTGCTCATCTACACTCTCATCGCCATCCTCATCGGCTAACAACTCTTGCGTTTGCTCTTCAGCAGCAATCGCCTGGGCTGAGGTTGTGATTTCAGGGGAAGGTGCTAGTAAGGCTTGCACCAGCGTTGCCTGCTGAGCAATCGCAAAGAGCTCGTGGCGAATGGTCTGTGTATTGATATCTACCAGTCCTGGGCCTATGATCTTTGCCAGCTTATTGTAGTCCTCGTAACAGTACTCTTCGAGCAAAGGTAGGATATCGTCCTGAATCACGTGAGCTAATGTGACAAAGTCAGCTATAGGTTGCCCCTTCTCCATCAGATAGGCATGGCCTATCTGTAGGTTGCGTGCATCGCTTCCTACGTGCTCACGGATACGGCTGTTCAGTGCTTCAAGCCAGGGTCCCAGTGGAATACCACCGACCTCGGCTTTTTTGAGCGCTGCTAGATCGGGCAGCAACTCAATAAAACCGAAGCGGCGGCGTAAAGCTGTATCTAGTAAAGCAATTGAGCGATCAGCGGTATTCATGGTGCCGATTATATAGACATTCTCTGGCACCTGAAACTGTTCCTGTGTGAGAGGTAGTAACAAGGGAATACCGCGCTTATCCTGCTCCAGGATGGTTAAAAGTTCGCCAAAGATTCTAGGCACGTCACCGCGATTCATCTCATCAATGATCAAGTAAAACTTTTCGCTGGGAGCAGTGGCAGCATCCTCACAAAGGCGTTTAAAGATGCCTGCACGCGGAACAAAGTGCATCTGCCCGCTAGTAGTTTCTGGTCGCAGTCCTTCCAGAAAATCCTCGTAGCCATAAGTAGGGTGAAAACTACATATCCTGACTCTGCTATGTTCGTCACCGATCACAGCTAGTTTCTGATCGAGGGTAAGAGCTCCAAATGTTGTTTGAAAGCTGCTCCGTGCCGCCAACTCCAGTACTGTATATCTGGCCCAGTAGGTCTTACCAGTTCCTGGTGGGCCATAAAGAATAACTTGCCCCTTGCGCTCAAGGACAGCTTGAATACATCCAGGAATACCAGTTAGAGGTTTTAGAGGAACTGGTCCTGGAAGAGGTGGTTTTGGAGGTTGGATGACAGTGTTCAGAATATGCCTTTCCGCCTCGATTAGATTAATCGCCCTCTTCATTCTGTAAATAGATGTAAGTTTTCCCTCAATATCTGGATTTTGATCAGGTTGTTGCCACTCTTCTAATGAGAGCCATTCAACAGGGAGATGATGAGGATACTCACTGTTCTGTTTATATTGGTATCCGCCTGTTACACGACCAACACTAAGTACCGCTGCTCCGTCAGACGCGAGAATCAGGTCGCCAAGCGCGATATTCCATCTGAAATCAAATAACTGTCGTAACGACTTCCCTATCGCTGCTGGTAATACGTCGGGATATTGTGACTTCAGCATTGCTCGCAGCAATTCTTTCCCATCATCGTCCCTGGTTATCGACGAGAGATCGCCGATAGTCCAGCCAACGGAACAGAAATTACCATCGCGCATCGCAGGCCACTGATCCTTTGGCTTTATCTTCCCATCGTTATACTTTGCGGTGCCAATGCGCCAGTAGTTGTGAACATCTCGGCCATCTCTCTCATTCAACAATGTCGCCAGAATATTTATGGGCATCTGCAATACATGGGCGATTGACACAAAATAACCGGCGGTCAAGTACCTTCCTGTTCTTTGCGGAGGAAGTTGCAAGAGCTTGATCAAATGAAAGCGTGCATAATCAGGATTGTGAAAGTCATCGAGTTTGTCGGGATAGAGCAGGCTAAAGTATTTGTGTCCCCAGGAGGTATCGTTCACATCAGGCGCAACGCGCTCTAGACCTAGTTGGAGTTGTTCATAGTCTGCTATGCTTCCATGTGCGGGTAGAGCGGCAAGTAGTTCAGCACCCTTGATAAATTGGTCCCGGTTCCGTCTCGCAATGAGTATTGCTTCCTCAACCGTCAATGTCACTGGTTTTTGATGGGAGCCTGTCGTCCATGCGCCAGTTTCTTTCTTGCGAAAGATGCCGAACTTGTAGGCACTTCCACCAGAAATACTACCGAATAAAGAGGGCAACTCTTCATCATCTTTAAATTCTAGCCAGTAGACAAGGCTATCTTTAGTTCCGTGGCTATGCATGGTTTCTAGCAGCGCCTCGCCATCGAGTCTAGCAAGTCTCTCTGGTCCAAATTTGTTGCGGAACGTCGTGTAGTAAGTCACTAACTGTTGAGGTGACGGCAGTTTACCATCCATCTCCAACTTCTGGTTGAGGTCTTTCAACTGCTGAACAATACGTTCATCAAGGGCGATCATGTTTACTGTATCCGTTACCATCTACATTTCCCTAAATTGCGAAGTAATAAAATTTATTATAAGAAGTATAGCTGCCTTACCTGAATCTACGATTTTATAAATTGCTCAGCAGGCACTATTAGTCGCCGCACAATCTCGTCAAGCGGCTTGCCCTCTGGGAGTTCATACAACTAGAAGGCTTGCTCCAGAAAAGCTAACAGATAACTTCCTTTCTTACTATCGAACCTATAAAGAGCTTCACTGAATTATGCGTGTCGTTGCTTTAACTTTCCAGGGTATTGCTTGTCGAGATAATGTTGGAGAGAAAAACATCTACTACTCCACGCACTAGCTCATCATGATACGGCTGGTTCCGATAATTGCGTAGGCACTCATAGCAACTTGTCTCTGGCCCACAGCATTCATTGTGTACACGTGCGTAAGCCGCATTAAAAACAGCATAAAGCTCATCTCTCACTCGCTTTACGTGTCCAGCCCCTCCTGGTACATTATCAAAGAGCATAAGTGCTGGTGGTGCACCTCTACGTGGAAAATATAACGTTCCATCCAAATCATCACGGCGAATAGAGAGAGCTTCTGACGCGCCTTCCAACAGCGCATATAGTAATGAGCGCCACAAACGTTTCCCTGCTTGCCGTGCCCAAAGTCCTTCAAAACGAATCTCGATAACATCAGTTAGAAAGTCATGCCCAAGTTGATGAGTTTTGATGAAGCCTTCACAATATTTCCCTGTGCGTGGATTGATGTGTGCCTTTGGTTTTGTCGATCGCTTTGGCTTGCCTTGTGGAGCGGGAGGAGCTATTTCGGCAAAACCACACTCCTGGCAGATACGGAACCCACGTTGATCTTTGCCCTCGTTCACTAGGGCAAGCTTGCCAAAGCGTGAGTAGTAGCTTGATACTTCAATATATTCACTAGAAAGTTCATTTATTGGTCTTAGGTTGGGTATAATGAGCTCATCTTGTTGCTTTGCATACTCTGTAAAATAAATGCGCGATGCATATAAACGCTGAGGACGATTTTCTCCTGCCTTACGAACAACCGAAGGTGCTGCCACAAAACCAAACTCGGGAACAATATATGTTTTGCCGTGATGAGATAATGTATTTCCACACTTACAAACATTCTCAAGCTCTTCTTCAATTTTACGTCGGATGAATCGGTTACATTCTAAGCAAATGGCGTAACGATACTCTGGCCATCCCCGCATAGGTTGCTTATACAATCCCCCACCGACCCAGATATGTTTTGCAGCTACAACCTCTGCTCCCGGAGCGTACTCGGCGATAGCAATGCGTAAGTCGCGTTCAAGCCGGACTCGCCGAGCTTCTGGCTCTGGCAGATGATCAGTTTTGAGTTCAACTACATCTGTTGGAAAGCCATATTTCGGCAAAAGGTTACGTGTCGCCAAAAACCCTAAAAGTGAACGACTACGAATAGTACGAATAACAGATTGATAATGAGCGCTCAGTCCATAGCTACGTTCTCTCGCGGCATTAGCCTCAGCGTCTTCATAAAGCTTCAGGTCCTCTGTCACTTCTGCAGTCACACGATCAAGCAAATCGAGCATACCATCATCATCAGAAGTGCGTAGCCATGTCCAATCTTCCATACCAATATCACTTTGCATATCTAAAGGAACAATCCGTTTTAACGCTTCCAATACCATAGGCGGACGCATTTTAGCGAATTCGTCCAGGAGTTCGCTCCCGGGTCGTATAGCCTCTTCTGGCTGAAAGAAGAGGCCCAAAGTCTTAAAGGAACGCATTTCACACTCGAATATCTGACGGAAGAATGCGGCGATTAAAACTGCATATATATGCCTGCGAATGATCTTCTCGTTCGCTAACATAATTCTGGGGGGGCTGACCTGTCCAGCAACAATGCGTTGTGGATGGCTATAATGGGTAAGATCGTGAGAACGGCGTTGCGCAAAAGTGAGAATAAATGCGGCAGAGTCGGTACGGCGACCGGCTCGACCAGCGCGTTGAACGTAATTTGCAGTAGTTGGTGGCATATTGCGCATTAGCACAGCTTGCAATTCGCCAACATCTACGCCTAGTTCAAATGTAGTAGAGCAACTAAGCACATTTGTCTCGCCTCGTATGAAACGTTCTTGTACCTTGCCAGCTTCATCGCTTGTCCATTGAGCAGTATGTTCTTCAGCAATGAGCGGCAGAGGACGCATGCTCAGATATAATTCTACATAGTGCTTGTTCTCCTGCCTGAGCTCCGTAAGAGAACAGCTTTTAAGCTCTCCGCCGCAACCCATTACCGGACAAAGCCCTCTTAGATAGAGAGAGGTACATGAGCGACAGCGGTCACATCGATAAACATCTTGTCCTTGGATAAGCGGTATCAATTCCCAGAACTCATGACTCAGGCGGTGTACAACACCACCTTTTACACGTGTTATACTTACAAGGTGGTCACGCCAGACAGATCCAGGCTCAGTCAAATGTTTCCAGATGCCCCGTAAAGCCTCTTGTGCGTGTTGCTTCCGTTGTTCTGGTAGCATGGAAGGTACGCAGCGAGCTAGCAAGCGTTCAAGAATATCTTGTCGCCGATTGCTCCCACGCATAGGGAGCCAACTCAAAATACCAGTTGCACTATCACCACCTTCACCACGTACAAAAAACTCTTTCGCACGAGGTGCAAAGCTCTCGTCCTTAGGATCAACATCGGCTAGAAATGTTGTAACCCCTTGCTGTCGGAGTGTATTCAGCAAAAGCACAATGACTGTCCAGATTTCATCCTCGCTCAGATTCCATGATGCGGAACAAAGGGCACCAGGAGCTTTCCAACGAAGAGGACGGACAAGACGGAATTGTAAAAGACCAACACCCTCTAGACTGAGAGTACGATCAAGGGCCGTTAATTCTTGCATTAACCAGGTCTTCACTATCCTCTGGCGTTCAAAACGGCTCTGGTTCTGTTTAAACATTCCGGCATGCTCCGACTCCTGTAACAAACAAGAAACGGCGTCCTGTAAACGCAAAATTCCAGAACGTTCAACGGGGTGAGCAAGCAGAGCCTGTAGCATTAGGCGGCGACGTAAAACATGGTTGTATGTACGCTCAAGATATGGAGCAAAAAAGGCAGCATCCTGACGACTATCTGAGAAAACCAATAATTTCCGGCCCTCTCCCGGAAGGTCAAGCGCCTCAGTATTGGATGACGCTGGGATCTGCTGATAGAGAGCTGTTGCAAGAACGCTCACAGGAGCATCTTGACAGTAAGTGCGCGCAGAATAAGTATGTTATTGCTATGAGCACCACAATGAATACATTTTCTTGGCTCCAGCTCCTTCCCATCCGCCAAATTTATTCTGCGTACAGCCATAGTTGCGTTACCACAACGGCAATAAGTTTCTTCTCGTGAAGAGAGTGTGCCACAGCGAGAACAGAGTCTATAAGGGTCGCCCTCTTTCTTCTGATCGAATCCTATCTCATCACCAGACGTGATCGTGGCATCCTCGTCGATATAGCTAGATTGATCTCCCAACAAAAAATAACCAGGGCGAACATTTTGATTCTGCTTGCCATCAAGTAACTGTTGAAGTTTAGACTCCCCTGCTGCCAGACGAAGACCATTAGAAGCGTATTCAGCTACTACATTGCCAACAATGTACGCAGCACCACAACGTATACAAGCAGCTAGTTCAACAACCCAACCATCACATTCAGGACAAATCTCATGTCAGTTGAGAAACAGACGAGGTAGACGATCCGCATGTGCATCGGTATTTAGACAAGCGAACACGCCTTCCAGCGCACGAGCAAAAGCATGATAACGTGCAGGTAAAAGAGCAAGGCTTTCAGTCTGTGGGTGTGCACGCACAGCAAGATCAACCATCGTAACGAGGTTCAGTGTTGCAGATGGATCACCTGGAAACACCTTTTGCGCAACATCTTCAATAAAGGCCGGCTCTTTTATGAGATACTTATGCAAATGATGAACACGTAGATCTCCACACAATATTGCGTACAGAAAAGCATCTAGAGCAGCCGCCATACCTTTATGTGCTGGTTCCATAGCGTCCCTTGTCCGCCATACCTTTTTTGCACTTGTATATGCTTGGTCTAAAACAGAAATAGGAAGGAGAGAATCAAGTGTAGCTTTCACTGGATGAATGACATCATCAATATTTTCAGCATTCTGTGCCCTATTGGATAGCTCTTGTAGCGTTGTGTAAAGCTGAACACTTCCCTCACCCCAGGTCACTCCCAGCGCGGCTGGTGGCTGACGAGTTGCATCGATAACATCCTGGTATTGTTCATCGTGCTCGTTCCACTCGAACTTTTCTCCGAAGAGATTGCTTGCGAACTCAACTGCAACTGGAAAGTCATGCCGCCCACGGCCAAGTGTAGCACTTGTGGCAATACAACGTAGTCGTCCCGGTTCGCTTTTCATGATGCGATCTTTTAAGCGACGCAGCAACATGGCAAGTTCGATCCCACTTGCACCATCATAGATGTGAGCCTCATCAAGTACAATATAGCGCCAGTGTTCGCCCTTTATACCATCAAAGAATTCACAATCTTCTGGCCGTAACAGGAGATATTCAAGCATGGCATAGTTTGTTAGCAAAATGTGTGGAGGTTCGGCACGCATCTTACTGCGGCTCAACAATTCGTTCGGCAATCGTGGCTCGTAAGGAAATTGTTCGTGAAAGCGGTCTTCAGCATCGCTATCACTCTCTTCAGTCTCTCCGGTATAACGACCAAAAGTAATGGTTGGGTATTCCTCCAGGACACGCCTGAGTCGTCTCAACTGATCGTTTGCTAATGCATTCATTGGGTAGAGCAATAAGGCGCGTACACCTGGGGCATTGAGCGTCCCATCTCCCTGCTCTTGTAGTAAGTGGTTTAGGATGGGCAAGAGAAAACTTTCGGTTTTGCCAGAGCCGGTTCCTGTCGCCACAATCATGTTACGCTTGCCCTGGATCAGGTGTGTAATTGCGCGATCCTGGTGCAAATATAATGGACGGTTATAAGGTAACGCTTGAGAACAGAGCTTCTGAAAACGAGGATGTAGGATAGTATCATTCACCAATTGTTCGATGCTTCGACCAAGTGCGAATGGAGGTGATGCTTCGAGAAGTGGACCTTTTACTAATACATCTCTTTTATCTATCTCGCTTTGAAAAGCGTCCTGAAGAGCTTTATTCTGAAATGGTGCAACTGTTCTAAGATAACGTAGGTAAGCATCCCGCACTTTTCGCATAGTTTCAACTGGATTGATTGTCCCCATCACTCTACTCCTCTTTGAATATCATACTAGTTTATTTTAGAGAACACTTTTCACTAAAACATTTATATCTACATCTTGCAAAAAAGATTTTCTTATCCTTTTTAGTGCATTTTCTTCTATCTGACGTACTCTCTCACGAGTAATATTTAGCTCACGTCCAATTTGTTCCAATGTCCATGTTTGACCATCTTCAGTAAAACCAAAGCGACGTTCTAGCACCAAGCGTTCACGAGGTTTTAAGAGATGAAACAACCGCTCTATCAATTCCGCGCGAACGAGATCATGAATGCCATTTTGGGGATCAGAGCCTTCAAGGACAAACACATTGCCAATAGTTGTATCTATATCGCTGCCTACTGGAGCATCAAGCGAGAGCGGATTTTGATCCAATATGAGCTGTTGCAATTCTCGCACTTTTTCTATTGGAAGCTGCAGTTGCTCGGCAAGCTCTTCGTCAGTGGGATCACGTTCTAGAACGAGTAGAAGATTTTGCTTCTCTCTCTTCACACGATAAATTTCTTCATGTACATACATTGGAAGTCGAATCAGACTGCTTTGATCCAGAAAATGACGTGAAATACTTTGTCGTATCCAGAACGTTGCGTATGTGGAAAAACGTGTCCCTTTCCCTGGATCAAATTTCTCCACGGCCCTCATCAAACCAAGGTTACCATCTTGAATAAGATCCAGGAATTCCCTCCCTCGATTTGTATACTTCTTGGCAAGGCTTACGACGAGTCGAAGATTAGAAACTATCAATTCTGATCCTGCCTGTTTACCACGAGCAGCTCGCCTTTGCAGAAGTTTATTTTCCTCTGTTAATTTTATTTGCTCGCGCTTTGCAGCTCTGCCCTCTTGACATAATAAAGCTAGATGGTGCTCACGTTGTGCAGTAAGCAAAGGGTACAAACAAATTTCCTGTAAATATTGGCGGGCTGCATCCAGATGATATTCGGTGAGTCCGGCGTAGAGATCAACAAGCGTTGTGTCTGACTGCACGTCCGCTAAGCGAAATTCATCTCCTTGTTCTTGTACGCTTATTCCTGCTTCAAGTAAGGTCGCAAATACATCGGCTTTTGCATCAGCATTGTCCTTCAAATCTGGCACAATATCGGCTAAATCAGAAACAGTTATACTGCCGCTTAAGTGTATCTGGTTAAGGAATTGAGAAAGGCCTGAAGCAGGTGCGAGTTTTGCCAGCAATTCCTCAAACTCCCAGCGTACTTGCCGTTCGTATGGCAAGCTGTGTTGCGCAACAACAGCAAGTAGCTTGATAGGTTGCTGAAGTAAAATGTGCTGAAAATATGTGAAGAGTTCAGGCTGTTCCTGTTCTAGCGATACCTTCTCTATCAAAACTAGGAGTGCTTCAAAGATCAAAACAATTTGTGGTTGCTGAACAGTTTCACGGAGCATTTGCATCAAGCGTAAACGAGCTGCGATATCAGGAATTGCAAGAGCACGTTCTAAGATGCCTTCGACTGTGTAGGGTAGTTGCTTCAAGTATTCGCGCTGATCTTGTCCAAGGAGAACCTCTATTGTTCCATGCGTTGTTATCCCCGGTCGAATATCCCTTGTGTTGACAGTCCAGGGATCGAGCAAAGTCATTTCGATTCGATACTCACCTGGCGGCAATTTGGCGACTGGCGCTCCAAAGATATCAAATTCGTTCTTTACATCGTTTGGAATGGGAAATATGATAGGTGAGAGCCATGGACGCCAGAGTGGCCAGAAACGTAGATGGCGATGACGCAGTTTCCAGTCACCTTGCCGTGTCAGAGAGAACATCCACATGTCGTCAACCTGGCAATGATCGAGTGTTAAATCTCGTACATCAAGTGATTGTGTACAGCGCAATACAGGTAGTTGGACACAATTTTTGTGACCTGGTAAGTCATCTAGTTCCAGTTGAAAAAGGGTACTACCATTGCGGCTAGAACGGATGCTATCGAACGCCTCAGATATCTGAAATGTGAGCCAGTTCCCAGTTCTACCACGTGAGTATAAAATATGGGGATCAGCATCAACATTATAATAGATGCAGAGTCGTCCTGATACAGCAAAATCATTGCTGGAAGGAGTAAGAGATACTCTGAGGCGCGGATTTTGTGCCTGCTCAATTTGAGCAAAAGGTAGGATCAAAGGATGATACTGCCAATTTTCTTCTTGTAATAACGCCTGTTGACCTTCTATGAAGGTCCATTGTATGACAGGAAGTGGAAGTATGAGTGGAATCTTAAAGCGTGCCTTTTGTTGTTGCTTCGAACTCAGCATCAATCTCACCTGCCTATAGCGAGAAGGCACATTTATTATATATCTACCAGAACGCTCGTTACGGATAGTGACACCTTCATCCGAACTCTCCAGATTGACACTATCACTTATTGTCAGCATTATTTGTGGTGATGTAACCAGACCCATATGGTCTGGAAGTCGTACCAGATCCTGTGGACTCAGATGTATCTCCAACCGTGGTAAGACAGCAAAAGAGAAGGATGCATCAGAACCTAGTGGACCACGTAAGGACAGTATGTATAAACCTGAAGAATCTGCTGTGATAAGACCTGATTGAGCCAATGGAACACGTATGAGATCCTTTTCAATTGTGTAAGAAAGTTCTAGCAGGGGAATAGAGTGTATAGATCGCTCCACAGTATTATTGAGTAAGAGACGCCAACGACTAATGCTGGTAAGAGGATCGCGTGTGGGCAGTAAAGGAATAAGGACATCGGGAGGAGAAGTAACAAAAATTCGCGGCTGATCTGGTGTCTGTAGTAGCCCGTTCACTTCTCGTCCCTCAAGGTACGGAAGGAGCGTAGACCAATCGGGTTCAATGGGAAGACTGCTACCTCCAATCTCTAAAGAGATTGCAGCACTCAGATCCCATTCCTCTGCCTTGAAAGCTGCCCATGCTCCACTAAATGCAGGGAATTCTTCACTTTTTTTACCGCCAACAATGTTTAATACGTTCTGACGAGAATACAGAAACCAGAACGTTCTAGCAGCTAGACTCTCACGTATGGATAATAAACGCCCATTGCCGGCATCAAAAACCATCATAGGAATATCTTCTGTAAGCCCCTGTAGTGTCCATGTTGGTTTTGTATCGAAAGTTATTAATGTAATACGATACTTTGTAGCCGGATACAATAATTCAAATTGACAGGACTCTGTCTGGAAAATATCATCTTGCTGTACATATGTAGTATTTACAGAGATGGTGCGTTCTTCATGATCGCTTTGAATATGCCATGCCACCTCTCCTTGTGCTGATGAAGCTGCAATCATTTGTATTGGTAATTCAATGAGTAGCCGCTCTCCCCACGGGTCAAAATAAAGCGCGGGACGACTTAACCGTGTACGCGTGGAGGTTTGTGCTTGTATTTTTTGCTTGATCCATACCTGATACGCTTCAACAACACGCTGCGGCAGACCAATCTCTTCAGACGTACGTATTGTTTGATATTCATCATAATAATGACAAAGATCAAGACTACGGCTCACAAAGTCTGCAGCAAACTTCCCTCCATATTGAAGGAAACGAGTAATTGGCTTATTGACAGAATAGGATTTTGTTTCAAGCCAGTTTGTAAAGCTATTTTGCGCGTCTACTATATCCAGTTCTGGATCATTAAGGGCGGGCAAGAGAATATATGCAAAAAAATCGGAAAGAGAATAATTTGGAATACCACCATGTAACAAAATAACATCGACATACTTACGCCCACCCACTCCTGAAAATGTGGGTAATTGGTGATCTTCCAAAAATTGTGCAAAGAACTGACGCAAGAATTGCTCATTAGCGCTACTAAGATCAAAACCAGTAACGACACCAGACCAATAGTTTCCCTCTTGGTAGCTATAAATGCCTCTTGCAACAAGATAAACAGCAAGACAAGTAGGCGTTTGTTGTGCTAACAGACGAAGTGCTTTTACAGAACCATGTTCACCGAACTGGAATGCAATATATTCATTAAATTGTTGCGTCCATTCCTGTGAAATATCTAATTCACCTAACAATTCAATATAGGGAATTTTCTCGCGAAGTTCGTCTTCATATTCTATCCATTGAGAGACATATAACATCTTTGTATCATCCTCAGCTATCAGCAAATGTTTGCTGATAAGCACCATAGGGCTACTTTTAGAGGCAGATAATGAAGAGGAGCACTAGTTTGTAGATCAGAAGATGGGATCATAGTAACGGCTTCTTTCTAGAAACTAACAATATAAGATGAATCTAGACAATATCATATTGGTTAGAATTCGTCAATATTAAAATGGTAAAATAAGACTTACTATTGAGCTGAGATTTTATATTCATTAAAAGTTATCCAGAGGACTCTGATACATTGGCATACTTTTAGGAGGCAGAGAAAAGAGTAGCATGAAATAAATAAGAGGGAGCTCTTGGTATTCTTTTCCTTGTTAACTTGTATAACAGTAGCGTGGAGCTTACTAGAGTAG
>JAABUZ0100006532.1_pt1 | contig 14539 bp, 13 predicted proteins | sample 5562091 | NCBI WGS metagenome assembly JAABUZ01 (sample SAMN12813069, study PRJNA571459) | rock metagenome | isolation source: Antarctica rocks | place: Antarctica: Victoria Land, Linnaeus Terrace sud | collected 2015-12-21 | reverse complement strand
TCCTTTGGCCGTTTCCGCTTCTTCCTCCTCGAAGTAGTACATGTCCGTGTAGGTGGTGATGCCGGCCCGGACCATTTCCAAGCATGCCAAGCGCGTCCCCCAGCGAACGAAATCCGCATTCACGTTCTTTGACTCCGCCGGAAAGATGAATTTGTCGAGCCAGTCCTGGAGATGCATGTCGTCGGCAATAGCCCGGAATAACGACATGGGCGCGTGCGTATGCGTATCGATGAGACCGGGCGTTATCATGTCGTCCGGTTTATCCAAGGTGTGACGCGACTGGAAACGCCTGGCAATCTCCGCTTGCGTCCCGACGCCGACGATGCGCGCGCCGCGAAGAGCAATGGCCCCCTGCGGAATGATTTGGTGCTGCTTGTCCATGGTGACTACATACTTGGCGCGGATGATCCAATCCGCCGCTTCGCCCGCCAGAGCGGTCGAAACAGGCAGGGCGGCAAACAACACATAATTAAAGAAACGATGCATCAAAGGGCCTCGGAAAAATATGGGCGAGGGTCGTGGTTTCCTGCCTGCCGTCTAGATTAGCGAGAATGAGCTGGGCATCGCCGCAGAACTCCCAAAGAATCTGCCGGCAAGCGCCGCAAGGAGGAGTAAGCGCATCCGTATCGGCGACCACGGCAATTCTCTTGATGCGCCCGGCTCCTTCCGAGATTGCTTTGAACAGGGCGACCCGTTCCGCGCAGAGCGTTAGACCGTAAGTGGCGTTTTCCACGTTACAGCCAGTGAAGACATGCCCCTCTTCGTCCTCGACGGCGGCGCCGACTTTGAACCGGGAATAAGGCGCATGGGCTCGTTCACGCACGGCGCGCGCCGCACGCAGCAGCGGATCATTCTTGAATAACTCTGGGGATGTCACGTCTTTTCTACCTTACTGCGGCTCCGGGTGACCCTCGTGAGAGCCGCTTACTATTGGTGATAGAGCAGTCAGATTACCTGAAAACCAAGTTGAATTACCGAGAAAATTCTTCATTTATTAAACGAAGAAGTACTACGTGTAACCCTTGGATTTATCTTGTATTGCTCCAAACTATAGGGCTAGAGAGCGAGGGTTACCGAGCCGAAATGCAAGGCTCGTCGTACGGAAGCGTTGCTTATTCTGATTCGCAAACAGGAAGTAGGGAGTTTAAATGCGCTGCAAGTCCTGTACGTAAGGGATATTTGCATCCTTCCTCACGAGGCGTATTCTGCAAACAGGACTGATTCCGCGAATTTTGTTTCCTGTCTCCTTTCTCTCTCGGCCCTGAGCGGTCAGTCTCCGGACTCTCCGCTCAGGGCCTCTTTTTTAGGCAGGAACGTAGAAAACGCTCATGGGTTTCGCGAAGATGTGGATAATCTTATATCTTTCAGCGATAAGCACCAGGGGCTGTCACCGCGCTTGCGGGAATAGGAATCCTCGTCAACCTGGAACAGTATATCGAGATCGTTTCCCGGCTGCAAAAGAGGGAGCCGGTCGCCAAAGCTCCATGCTTTTGCCGATAGCAGGCGGCCCTGATGACGCAAGGGAACGCTGAAGTGCTTGCCTTCTGTTATCGTTTTGGGCGGGCCAGCCACTTCGACCCCCATGGCGCAGAAAAGCGGCACTGGATTGCCGAATCCGAAGGGGCCGAGCGCCAGGAGGTGCCGCGCTGATTCATCAGTCAACTCAGGAAAAGAAACACAGGCGTCGGGGGCATAGTGCGGACGCATATCGTCGGCAGTTAAGCAGCTTCCAGCGAAGTCACTGAACCGGCGGCGAAATTCGGCTAGTTGAGAAGCGGGCATGGTAAGACCAGCCGCCTGCTTATGACCGCCAAATTTACCGAAAAGGTCCGGCATGCTTTCGAGCGCCTCCAGCAGGTGAAAAGCCGGAACGCTGCGGCCTGATCCTGTTAACTGGAGTCCGTCTTTGCCATTGCTCTGGGCTTGGCCTAAGACAAACACCGGGCGGCAGAACCGTTCCACCAACCGGCTCGCCACAATGCCGAGAACACCGGGATGCCAGTCCTCACCGGAAAAAACGAGAGCCGGCAAACTTAAGTCCGTGCTTTCGCTGTCACATTGCCGCAGGATACTGGCGATGATTTCTCTCTCGACCTGCTGACGTTCACGATTCAGCGCATCCAGTTGCCCGGCTATCTCCCCGGCGCGACGCCGATCATCCGTGAGAAACAGCTCGATAACATCATGCGCGCTTGCCATTCGGCCAGCGGCGTTGATACGCGGCGCCAGCCGAAAGGCCACTTGGTACGCGGACGGACATTCCCCTTCTTCAAAACCGGCCACTTGCAGCAGTGACCGCAGCCCGACGCTCCGCACATCCCGCAGCCCCGACAATCCGCGCTGCACGATGACGCGGTTTTCTCCAGTCAACGGAACAATATCGGCGACGGTGGCAATAGCGACGAGTTTTAAAAACGAGTCCAGCAGGGCGGACTGCCGGGGCGGGGTCCAACCACTACGGCTTAAAAGAGCTTGCACCAGTTTGAATGTGACGCCTGCTCCGCACAAATTCTTGAACGGGTAAGCGCAATCCAGCCGGTTGGGGTTAACGACAGCGAGCGCGGGCGGCAGTTCAGCATCCGGCAGATGGTGATCGGTGATAATAACGTCAATCCCCGCCGCTTTGGCATACTGAACGGCTTCGACGGCGCGAATGCCGGTATCGACGCTGACAATCAGCCGAACACCGCTCTCCTTGGCGCGCTCGACCGCCTCGATTCGCATGCCGTAGCCTTCTTTGACACGGTGCGGAATGTGAAAATCAGCAATACCGCCAAGCAATTCAATTGCCTTCTTAAGAATGACAACAGACGAGGTCCCGTCGACGTCATAGTCGCCATAGATGAGAATCGGCTCGCGAAGGCGAATAGCTTCGGTGAGACGCTTGACCGCAGCCTCCATGTCCCGAAGCTCCAGAGGATCGTGCAGGAAATGGAGCTTGGGTGATAAAAATGCTGCGGCAGCGGCTAGATCAGAGTAGCCGCGTCGGGCCAACACGGCTGCGACCATGCGCGGCACTCGCAGGCCATTTTGCAGTTGCGCGACATCCGTTTCGGCAACTGGCGGGAAACTCCAATGCGCCCCAGGGCGCACCCACGGCGGCGCGGAAACGCTTTCAGGCATTAATTTTTAGAAAAGTACCCTCCCAGCGTGTTGTCTCCCCCTTCTTCCTCAACGTCTACGAAGGCGTCGAGTTCAGCTAGGATATCGTTCATCGCCTGATACCAATCGGTATACAGTTCATAGAGATAAATCTGGCCGTCAAGGCTGAAGGAGAGTTCAAGCGAACACGTAAAACCTTCATAAGCCTGCAGTTGTCTTAAACGGGTTTCGAAGTTTCGCTTTTCCTCGCGTGTTAAGTTGCTGTCTTCCAGTTGGTCGAGCGCTTCATCAATCTGATCCAGGGAGAAAGCGCGATGGGAAAACACAATGATCTTAGCGCCCGCTTTGCGTCCGGCATCGATAAATTCGCGAAAATCAGGATGCTTTTCAACATCCCAGGAAACCTGATTAAGAGCGTCCAGCACGCGATGGTAACCGTGGAAAACCGGTGTACGCGATTCGTTGAGAAACATCTCTACTTCTTTGCGCAGGGTTTCCAAATCAAGAGCCATTCGCTTTACCGTATCAGATAAGCAGGGGGGAGAGCGGAACTTATTGCTGCTGCAGTTCAGCGCGTATTTGCTTGGAAATACGCGTGAGTTCCTGTTCTTTATGAAAGAGCGGATCGTCCGCTATTTGTTGTGCGCGATAGACACGGAAAGCTTCGCGGAACAGCTCGCTTAACGTCCGCTGTTCTCTAGCAGCCAATTGGTTTACCTGGACGATCATCTCTTCGGGTAGACTGATGGAAATATTGCGACTCGCCATAATATTTTTTATTATAACTTATTATAAAATAATAAACGGATACCTATCGGTTCGACAGGTCACGTATCCATAGATCTTTGAATTCCATGTTGCCTTTCCCGCCAGCGTGCAACTGCAAGGCAATCGGGCCGTCAAAGGAGGTGGGCTTAGGATCAGTAAAGTCCACCATGGGAACGCCATTCAAGCGCGAACGATAGCGGTTGCCGATTACTTCCACTAAATAATCGTTCCACTCGCCCATACGTACCACCCCTTCATTTTCCGGAGCAGGCCAGACCACCCAGCCCCTTCCATCCTCGGCGTAAACGCCGCCCGTATGGTGCATCATGGTGCAGTCTATTTCGAACTGCATTCCTTGGGTCACGTCGGCGGTGCCCGGTTTGAAGGCCGTGTGGAAAAAGACGCCGCTGTTGCCGTCAGCAACGCATTTAAAGCGCAGCGAGAGTTGAAAATCCTTGAACGACTTTTCAGTTTGCAGGTAGCCGTAGTCTTTGGTTAAACCCTTCCCGTGTATCAGACCGTCTTCCACAGTCCAGCTTTCCTGTCCAATTTTGGTCCAGCCGGTTAGATCCTTGCCGTTGAACAAAGAGATCCAGTCCTGTCCGGGCAGGCGCGTCTTCTCCTGAGCCGGCAGTAAACAGCCTATGGCTGCAGTAAGGGTGAGGGCAACAGCAGCAATTGTTTGGTTCATGTGAATGCTCCAGAACTGAGTTTATGGCATGGGCCTATTCTTCTGAATTCCATATTGTCTGAGCTTAGACAGGAAAGCTCTACCAAATTTGAAAGTTTCTATGCATAGGACCGGAGTACCCATCTCTGAAGTCGAGAGGTATAAGTCTGATAAAATATGCCTATGTGTGTTGGTTATAGCTACTTAGCTAAAAAGGTGTCCGGTGCATCGAAGCAGATGATGGTTGTTCTTGGTCTGTTTGCTTTGCCAATCACTATGCGGTTTGAAAAAGTTATGGCTACGCCGAAACCAAAGCCTCTGGCCAAAGTACCGCAACATGAACCCTCAACGACACCCGAAACTGATCTCCGGACAGTTCGGTTAAATCGGTTTCTATCTAAGCTCCATTGCCCGGTTTCTGAACTGGCGGAAGATTTTGTTCATGCCGCCGATGATAATCAAATTGACTGGCGCTTGCTGCCCAGTATTTCGGTGATTGAGTCGGGCGGCGGCAAAGCATATCGGAACAACAATATCTTCGGCTGGAACAATGGCAATCATCCGTTCGCCACTTTGCGGTCGGGTATCAACGAAGTTGCTTTTAAGCTCGGCAAGAGCGCGCTGTATCGTAATCAGGACATCGCAGGCAAACTACATCTGTATAATCCTAACGAGGGTTATGCGGACTCAGTAAAGGCAGTGATGAACCGAATTAGCCCGGTCGTGAACATACGGCCCGCACGGCGCGTTGTGCGGCAGCAGAACCAATATTCTTACGCGACCGACTAATAATCCCCTCCGCCTTCCCTATTTAGGCGGCGACGGGCGTAGCAAGCTTGAGTAATGCTTCAATACCGACGCGATAACAGAAATCACCGAAAGCCTCGTCCGGTTGGCTTGTTTCCTTGTACAAATGCAGGATAGGCCGGAGGCGCGGGAGAATATCGCCGCGCTTGACGTTTTGGGCTAAAACACTACCCAGGCGTGTTCCGACTGGCGAAGCGCCGAGATAGATCGTATACATGTTGAGACTGGCCCCGACCACGCCGATCTCAGCGGTGTAGGGCCGGGAACAGCCGTTGGGGCAGCCGCTGGTCCGAAAATGAACAATCCGGTCCGAAAGGCCCAAGGTATCCAGCTCCGCCTGAATTTCTCCAACTAACTGCGGCAGAATGCGTTCCGACTCCGTAATTGCCAGAGCGCAGGTCGGCAGGGCAGGGCAGGCAATCGCGTAACGAAGCACAGGCGGCAGCGTTTCCGCTTCGGCCAGGCCGCAATCGTGAAGCAGGGTCGTAACCGCGCTTCGATCAGCATCGCGGATGCCGCACAGGTAAAGGTTCTGTTGACAGGTGAGGCGGACTGGAAGCTTGTATCTTTGAACCACTTCGCGCAAACCGGCGCGGAAACGCTTCTTTTCGTTGAAGTCGCGGATACGGCCGCTGATTACCCGAACGCCCGTAAACCAGATGGGGGAGCCCTCACTATCCGTGCCTTGCCGGTGCCAGCCGAGATAGTCATCGGCGCGTGTCCAGGCGAGAGGTTTGGGGGCAGGGAGCTCACGGCCCACACGGGCTTCCAGTTCCGCTTTGAATTTCTCGACGCCCCACTCGTCCAGGACATATTTCAGGCGGGCCAGTTTGCGGTTGGCGCGGTTGCCGAAGTCCCGGTGAATGGTAACAATCGCGCTCGCCACTTCGAGCAATTCTTCCTGGCTGGGACCAATGGAGCAGATCGGGTCGGCCATACGCGGATGGGAGGCTTTCACGCCCGCGCTTTGACCCATGCCGCCACCGGCCAGAATCGTAAAGCCGGTGATTTGGCCCCCTTCGTAGTGGGGGACAATGCCGATGTCATTGGCGTAGATGTCAGTGGTGTTATCGCCGGGAAAGGCAAAGGCGATTTTGAATTTGCGGGGCAGATAGGTTGCGCCGTAAAGAGGTTCTTCCTCCTGGCCCGGAACGCCAGCATGCTCCTCGGCGGTAACGGCATGTTCGCCATTGATCCAAATATCGTAGTAAGCGGTCGTTTTGGGCTTCAGGCTGCGGGACAGAAACTCAACATACGGCTGAATGTCCCGGCGTTGTTCGCTGTCAAAGGGAGCGGGACAGGCGATCGTGTTCCGGACCACATCGCCGCAGGCGGCCAAGGTCGAAAGATAGCTGTCGTTTAAGCCGCGAATCAGCTCACGAAGACGCGACTTCGGGATGTGATGATATTGAATATCCTGCCGGGTGGTAATGCGAAGCGAGCCGTCGCCAAGGTCAGCCAAACGGTCCAGAGTCAAATACTGTTCGGGCGTGAGAACGCCGCCCGCCACGCCGACGCGAAGCATGCAGGAATACTGCTTCTGACCGCTTTTACGAGCGTCGCGGTCATCCTGCTGATAGGTTCCGTGAAATTTCAAGACTCCGATAGCGGCTTTGGAGAACATATCGGATGTGTTCTCTAATTCCTCGGCGATGGTGCCGCGTAGAAAATGGGCGTCGACTTTGGCCTGTTCAGCCGCCGGTAGCAAATTGTCCATCTATCCACTAGACTAACCTGAAAACCGAAAGGATTCCGCATTCTCCTGAGCGGAATGGGGTCATTGTCCTGCTATGGGCCGACCGTTTCTCAAAAGCGGTAGTTTAGCTCGACATAGCCGAGGTTGGCGTTCTTGTCCGCCGGATACAGGGCTTCCGAGACAAGCTTCCCGCTCGCGTGTCCGTAGTATCCGCCGAACGTGAAATGCTTGTTCAGGGTGTAATCGGCGCTTATGTCGTATAAGGTTGCCAAGCTGGAGTGGCCGTTTGACGGGCGGCCCGTATAGCCGAAAGTCCACGGCTGATAAACGCCTCCGCCGGTGTACCAAAGATCGTTTTTGTTGGCGAGACTCAGGGCGTGCGCGTCCGAGCGGATCGTTAGCGCCTTGGCGGGACGGAGGATCAACTCGCCGAAGCTGTCCCGGTTATTCATCATGTTGAAAAACGGAAATCTCGCGTAGACCCGCGCTGTCGGCAGCATTTGAAAAAAGGTGCCGTGTGTTGCGTCATTCGAGTTCTTGTCTCCTGAACCGTAATTGAACCCGCCGCGAACCCAGGGCTTCACTTTGGCAAGGACCGGCAACTGCCAGCCCGCTTCCGCCGCATACGCATCCGCCCGTTGTTTCAGGTTTCCCCACGAGCCGCCCTGCAGAACTCCCCAGAAAAGAACGTCGAACGTTCCGGCTTTGGTTTGAAGAGCGTGAAGGTAATTGACTCCTGCCGTGGCAAGGTTGATGTGCTGCCGATCAGCCGCGCGAACGGCTTGCGACCGGTTGTCGGTCTTCAGAACGCCGTCCCGGTAATCGTTGTACCCAATGCCGAACACGCGCAGTTCGCCCGCGTTGCGCCCGTTTCCAACCTGCTCGGTCACGGCTCCGTAGAATACATTTGTGTTCAGATCGCCCCATCCGTCCACCTGGAAAACGCCGCGGGTGGGGCGCGCGGCGAAGACCGTAACATTGGTTCTCGACGTATCGGCTGTATAGGAGAGGCCGTCAAAGCTGCGGCCTACATCGGAGAAGCCGAAGTTGCCGATCAAACGTTCCGCAATGCGATCCCGCACGAGCGCGGCAAGCGTGCCGTTCTTCGGGGTGACTTCCGCGCCTTCTCTAAATTCTGTGCGTCCCACCTGAAATGACTGCTTCATCGAGCCTTCGGAGAATTTCAGCCGTACGTACCCTTGTTTGGGAAAGAGCATGGCTGCCTGCTGGTTTCTGGCATTCGTGGCGTAGTAGCTCCCGCCGAAACCAAGCTGGCCCTGCGCGCCGGGAGCGATGGCATTGTCAGGCAGGCCCAGCAGCACCGGAACCGCGAGTTCCACCTTCCAATCGAGCCGCTTGCGTGTTTCCGAAAAGCTCAGGCGGAAAAACGACTCGGAAAACGCATATTGATTGTTGGCCGCCCCCTGAAACCAATCCCACACGGGAACGCGGCTGCGCAGCCAACCGGAAACGGTGACATCGCCTATCTTCACCGCATCCGAAGCGGAAGGCGCTTGTTGAGCCCATGCGGGCAATGCCATGATCGACGTAAGAATAAATACGAATACTCGAATGAGCATAGTTAGTTTTTCAGTCCTTGAGCAACGGGTAACACTGAGGCGTAGTGTTCTCAGTAGAGTAGCGCAAGATCACCGGAACAGAAAACAGCAGGGAGATATGAATCATGCATGAACTCTTCACAGCAAAAAACATTCACAGGCGAAGCTTTGTGGCCACGGTTGCTTCCCTAACAGGAGCAGGTTCGCTGCCGGGTCAGCAGGCGAATCCGCCCACGCCGAACGCCAACGCGAGCCCGCAAAACACCGGCACTGCGGGCGCGCGTGGAACTCCGCCGGAAGTCCCGCCCTTTGGAGACACCATCGAATTCACCCGCAAGCCTGCCGCCGCCAAAGTCCAGACGTTCCCCATGCGGCAGGTTCGGCTTCTTCCCGGCACGTTCAAACAATGCGAGGATGCCAACCTCGGATACATGAAACGGCTGGACGCTGACCGTCTTCTTCACAACTTCCGCGTGAATGCCGGTCTGCCTTCTTCCGCCCAGCCGTTAGGCGGTTGGGAGAAACCGGATTGCGAGTTGCGCGGCCACTTCGTGGGCCATTATCTTTCCGCTTGCGCGCTTTTGTATTCCTCTACCGGCGGCGCGGAAATGAAAGCCAAAGGCGAGTACCTAGTCGGTGAGTTGGCGAAGTGTCAAGCGAAGCTCGACGGCGGATATCTCAGCGCTTTTCCGCTGGAGTATTTTGACCGGCTGAAGGCCCGCGCCAAGGTCTGGGCTCCGTTCTACACGATCCACAAGATCATGGCCGGTCTGTATGACATGCACGAGCATTGCGGCAGCAAACAAGCGTTGCATGTCCTGAAGGGAATGGCTGACTGGGTGGATCACTGGAGCGCGCCCATTCCCGAACCGCACATGCAGGATATTCTCAATACGGAGTACGGCGGCATGAACGACGTGCTTTACGACTTGGCCGCTCTCACCGGAGAAGATCGTTATGCCATCGTGGGCGACCGCTTTACCAAAAAGAAGTTTTTCAACCCGCTCGGCCTCCGCCGTGATGAACTCCGCGGCCTGCACGTCAATACGCACATTCCGCAGGTGATTGGAGCGGCGCGCCGCTATGAAATCAGCAGCGATGAAAGATTCCGCGACGTGGCGAATTTCTTTTGGTGGGAAGTGACAAGCGCTCGCGCTTACGTGACGGGTGGCACGAGTAACAACGAGGCGTGGCTGGTGGAACCTCGACGCTTGAATGCCGAGTTGAAACGGGGGTCGGACACCACGGAAGACTGCTGCGCTTACAACATGCTGAAGCTCACGCGCAAGCTTTACCAGTCGACAGGCGATCCGCGCTACTTCGATTACTACGAACGAACTTTACTGAATCATCGGCTCTCCGCCATCGATCACGAGACCGGCGCTACCCAGTACTACCTTTCGCTTTCTCCCGGAGCGTGGAAGACGTTTAATACGGAAAACGACTCCTTCTGGTGTTGTACCGGCACCGGCGTGGAGGAATTTGCCAAGTTGAATGACAGCATCTATTTTCACGACGATCACGGCGTGTATGTCAATTTGTTTATCCCTTCGGAACTGCATTGGAACGATCGGAATTTTAAACTTCGGCAGGAGACGGACTTCCCGGAGTCTTCAGTCATTACTTTGACCGTTACCGCGGCTTCATCGGCTGTCATGGGGCTCCATTTGCGCATTCCATCGTGGGCGGGTACCGATGCGGCAGTAAAGATCAACGGAAAAGCGATTGATGCCGTGCCGAGCCCCGGCAGCTATTTGACGCTGGCAAGGAAGTGGAAAGACGGTGACCGGGTGACGATGGAACTGCCGATGCGCTTGCATGTCGAGGCGATGCCTGACGCGCCCGCGACCCAGGCTTTTCTCTACGGCCCGCTGGTTTTGGCCGGCAAGCTGGGCGCGGAGGGCCTGACGAAAGAAATGACCGTCGGGCCGCTCGGACCGAATGTAGCTCATCATCCGACGGATATACCTGCCTTTCGAGCTGTCGATGCGGACCCAAACTCTTGGATTGCGCCGGTACACGGCCAGCCTTTGACGTTTCGGACCAGCGGACAGGCCAAAGATGTCACGCTGATTCCATTCAACAGAATCTTCGGCGAACGCTACTCGATTTACTGGACAGTGACCTGACCGGACTCTCCCATCGAACAGCAAAGGTCTACGGAAGGATGGGTGAACAGCACGGCTTCTCCACCGGCGTAAACTCCATCAGTTCCGCCCGCGTCAGATCAGGATCATAAAGATTCAACTGCCATTTCCCGTCCCGGCCAATTTTCGGCCCCTGCGACGGTTGGTAGCCGCGGCTCTCCACGGCTTGAAAAGCAGGCTGAATGCTCGGTACGCCAAGCGCCAAGTGATGCATCACCCCTAGCTGCTTCGGCGACGGGTTATGCACATTCAACATGTATTCCAGCCAATCCGTGCCGTCCGGAACCCGCATATCCACCCAATCCGTCTTCTCGTCCGTCATGCCGCCATGCCAGGTCATTCGGAAGCCGAGGATATCCGCATAGAAACGGTCCGCCGCCGCGCGATCCTGAATGGTCACGCCCACATGGATCATACGCTGGGAAACCCGAGTATCGGGAAGCAGCTTGCCGAACTGGCTGCTATGGAGCGAACCAGCCATGTACTGCACAAACTCGACACTATGTCCTTCAGGATCTTTCACCATCATGCTTAAGTTCTTATCCAGGCCCGGCTTCAGCGTCGCGGGCACTTTCACGTCATGCGCGGACAGATAATCCCGTAGCTGCTGAATATCGGTCGTCTCGAAGGCAAAGTGCGTCATCCGATCTTCAGCTTGGTTCTGGAGCGTCGGATAAATCTCGATGTACTGGTGATCGTTGACTTTATAGTAGTTCAGCATCAGTCCGCCCGTGGGCTTGTCCAGGCTGAAATGGTTAAAGCCCAGCACGTGTCCGTAGAAATTGTCGGCTGCCCTTAAATCGCTGGTCTTCAGGCCAATATGCGCCACCCCGATAATGGGCGGACGTTTTGGCCCGGAGGCGGCATTTTGTCCAGAAACCCTGGCGCCGATCCCGATGGAAAGCACAAGGGCGGAAAACCCTAGAACAACTCGGGCGTGAAAATATGGCATGCAGTGATCATAGTACTGAAAATCGACTGGTTCCAAACCTGGATATCTTTCCAGCGATTACGCATCTACAAAGTAAAGGAGAGACTTTATGGACGTAATTCCATTACCTTCGTACGAAATCGTGCCGCTGGACGACGTTGCTCCCGGCGTAAAAGGCGTCCGCCTTCTCTTTGTGAATGTGTATGCCGTTAGCACGCCCGGCGGTGGTTGGACCCTGGTCGATACCGGCATTCCGCTTTCCGCCGGAAAAATCAAAGGGTGGGCGGAAGGCCACTTCGGGAAAGGCACAATACCCAACGCCATTGTTCTCACGCATGGTCATTTCGACCATGTCGGCGCCATCAAAACGCTGCTGGAAGACTGGGACGTTCCCGTCTACGCGCACGCTGACGAGTTCCCGTATTTGACGGGCCACCAGAAGTATCCGCCGCCTGATCCCGGAGTAGGAGGAGGACTGATGGCCGTCATGTCGCCGCTCTTCCCGCGAACCTCAGCCGACCTCAGCGGCCGCGTGCAACCGCTTCCCGCCGACGGTTCCGTGCCGACTCTGCCCGGCTGGCGCTATCTTCACACGCCCGGTCACGCCGCCGGACACATTTCGCTCTTTCGCGACGAGGACAAGGTTCTGATTGTCGGTGACGCTTTCTGCACCACCAAGCAGGAATCCTTTCTGGCCGTTGCCAAGCAGAAACCGGAGCTGCACGGGCCGCCTGCCTATTACACGCCCGATTGGAATGCTGCCCGAGCCTCAGTTCAAAAACTCGCTAAGCTTTGTCCGCGAACGATCGCTCCCGGTCATGGCTTGCCCATGTGCGGTGACGAGGTTCCCGATCAACTCCAGCGCCTTGCCATTAACTTCGACCATGTCGCCATGCCGAGCCACGGCAAATACGTAAACCAAGCCACCGCCGGCTAGGGGACACTCCGAACATTCTGGTGCTGATTTGTTGACCCCCTGCGGAGAGCCTGTTCAGAAAGCAGGCACTTCTCCGGTGTGTCCGCCGATGATCTTTGGAGCCTGCTCTACGACGAGTACCTGCCCTTTCGTCTTTATTCCGACCACAAACAGGGCGTTCCCGTCGACCAACTGGCCGGATCTCTCGGCCTTCCCGCGCCCTGGATACAGGAGCGTATCGAAGCCGCCCGCCTTTGCATCGAGAAGCAGGCACGCATCAAAACTCCCTTCAGCGACCATGACGATTCGCCCCTGGGACCTACTCGCCTCATGTAGATGACCACGCTAGGGACGAATTGCCGGCAGCCTGATTTTGCATTTTCAGAGAACGATTCTTTCTATAATCGGAACATGCATCGCAACGAGTGGACTGCGTCTCGTCTGGGTGATCCCATCCGCACCCAAATACACTACGCCCGAAAAGGGCAGATTACAGGCGAAATGCAGTACATCGCCGCACGCGAGGGACTGACCCCTGAGCTGATTCGCGAGGAAGTGGCGCGCGGGCGCATGATTATCCCCGCCAATATCCACCACCATTCGCTGGAGCCCATGTGTATCGGAGTTGCTTCGAAGTGCAAAATCAACGCCAATATCGGCAACTCCGCCACTACGTCAAACATTGATGAGGAGCTTGCCAAGCTCGGCTATGCGGTGAAGTACGGCGCCGATACCGTGATGGACCTTTCGACCGGCGGCGACATTCCGCGCATCCGCCAAGCCATTATTGAGGCCTCGCCCGTACCCATCGGCACCGTGCCGATCTACGAAGCGCTGAACCGCGTGCGCCGCGTCGAGGACTTGAACATTCAAGTTCTTCTCGAAGTGATCGAGGAGCAAGCCGAGCAGGGCGTGGATTACATGACCATTCACGCGGGCGTGCTCGTGCAGTACGTCCCGCTCACGAGAAATCGGATTACCGGCATTGTCAGCCGTGGCGGAGCAATTCTCGCCGAATGGATGGTCAAAAACCATCGCCAGAACATGCTCTACGAGCACTTCGACGAAATCTGCAAAATCTTCCAAAAGCACGATGTCAGCTTCTCGCTAGGCGACGGCCTCCGCCCCGGCTGTCTCGCCGACGCGAGCGACGCCGCTCAGTTTGCCGAACTCAAAACGCTCGGCGAGCTTACGAAGAAAGCCTGGGAATACGATGTGCAAGTCATGATCGAAGGTCCCGGCCACATCCCGCTCGATCAAATCCAGTTACAGGTTGAGAAGGAAAATGAACTCTGCCACGAAGCGCCCTTTTATACACTCGGACCGCTCGTGACCGATATCGCGCCCGGCTACGATCATATTACTTCCGCCATCGGCGCTGCCATGATCGGCTGGCACGGCGCATCCATGCTCTGTTATGTGACTCCGAAAGAGCACTTGGGACTGCCCAACCGCGAGGATGTCAAGCAAGGCATCATCGCTTATAAAATCGCGGCCCACGCCGCCGATGTCGCCCGTCACCGTAAAGGCGCTCGCGACCGCGACGACGAACTCTCGCGCGCCCGCTTCAACTTCGATTGGCGTCAGCAGTTCGCCCTTTCGCTCGATCCCGAAACCGCCGAAGCCATGCACGACGAAACGCTGCCGGAAGAAGGCTTCAAGGATGCCGCCTTCTGTTCGATGTGCGGGCCGAAGTTCTGCTCCATGAATCACTCGGCCAAGACCCAGGAGTTCACCGACGCCGACGCCGCTGCTGTGCTAGCCAATTCCCCTATCGTGAACATTAGCTGAGGCGAGTGCGCCATAGCTCCCGCATGACGCTGACCGTTGCGGCGAATAAAAGCAAATAGAAAAGAATTAAAAGCAGGTAAACAGCCCACACTGGCCCAAGAACCGCATATTGCAGATTTTGCGTCGGCTGATCGCGCCACCACCGCCACACA
>JAABUZ0100006531.1_pt1 | contig 14539 bp, 9 predicted proteins | sample 5562091 | NCBI WGS metagenome assembly JAABUZ01 (sample SAMN12813069, study PRJNA571459) | rock metagenome | isolation source: Antarctica rocks | place: Antarctica: Victoria Land, Linnaeus Terrace sud | collected 2015-12-21 | reverse complement strand
GGCGAAATCAGCGCTCAGGACGTTCGCGCCCTCCGCACCGTGCGCTACCTGGATGACAGCGCGACTAATTCCCTCCGGGCCGCCGCCGCCGCGCAGGTCGAGCCGATCTATTCGTCCGCCCATGCCGCCTCGGAAGCCGACGAAACCATCACCGACGCCTACCGGCATTTGCGGCGCGACCAAATCGCCCGCACCGACCCCGCTCATGCGTCCGCCGAGCTGCGCCGGGAAGTGGGCCTGTTAGTCGAGCCAAGTCTTCTTGCCCCGCTGATTAACCCCCGCGCGGGCGCGTACCATTTAGACCAGGCCGAGCGGCTGACCCATCAAGCCGTACACGCCGCGATGGACCGCGAAATCCGCGACGATCACCCCGCCGATCTGGCGGAAGCGCGGGCGTCGGCAGCGGCTGGTCTGTCGGCGTCTATGCTGCCCCGTACCCATCTCCCGGCGGTTCTTGCCATTGCCCGTGCCGTGACCCAGCCGAACCGGCTGCTGGACAAAGCCAAGACGGCCGGTGCGGTGGCGAGCGCGGAGCGGCTGGTCGCGCCGGTTTACAACCAGATTTTTGCCGGCGACATCGTCATTCGCAGCGGCCAGATTGTGACGCCGGGAACCATCGCCAAGCTCCGCGCTTTGGGGCTGCAAAACCCGCGCCTGGACCCCGGCACGGTCGCAAGCATCGCGGGTTTAGTCGCGTTCATGGTTGGCCTGGTCTGTTTCTGGCTGGCACGGGATTACCCCCGCGTGTTCGCGTCTACCAAGACGCTGCTGTTGCTCAGTCTTTTGGTCACGCTCGGCGTTTTGGGCCTGCGCCTCGGAAGCGCCGTGCTGGGCGTCCGGCTGTCCACCTCCCAGTTCGGCTATGTGGGGATGCTCTGGGTGGCGGCGACGGGGATGCTGATTGCGGCGCTTATCCAGCCCCGCGTCGCCATGCTGGTCACGGCCCTGCTGGCGGCTCAGTCGGGCCTGGTCTTGGGAAACGACCTACGCTTCTCCATTCTGACGCTGGTGTCTACCTGGGTAGCAATTTACGCCGTGTCCGATTTGCGGAGCCGCAGCGATGTCCTAAGAGCCGGCGGGATTCTCTGCACGGCCAACGTCGTTTTGAGCCTGTTGGTGGGGCAAATGCAGGGGGACACGCGCCCGGACATCAGCCAGGCGATCATCTGGGCGTTCTTCTCCGGCCTGTTGTCCGTCGCCGTGTTCGGCGTCAGCGCCGCGCTCTTCGAGCGGCTGTTCGGCATCACGACCCCGTTAGGTTTGCTTGAGCTATCCGACCCAAACCGGCCCCTTTTGCGCCGCTTTTGCGAGCTTGCCCCCGGCACCTACACGCACTCCATTCTTGTCGGCAATTTGGCCGTCACCGCCGCCGAAGCTATCGGCGCGGACGCGCTTCTGTGCCGCGTTGGGGCTTTGTACCATGATTTAGGCAAGATGCAGCGGGCGCAGTTCTTTGTCGAAAACCAGGCCGGCGGCGACAACGCCCATGAGCGCCTGAACCCATCGCTGTCGGCTTTAGTCGTGACCGCCCATGTCCGCGAAGGCTTAGAAATCGCCGAGCGCGAAAAGCTGCCGCCCATTATAAAGTCGTTTATCACCGAGCATCATGGCACGAGTCTCATTCGCTACTTCTACCATCAGCAGTGCGTCAGTGACGACTGCGAGGCCGCGCCGGTTTTAGAGCAGCAGTTCCGCTACGGCGGCCCGAAGCCGCAAAGCCGGGAAACCGCCATTTTGATGCTGGCGGACAGCGTTGAAGCCGCGTCCCGCACTTTAGAGCGTCCGACACTTGGACGCATCGAAGATTTAGTCACGAAAATCATTGACGGTCATTTAGCCGACGGTCAGCTTGACGAGTGCGATCTGACCCAGCGCGACCTGCGCGGCATCCGCGAAGCATTCGTGCGCCTGCTGTCCGGGATGCTCCACTCCCGCATTGACTACCCTGAGCTGCAAAAAGAACCTGTTAAGAAGCCCGCCGACCTGACCCTGCCGACAACATCGCCCCATGCCACTCTTGATCCACTGCCAGACCGCATTGCCGCCGCCTCTGAGCGCCCCGGCGATCTTGACCGCCCCTCTGGCGGCTCTCTTGCGGCATGAAGGCGCGTTGGACGACCCGGAAATCAGCGTTGTTTTCTGCGACGACCCGTTCATTCAAGCCCTGAACGCCGAGTACCGGGGCCGAAACAAGCCGACCGATGTTCTCTCATTCGCCCAAGACGATCCGCAAACGCTCGGTGACATCGTGATTTCCGTCCCGACCGCCGCCCGTCAGGCGGACGCCGCCGGCTGGCCTTTAGAAAGCGAGATCGCCCTGCTCGGCATCCACGGCCTTCTGCACCTGCTCGGCTATGACGACGAAACCGAAGCCGGAGCGTGGGACATGCAGCGCCGCACCGAACGAGCGCTGACTGAATGCGGGATTGCTGTCCCAAATGCCGGAGCGCACCCATTTCTTGTGGAGCAAAGTGTCGAGTAGTTGAAAACTACTCACTAGGTTAAGCGTCCTGCGGACGAAAGATGAGGATTGACGGCCTTCTCCGACACTCGAAGAGTGCTTCCCCTAGCGAGTAGTTTTCAACTACTCGTCAGACGACGGCATCATGTTACTTATGCGCCAAGTACCCAGGCCGAAAAACCATTTAGACTCATTCCGCTACGCTGTGGAAGGCATTGTCCATGCGTTCCGCACCCAGAAGCACATGCGGTTCCACTTCTTTACCGTGGTGCTGGTGCTGCTGATTGGGCTGCTCCTGCGGCTGTCACGGGTGGAAATGGCCGTGCTGTTCATTGTCGTCTCCGGCGTTCTGGTCGCCGAGATGCTGAACACGGCGATTGAAAGCGTCGTGGACATGGTGACGCAGACGTATCACCCGCTGGCGAAGCTCGCCAAAGACATCGCGGCGGGGGCGGTGCTGATTGCCAGCATCACGGCGGCGATTGTCGGCGGCATTTTGTTTGTCGGAAACCGGCAGATCGCCCAGCTTCACTTAGAAATCAAGCATGACCCGCTGCCGGTGACGGTGATTCTCACAGTCGTCGTGCTGGTGCTGATTATCGTGCTGATTTCCAAAGTGCTGGGCCGGAAGGGGTCAATACTCTCCGGCGGGATCGTCAGCGGACATGCCGCCGTGGCGTTTTTTCTCGCGTCCACGCTGATTTACCGGGCGATGGATTACTTCACGGGCATTTTGGCGCTGCTTCTGGCGTTTCTGGTGGCCCAAAGCCGGGTAGAGGGGAAAATACATACGCTTCAGGAAGTCATCATCGGCGGCCTGCTGGGCATATTGTTCACCTGCGGTATCTACTTCGTGCATATTTTTCCTGCTCGTTAATTCGCTCTCATGGACCCTTCTCCTAGTTATGCCCTGCTTGCCCTGCTGCTGCTGACACTGCTGAATGCGTTCTTTACGCTGGCGGAGATCGCGCTGAATACGGTTCGCAACGCCCGGCTGCAGGACCTGATCGAAGAAGGCGGCGAAGACGCGGACGCGGCGGGCAGCGCCCAGCTTCTCTTGCGGCAGCCGACACGGGTGGTCGCAACGGTGCAGGTCGGTATCAATTTGGCGTCGTTCGGCGTGGCCGCCATTGCCGCGTCCGTGCTGGCCCCGGACTGGGCCGGTCATCTGCCGCTGCGCTTCTCGCATCATCCCGTGCGCTTTATGACAATCGCGCTGACCCTGCTGAGTGCGCTCCTGACCATTGTGATTGGCGAGATTATCCCGCGCTCGGCTGCCCTGCGCCGGCCTGACCAAGCCGCCCTCTTAGTGGCCCGCCCCCTGCGTTTTTTTGTTGTGCTGTTTGCGCCGCTGGCGACGCTTGCGCTTGGGCTGTCCAACCTCCTGGTGCGCCCGTTCGGCCTGACCGCGACTTTTGCCGCGCCGATGATTACCGAAGAAGAGCTGCGGGCAATGGTGGAAGCCAGCGCTCAGTCGGGAGCGATTGAAGAAGACGAAAAAGAGATTATTCGCAACGTCATCTCGTTTGGCGACACGGACGTGCGTCAGGTGATGACCCCGCGCATTGACGTCAAAGCCGTGGACGTTGGCGCGGGCCTGCCGGCCCTCTTAGACTTGATTGTCGAGAGCGGCCACTCGCGCATTCCCGTCTACGAAAACAGTGTGGACACGATTGTCGGCATTGTCCATGCTAAAGACCTCCTGCCGGCCCTGGCACGGGGCGAGCGGGATTTAGACCTGCGCCCGCTGATGCGCCTGCCGCTGATGGTGCCGGAGAACCGGCGCATTGACGACCTGCTGGATGAGTTTCGCCGTTCCAGTGTTCAATTAGCGATTATTCAGGACGAGTACGGCGGCACGGCGGGTCTGGTCACGGTAGAGGATTTATTGGAAGAGCTGGTCGGCGAGATTCAAGACGAATACGACCAGGAAAACGCCCAGTTCCAGACGCTCGAACCCGGCGTCTACCGCCTGGACGCCCGCATGGCGATTGACGACTTAAACGACCTGCTGGATTTGGATTTGCCGCACGAGGATTTTGACACCATCGGCGGCTTCGTCTTCGGCCAGTTTGGCCGCCAGCCCGAAGCCGGCGAATTAGTCCGCTATGAGAACCTAGAGTTTGTCGTCGAAAAGACCGATGGCCGCCGGGTGGACGAGATCACGCTGAAAGTGTCGGCAAATGGGACAGCGGCGGAAGAAGAGTAAGAGCGAGCGAGGAGGGTAGGGGCAAGCTCTACCCCTACGGGGCTATTCGGAGAACATACCATGCTGGAACTCACGCAGGTCATCAGCGACATTCAGAAGATGGGGGCAGAGGCGCGAAAGCGAGGCGATAAAACTGCCGCGCAGATGCGGACGGCGCTGGCCCAGGCGACTTTGGACCCGCAGGCATGGGCGGCGACACGCCCGCAGCGGGAGTCCCTGCCGAAGCCGTCGTGGCTTGCCGCCGACTGCCGCGATGTCCCGCCGTCGTCTACCGTGGCCCTGCCGCCGGGCGTTCCAGAGGTCTATACGGCGCTTGCCACCGACGGCTCCCAAATCCCGTTGGACCGCCATGCGGTCGCGCCCTGCTACCTGATTAACGTCGGGCAAATCGCCCTGCACTACGGCACCGGCGAGCGTCCAACGCTGGCCTCTCAGGCGACGCTGCATTATAAAGACGAAGACCTAAATCAGACAGAGGATGGGGGAGACCCGGTGCCGCTGTCGGACAAAATCATTGCCAACCGGCGGCTGCTGGCCGAAAGCGCAGCCCTGGCGGCTCTAATCGAGACCCATAAAAACCGCGAAGCCATTGCGTTGGTAGACGACCCGCTGATTGTCTGGACGCCGCAGGGGGAGTCCGAAGCCGAGCAGCGCCGCATTATTGACGGCTTCTGCGAGATGCTGGCCGCCGGGCAAGCCTACAATACGCCCGTCGCCGGGTATGTCAGCCGCCCGGCCCACCGAGACGTGGTCGGCGCACTGCGCCTGACCCTCTGCGAGCCGGGCTGCCCGCATGACACCAAAGATTTGTGCACGGAGCTTGCATCGCTGACCGATGTGCAGCTTTTCCAGCATCTGCTTTCCTCTCCGGGCGACCGCTCGCCGGTCTTCGGCAGCACGGCCCGCAGCTTAGAGTTGTATCCCCGCGAGCAGCGCATCGCGTTCTTTTACTTAAACGCCGGCAGCGAGATTGCCCGCGTGGAGGTGCCGCTGTGGGTGGCGGAAGATGCCGATTTGACGGAGCGCGTTCACCGCTTCTGCTTTGACCAGGCCCGCAAAGGGCAGGGGTATCCGATTGCACTGGCGGAAGCCCATGAGCGGGCGATTGTGCGCGGCCCGGAGCGGGAAGCGTTCTTCCGGCTGGTCGAGAATGCGTTTGTCCGCGAGAACCTGCCCGCGCTTCAGACCCGCAAAGCGCTTTCCAAGCGCACCCGCGTTTTGTGAGCGGTCATATAACGAGGGAGTGAACTCCACTCGCTATATAGGGCCGTCCTTCGGACGGAAATCGGCAAGCACTGCATTCGTAGTCTTCCGTCCGAAGGACGGCTTTTCCAGCGAGTGGAGTTCACTCCCTCGTCCTCTCCTCGGTATCTCAGCTCCTGCCTTGCATTCCTCTCCCTATTTGCGATATAATAAATAAATGACACTTGTAAGCGAAATCCTTCCCGAACAGAGTATTGACCCTGTGCCGCTGGGGAAGCGCGGCGGGTACACGGTGCTGACCTGGGGCTGCCAGATGAACGAGGACGACTCGCAGCAGATGGCGGCGATGCTGGAAAACCAGGGCTACACAAAGGCGGAACGAGTCGAAGACGCTTCGGTGATCCTACTCAATACCTGCTCGGTGCGGGCAAAGCCGGAGCGCAAAGTTTACAGCAAGCTCGGCGAGCTGCGGGAGCTGAAAGCGGCGAACCCGGAGCTAGTCATCGGCGTCTGCGGCTGCATGGCCCAGAAAGAAGCCCCGGAAATCCGCCGCCGCGCCCCGTATGTGGATTTGGTCGTCGGCACCGGGCAGATTGACCGAGTCCCGGCGCTTGTCGAGCGGGTGCGCTCCGAGCGGATTGCGATTATTGACACGGCGCTGCCGTCGCGGAAAGACCGGCATGACAAAGCAACGCCGGCACGGGTGCTGAGCGGGCTGATGCCGAAGCTGAAGTCGTTCGTGTCCATTTCCTACGGCTGCGACAAGTTCTGCGCGTTCTGCATTGTCCCGATTACGCGGGGCAAAGAGCGCTCCCGGCCTGCTGATGAGATTGTGCTGGAAGTGGAGCGGCTGGCGTCTTTGGGAACCAAAGAAGTCACGCTGCTTGGTCAAACCGTGAACTCCTACGGCAAGTTCTTGGACGTGCCCTGCTCGTTTGCCGAGCTTTTGACCCGCCTGAACGCGATTGAAGGCATTGAGCGAATTCGGTACACATCGCCGTACCCCAAAGACTTCCATCAAGACGTGATTGACGCCATCGCGCATCTGCCTAAAGTCTGCGAGCAGGTGCATATGCCCGTGCAGGTCGGCGACGATAATCTCTTAAAGCGCATGGGCCGGGGCTACACTTTAGACCAGTACAAAGACATTGTTTCCCGCCTGCGGTCTGCCGTCCCGGATGTCGGCCTTTCCACCGATTTGATGCTTGGCTTCCCCGGCGAGACCGACGAAGAATACGAAAACACGATGCGTTTTGTCGCCGAAACCCGGTATGATTCGGCGTTCATGTTCGCGTATTCGCCCCGCGAAGGCACCAAAGCCGCCGTGCTGGATGATCAAATCCCCGAAGGGGTCAAGCTGGAGCGCTTGAACGCCTTGATTGCCCTGCAAAACGAGATTACCCTGGAACGAAATCTAAGCCAAGTCGGTAATATCTATGAAGTGCTGGTCGAGCGGCGCAGTCCGAAAGACCCGCTGAAGTGGACGGGGCTGAACCGCCAGGGCAAGACAATTAATTTCCCGTCCCCGCGTGATTTGCAGGGCCAGTTAGTGACCGTGAAAGCCGTCAAGTCGCATTTGTGGGGCTTTACCGGCGAGATGCTGCCCGCCCGCTCGGAGCGCGGGCTAGAGCTGATGATGGCGGAGTAGGATGGCCCCCACCCCCGCCGCTCCGCGTCGACCCCTGCCCCCACTTCGTGGGAGAGGGGTGAAGATGAGGACAAAATAGCGGAGTGCTTTTCTAAAGTCTCACCCCTCTCCCGGAACGGGGGAGGGGTCGACGCGGAGCGGCGGGGGTGGGGGTTCTTGGAGCAATGATTATGAGCAAAGGCAAAAAAATTGCGCTGTGGTCCGTCCTGTCCGTTCTCGGCGTTCTTGGCTTGGGGACTGGATGGCTGTTCCACACCTACGGCAAAATAATCACTGACAAGAACGGGCATGTCAGCTTTAGCCAAGCCGTTTCCGGTGCGCGGGAAGCGGTATTTGCGCCCAAAGAAGGCTTTCCAGGGGAAGACAAGCTCACGATTGTCTGCATGGGGATTGACGATAGCTGGACAAACAGCGACGTTGTTTACACGTCGCAGTCCCGCACCGACACGCTATTTGTGATGACGCTTGATCTCGTCAATAAAAAAGCGACTATGCTGTCCATCCCGCGTGATACTTACACGCACATCGCCGGCACGAACATCCACACCAAAATCAACGCGGCGTATGCGACCGGCGGCCCGGAGCGCACCGTCGCCACCGTCAACGAGTTCCTGGGAACGAGCGCTAATCACTACTTGGTTTTGAACATTGACGCGACCAAGAAGATGGTGGACGCGCTCGGCGGCGTGGACGTGGACGTCGAACACCCGATGCACTACCATGACAATTGGGGCCACCTGAGCATTGATTTACAGCCCGGCGAGCAGCATCTCGACGGCAGCAGCGCCGTCGGCTTTGCCCGCTACCGGCATCCCGACGCCGGGAAGCGCCCGACGCCCGAAGACGGCGATGAGCGGCGGATGTACCGCCAGCATGTCCTGATGCGGGCGATGGTGGACAAAGCCAAGAACTTCGCCAACATTGCCCAGGCTCCCCAGCTTGCGGATGTCGCCATGTCCACCATCCGCACGGACTTCACGCGCCAGCAGATTCTCGACATCGCGGCCATCTTTAAAGGCGTCCAGCAGCAGAACATTCAGACGGCATCCCTGCCCGGCGACGACTTCCGGGGTCCCGGCGGCGCGTGGGACTATGCCATCAAGCCGGAAGTCGCCCATGCCTATGCGAACTGGCTGATCAAAGGCGACGAAACCGCCGCGCGTCCTCTCACGCCCGTCATCATCAAAAACGGCACCTCTACGCCGGGGTTAGCCCAGTACGCCGTCAACCGGCTTAAAGCGCAGGGCTACACCGATGTTCGCAACGGCGGCAACGCCGCTCCCGTCCGTGTTCATCTGGCCTCGGACACAACTTCGGCAAAGCCGGAGGCTGCCAAGACTGTCATGCTGGACACCGGCGTTCCTAATCCCGATGCCCCGCAGGATCTTTCCATCCTGCTTGGTGTCGAAGTCCCAAAGCCCGTGCGCCAGCCTGTTCACCCCAACAAAATGGGCTGGACGCCGCCGACGGCCATCACCGTGACGCTCGGCCAGGACTACGCCAGTGTCGTCAAAGCGAATGGCGGCCTGAGCCGCGACATGGTCTCATCCAACGCCACCCGTGCGGCGACGAACGCGAACTAAAGAACCTACCCCGGCACAAGTGCCTTCCCCTCCCAAAACGGGAAAGGTAGGAGAGGACGATGAGAGGCTTACGATGATGCTTCTTTCTGAAACTCTTGCCCTTCCCGTTTCGGGAGGGGAAGGCACTTGTGCCGGGGTAGGTTCCAAAAGGCCATACCCATTGAACAACCCCCTGCCGTCTCTCCTGCTCACGTCTCTCTGCTGCGCCAACCTAGCGTTTGCGTCTTCCGCCTCCGCTCAGCAGGTGCCTCCCGTCGCGCCTGCTTCTGCGCCCGCGCTGCCTAACCCCTATACGCTTGTCCCGAAGTCTAACGGCAATTACCTAACGCCGCTGCTGACATTGCGCCCGCTTCGCGCTGCCTATGCCGCCTCGCCGATGTGGGGAAACGATTACCTGCAAACGCTTGGCACGAATGAGTCCTTTGTTGGCAATGATGCCGAGGCGATTACCGATTTTGATGCTGAAACACTTGACCATGCCCCGGCGTCAAAAGAAGCTATTGCTCAAGACGAAGTGCTTCTCAAAGGTTACACGGCGGTAGACGCACGGCAGGCCATTCTCGCGGCGGCGGACCATCAGGCGATCTTCATCAACGAAGCGCACCATGTCCCAATGGACCGGGCGTTCACGCTGTCCCTGCTGCGCGGCCTCTATGCCAAAGGCTTCCGCTACTTCGCTGCCGAAACACTCTACAAGAGAGATGCCAATCTCCAAAGACGCGGCTATCCAGTGCATAACACTGGCTACTATACCAATGAGCCTGTTTTTGGCGATCTCGTTCGCACCGCCATTAAAATCGGCTACAAAGTTGTTCCCTACGAATATGAAGGGCCGCGGCTGTCCGATCCCATCGCCAGCCAAAATCAGCGGGAGCGCGGCGAGGCGCAAAACCTGTACGACCGCATCTTCAAGAACGACCCCAAAGCCAAAGTGCTAGTCCACGCCGGCTATGCTCACATCGCCAAAATGACATTCACGATGGACTTCACGCCGGGGGCCTTTACGTCCCAAACCGCTTCCGGCGACGCGACAATGATGGCGCTCTGGTTCCAGCGCATCACCAAGATTGTGCCATTTTCTGTTGACCAAACCAACATGATGGAGCATAGCGTCCTGCAATACGAAAGCGGCTATTATCAGGCGGCAATCGCGGACAATCTGCTCCAAGAAGTCCCCATCGTCCTGAGAAACAAAGCAGGACACTATTTTGTGAGACCCGATGCCCCAACCGCTTATGATATGATCATTTTCAATCCGCGCGTTCAGTATGAGTTCGGGCGTCCGACGTGGCTGAACATGAACGGGCTGCGCCAGGCGTATGCGCTGCCGGGGGATTTGGGTGTTCCCGCAAACACGTCGGCGCTGGTGCAGGCGTTTTATGAGAATGAGCCTGCCGCGTCGGCAATCCCCATAGACCAGGTGGAGATCAAGCCGGGCTTGAACCCGCTGCCGTCGCTGATGCTTCCGAAAGGCCGGTTCCATCTGCGAGTCGTCAATGGGGCTGGGACAGTGCTGCGCGAATGGCATATTGACCGGAATGGGGCGACGCCGTAGGAACCCCTCCCGCTCGTCCCTCGCTCCCTCCCCTGTTAGGGAAGGGTAATAAAGAGCAGGACGAAAAACGGGAACGCTCACGCCATTGGGCCGCAATCTCTGGCCCTTCCCTAACAGGGGAGGGAGCGAGGGACGAGCGGGAGGGGTTCCGAATACTCCCATTTTCTGCTATAATAACAGCATACTTTTTGCGAACAGGTGTACGATGGATTATCTGCAAACCAACCTGACACCCATGCTGAAACAGTATTTCGACATCAAGGCCGAGCGCCCTGATGTCGTTTTGCTGATGCGGGTCGGGGACTTTTACGAAGCTTACGGCGACGACGGCGAGATTATTGCGCGGGAACTGGAAATCACGCTGACGGGCCGGGAAGTGGTCGGAGCGCGTATCCCGATGGCGGGCGTTCCCCATCATGCGATGGAGCGGTATGTGGCACGGCTCATCGGCAAAGGCTACAAAGTCGCCGTGTGCGATCAGGTCGAAGACCCAAAGCTCGCCAAAGGGCTGGTCAAGCGCAAGGTGACGCGGGTGCTGACGCCCGGCACGATTGTTGAAGACGCGATGCTGGATGCCAAGACCAACAACTATCTGGTCGCGGCAGTGACCGGCGCGAAGATGCCGAGCGGGGTCGGGGTGGTGGACGTGTCTACCGGCGAATTCTTGGCGACTGAGCTGCCGTGCGAGGCGGGAACAGATAAAGTCGTCGAAGAGATTATGCGGCTTCAGCCCGCCGAATGCCTGCTGCTGCCGGGCATGGAAGAGCTGGGCGAGGCTATCAAAGCCGTCTCTAAAGCTGTCGTGACGTTCCATCAGCCGTACGAGACGCGCAAATCGTCGCGCCAAACGCTGCTGGACCATTTTGGAACGCCGTCGCTGCGGGGCTACGGCGCGGAGCAGATGACGTCGGGACTCGACGCTGCCGTGCTGGTCCTAGACTACGTCAAGCAGACGCAGGGCGGGGCGGCAAGTCATATTCGAAGCCTTGCGATCTACTCCACCGAAAACTTCATGGTGCTGGACGCCGCCGCCCGGCGCAACTTAGAACTGACGCACTCGCTGGCGGACGGCGCGAAAAGTAAGAGCTTGGTCTCCATCTTGGACCGCACCGTGACGCCGCTCGGCGGGCGGCTTCTGCGTAAATGGTTCGATCAGCCCCTCTTAGCCCTCGACAAAATCCACAACCGGCAAAGCGCCGTCGCCGAAGCCGCCGGGGACGCCCTGCTGCGCGGCGACCTGCGGGACGCCCTGCGGCGCATCTCGGATTTAGAGCGCCTGACGGCGCGTATCTGCTCCGGCGCGGCCAATGCCCGCGATTTGATCGCCCTCAAACAATCTTTGCAAGCCCTGCCCGATGTTGCATCGGCGCTTGCCCGCGCCCCGGAAGGTGGCGCTCTCTCGCCGATGCGGGCCATTGCCGCCGATCCGCCGTTAGACCTGATTGACCTGCTGGAAACCGCGCTCCATCCCGAGCCGCCCATGCTGCTCCGCGAAGGCGGGTTAATTCGGGGCGGCTACAACGCCGAGCTTGACGCCCTGCGTGAGCTGCGCTCCGGCGGCAAGGGGTTTATCGCCGGGATTGAAGAAGCCGAGCGGGAGAAAACCGGCTTCAAAAATTTGAAGATCGGCTTCAACAACGTCTTCGGTTACTATATTGAGATCTCAAAATCCGGCGCAGGAGTCACAGTCCCGCCGGAGTACACGCGCAAGCAGACGACAGCGAATGCCGAGCGGTACATCACGCCCGTGCTCAAAGAATACGAAGCGCAGGTGCTGGGCGCGGAAGAAAAAATCGTCGAGCTGGAGTACACGCTGTTTACCCAGCTTCGGGACGAAATCGCAGACAAGCATACCGGACAAATCTTAAAGCTTGCCAAGACGCTGGCCCGCTTGGACGTCTTCGCGGGCCTCGCGGAAGCGGCTTTGGCGGGCCGGTTTGTCCGCCCGGAAGTACACGCCGGCGACACGCTGGAAATCAAAGCGGGCCGGCATCCGGTCGTCGAGTCCCTGCAAAGCGGCACGCTCTTTGTGCCGAACGACACCTACCTAGACGCCGAAGCCGCCCGCCTGCACATCATCACCGGGCCGAACTCGGCGGGCAAAAGCACCTATCTGCGGCAAGTGGCGCTGATTGTGCTGCTCGCCCAAATCGGGTCGTTCGTGCCTGCCGATTATGCGTCTATCGGCCTGGTAGACCGCATCTTTACGCGGGTAGGGGCGCACGATGATTTAGCGAGCGGCCAGTCCACGTTTATGGTCGAAATGAACGAAACGGCCAATATCTTAAACAACGCGACGCCGCGCTCCCTGGTCATCTTGGACGAAGTCGGGCGCGGCACCAGTACCTATGACGGCCTGGCATTGGCCTGGGCCATCACCGAGTATCTTCATGCGGTCGGGGTCAAGACGCTGTTTGCGACCCATTACCATCACTTGAACGAACTGGAGAAAACGGCGGCGGGAGTCAAGAACTTCCGCGTCGCCGTGAAAGAACAGGGCGACCACATTGTTTGGCTGCGAAAGATCATGCCCGGCGGCACGGACAAAAGCTACGGCATCCAGGTCGCAAAGCTTGCCGGCGTCCCCGACCCCGTCTTGAAACGCGCCCGCGAAGTCCTGCAAACACTCGAGTCTCTCGGCAAAGGCGACGGCCCCGCCGCCCAGCTTGCCGCCCGGACCCAGCGCCTCCAAACCACGCTGTTTGAGGCCGAGCGCCACCCCGTGCTAGACGAATTGGAAGGCTTAGATTTAGGCACGCTGTCTCCCATTGAAGCCCTGACCAAGCTCTACGACTTGCAGCGCAAGATGAGCACTTAATTCGCCTATTGTTGAAAGGCACACAGATGATTACAAAGACCCGTGCGACACTTGAAGACTTGTACGCGACGCCCGGCAAAGCAGAGCTGGTAAATGGAGAATTAGTGCTGATGAGTCCTACCGGTGGAATACCTGGCTTTGCGGGTGATGAGATATTTTTTAGCCTTCGCAGCTACGTTCGAATGACTAATTTTGGTCGCGCTGTCGGTGACAACAAAGGCTTTCTGACTGACCTGCCACACCGGAAGTCGTTCAGCCCCGATGCCGCGTTCTATTTGGGTTCACCGGCAAGCATGAAGTTCTTTCCCGATGTGCCTGTCTTTGCCGCCGAAGTACGCAGCGAAAACGATTACGGGCCGAAAGCGGAACAAGACATGGCCGATAAACGCGCGGATTACTTTGCTGCGGGCTGCAAAGTGGTCTGGGACGTAGACCTGCTGAACGCCGACGTGGTGCGCGTCTACCGCACGGACGCTCCCGACAGCCCGACGGTTTACAAACGCGGCGAGACCGCCGAAGCCGAGCCTGCCGTGCCGGGCTGGCAAATGCCGGTGGACGATCTGTTCGAGTGGGCAGGATTTGTTTGAGTATGCGAGAACGGGTACAATTCTGCAAATGCAGCAGACAGGAGAACACACACGATGACACAGATGACAGCACCCTGGCAGGTCAAAGACGAGCTGATTGAGCAGCCAAGCTGGGGCGGGCGCTATATTGTGGATTTGAAGGGGCTGACCAATGACCCGCAGTGGCAGGGCAAAAAAGTTGGGCAGTCGTATGAAATGGCGAAAGCGTCCCAGCTTTTGGACCCCGACGGCGGGAAAGCCGTGCCGCTGAGCGAGTTAATTCAGCGCGACCCGGCAGCCTTCTTGGGCCAGAAAGTTCTGGACAAATTCGGCTCCGACTTGTCGCTTCTCATCAAGCTGACTCAGGCCAAAGGCAACTCGTTTCAGGTGCATCTGCCCGAAGGCAAAACGCTCGGCCACTGGGTCCCGAAGCCCGAAGCCTGGTTTTACCTTGCGCCGGGCTTGTACACGTTCGGCCTGAAACCCGGCACCGATT
>JAABUZ0100006530.1_pt1 | contig 14539 bp, 17 predicted proteins | sample 5562091 | NCBI WGS metagenome assembly JAABUZ01 (sample SAMN12813069, study PRJNA571459) | rock metagenome | isolation source: Antarctica rocks | place: Antarctica: Victoria Land, Linnaeus Terrace sud | collected 2015-12-21 | reverse complement strand
AGCCGGGGTCCATGCCGGGTCTGGACCGGGGCCTCGCTGGTCGCACCGTCCCTGGGATCGGGCTGCGGGCACGAATCGGTCCCTCGACGGACGCCGCGAGTGCCAGATAGCACTGCGAGAACCGCGCCACTTACCCGCCCGAGGTCACGTTTCCCGGGTCAGACGCGGGGCTCGCGGCTGTCAGACTCACATTCTCAGGATGTGTCTGGGCGCTAACCGAGATCGACGCCCGCTACGGAGGCGTAACACGCCTCCAGGCGTCAGCGACTGGCCCGGTGCTTCGCTGCTCGCGCGCATGTGCAGCGGCAGTCGGCGACTGTGCCTATCAAGCACGGGACCGGCTAGCCATCGCCGCTCGGCTCTCCTGGTGCAAGAGCCTTCCGGGCAGGGCGATACGATTCACCCTCCGAGCCGGCCGGGGAGCTCAGTTGGCCTCCGAGATCTGCTGGCGTTGATCTATCAGCATCAGCCGGACGGCTTCAGAACCGTCACGGGATCCAGCGCCACCTGGCCGATGAGCACCGCCAGCAGCATCGGCGGGGTCCTCCGGCAGGCCGACTGCAGCTGGGTGGTGGTGCCGCCCTTGAAGGGCCCGACGGTGAGGTCGATCTGCCGGGACCGGGCCACGAGCCCGGCGCTGATGCGCGCGTCGCTGGCATGAGCGCACGCGTGAGCGGCGATCCCGTCGGTGACCAGGTACAGATCGGAGTAGCGATCGATCGAGAAGTGGGCCTCGGCGGCTAGGCAGCCGGCGATCCGGCCGAGGATGCCGGCCAGTAGCTCCACCGGGAAGACGCTGAGGACCACCGCCCCGTTCACCTGAGCCGGTGACGTTGCTCGCGGCAGGCTCGTGGCCCGCTGGCTGCGTGGGCCCGGCCAGGGGCCGCGGGCGAACACCATGTGCACGTCGGTTCCGCGGCCTGGGTCCGAGTGCAACCGGGCCTGTGCGGCCAGCGCGTTGATCACGGCGAAGCCGAGGCCGGGAGGCTCCCCGGCCGGACCGGGATGCGCCAGACCCTGGCCAATGTCGGTGACTGTTGCCTGCACCGTGTCGGGATCGCTCCTCAGGCACACCGTCATTGGCCCCAAGGTATCGGGATAGGCGTGGAGGATCACGTTGTTGCACGCTTCGCTCACGGCGGTCTTCAGATCGGCCAGGAGCTCGGGGCCGAAATCCAGCTGTTCGCTGGCGCCGGTGAGCATCGCCCGCACGAGCGCGACGCTCTCGGGCCGGCTCTGTAGCCGCACCTGTACGGTTTCTACCGGCGACGCCTCCACGTCTCACGCCCCTTCCCAAGGGCAGAGCGCGGGAAACCCCTCAGACGGTCAGGCGGCCGGGCGCCCGTCCGCGCCGAGAATCAGTCCTGAAACGTGAACCTGTCGAGGGTGCCGCTGAGCTCGAACACCCGCTGGACCTGGCGAGGCCCGGGGCGCAGCAGCATCTGTCTGTCAGCGGCGGCCGCGGCTTGGCGGGCCCGCAGCAGCGCGCGCAGGCCCGTGCTGTCCATGAACAGCAGCTCGGTCAGGTCGATCAGCAGCCGCCGCGTGTCGGAGGCGTCCAGCTCGTCGATCGCCTGCTCGAACAACGGCGCCGAGGCGATGTCCAGTTCGCCGGCGAGTGTCATCACCTTCGTGCCCGGCTGATCCTCGCCGGAGATCTGTAGCCGGATCGGCGTGGTCGCATCCGGACGGGAAGGATCGGGCATGGGAAGCGCGCAGGCTATCACGCAGTGACCGGGCGGCCCGGGAGTGACATGCTCCTCGGGATGAGCGCGATCGGGTTGCCAGGCCACGACATCATGGGGATTCGTGCCGCCAATCCGGGATCGTACACGCTCAGCGGCACGAACTCCTGGATCGTGGGCCGCGACCCGGGGTGGCTGATCGACCCTGGCCCCGCGCTGCCCGAGCATGTGGAGAACCTCCGCGCGGAGCTGCAGCGCCGCGGAGGACTCGGCGGGATCGCGCTCACGCACGACCACGCCGACCACGCGGAGGCGGTGGCGCCGGTGTGCGCGTTGTTCCCCGACGCTCCGCTGGCGGCCGCGCGCGGGGCAGCCGACGTGCGCTTGCAAGACGGCATGGAGTTTGGGCCGCTGAAGGTGCTCCAGACGCCGGGCCACGCTCCCGACCACCTGGCCTTTCTCAAGGGGACAGTCGGGTTCAGCGGCGACGCTGTGCTCGGCGAGGGCAGCGTCTTCATCGCCCCCGATCCGGGAGCGCTGGCGGGTTACCTGCAGGCGCTGGGAGCGCTACGCCGCCTGGGTCTGGAGCTCCTGTGCCCCGGGCACGGGCCGCCGGTGGATGACGTCGACGCCCGGTTGGAGCAGTACCTCACGCACCGGCTGGAGCGCGAGCGTCGGCTGCTGCAGGCGCTGGCCGGTGGGTCACGTACCGCCGACGAGCTGCTGCAGGCGGTCTGGAGCGACGCGCCCCAGGCGCTCCGTCCGGCGGCAGCGATGACGCTGGCTGCACACCTGGACAAGCTTCAGCAGGAGGGTCGGCTGCCGCCCGGGGTCGAGCGCCCCATGGCCGCTTAGCTGCCCGACGGGCCGGTCGGTGAGCCGTTACCCGGTGCGCCCGGTGCCGAGCTGCTGCCTGATCCGCCGGCCGCTGCCGAGCCCGCCCCCGGATCACGGTGTATGAGCGCATTGACCAGGCTGGGGTCGTTGCCGCTCCCGCTCGCACCGGCGCCCGAGCCTCCGGTGGCGGAGCCATTACCGGAGGCGACGCCCGCGGCGGAGCCCGGCCCGCCGGCGCGGGAGGCGGGGTCCGAGCCCGTAGTTGCGGAGGGATCGGGCGCGGTGGGCGAGGAGGCGTCCGGAGCGATGAGCGGTCCGGGCCCCATGCTCGGGTCCAGCGCGGGGCCCGAGAGGGGTCTCGATCCCGGGTCCGAGGATCGCACCCCCTGCACGCCGGAGGGGACGGTGTGCGAACGCGGAAGCGAGGTGCTGGCGCTCGTCGAGTCCGGTACCGCGGCCGGGCTCTCACCGGTGGTGGACGGCGGCTTCACGGCGGGCGCGACGGTGGGCACGGCGATGGCAGTCTGTGCGGCGAGGCTCGCGGTCTGGGTTCGCAGCGCAGGCGTGACTCGGTGGCTTCGGTGCGGGGCCGGTGAGGCGAGCGAGTGCTGGATCTCGACGGCTCCGCCAGCGGTGACCGCGGCGGCGGCCAGCAACGTGACGACGTGACCGGCGGTCCCGGCGAGGAGGCCGGTGGCGCACGAGCCGCCTCCGGCCGCGGCTCCCCCGCCGGCGGCAGCGCCCCCGCCGCCGATTCCGAGCAGGTTGGCCAGCAGCCCGGCTGGACCCACGGCCGGCACCAGGGCGGCGATCTGCCTGCTCAACCCCCTGACCTCTCCCCGGAACTCCCGGCACGGGGCACAGTCGCGCAGATGGCGACGGGCCACTGAGGTGGGCCGGCGGCCGTGATCGTGGGCCAGGACCAGCTCCTCGCGGATCTCGGGGCAGGCGGTCTCGCGGGCGCGCATCGAGTGGGCGAGGCTGACACGGGCCCGGACCAGCAGGGACTTCACCGCGGGCACCGAGACGGCCATGGCCGCGGCCAGTTCGCAGTAGCTCATCCCGGTGAGCTCGCGCATCAGCAGCGCCGAGCGCTGCTGATCGGGCAGGCGGCGGATGTCGGCGATCAGCCGCCTCAGCGTCTCCCGCTCCTCGGCCTGTTCGATCGGGTCCTGCACCGGCGAGCGCACGAGGTTCATCACCTCGGGAAGTGGCGGTGCGGGGCGTCGCAGCTCGTCGATGCAGCGGTTGTGGGCGACGCGGTAGAGCCAGGCGCGTAGCGCGAGGTCACGCTCGCTGGAGCGCAGCCCGGCGTAGGCGCGCACGAACACGTCCTGCAGCGCCTCCTCGGCGTCCTGACGGGAGGCCAGCATCTGCCGGGTGTAGGCGAACAGGCGCTGGCGGTAGCGGTCGTGGATGACCCGGAAGGCCTCCTCCTCGCCAGCGCGAAAGTACGCGACGAGCTGCTCGTCGGAGCGCAGACGGAGCAACGGTGGCCCGATGGAGATCCTGCTTCGGGTCAGACCTGCGGGTGCTTGGAGGGCGGAGGCTTCCAAATTGGCTCCCTGATCATGCACTGTAACGACCGTAGGGGCGGAAAGTTCCGTCCCAGCTCCCAAGTTTCTCCCGAGATGGACAAACGTTGCCGTGCGGGTGGCAAGGCGCGCCGGTGATGTTCGGCGCCGGAGCGCCCCGCGCGGAGCGCCTTCTACGCTGGAGCCCCGATGAACGACCTCGTGAGCGCAGTGCTCGACCCGGCCTCTGGCATTGCCATCCCGGTGGCCTTCGGGGCAGGACTCATCTCGTTCCTGTCGCCCTGCGTGCTGCCGCTCGTGCCCGGTTACATCTCCCGCGATCGCCGGCGTCACCCCTGAGGAGATCCGCCCGCGGCGAGTGATCGGCCCCAGCCTGACCTTCGTGGCCAGCTTCTCGGTGATCTTCATCGCGCTCGGGCTCCTGGGCCAGCAGGCCCTGCACGGGGCGCTCACCGGACCGTCGGCGCAGAAGGTCAGCGGCGCGCTGATCGTGGCCATGGGGGGTGCTGTTCCTGCTGGCGCCGCTGGTGCCGCGGCTCTCCCGCGAGTGGCACGTCGATGCGCTGATGCAGCGCGCCGGTCGCGGAGGGCCGGTCCTCACCGGCGCCGCGTTCGCGCTCGCCTGGACTCCGTGCACCGGCCCGACCCTCGGCGCGATCATCACGGCCGCCGGCGCCTCCGGATCCGCGCTCCACGGCGCGTTGCTGCTGGCGGTCTACTGCGCCGGGCTCGCCGTCCCCTTTCTGGTCACCGGCATGGCCTTCGGCAAGGCGACGTCGGTCCTGGCGGTGGTCAAGCGCCACTACCCCGTGCTGATCGGCCTCGGCGGTGCCGTCCTGATCAGCATGGGCGCGCTGATCTGGACCGGTGAGTTCACCCAGCTCAACGTGACCGTCAACGGGTGGCTCCAGGGGCTGGGGCTGCCGGATCTCAACTCCGACACCTGAGCTCAGCCGTCCGCCGAGCTCCTCAGGGCTGCTTGTATCCCGGCTCGCCGGGGAGCACGACGCGCGCCGTCTCCCCGGAGGTGACCAAGACGGGCTGGACCGGGGCGACCTCCCGGCCAAGAGCGCTCCAGCAGTGCCTGCGTCGAAGCGAAGCCCGACAGCTGCTCCAGGTGCTTGATCGTCGGAAAGACGAGGAACAGCTCTCCCTGGCGGTGGGCGGCAAGCGCGTGCACCGGGGTGCACCAGCGCCAGTCGACGATCTCGCTGCCGTCTACGCGAGGCTCGGTCGACGCCGGCACCGGCGCCAGGAAGAACCAGGTGTCGAAGCGGATCTTGACCTCGGCGGGGGTGATCCAGCGCGAGAACGGCACCAGCGCTGTCGCGTCCGGGAGCGAGACGCCCGCCTCCTCGGCGACTTCCCGCACCGCGGCCGCGCGGAGGGCCGCCTCCCCCTCCCCCTCGGCCCGGTTCACTGCGCCCCCGGGGAACACCCAGGCTCCACCCATGAAGCGCGCCTCGGGATTGCGCTTGACCAGCAGCAGCTCCAGCCGCTCCCCGCCGCCGCGTAGCAGGATCACCGTCGCGGCGAGCCGGGGAGCGCTCGCCGGCCCGGCGTTGAGCTCCTCGCCGGAAGCGGGACGGTCGGTATCCACCGCGCGACCCTATCGCCAGTGGCATCGGTAGGCTGTCGCCGGTGCGATGGATGTGTGAGTCCTGCGGTTTCATCTACGACCCGGCCGAGGGAGATCCGGACGGGGGCATCCCCCCCGGAACCGCCTTCGAGAACATCCCCGAGACCTGGTTCTGCCCGGTCTGCGGCGCGCGCAAGGCTGACTTCACCCGCTACGAGGACTAGGGTCCCCGCTCAGGCCGCGTCGGCGAGCTCGTCGCCGGTGACCTCGGCGATCGCAGCGGCGGTGGCCTGCACCAGGTGACGCAGGTCGGATTGCGAGATCGCCAGGATTGGCATCAGCACCACCACGTCCCCGAGCGGCCGGATGACGACGCCCCGCCGCCGCGCCGCCAGCGTGACTGCGTGACCGGCACGCTCGTCCGCAGCCCGCTGACGCAGCTCGATCCCGACCATGAAGCCGCGCTGGCGGACCTCCGCGACGCCGGCCAGGGGCATCACGTGCTGCTCGAGCAGCTCGGCGAGCAGCTCGATCTTCGGCGTCAGGCGCTCCAGCGTGCGCTCGTGCTGGAAGGTCTGAAGCGTCGCCACCCCGGCGGCGCAGGCGAGCGGGTTCCCGGTGTAGGTGTGGCCGTGGAAGAACGTGCAGAACTCCTCGAACTCCCCGAGGAAGCCCTCGTAGACCCGCTCCGTGGTCAGGGTCGCGGCGAGCGGGAGGTAGCCCCCGGTGAGCCCCTTGCCCACGCACATGAGGTCCGGCCGCACCCCTTCGTGGTCGCAGGCGAACATCGCCCCCGTCCGCCCGAAGCCGGTGGCGACCTCGTCGCAGATCATCAGAACGTCGTGGCGATCGCAGCACTCCCGTACCCGTCGCAGGTATCCCTCGGGCTGGAGCAGCATCCCCGCGGCGCCCTGCACCAGCGGCTCGACGATGACCGCCGCCACCTCGCCCGCGTGCCGGTGCAGCAGCGCCTCCAGGTGCTCGGCGTCGCCCGAGCGCGCCGGCCAGGCATCGAACAGCAGCGGGCGGTAGAGCGAGTGGAACAGCTCGATGCCCCCCACCGAGACCGCGCCGATCGTGTCCCCGTGGTAGCCGTTCTCCAGGCAGATGAAGCCGCTGCGGGCCTCGCCTCGCTGGGCCCACCACTGGAAGGCCATCTTCAGGGCGATCTCCACCGCCGTGGAGCCGCTATCGGAGAGGAACACCCGGCTGAGGCCGCCTGGGGCGATCGCCACCAGCCGCTCGGCCAGCTCGATCGCCGGCTCGTGGGTGAGCCCGAGCATCGTGGAGTGGGCCACGCGGTCCAGCTGGGCCCGCACCGCGGCATCGATGGCCGGGTGGCGGTGGCCGTGAACGTTGCACCACAGCGAGGAGACGCCGTCGATGTAGGCCTTGCCCTCGACGTCATAGAGCAGCGAGCCCTCGGCGCGGTCGATGATCAGAGGCGGCTCCTGCTCACACCACCCCCGCTGCTGGGTGAACGGGTGCCAGAGGTGACGGCGATCGGCGGCGACGAGCTGCTCTGCGGTCTGCACGCACGGAACGCTAGCGCCTTCGCCGGTCGTCGCAGTCCGAGCCGCCGGCGGGTCGGGGACCGTGGTCTGGCAGCCTGGGGGAGTGCCCGGCGGACGCTCCCGACACCCAGCCCGCGCCCGGCGTCGTCGTATCGCCGGCGCCGCCGCGGTGGCGGCGCTGATCGCGGCCGGGGCGATCGGGCTCGTGCTGCACAGCTCCGCGCAGGGCTCCCGACGAGCGCTGCTGCAATCGATCTTCCAGGACGACGATCATCTCCTGTACGCCCCCACCCCGGTGGTGCAGCGGACCCTGGACGAGCTGCGGCGGCTGGGCGTCGACCGGCTGCGGCTGACGATCCTGTGGGCGGCAATCGCGCCCGAGGCGGCATCCAGGCGGCCTCCAGCCCACTTCCGGGCGCGGGATCCCGCCGCCTACGCGGCGACAGCCTGGTTTGCCTACGACCGGATCGCCCTGCTGGCACGCGAGAGCGGAATCGGCGTGGCCTTCAACGTCACCGCCCCCGGCCCGCTGTGGGCCATGGGCAGCCCGGCTCCGAGCGCCAAGATCGCCAACCACCTGCGGCCGAGCCCCACCGCGTTCGGCGACTTCGTCACCGCAGTGGGGCGCCGCTACGACGGGCACTACGCGGTGCCGACCCCCTCGGGCCGGCCGATCACGCTGCCGCGAGTCGACTACTGGACGGTCTGGAACGAGCCCAACCAACCGGGCTGGCTGTACCCCCAGTGGCGCCGGGCGGCGGGCCACTGGGTGATGGACTCGCCGCGGCTGTACCGGCTCTACGTCGATGCCGCCTTCTCCGCGCTCGGGCGCACCGGGCACACGCCGGGCCGGGACACGATCCTGATCGGCGAGCTCGCACCGGAGGGTAGCGAGAGCTCCTCCGAGCACGCCGCGATCCCGCCGCTGCCGTTCATCCGCGCGCTCTACTGCGTGGATGACTCCTTCCGGCCGCTGCGCGGGTCCGCCGCGGCGCTGCTGCACTGTCCGGCCGGAGGCGACGGCGCCGCGTTCGTGCGCGCTCACCCCGGGCTGTTCCGGCTCACCGGCTTCGCCCACCACCCCTACTCGTTCTTCCTGGCCCCCACGGCGCGTTTCCCCGACCCCAACTTCGCGCCGCTATCCCAGTTGTCCGGGCTGGAGGCGGTGCTCGACCGCTCCCTGAGCACCTACGGTGTATCGCGCCGGCTGCCGATCTACCTCACCGAGTACGGCTATGAGACCTACCCGCCCAACCCGTTCCGCGGCGTCAGCCTGGCGCGCCAGGCGCTGTATCTGCAGCAGGCGCAGTACATGGCCGCGGGCGATGGCCGGGTGCGGGCGATGGCGCAGTTCCTGCTCGTGGACGCGCTCCCGGACTCCTCCTACCCCCGCGGCAGCGAGCGCTACTGGTCGACCTTCCAGACCGGACTGAGGTTCGCCTCCGGGGGGGCGAAGCCGTCGCTGTTCGCCTACCGGTTGCCGATCTTCCTGCCCCATCCCGTCCTCACGCCGGGCTCACCGCTGCTGGTGTGGGGAATGCTGCGCCCGGCGCCGAACTCCACCACCCAGTCGGCGCTGATCCAGTGGCGAGGCGCGCATGGCCGCTTCCGCACGCTGGAGCGGGTGAGCACCAGCGATCCCAGCGGCATCCTCAGCGCCAACGTCGACCTGCCCGGGCCAGGGGCGGTGAGGATCGCCTGGACCTCGCCCCAGGGAGAGCTCGTGCACAGCCTTGCCGTCCGCGTCACCACCCACTGAGCGGTGAGCTTCCTGGCGCCTTCCCGCTGCTGGCGCCTATATCAGGCCGAGCGCAGCCAATCCCGGAAGTCCTCCCACACCCCGCCGGTGCGCCACGCCGCCTCCTGCCAGAGATGACGCCAGGCATCCGTCGGGGCGAGATCGGCGCCTCGGGCGCGGCCGACTGCCAGCAGGACGCTCGCCAGCGCCATCAGCACCACGAGCGCGCCCAGGATCAGCAGCGGCAGGGGGATCCCGGCGCTTGTGGCCGCGGTCACCGGACCGAGCCGGAGCCGCTGCGGACCGTCTCCGTGCGTCCCCGCCGAGGGCGCTCCGGTGGCCGGCGGCCCCGCGCACGCGCCGGCGTCGCGCTGGGTCAAGGCGCTCTGAATCGCGGCGGTGAAGTCGGCGAAGTACTGCTGTCCGTAGACGTCGACCCCCTTGAGCGCCGCCGACAGCTGGCCGGCGGAGAACTGGCACGCGGGAATCGTGCCCTTCTGCTCGTAGGTGCCGAGCACCTTCCGGTAGGCGCTGGCGCGGTTCTGTGCCCGCGCCCCGGGCGCGGCGGCGAAGGTCAGCACGGCGACGAGCGCCAGCGCGGGGAGGATCAGCCGGAGACGGAGGCAGGCGGAGGTCATGGTCAGGGCGAGCTGACCGTAGCGAACCACCGGTCGAGCGGAAGCTGCTCCCCCGCCCGGCGCAGCAGCTCCGGCTCGGCCCGCGGGAGCGGGGGCAGCGTGGCCACCTCCACCGTCCCGCGACGCTCGATCGTGGCCAGGTTCGAGCGCTCGACCATGGATGGCCGCTCTGGCCAGGGCGTCAGCACCACCGCGGCCACGACCAGACCCGCTTGCCGCGCGGCGGCGAGCGTCAGCAGCGTGTGGTTGATCGTGCCCAGACCGGGTCGCGCAGCGATCACCAGCGGCAGCCCCAGCGCGACGGCGAGGTCGCGCACGTCGAAGCCATCGCCGAGCGGCACCAGCAGGCCGCCCACGCCCTCCACCACCGCCCGCGCGGCGCCCGCGGTGGTGGTGGCGGCCTGGAGCGAGTCCACCAACGCGCGCGCGTCGATCGGCGCGCCGGCCAGCTCGGCGGCCAGATGCGGCGACACCGCAGGGCCGAAGGTCAACCTGATGACCGCCCCCGGGGCACAGCCGGCGGCGCGGGCCAGCAGTTCGTGATCCGGCGGCCAGTCGGGGTCCGGGGGCGTGTCGAGCCCGGTGATCACGGGCTTCAGCACCGTCACCGCCTCCCCGCGCCCAGCCAGCGCCGCCGCGATCGCCCCCGCCAGCACCGTCTTGCCGACCCCGGTGTCGGTTCCGGTGACGAACAGGCCGCGCCCCGGCGCGGCGGCGCCTGCGGCGGCGTCCGGCTCGCCCACGGTCGCTCAGCCTAGACCGGTGCCGGTGCCCGCGACCCGGCGTGCCGCGGCTCGGTTCCGCAGGACCGCGCCGCGCGGGCCAGAGAGCGGGCAGCCGAGCGCAGCTCGTGCTCCTCGTGGGAGGCCATCACCGCCAGGCGCAGCCGCGAGGTGCCCGCGGGAACGGTGGGCGGCCGGATCGCCTGGGCGAAGACGCCTTCGGCCAGGGCGGCCTCGCAGATCGCCATCGCCGGCTCCGCTTCGCCGACCACCAGCGGAATGATCTGCGTGCGTCCGTCGGCAAGCTGAAAGCCCTCGCGCCCCAGCTCCTCCCGCAGCACGGCGGCGTTGCCGGCGAGCCGCTCGGTCACCTCCGGACCCTCCTCAAGAAGCTCCAGCGCCGCCAGGGCGGCCGCGGCGGCGGGTGGCGGCAGGGCGGTGGAGAAGATGAACGTCCGCGCGGCATTGACCAGGTACCGCGCCATCGAGCGCTCGCAGGCGACGAACGCGCCGTAGGAGCCGAGGGCCTTGCCCAGCGTTCCCAGCAGCACGTCGACCTCGCCCGCCACGCCGGCCTCGGCGGACGCGCCCCGGCCCCCCGGTCCGAGCGCACCAGTGCCATGCGCCTCGTCGACCATCACCCGCACCCCGTGGCGCCGGGCCAGCGCGACGATCGCCGCCAGCGGAGCGACGTCGCCGTCCATGGAGAAGACCCCGTCGGTGACGATCAGGGCCCCCCGTCCGGCGGCACGCCTCAGCCCCCACTCCAGGTGCTCGGTGTCGCAGTGGTCATAGACGAACACCTCGGCGCGGCTGAGGCGGCAGCCGTCGATGATCGAGGCGTGGTTGAGCGCGTCGGAGAACACCACTTCGCCCGGCTGCGTGAGCGCGCCGATGACGCCGGCGTTGGCCAGGTACCCCGAGCCGAACAGGATCGCCGCCTCACGCCGCTTGAACGCCGCCAGCCGCTCCTCGAGTCGCTCGTGGATGGCCATCGTGCCCGATACCAACCGCGAGGCTCCCGCTCCCGCTCCCCAGCGCAGCGCCGCCTCCGCGGCGGCCTCACGCACGCGCGGGTGGTCGGCGTAGCCCAGATAGTTGTTGGAGCACAGCAGCAGCACCGGCTCGCCGTCGAGCAGGACGTGGGACCCCTGCGACCCCTCGATCGAGCGGGTCCGGCGGTGCAGCCCGAGCGCCTCCAGCTCTGCCAGGCACGCCTCCGGCTCGATCATGCGCCGGCGTCACGTCCCGCGTTCGGCGCGCCGTCGGGGCGGCGCGGGACGTGACGCTTGGCCTGAAAGCGCAGCTGCGAGGACGGGTCCCACATGCGCACGCTGAGCTCGGAAGCGGCCGCCGGTGCCGGCGCCGGCGCCGGCACCGGTGCAACCGGGTCCGGTGTCGTTCCCTGCAGCCAGCCGCTGCGATTGTCCGGACGGGGGTTGGCGCCGTTGTCGTCATGGCGGGCGACGTTCAGCCCCAAGCCCTCGAACATGTCACGATCCTGCTCGGGCGTGTTGCCGAGCGTGGTCAGGAAGTTGCCCATCATCACCCCGTTCAGGCCGGCCCTGACCGCCGTCGCCTGCAACTGCCCGAGGTTCTCCACGCGGCCGCCGCAGAGCCGGAACAGTGCCTCGGGCAGGATCAGGCGGAAGATGGCGATCCACTTGACCACCTCCCACGGATCCATCGTGTCCCGGTCGCCGAACTTCGTTCCGGGTCGGGGGTTGAGAAGGTTGATCGGCACGCTGGTCGGGTTGATTCCGGCTAGCTGGAAGGCCATCTCGACGCGTTGCTCGCGCGTCTCGCCGAGGTTGAGGATGCCGCCCACGCATGTCTCCAGTCCGGCGTCGCGGACGGCGTCGATCGTTCGCAGCCGGCCCTCGTAGCGGACCGTGGTCGAGACCTCCGGGTAGTAGGACTCAGCCGTCTCGACGTTGTGGTGCACGCGCTGCACCCCTGCCTGCTTGAGCGCTCGGGCTCGGTCGCCCGACATGTGGCCGATCGACACGCAGCGCTTGAGGTTGGTGTGCTCGGACACCAGGCGCGCGCCCGCCAGCACCTTCTCGAAGTCCCGCTTGGACAGCCCCTGGCCCTGGGTCACCATGCAGAAGCGGTGCGCACCGGCGGCCTCGGCGGCGCGCGCGTGCTCCAGAATCTGGTCGGGCTCCATCATCGCGTGCATCGGCGTATCGGCCTCGGCGTAGCGGGACTGCGCGCAGAAGCCACAGTCCTCGGCGCAGCCGCCGGACTTGGCGTTGACCAGCGAGCACATGTCGGTGGCGTCCTGGAAATGCTCCACCCGCGCCCGCCAGGCGCGTTCGACGAGCGCCTCGATCTCGGCGGGGTCCTCCAGCTCACCGAGGCCAATGGCCTCCTGGGGTGTGATCAGCGGCGGCATGAGATAGACGATATGCAGTCTGCCGGACGGCGCGCGGTGACGCTCAGCGCCCCTGCCATCGTGGCTGTCGCTTCTCAGCGAAGGCGCTCACACCCTCGCGGAAGTCCTCCGAGGCGAAGCAGGCCCGGCGCAGCTCGATCAGCTCGGCTTCGACGTGCGGCTCCATCGCGGTGCGCGCCTCCAGCACGGCCCGGATCACCCGCTTGTTGCCCAGCTGGGCCAGCGGAGCGTTCCCCGCCAGCTCGCGGGCCAGGGCCTCCGCCTCGCCGTCCAGGCGCTCTGGCGCGGTCACGGCGTTGACCAGGCCCCAGGAGCAGGCGGTGGCGGCATCGATCCGCCGCCCGAGCAGGAACAGCTCCCGCGAGCGCGGACCGCCGACGGCGTCGAGGAACTTGCGGATGCCGGTGTGCGAGTAGACCAGGCCGAGCTTGGCCGGGGGCATCCCCAGCGTTATCCCGTCCGCGCACAGGCGCAGGTCGCAGGAGAGGGCGAGCTCCAGCCCGCCACCGATCGTGTGCCCGCCCAGCGCGGCGAGCGTGGGGAAGGGGTAGGCCTCGAGCGCGTCGATCGCGGCCGCGAACGGGTGCGCCACCAGCTTCTCGGCCTCGTCGGCGAACACCGACTCGGGCAGGTTGCCGATGCCGTATCCCGCGGAGAAGATGCTCCCCTCGCCGGTGAGGATCACGCAGCGGGCGTCGAGCCGGGGCATCGTCGTCGCGATGCCGTCGAGAATCGCGTGGTCGAGCGCTCCGCGCTTGACCGGATTGGAGATCCTCAGGCGAGCGATCCCGGGGGCCGGCTCGTCGATCGACAGCCGCCCGCCCGCAGCGACGGTTTGATCGGGGTTACTCGAGGACAACGAGCGCGTCGCCCTCTGAGACCGACTGGCCCTCCTGGCACAGGATCTCCTTGACGCGGCCGGGGTCCTCGGCCTCCACCGGCATCTCCATCTTCATCGACTCGAGGATCACGACCGTGTCGCCCTCCTGCACGTTGTCGCCGACCTTGACTTCGACCTTCCAGACGGTGCCCGTGATGTGGGCCTCGACCTCGGACATGGAGCCTCCTGGAACGCTGGGGTGCGGCGGCAGGATAGTGGCCGCCGCAGATCCGGGCGGTTGAGGCCTATGTCCGAATCGGACAGTCGAGGTGATCGCGCTCGGTGGCGTGTGGACCGCTGACGCCGCGGAACCTGATCCTCAGCAGGTCGAACACCCGGTGCCTCTGCCCCCGACACGAGATCGGCCGCGACAGCGTGACCGCGGCCGGGGTCCGGTGGAGGTGCCCCGCCGCGCAGTCGGGGTTGCAGTCGTTGACCGCTTCGACGCCGCTGCCCAAGGCGCGGGTGCGCGTCCAGCTGCTCCACCGCAGCTTCTGCAGCAGGATCCCGGCGTCGCCACAGGTGATGACCAGGGTGCGCGGCTTGTACTGCGCGCTCGTACAGTTGGTGACCCGCACCTGGTCGGCGGGGGCGGCCGCCACGGCCGCCGTAAGCACCAGCAACCCCAGCAGCGTGCACAGCCCGACGGATATCCTCCTCATCGGAATACAGGGTCTCATACCGGTCAACGGGCGCTGCGGCAGGCTCCCGCTCAGCTGAGCCGCTCTGCTATCGCTATGTCCACTCAAGACACCTTCAGGAGCGGAACCGCGCCGAAACGGATCTTGATCCGGACGCGCAGCGGCGCGTAGCCCGGCGCGGCGACGATCAGAAGGAGGTGGTCGCCCGCGGTGAAGCCGCTTCGCCGCCCCCTCCTCAGCAACCGGCGGAGCCGACGCGGCGTACCGCTGAGGGTGCTCCGCGGGCATCCACCACCAACGCACCTGATTGTGATTCGCGCTCGGCGCGGGAGCCGCCTGAGGCTGATGATCGAACGCAGGCGGGTGTGGTTG
>JAABUZ0100006529.1_pt1 | contig 14542 bp, 15 predicted proteins | sample 5562091 | NCBI WGS metagenome assembly JAABUZ01 (sample SAMN12813069, study PRJNA571459) | rock metagenome | isolation source: Antarctica rocks | place: Antarctica: Victoria Land, Linnaeus Terrace sud | collected 2015-12-21 | reverse complement strand
GAAACCGTGGGCGCGCAGGAGCGCCACAATGTTCTCCACGGCCGCCGTCGTGGCGTCGTCCGTCGTCACCGTGACGCGCTCCTTCGTGCCCTCGTGTGCGTTCACAGCGTCTCGGTCTCTGGCTTTTGCGCGCGGGCCAGCACCGCCTCGGCCTCGGCCACGACGCTATACGGCCGCCGCCGCAGCCACTGGCGCCGCTCCTCGTCCTCCGCGCGCACGGCCCGCCCTTGTTCCTTGATGGCAAGGTCGCCCCGCACGATCACCGTGCACAGCGCCACGTAGACGAGGAGGGCGGCGAGGGCCATGCCTGCATCGCTCAGGGGTGCGCCTCCTGTGATGGTCCAGGTCAACAGGCCGACAGCGGCCACGCCGACGAGCGTCAGGATCGTGCCGGTGAGGCGCGCCCACACCCAGGGTCGGCGTGTCGTCCCCCTCATGGTATCCTCGGTCTCACGCCAGTGTACCGTCATCCCGTGTCTCCCTTCCCCCTCCAGTCTACGCCGTTGCCCGTTGTCGCTCACGCCGCGTGGCACAGGTGTAAGCGCCAGTTTTGATGATGCTGCTGCGAACCCTTCACCACGAGTTTCGGGCGCGTTAAACGACATGTGGTCACGCGTGCCGCCAACTTGCCGACGCGGCCCTCCTGAGGTTCGCCAGCAGCATCTTTTGATCTGCACCACAATGACGCGATAAGGTACACCAGTGAACCGGTGTCTACCAACGCTGCTATGGCGCTGTTTGACGCCCAGAAACACCTTCTACTTGAAAAAATAAGGGCGCTGGAGGTGGTGTAGCTTAAACCGGCAACGTTGCGCACTTTGACGGGTGTTGGGCTCTTTTGATAATGGCGATGTTGTGCCGGTGTGCGGCGGTAACGACGAGAAGTCATGGGGTTGGTCGTTGGCTGACGTCGTATCGACAGGACATGTGAACAACAGGAATAGGAGCAACTCGGTTCTCGCAATGCGCGACTACTCGTTTTGTTGCCGGGCTTCGTCGCCGAACACCCTGGTCGAGATAGGGCAAGGCCGGTCGACCGTTTCGGCTGTCTAATTGGTGGCGACCGCCATTCGTGGAGATAGGGACGCCGAAATACCTGCATATCCCAGCGCTCGGTGTGAAGCAGGATGATGCAGCATCCTTGCGGAATAAAGCAGCGCCCTTGTGGGATGGATTAGTATTTCGGCGTCCCATAAGCGTTTTGGTTCTTATCCCTATGGTGCGAACGTCCCTCTCGAACAGCATCATCAAAAGCGCCCAACACCCACTTTGACTCCGGCACTCACAACAGGACCCCGCGTACTCGTTTCTCCCGGCCCCTGGGCCGGTCTTGTGTGACTGGCATCGGCACGGACACGTGCGACACAGGGCCGCGCGATCCGGACGACGGAAAGGGCCGGATGTCTCTCGGGCACGCCATCCCACCGCCGATGCAGGCCCATGGCCGACTGGCCACTCACGTCGCCGCTCGGTTGGGCGCCCTCCAGGGCCACGACAGCCGCCACGTGGCTGCTCCTCCGTGTCGAGCCCCCGGCTTAAGCGCGATCTCACGACGTTGAGGTGAGACAACAAAAGCGTTGTCCCACAGCCATGTGACCACTCTCAGCCGACAGGCGACGTCATCTGAAGGCGTGAGAGCGGAGCCACAGAGCGATGGCGACGTTCACCTCGTCGCTCGTCGTCGCCACATAGGTCGCCGCACGGGGGAACCGCAGGGTGGGATAGCGCTCGTTCCACCGGAACCACAGCGTGGCCAGGCCGCAGGCGTGCGCGCCTTCGATGTCACGCGTGTAATTGTTGCCGACCATGAGCGTGTCAGATGGAGCGCTGCCGGCCTGCCGCACCACCGACAGGAACATCTCGGGGTGCGGTTTCGCGATACCCAGATCCTCGGAGATCGCGACGTACGCGAAGAGGTCATCGAGGTCGTGTTGGCGCAGGACATGCTGGTACGTTCCGCTGCGGGTATCCGCCACCAGCCCGAGGCGGACGCCCGCCTCCCTCAGCCCCCGTACGAGGTCGGCCATGCCGGGGACCAGATCCGCCGTGAGGGTGACCCCGTCGCCATCTTTCTGTTCGGTCTCTTCGCTCATGAGGGTGTCACCGAGGTCGAAGAGGATGAGCGGATAGGCCATACGTCTCTCCTCGCGTTTAGAGGTGTTCGACGGATGATGCGCGCCCACATCATGTGCGGCCGACGCGCATGCTCCCTGCACGGGTGTCGGGGCATTAGCAGGGGTACAGGACAATGGACATGCGATAGCTCATCTATGACGTACGACGACGGAGCGGGGCGATGCTTCCTGACCATCGCGGTCGCACACGCGCTGGTTGTACGGCCCCGTTTCGTGCACATGCATCGCGAACCGCTCGCACACTGCGCGCGTGGCCCGGTATGCGATCATCCCCGCCGCCTCACGGCCTGAACGTTCATTGTCGCGCTGCCCACGCCGTCACGGATGGTCGTCCACCTGGTGGACGGCTGCGACCAGAACCCGCGCGCGTTCAGTCAGCGCGTCCCAGTCGGCACGCTCAACGGCGTCCTCGGCGACCAGCCTCCCGCCGACCGCGACGCCGACGGCGCCCGCGCGCAGATAAGCGGCCACGTTCGTCTCGTCCACGCCCCCCGTGGGCATGAGCCGGACCTGCGGCAACGGCGCCAGGAGATCGGCGATGTAGCGCGGGCCGAACGCGCGCGCCGGGAAGACCTTGACCACGTCGGCGCCTGCCCGCCACGCCGTCACGATCTCCGTCGGCGTCAAGGCGCCGGGCAGGGCCAGCGCGCCACGCTCACGCGCCAACGCGACGACCGCGGGGTCGAAGCCGGGCGAAACCAGGAACTGCGCGCCCGCGTCGAGGCAGCACCGCGCTTCCTCCGCGTCGAGCACCGTCCCCGCGCCCACGATGACGTCATTCCCGAGCCGTGCCCTGCACGCCGTGATGGCCGGGACCGCGCCGGGTGAGGTCAAGGTAAACTCCAGCGCGCGGATGCCGCCCGCGACCAGGGCCTCGGCGACCCGCGCCAGCGGCGCGTTGTGGCGCAGCCGGATGATCGCCACCAGGCGCTCCGTCAGGGTGCGCTCCAGTAAGTCGTCGTGCTTGAGCATCGTCATCTCCTCCGTCGGTCCGCCGTCCGGGGTCCGACGTCGATCGTTTTCAGCTGATTGTCGGCAATCGTCAGTCGATAGTCGTCAGTAGCCCTGTTGGGCCAAGGTCGTGGCGCGTCGGATACCCTTCCCAATCGCCGGTCGTCGCGACCGCCGCGGCGCCGATGCGCGCGCCCAGCGCGAGACAGCGCAGGAGCGGGTCGCCACGCAAGAGCCCCGCGATGAACCCCGCGTTGAAGCCATCGCCCGCGCCCACGCTGTCGACGACGGCGACGGGGTAGGGCGCGACGCTCACATCCTCCGCGTCGACGACGGCCCGCGCGCCCCGCGCGCCCAGTTTGAGCACGACCGCCCGCGGACCCAGCGCGCGGACCGCGTCCAGGACGGCCTCCTCGGACAGGCCGGGGAACAGGTAGGCGGCGTCTTCGTCGCCCAGCAGGACGAGGTCGGCGCGCGCCATCAGGGCGTGCAGCGCCGCGATCCCGACCGCGGGCTCCGGCCAGAGTTGCGGCCGTACGTTGGGGTCGACGCACACGCGCGCCCCCGCCGCACGCGCGAGCGTGATCGCGCGGTCCACGGTCGCGGCGCATCCATCCGAGAGCGCCGGGGTGATGCCCGTGACGTGCAACAGGCGCGCCCCCGCGAACTGGGCGGGGGTCAAGCCGGTTGGTTTTATATGGCTCGCCGCCGAGCCGCGGCGATAGTAGTAGACGCGGCGCGGGCCCTGCGCGATACGTTCCTTGAAGAAGACGGCCGTGGGCGCGTCCGCGTCGACGCCCGCGTCGACGACCACGCCCTCCTGCTCCAGCGTCGCGCGTATATAGCGCCCGAACGGGTCGTCGCCGAGCCGGCTGATCCAGCGTGGCCGCAGCCCAAGGCGGGCCAGCGCGATCGCCAGGTTACTCTCCGCGCCGCCGAATGATCGCTCGTACGTCGCGGCGTCTTCCAAGCGCGCGGCGCCGGTTGGCCATAGCAGGACCATCGTCTCGCCCAGGGTCACGACATCACACGGTAACCCGTCGTCCACGCCCGCTGGCGCATGCGCGAGCATCTCAACGGTCTGGGCCGGGGCGTGTCCGTCCGTCCGCGCCGCGCCCCCTGTCATGCGCATCGTCACTACCAATTTGTTCTGGCCCCATCACGCCGGCGCCAGTGGGGGGCTTCCCAGTAGGCAAAGGCGTGATCGGCTGCGGCCTCTTCGTTAAAGCGCACGCCCAGACCCGGCGCCGTGGGCAGAGGGAAACTGTCGCCCTCAAGGACCGGGCACATCGGGAAGAGATCGCGTGGGTAGCCCTGGTCGATCTCGGGCCGATATTCGAGTTGCGCCAGATTGTTGATGGCGGCGCAGAAGTGGATGGACGCGGCCGTACAGACCGGTCCCAAGGGGTTGTGCGGCATCACGTCGATGTAGTGCGCTTCGCACCACCCGGCGACTTTCCTGGCTTCACTCAAGCCACCCACGTTACACACGTCGATCCGCGCGAAATTCAGGATGCCCTCTTCGATGAAGGGGAGAAACTCCCACTTATTAGCGTATTCTTCGCCGATGGCAAAGGGGATCGGTGTCATCGTCCGTAGTTGCTGATACGCTTTGGGGCTTTGTGCGCGAATAGGCTCTTCCACGAACATCAACCGAACGTCAGCGACTTTCTGACAGAACAGTGCGGCCTCCGCCACCGACAGGCGATGGTGGAAGTCGACCGAGAGGCCGACCGCCGTCCCCACCGCCTGCCGCACCTCCTGGAGCCAGTGCGCCGCCAACTCCAGCGATTCCATGGGCTCAAACGTCACGTCATCATCGCCCGTGTGGGTGGGGTCGCCCATGCCGGACATGAAGCGCATATAGCGCCAGCCCTGCGCGGCGTACTCCCTGGCGCCGGCCACGCACGCGGGTCCCGTCAGGGGTTGTTCGGGCGTGACAAAACAGGGGATACGCTCGCGACACGCACCGCCGAGCAATTGGTAGACGGGGACACCGAGCGCCTGGCCGAGGATATCCCAGAGCGCGATGTCGATCGCCGCGATCGCCGCGCCGACGATCTTGCCGCCCTCGAAGTAGTGCCCGCGGTAGAGCGTCTGCCAGATATGCTCGATGCGGCGCGGGTCCATCCCGATGAGGAACTGTGCGACGTGGTCGATCATGCCCTGCATGGCCAGTTCGCGGCCGGACATACCGCCTTCGCCCAGCCCATAGAGCCCGTCATCGGTCTCGACCTTGACGATAAACACGTTGCGCCGACCACATCGCACGGGAAACCCCTTGACCGCCGTGATCTTCATGCCCTCCCCCCCCCATTGACGCTGGGCGTGCGCCCTCGCCCCATTGACGCTGGGCGTGCGCCCACCCACCTCAGTCAAAGAAATCGCGGTCGTCGTCCGACAGATAGGCGCGCGCCGCCCCGACGTTGAACTCCACGCCCAGGCCCGGACGGTCCCATACCTCGATAAACCCGTCCGTGACGATCGGGTCTGGCAACCCCTCCACGATATCGTACCACCACTCCGGTTGGCCCGTGGGGTACTCGAAGGCGATGTAGTTGCGCGGCAGCGTCGCGCAAACCTGCACGAGGGCCGCGAGGCCGAGCAGCCCGTCGCCGGTCCCGTGCGGCGCCATCAGGATGCCGTGCAGGTCGGCGTATTCCGCGACCCATTTCAACTCCGCGAGACCCCCGACGTCGCAGGGGTCCGGGCCAATAATGTTCACGGCGCGTCCCTCGATCAACTCCTTGAAGTTCTGGCGCAAGTAAATCTGCTCACCCGTGTGGATCGGCGTCGAGGAACTCCGCGTCACCTCGCGATAGACGTCCGCGTTGACGTACGGCGTGTAGTCGCCGGTGATCAGGTCCTCCAGCCACAGCACATGCAACGGCTCCAGCGCCCGCGCCAGCCGGATCGCGTCCGGGACCGTCCAGCCGGGACCACAATCCAGCGCGAGGCCAATCGCGTCGCCCAACACGTCTTTCATGGCCGCGACGCAGGCGACGACATGCGCCAGGCCGCGCTCGGTGAGCAGGCCCCGGTTGTAGGCGCCGTGGCCGCCGTCCTCTGGATCGCCGTAGAAGAAAGCGGGGACGCGTCGCGTCATCGGTCCGTGGAAACCGATGCCCTGCTTGATGATCGTGAAGCCCTCGGGAGCGGCTTTCATCTTGGCCATGTTGTCGGCGTAGTCCGCAGGGGCGTGCCCGTTCATGGGGAAACGGACCGCGCCGTTGTAGACGCGCACGCGGTCGCGCACCTTGCCTCCCAGCAGCTTGTAGACCGGCAGGCCCGCGGCCTTGCCCGCGATGTCCCACAGCGCCATCTCGATCGCGCTCACGGCGCTGCCCCAGGGTTTGAACGAGCCGCGGTGGCGGATCTTGAGCATCACCCGCTCGACATTGGTCGGGTCTTCACCCAGAATATAGTCTTTGTAGTGGAGGACCTGCGGCTTGAGGTACGACTTGTAGGATTCCACTTCTCCGTAGCCGCTGACACCCGCGTCGGTCACGACACGGACCACCGGATTGTTTCCCAGGACGGCACATTTGACATCCGTGATTTTCATCGACCCCGCCTCCTTGTGCGCTCTGTAGACGTTCACCCGCGACTAGCGTGATCCTATCATATAGGCGGATATGTTGACAGGCGGGTGGCAATCGTGTTATAACGGGCATAATCTCATGGCTCATCGGGAGCCTATCAGACAGGCCGACGAACGGGGACGGGAGACGGGGTGCATGACCATGAGGTGGTGTCCGCTGTCGTGACGCCAGGGATGATGGGCGCCATGAGGTCACCGGGAGGAGAAATGCTCCAGAAACTGCGGCGTGAGACGTTGGCTGAGCGTGCCGCGGCGAGCGTGTTGGACTATATCCAGGCGCGCGACCTCAAGGCGGGCGCTTTACTGCCGTCGGAGACGTCGCTCATGACGCAACTCGGCGTCAGTCGCGCGGTGATCCGCGAAGCCCTCAAATCGCTCCAGGGCCAGGGCGTCGTCGAGGTCATCAACGGGAAAGGGGCGATGGTCCGCGCGATCGATCCCACCACGCTGCACACCTTCTTCACGCGGGCGATGCGCCTCCAGCGTCAGACGATTCTCGAACTGATGGAGGTGCGCCGCGGGCTCGAGGTCGAGTGCGCGACGTTGGCGGCGACACGGCGGACCACGGAGGATGTAGCCCAGTTAGAACGGACGGCTGCGGCCATGCGCCTGCGGATCGGGGACCTAGAAGCCTACGGGGACCTCGACGTGGCCCTGCACCTCTCGATCGCGGCGGCCAGCCATAACAACATGCTCTATCATCTGGTCGAGTCGCTCCGCGCGGCGTTGCACGACACGATCCGTGAAGGCTTGCGCCTGCCGCACACGGACGCCCAACGGGACCACATGCAGGCGACACATGAGACGCTCGTGGATGCCGTGCGGCGAGGGGACGCCGAGGAAGCAGGACGGGTCATGGCGGCGCATCTGGGTGGCGCGGCGGCGGCGCTGGCCCGGAGCAGTGGTGACGCCGCGGAACGCGATGAGGTCAGCGACGTCGCTGCTGATGCGTATGAGGCGGTCGGCTAGGTCCTGAGCGCCGCGACAAAGGGAAGTGGTGATAATCTGTGTGTGTGGCCCTCCAGTCTGCGGGCGATGGACGTGGCCCAAGGGGTGTAGCGAAGGAGAGTGTTTACCCGAATTTATAGATGTGATCGTCGATACCATATCTCGGCCATCCTTGTCTTTAGGTGGGATGGCCATGCCGCGGCAACAGGTTCTTATTCATCCTGAGCTTTTGATGACGATGCCAAGGAGGTAATCATGACGACATCTATGTCACGACGGCAGCTTCTACGTGCTGGCGGCGCCAGTGTTGCTGGGCTAATGGCGGCGGGAGCCGTCGCGCCCTATCGTGGGTTCGCCGCGACCAAAGCCGAAGCGACGATCAGCGGGAGCCTCACGGCGTGGGACTGGTCGCCCGCGCCCGACAAGTATGGTGAAGCGCAGCAGAGCGCGTTCTACAAGTGGTTTCCCACGCAGTATCCCCAGGTGCATTTCAGCGATACGATCTACGGCTATACCGATCTCCTCCCGAAACTCGACGTGGCGTTCCGGGGTGGGGGTGGGCCCGACCTCACGCGCGCCGCGATCGCGTGGTCCCCGCAGTTCGTCAACGAGGGCGTGTTCGAGCCCATCACGCCGGCGCAGTTGTCACAGATGGGCCTATCCATCGAAAACTTCTGGCCGCAAGCGCTGCAGACGGTGCGCAAGTCCGGCCAGACGAGCGCCTTCCCGCTCTATGGCCTGCCGACCAACAACGAAGCGATGCTGCTCATCTACAACAAGGATCTGTTTCGCCAGGCGGGTCTCAACCCCAACGCGGGGCCGGCGACATGGGAGGACATGGCCGCCTACTCGAAGACGATCCACCGCAAGACGGGCAAATACGGCTACGGCCTCGTCGCGGCGATTAATAGCGGCAATACCCCCTTCCGCTTCTGCCCCGCGATGTGGGCCTACGGCGGCAGTATCTTCGATGAATTGACGGCCAAGCCAACGTTCCACAAGGTCGGCATCAACTCGCCGGGTACCGTCTCCGCGTTGGAGTTGTACAATCGTATGTACAACGTCGATAAGAGCGTCCCGCCGTCGGCGTTGAGCGACCAGGAAAGCGACATGTATACGCTTTTCCTGGATGGCAAGGTCGCCATGATCATCGACCATCCCAGCGCCGCCGCGCAGGTCCATCAACTGGCGCCGCATATCGCCCTGGGTGGGGCGCTCGTCCCCAAGGGTCCCGTACGCCGGGCCGTGGTCTTCGGCGGGTCCAACGTGCACATCAAGAAAGGAACCCAGAACCTGGACGCCGCGCTAGCCTTCATAAAGGCGTATGAGTCTCCCAATTGGAATACACGATTGGCCGGCCTCGGCTCGAATCCGGGGAACCGCCAGGGATACAAGTCGGCGGCTCAGCAGCAGCGCGACAAGATGCTGCTGTTCAACAACATCACGCTGGAGATGATGACGTACGGCGTCAACGTCCCGCTCGTCGCTCAGGGCGCACAGATCTGGAGCCAGACGATTCCCAGCATGATCCAGCGCGTTCTGACCAAGCAGCAGACCCCGCAACAGGCGGCGTCCCAAGCCGCATCCGAGATTCAGGGCATTATGGGCTCCTGACACGACCCTCACCCCCTGCCCCTCTCCCGCGTCAGGGAGAGGGGGGAATCCAGGGTCATGTCGTTTCGCCCCTCTCTCCCACGCCATGGTTACCTGGCCCCTCGATCCCTAGCCGCGGGATCAACGGTCCAGCACTCCCTCCCTCAGCGGACGTGGGGAGACGGGCGGGACACGACAGGCGGCCCCCCTCTCCCGCGTCGGGGAGAGGGGTTGGGGGTGAGGGCCCATGACGCCAGCTGGACAATGAGAGGAGTATGCGACGATGTCTACCATGGTTGGTCAGCCGCCGCCGGTCGTGCCGGTGGCGCGCAAGGCTCCGGCGCCGTTCCGGGCGCGCCTGGGCGAATACGTGTTCGTGCTGCCGGCGCTCGTGATCGTACTCGCCGTGATGGGCTATCCGTTTATCTACTCGATCTATTTGAGCTTCCAGGCGACGCCAAGCTATACCACGCAGACACACTTCACCGGGCTCCATAACTACCAGACCTTGCTGCGCGATCCCATTTTCTATCAGGTGCTCGGCAACACCGTGATCTGGACGATCGCCAGCACGATCCTGGATATCGTGCTGGGGATGAGCGCGGCGCTGGCGGTGAATCGCATCCGCATCCTGCGCGGACCCATCCGCGCCGCGATCATGATGCCCTACGTCGTCGGGTACGTGGTGGCCAGCTACGCCTGGCTGTGGCTCTACCAGGCCGAATATGGCCTCATCAACACGACGCTCGTGTCCGCGCATCTGATCACCCAGCCCATCTCGTTCCTGACCTCGCTCACGCTGGTCCTGCCCGCGGTGATCCTGGTCAACGTGTGGAAGACGTTCCCGTTCGCCATGATCATGCTGCTCGCCGGCCTCCAGACCGTCCCCGATCAACTCATATTGGCGGCCCGCCTGGATCGCGCCTCATCGTGGCGCATCTTCTGGGAGATTATCGTGCCCTATGTGCGGCCGGTCCTGCTGGTCACGGCCATGCTGCTCGGCTTCCAGAACTTCAACACCTTCACCATTCCCTTCATTATGACCGGCGGCGGCCCGCTTTTCCACTCCGAGATCGTCTCCAACTACATCTACAACCAGGCCTTCACCAATCTGAATTTCGGTTTGGCGGCGGCGGCGTCTATCCTCGTCATCGGTGTGCTAATGATCTTCGCGATCTTCTATGTGCGCGCGTTGAGCCGGGAAGGAGTCTAAGCATGGTCTATGTGTCTCGCCCCGGTTGGAGAGGCTGGCTACGCAGTCTGCCCGGCACGCTTGTGCTCTGCCTCTTCATCGCCTTTTCCTTGCTGCCCTTCGCCTGGATGCTGACGGCGTCGCTGGAGCCGCCCTCGGCGCTCTATCGCGCCACGCCCTCCCTGCTCCCGCACCCGGTCACCCTGAGCAACTACCAGAACCTGCTGCACCCGCAGCAGCAGGGTGTGTTCTTCCCGCGCTACTTCCTGAATAGCATCATCGTGGCCGGGGCGACCGTCATCCTGGCGCTCGCCGTCGCGACGCCGGCCGCGTATGGGTTCTCGCGCTTCCGTTTCCCCGGCCGCCAGCCGATCCTCTACGCCATCCTGGTGACGAGCGTCTTCCCGCTGATCAACTTCCTAATCCCGCTCTATATCGTCATGAGTGGGATCGGGCTGCTGAACACCTATCCGGCCCTCGTGCTGGGCTACCTGACCTTCAGCCTGCCGCTCAACATCTGGCTGCTCAAGAGTTTCTTCGACGGCGTGCCGCGCGACATGGAGATCTCGGCCCGCCTCGACGGCGCCGGCCGCCTGCGCGCCTTCGTCGAGGTCGCGCTGCCGGCGGCCCTCCCCGGCATCATCGCCACCGCCATTTACACGTTCATCCTGGCCTGGGACGAGTACCTGTACGCCCTGACCATGGTGTCGACGGCGGACATGCGCACCCTCCCCGTAGGTTTGTTCGCCTACTTCTCGGAGGGGGTGCCGGACTGGAGCGGCCTGACGGCGACGGCGATCGCGATGAGCATCCCGGTCGTGCTCGTCTTCTTGACCTTGCAACGCTACTTCATCACCGCGCTCACCAAGGGCGCGCTGAAATACTAAAGATTCAGGAAAGGAGGGGAACCAGTGGCCGGACTACGCCTGGACGGAGTCAGCAAGCGCTATCCAGGGTCGGCGGTCGATGCCCTGCGGCCCGTGGACCTCACCATCGACGATGGCGAATTCATCACCATGCTGGGGCCGAGCGGCTGTGGCAAGACCACGCTGCTCAACATTATCGTGGGTATCGTCCCTCCGACGACGGGGCGCGCGCTGCTCGATGGGCGCGACATCACGTACGCCGACCCGCGCGACCGCGACATGGCTATGGTGTTCCAGAACTACGCGCTCTATCCATCCAAGACGGTGCGCGCCAACATGGAGTTCCCCCTGCGTATGCGCGGCGTGGCGCGCGACGAGCGGCGGCGGCTGGTTGACGAGTTGGCCGGGACCTTGGGGTTGACGCCGCTCCTCAACCAGCGCCCGCGCCAACTCTCCGGCGGCCAGCAGCAGCGCGTCGCGCTCGGACGCGCCATGATCCGCCGGCCCCAGCTCTTCCTGATGGACGAGCCCCTGTCGAACCTGGACGCCAAACTCAGAGTGCAGATGCGCACCGAGATCAAGCGGCTCCATCGGCAGTTCCCGATCACGACCATCTACGTCACGCACGACCAGAGCGAGGCCGTGACCCTCTCTGATCGGGTGGTGGTCATGAACCACGGCGTGATCGTGCAGGTGGGCCAGCCCGATGAGATCTACCGGCGTCCCATCAACAGGTTCGTAGCCGACTTCGTGGGCATGCCCGCGATGAACTTCCTGCCCGTGACGCTCCGTGGGGCCGGTCCCGCGGTGGACTGCGTGCTGGACACGGGGGTCGTCGCGGCGCGCGTCGCCCTCGACGAGCCGCGCGTCCCGGCGACGGCCACGCTGGGAGTGCGGCCGAGTCATGTCGGATGGTCGTCCGCGGATGCGGACGCGAACGCCGGGGGTGTGCGGGCCATCGTGAGGGAGATCGATGCGCAGGGTGAAGAGACGCTGATCTATACACAGGTCGGTGCGACGCCGGTGACCATCCTCGAGCGGGGCGGCCGGCTGCCCGCGGTGGGGGACGATCTCGCCCTTACCGTGCCGCCCGAGGCGGTCTATCTCTTCGATCACGAGAGCGGGCGCACCCTGACGCTGCGTAACCAGACGCCCCCCGCCCTATCGCGAGGCGAGGAGTCGGTGCGTGTGAGTCCGGGGGTATAGATAGCGGAGACGGCAGGGGGGTGCATGATCGGCGTGTCTTATCTGGAAGTGCTCGCGCCCCCAGATAAGGCACACCCCTGCTCACCCTGCTCAGGGCAGGGCTGTATGGCGGCTACAAACCTATGCTACAAATTTATCTATAACGAAAGGAGCCGTAGATGGCGGAAACCCTGGAGCCGCGGGAACGGGGCGCGATCGTGCAGCCCGAAGATCACATGCGGATGTCCTCGCGTCCGAGCGAGCTTCGAATCACCGATCTACGAACCGCGACCGTGGGCTGGGATCGGTGGCGCTTCACCATCATCCGCATCGACACGAATCAAGGGCTCAGCGGCTACGGCGAGGTGCGCGATGACGCCAGCAAGACGTACGCGCTCATGCTTAAGAGCCGTATCATCGGCGAGAACCCCTGCAACGTGGACAAAGTCTTCCGCAAGATCAAGCAGTTTGGCCATCATGGTCGGCAGGGCGGCGGTGTCTGCGCCGTGGAGATGGCGCTGATGGACCTGGCGGGCAAAGCCTACGGTGTGCCCGCCTATATGCTCGCCGGCGGCCGGTTCCGCGACCGCATTCGCATGTACTGCGATACACCCAACGAGCCGACGGGCGAGGCGATGGGCCAGAAGCTGCGCGAACGCATCGAGCGCGGCTTCACCATGCTCAAGATGGATCTGGGCGTCCAACCGCTCATCGGCGTCGACGGCGCGCTCAGTTGGCCCCAGGGTATGCTGCCGGGGGATGCGGGCGACGAGGTCGAGCGCCTCTTTCATACCACGCACCTGATGCATCCCTTTACCCATGTGCGCCTGACGCCCAAGGGCATCGGTCTGATCTGCGAGTACGTCGCGCAAGTGCGCGCCGTCGTCGGCGATGAAGTTCCCATCGCCGCCGATCACTTCGGGCATATCGGCATTGACGACTGCATCCGCCTGGGCCGCGCCCTTGAGCCCTATAATCTCGCCTGGCTGGAAGACCTGGTCCCATGGCAGTTCACCGACAAGTGGGTGCAGCTCGAACGGGCGCTCAACACGCCCGTCTGCACCGGCGAAGATATCTACGCGCGGGAAGGGTTCGCGCCGCTCTTGCAGGCGCGGGCGGTCAATGTCATCCACCCCGACCTCGCCACGAGCGGCGGCATCCTTGAGACAAAGAAAATCGCCGACCTCGCGCAGGACCACGGGATCAGCATGGCCCTGCACATGGCCGGGACGCCAGTGAGCACGATGGCGAGCGTGCAGTGCGCTGCGGCGACGGAAAACTTCATTGCCCTGGAGCATCACTTTACCACCGTGCCGTTCTGGGACGACTTCATCGACGGCGTGCCCAAGCCCATCATTCAGGACGGCTACATCGGCGTTCCAGACGCGCCGGGTCTTGGCTTCGAGCTCAATTCCGACGCCATCAAGGAACACCTCGTCCCCGATGACCGTGGCTTCTTCGAGCCCACGCCGCTGTGGGACAACGAGCGTGGTCACGATCGCCTGTGGTCCTAACCGCTATCGTACGCTAATCGACAAGCGACGCGTGCGCGGTCGTCGTTCCCCTTTCGGAGAGTGGCGTCCACCGCACATCATAGAAGAGAAAGCAAGGGACACCTATGATCGAGACACCGGATATCGTGCGTCCACCGCAGGATCTGATCGACGGCCTGGCGACGATCGGCAGCGCGACGGCCAGCGGTGAGTTGAGCCGGTTGGGTATCCGCGACCCGCACCTCCGGGGGCTTACGACCTGGACACCGGGCAAGACGGTGGTCGGGCCGGCCCTGACGCTCCAATTCATGCCCAAGCGCGAGGACGTGTACAAGGTCGATGAGTACGCGGACCCCGAACTCCAACTGCACCGGCACGTCCTCTACCACACCCAGCCCGGCGATGTCGTGGTGGTCGACGCGCGCGGCGACATGGCGAGCGGCGTGTTCGGCGAGATGATGCTGACCTACTTCAAGGGCCGTGGAGGGCAAGGGGTTATCGTCGACGGCTGCATCCGCGACTACCCGAAGGCGAAGGACCTTGGACTCGGGCTGTGGCTGCGCGGAGTCACCCCCAAC
>JAABUZ0100006528.1_pt1 | contig 14544 bp, 12 predicted proteins | sample 5562091 | NCBI WGS metagenome assembly JAABUZ01 (sample SAMN12813069, study PRJNA571459) | rock metagenome | isolation source: Antarctica rocks | place: Antarctica: Victoria Land, Linnaeus Terrace sud | collected 2015-12-21 | reverse complement strand
GTGCCTTTCTCTCTCCGTCTTCGGCGACCGGCGACGGGGATCCGCATTTCGGGGCACGATGTGCGAGGGGGACGGTCACGAAAGAGCGCTCCAAGGGGCTAGTTGCCTGAGAAACGACGGAAAATCGGCCCATAAACCAGATGCGATTGCCCTGCCCCGGTTCGGTGGCTCATCCGACATTTGTGTGATGCCGAGAGATGAGAAATCCAGCGCATCGGTGCCGAGTGTGTACCCTTCGTCGTCACAGAGCGGCAGATGTCACCCGCAGACCTCTTTCTACTCCCTGTGCCTGCTTTCATGAGCGTCATAGTTTCACACAAAGTTCTGAAGAGCCACGAAACCAGGTCAACATTACGGCTCTTTCTCTCCCTTGAAACCATCGAGCCGTGATTTCTGGGCGATGGAGAAGGGTCGGGGGTGAGGTTCAGCAGCGACTACGCCCCTGTCCCGAGGTCAATGATTGCGCGGGTGGGGACGGTCGCGCCGCTGGCTGGGTCGCTCTGCACGGAGACAGTATCGCCCGCTTTGATGTCGCTCACCATGCCCGGTTTCTCCGTGCGGACACTCGTACTCGCGTTCGTCGTGACGGTCGTTGTCGCGCCATCGAAGCCTTGCAGCGTCAACGTGCCGCCACTAATTTGCGTGATCCGGCCGGTCGGGCCGGTAAGGCCGGCGATCCCGGTACCGGCGCCCCGGCCAGTCGGAGCGCTGCCCGCCGCGCCGGTGGCATTCCTGCCGTGCGCGCCACTCGCCGGGCTTCCTGCCGCCGTTCCCGCAGCCGTATCCGTGCCCCCTTGCGTCCGCCCTGAGCGACCGCCACTTTGCGCTCCGTTCAGTGCGTAGATCGTCTTCGCAGTGTAGGCGGTATCGCCTGTCTTATCGCCTTGCAGTGCGACGATGTCGCCCATCGCGAGGTCGCTCAACGCGCCGGAGGTGAAGATCGTGACGGTTGTGGAAGTGTTCGTTGCGACTGTGCTGGTCGTGTTGCTCGGTTGTTCCTGCAGGGTCAGTGTGCCGTTGTCTACCTTTGTGACCTTGCCGACGACGGTGCTTGCCGTACCACCGGCACTCTGGCTGTCGGCAGCGGACTGTCTCCCGCTTCCACTACCGCCGGTGCCCTGTCCACCAGCGACGGACGTCCCGCGCGCCTGTCCGAAGGAGCTCCGATCACTGGAGGCGGCAGTTTGCCCGGCTGTTTGCCCCCGTCCGTAGGCGACAAACCCGGTGACGACGAACGCCAGGAGGATGATCGCGATGATTCCGATTCGTGTTCCACCCCGTCGCATCGTCGTCGCTTCTCCTTACTCGTACCGGAGAGCATCAATCGGCTTGAGGCGGGACGCACGCCGTGCCGGATAAACTCCGAAGAAGAGTCCCGTCGCCGTCGCGAATACCACCGCAATCACCACCGACTGCGGTGAGACAATCGTCCGCTGCCACGTCTTCCCGACGATCACCGCCGCCGCCAGACCAAATATCACTCCCGTCAGCGCCCCGATCAGGCTAATCAGCACCGCCTCGGTAACGAACTGCGTCAGGATGTCCTTGCCCTTCGCGCCAATCGCTTTGCGGATGCCGATTTCGCGTGTCCGCTCGGTGACGGAGACGAGCATGATATTCATGATACCGATGCCCCCGACCAGCAGGGAAATGGAAGCGATGACGAGCAGGAAGATTTGATAGGTCTTCTGGGTTTCTTCGGCGGCCTTGATCTGATCTGCCTGGTTGGTTACCTGCCAGTCCGGCTGACCATTCCTGGTGCGATGCTGCGCGGCAAGGGCATCGTTGATCTCGCTAATTGCCTTATCCACATTCTCTGTGCTGGCCGCCTTGATCGAGATCGTGTCAATATTCTTGCCCGCGCCGACCGCTTGCTGCCGCCCGCCCGTGAGCACGGTGAGTGCCGTCGTGATCGGGACATAGACCTGATTATCGCGGGAGCCGAAGCCGTTGCCTCCCTTGGCTTCCATCACGCCAATCACCTGGAACGAGTTATTATTGAGCCGCACCGTCTTGCCGACCGGGTCGCTGGACGGAAAGAGCGCGGTGGCGATGTTCGCGCCGAGCGCGACGACCCGGGTATTACTCGTCACGTCCTGATCCGAGATAAAGCTACCTTCCACGGGATTATAACTGTGGACATCCTGATATGAGGGCCAGACGCCGAGGGTCTGCCCGAAGGTATTCACCGTGCCGACGTTGATCCGGCCACCACGACCGACTTCGGGCGAGATCGCCGCCGCATCGGGGATCGTACCGGGTTGCGCCAGTACTACCGCATCCTCCAGCGTAAGAGTATTGGAGAGGGAACCGGTGGCGACACCTGCCGTGCGCTGGTTCGCCCCCTGGATGGTAACAAGATTCGTACCGTTCGCTTCCAGTTTCTCACGGGCGGTCGCCACGACGCCGTTACCAATGGCGAGTAGGGCGATTACCGCGCCGACGCCGATGATAATGCCGAGCATCGTCAGTAACGTGCGCATCACATTCGCGCTGAGACTTTGGATCGAGGAGCGCAGGCTCTCGCTGAGGGGCACGCCACCCCGTCCCCGCGTCTGCGGCGCGACACTCAACACGGATAACTGTGTAGGCGTTTCCTCAGGCACGGAAGGTCGTTCGAGGGTGCGCGCAATTGGTTGAGCCATGACTCCTCCTGATGACATGCATCTCTTACGATCAGGATACTCGCGAATAGCCACGTAAATGCAAGATATTTGTAAAAAGAATGTGGAGGGGAAGTGAACCACGAAGACACGAAGAGCACAAAGGGAAAAAGAGAAGAGAAGATCTTTCCATTTCTCTTCCCTCCTTCGTGCTCTTCGTGTCTTCGTGGTTCAAATCCCGCTTCGTCTCCGTGACGCGGGCGAGAACGCCTTGGTCATCAAGTTCCGCAGCCGCGTGTGCCGGGGTGGGTCCGAAAGCAGCATCTGGCTGCCGAGGACGTGCCGGAGCGGCGTCAGTTCCTGCTGCACATCCTCAGGGAGCACCGCGAACCTTGCCTCGACGCGCGCCGAGGAGATGCGCGGGTCATTGAGAATGGCAACGATGTCGTCGTACCGACTGAGGAGCCAGTACGACCCATTCCAGAAGACGGGCGCTGCTCGCGTCCACAGCCACATCAGGCATCCTCATACCGCTCTTCAGGGCATCGCGCGCAGCATGTCCGTGGAGTTTCCCAATGCTGCCCCGCACGTCCGCTGGCACGCGCGTGCCGCAAGTTTCTCGACCGCATTGCGCGGGTCGTCAGAATTGGCCCACTGTTGCCAGTGCAGTCGGGCGGCGGGAGCAGATGCCATCGCCGCGTCGGCGTGTTGGGCCATATATACCGCATCCGTGAAGCTGATGATCGTCTCCTTTACTGTCGCAGTCAGGCTGGATTCAGCAGGGCCAGTTCTTCGTCAGTCAGAGTAATGTTGGCGGCGGCGGCGTTGGCACGCATCTGCTCGACATTCTTCGCGCCGGGGATCGCGCAGGTGACGGCCGGATTGCTGAGCACCCAGGCGAGGGCGATCTGGACGAGCGAGCGGTCGGGGCGCGCCAGGCGCTTCCACTGCTCGACCTGTGTCAGTTGGGCGAGAAACCGCTCGCGCCCCGCGCCCTCATTCCAACCGGTGCGCACGGCGTCGTCGAAGCGGGTTTCCGGTGTGAACTTCCCGGCCAACACGCCCTGCGCGATTGGCCCACGAATCAGCGTGCCGACGTTCTGCTCTTTGCACCACGGCAGGAGGTCGTGCTCCGCGCCGCGATTGACGAGGCTGTAGTTGAGTTGAATCGCCGCGCAGTTACCGTCGCGGTTGAAGGCTTCCGCGACGCTGAGCGAGTTAGTCGAGATGCCGTAGGCGCGGATTTTACCTTGCTCGGTGAGCCGTGCGAACGCTTCAAGGAAGACCGTCGGGTCCGCAAGATCGCCAATGTGGCACTGATAGAAGTCAATCGTCTCGATCCTCATCCGCCCGAGGCTGGCGTCGCAGCACAGGTATACATGTTGCGGCGTGTCGTAGGCGAGGGGCGAACCGGCACGGCGTGCGAAGTTGCCGACTTTCGTGGCAATGTAGACATTGTCGCGCCGGTTGCGGACAGCCTTGCCGACCAGTTCCTCGCTGACGCCGAGGCCGTACGCATCGGCGGTGTCGAGCAGGTTGACGCCAAGATCAATCGCGGCGTGGATCGTGCGGATCGCTTCGTCTTCCGCGACCGGTCCCCACTGCCCGCCGATGCCCCAGCATCCCATCGAGATTGTGGAAACCTGCCAGCCCGTCTTGCCCAGTGTTCGGTACTGCATGGGTGTGTCTCCTCTATTGGTGGGGTATTCCGTGCAACGTGCGCGCATACCGATCGCATCTCTGTCCTGGAACGAGCCAATGCGCGCGGCCGGTATCATTGCCACGTCGCTTGTGGAAGGAGCATAGCACGGGTTAGGTGGGCAATCCCGCCGCCTGGAAGTCGAAGGGGCGCTGCGGCACATCCGGGCTGCCGTATTCGAATGTGATAAGCGAATGCGAGAGCAACGGAATCGCCCGGTAATCGCCGGTGTACGGTTTGCCGTCCACGATGACACGATCGGGCGGATTGGCCTGGATGCGGTTCAGCAGCATACGATCCACTGCGGAGACAGACCAAATATCGAGGAACGCGCCCAGCATGATCGTATCTTTGGCCGGTGACTCGACATGAATGACACCATCTGGCGTGTGTGTGTGCGCCCAATAGAGGCAGGAAGTGTTCGGGGAGCTTGTCCGCTCCGCGAAGATGCCGACCGATGCGGGCGGCGTGAAATCCTGCCCGTTGATTATGACATCGAAATGCTGATGGACATGTTGCGTCTGCCCCTCCGCCGTGCCGCATTGCACGCCATCAATTGGCGCGCCCGCAACCAGGGATGACGCGGAAGCGGTAGTGACTGTGGAACTTGTGGTTGTCGTGGTGTGAGTGCGGGGAACAATGCGCGAGACGAATACCGCCACGCCGATCAGCACGAGCACGAGCGGAACGCCGATCATGGCAAGGAAGCGTTTTCTTACCGCGCGCATTGTGGCCTGTTGTTTTACCTGCGCGGTAGCGCGACGGGTGGAGGACGACGATTGACGGGGAGGCTTGGCGCTCATACGTCTCCTCTACGATCAGCACCGCGAACGAACACGGTGTATCGAAGTAAACCCTGCCGTGCATGACGGGTCAAGAGACGCTCATCAGGTGATACGGGGAGTATCGTCGTGCGAAACGGATGGAGAGGGGTAGGTCACTCGACGGTCCACGTCTCAATATCCGCCATCACGGTGGCGGGGGAGGGAAAGTCGCGCGCGTTGCGGAGAAAGGCACCACTGGGCGGGAGAAGGGCAAGAATGTCCTTGCCCGGCAAGTACTTGCCGATAATTTTCGCCTGGATATGCGCGGCGCCCTCGTAGATACGGATTACCGCCGAGTCCGCGAAAATCTGGGAGATCGGCATCTCTTTGGTATAGCCCATGCCGCCATGCAGCAGCATCGCTTCCGAGGCTGCCCAGAGTGCCGTCTCGGCTGCCACCATCTTCGCCAGCGATGCCCAGACAAAGGCGTGCGCGTCCCCGGCCTGTTCATGCGCCGCCGCTTTGCGTACGAGCAAGCATGCGATCTTCACCTGGCGCTGCATGATCTGGAGATGGTTTCGCACATCGGGGATGTCGGCGAGTTTCTTGCCAAATTGCTCGCGCTCGTGCGTGTATTTCTCCGCCTCGTCCAGTGCGTGCCGGGCGATCCCCGAACCCTGTGCGGCAATCCAAATGCGCGAATGTTGCAGGGTGGACTCGATAATCTGCCATCCCTCATTGAGTTTGCCCATCAACGCGTCTTCCGGGACGAAGTGGTTTTGGAAGACGACCTCGCAGAGTTGCGAGCCGGGCTGCCCCAGTTTGTCGAAGTCAGAAACCGTGACGCTTTCCACGCCGCTACTCGGTCCGATCGCCGCGAGCAGCACCGAGATACCTCGTCCCCGCTCTTCAGGTCGCCCGGTGCGCACCGCCAGTACCATCACTGTCGCCGCACTCGCGCTGGTGATAAATCGCTTCGCCCCATTGACGATCCAGCCGCGCTTTGCGTCGTCCCAGGTCGCTTTGCAGCGGATCGCTTTGGCATCGGAGCCGGTATTCGGCTCAGTCAACCCAAAGCACGCAGTCACCTCGCCCCGCGCCATCCGAGGCAGATAGCGCGCACGCTGCGCGTCCGTGCCGAATTTCGTGATGGGAAAGGCGGTGAGCGAGTTCTGGACGAGGATGTCAAGCCCAAGGCCACCGTCACCGCGTGCCAGTTCCTCCATTACCGCTACTTGCTGGATGGACGGAACCGCGTTACCACCGTATTCCTCAGCAGTCTCCAACCCGAGCAAGCCGATCGCGGCGCACTTTTCCATCAGTTCGTGGGGATAATGATGAGGATCCCGTTTCGCTTCTTCGAGATAGCGTGGGAACTCCCGGAGCACGAATTCCCTCGCGAGGAGCGCGAACTCATCCGGTCGTTCGTCCATCACTGCGGCAAGAATGCTGTCGGCATGCGTCGTTGTCATATATGAATAGTATGCGCGAAACCCGATTAATTCAAGGGTTGCGGTGCCGGTTTAATAGGTTGTGTGACGAGCAGACGCCTGAATACTCGCATCACACATTGCTCAATACGCATTGCGGTCGCGGAAGATCAAGATGATAGTCTTGACGATAATCTTCAGGTCGAAGAAGAGGGACCAGTTCTCGACGTAGTAAAGATCGTAGCGTGTCCGTTCCTCGATGCTTGTGTTGCCGCGCAGGCCGTTCACCTGCGCCCAGCCGGTGATGCCCGCTTTCTCGCGGTGACGGCGGGCATAACGGGGAATAGATTGGGTGAACTGATCCACGAAGATCGGGCGCTCCGGCCGCGGCCCGACGACGCTCATCTCACCGAGCAGCACATTGATGAACTGTGGAAACTCGTCGAGCGAGAAGCGACGCATAAAGACACCGAGCCGGGTACGACGCGGGTCGTTCGGCGTTGTCCAGACCGGGCCGCTCTGCGCCTCGGCATCCTGCCGCATCGTGCGGAACTTGATGCACCAGAAGGGCCTGCCGTCCCGCCCGACCCGCTCCTGCACGAGAAAGACCGGGCCGGGCGAGGAGAGCTTGACGAGCAGCGCGAGCAGCAGGAGCAGCGGCGAAAGGAAGATCAGGGCCGTCAGTGCGACGAGGACATCGAACGTCCGTTTCAGAGCGCGATTCCAGCCCCGCAAGGCGATCGTCCGCACCCGCACCATCGGCAGGCCCCCGAGGTTGCCGATGCTCAGTTCGTTGTTGGTAATCAGTTGAAAGGTGTCCGGATAGACGGTAATACTCACCGGGTCGTCGGCGCAGCGATCCACGAGATTGACGAGTCGCGCCTGCGACGCCCCGGTGAGGGCGATGAGCACTTCGTCCACCCGCTCCGCGCGCAGAATCTTCGGCAGGCAATCCGTCGTGCCAAGGATGGGCAGACCGTGCATTTCGTTTTCGTCCATTGGGCGGTCAAGATCGTCCACGATGAAGCCGACGACGTGATAGCCGAGATGCGGTGAGCGGCGGACGGTTTCGAGCACCGTCCGCGCGGGCGACCCAGTGCCGACGATCACGGCACGTTCCGCCGTCACGCCGTATCGCCGGAGCGTGCCGATCAGACCGGAATAAAGGAGCCGCCCGAAGGCGATACAGACAATCGCCAGCGCCCAGCCGGAAAGGAGCAGTTGGCGTGAGTTGACGAAGCGGCTGCCGAGCAGGAACGAGTTCGCCGCAGTCGCGAGGACGACACCGACCGAGAGCGACGAGCAGAGTTTGGCGAACTCATCCACGCGCGAGACGCCCCGTTTGAGCGTGTAGAGCCCGGCGACATTGAACGAGATCAGGGTCATCACTTCCAGCACGATGAGCATGACAATAGACACGCGACCGGACGGCGGGATCAACCCACTGCTCGTGACGCTCTTGTCGAATCGGTACGCGACCAGGAAAGCTACCGCGAGAAGCGCGATATCGAGGAGCAACTGCCCCCCTCCGATAATCAGCGCGGGCCAGCGCCGCCGCAAATGGACAGGCAGCGTGGCGGCGTGCGCGTCGGGATCACGAGGGCCGGGATCCGCAGGTAGTGCGATAACCACTTCCGCCGTCATCGGACCCGCTCGGCTGGTCGTGTGCACAAGAGTGGAATACTTCGCATACCGAAGGTATACATCTTTTTTGTCCATGCCGCAAGAGAACAGGTGTACGTACGAAGTGACGAGTGACGAGTAACGAGATGGGACACAACCCTCATTACTCGTTACTCGTCGGCGCCGACGCCACACGCCGCTTGCGTGCCGGTCGCAGGATGTTTGCCAGCAGCGCAACGAGACCACGCGCGCCAATGCCGAGGTAAATGAGGAGATTGAGTGGGAGGGCGGTCTGCCGGGCGTAGTGCAGTTGGTGGAAGCGCCACATCGCACCGTAAAAGGCGAGCGTCGTGCGGATGCTCCGCTGGCGGCTCGATGCTCCTTTATAATGGAGAATCCGCACGCGCGGTTCATACCGGACGTGCCAGCCCTGTACCTTGATCCGGTAGCACCAGTCGAGGTCCTCGCCATACATGAAGAATCGCTCGTCCATCAACCCAGCGTCGTCAATCGCCGCCAGTCGGACGAGCAAGCAGGCACCCATGCCGCTATCCATCTCAATCGCCTCGTCAGGATCGTGATACGTCAGATTATAGTGCGCGAAGCGGGGGCTGAGTGGGTGGCGCGCCGCCATGCCCGTCAGTTTCCAGAAGGCATTGGCTGGTGTCGGGAAGGAACGGCGGCAGGCGAGATCGAGCGAGCCGTCCTGCAACACAATCTTTGGCCCAATAATGCCTGCCTCCGGGTGCTCCGCGAGTGCATCGAGCAGTCCTGACAGCGCGACCGGCGGCATCATTGTGTCCGCGTTGAGGAGGAGCACTGCGATGCGCGTCCGGTCTACGTCCGCCGGAACCGCTGCGACGACCTCGCGTAGCGCGAGGTTGTTGAGCGCCGCATATCCCCGGTTCTTCGCCGCGACCCGGAGCCGCACCGTGGGGAAATCGCGCTGTACCGGTGCGGTCGTCCCATCCGTCGAACCGGCATCCACGACATAGACAGTTGTCGGGATGCCCGGATGCGCCGCCGCCACCGACCGCAAACAATCCGGCAGCAGCGCAGCGTTATTGTAGGAGGAGACAACAATATACAACTCGTCCATCTTCGCCTCCACGGTGCGGAGGATAGCAGATTCGCTGTTATGGTGCGTCGAAATAAAGATCAGCGACGAGATCAACGCGAAATCGTATCCACTTCAAAGTGACGTTGGGCGGCACATCGAACAAGGCATTGGTTTCAACAGTTGTACTACCGTTGCTCGTGCTGTGTCGGAAGGTGTTATTTTCAGCGGTGTATTCCTGCAGGTCGGAACCAAGCGCCTTCCAGTCTCCCACAATACCATCGGTGTTCGTGAGGTCGAATCGCACTCGGATGGTAATTTGCTTGTTGCCACTGCTCGCGTTGGCTGGGACGTTCCCGCTGATGCCAACGATTGTGAGATGCACGTCCTTATTGTTGCGGTTCTTGATGACTCCCATGCTACCAATCGTGAGCGGCGCATGAGTGACAACGAATGCACGCCCGAAAAACGGTCCGGGCCGCAGCCAACTACTCCGGAATGAGAGGATGCCGACCGTGAGTTGTATCCCGATGAAAAGAACGACGGTGCCGACGATGAGCATAACCCTGAGCCGTCGTTGTCTGGGTGATTCAGGAACAGGCTGCGGCGCGGCATGGAGCGGTGGATACGGCCACCCGTATTGCGACGGGATACCGGGCGGTGGTTGGCCTGGCGGCTGATGGTCCATTAACTCGCCCTCCGTAAGGTGCGGGCCGTAGCGGAGCGTATCTCGCGAATCGGGCGTACCGGATGCATTTGGACAGGATGAGTCCCTACATCATCGTATGACCGATGCGAGTGAGATGCTCATCATCGGTGGCCCATGTCGCGGGATTGCCGTCAATGTACTCGCGAATCCGCTGTGATGCCGCCTCGTCGCGGACGACGTGTTCGTGGAAGTTGCGCTGCCAAACGGGTGTGCCGGGGCTTGCACGAAGTATGTTGATCTGTTTGGTCACAGTGGATTTGAATCCGGCGATGAGGGAACCAAGGGATTGTGGCGTTCGCGATAGGTTTATACCCCGTGCAGAGGGCGCACGGCAGTGCGCCCCTACAACGTCGTGTGCATCCACGATATGTGGCAGGAATAGAATGGCATGGAAGTGATTGGGCATGACGATACATTCGTCGAGGAAGATGCTGGGACGGATGATTGCCATCTCCATCCATTCATCAAGCACGATGTGACCGTAGGTGTTGAGAATCATGTCATCGTCAACGATCTCCCCAAACAGCGTTTCGCGTTGATACGCGCACAACGTGATGAAATACGCGCCTTCCTGCTGGTAGTCGAAATCGGGCAATCGAACGGTGTGACGATGATGTCTTTCAGGGTCGTACTGTGCATCGCTCGCGCCTCCGTCAAATGGCGTGTAGGGGCGCACAGCCGTGCGCCCTCCCCGATCTTGTCAGTCATCACTACCCACGCCCGTGCGCGATCTGGGCGCTTTCGGGTAGGCGGCGGAGGTAAAGCATGACGAGGAGGCCAACGAGCGGACCGGGGGCGAGAAAGGCGAATGTCCAGCGCCAGCCGAGATGATCGCGCAGGATCGGCACGAGCCAGATCGTCACAACCGTCAGCGTGAAGCCGGCCGCCAGTTGCAGCGTCAGTGCCGTACCGACGTATGACTGATCCGCCAGTTCCGTGACAATCGTCGAGAACTGTGCCGAATCCGCGACGACCGTGATGCCCCAGACGAGGCCGACCGCGACGAGGAGGGGGAAGGGCGCGCCGAAGGTGAAGCCGATGCCGAGGGCGCACGCGCCGGAGATCGCCATCGCGGCGGCGGTCGTGCGCGTCCGGCCCCAGCGGTCGCCGAGGATGCCGCCGAGCCAGCAGCCGACGGCGCCGATGCCAATCACCGCAAATGTCGCGAGCGCGGCGCTCCGGCGGCCGTTCGTCGTGCCGCGCGCGGTCAGGCTGTCCGTCGCGAAGGCGAGGAACCACGCCCACATCGCGTAGAGTTCCCACATGTGCCCGAAGTAGCCGAGCGAGGCCAACCGGACGCCCCGGTTCGTGAAGACCTGTCGCATCTGCCGTGGGTCGAACGGCGCGCGGGAAAAGGGAAATGGTCCATCGTGGACCGTCAGGGCGGCGAGCAGCGCGCCCGCGACGGTGAGCATCGAGGTAGTGAGGATGACGGCGTGCCAGTGCAGCCCGCCGATACCGTTGACGAAATGGGGCAGCGCGGACCCGAGGGTGAGCGCGCCGACCATCACGCCGAGCGCCATGCCCCGCCCGCGCCGGAACCAGGTGGAAAGGATTTTCAGTCCGACCGGATAAACCCCGGCGAGGAAGAAACCCGTCGCGAATCGGAGCGGGATGGCAAGGCCCGGACCGTGCGCCAGCACAATTCCCGCGTTGACCGTCGCGGCTCCAAGCGCGGCGACGCAGAAAACCCATTTGGGCGGGAAGACATCGGCGAGCGTCAGCGCGGCGGAGAGCACAGCGCCAGTGACGAACCCGAGTTGCACCGCGATGGTCAGTAGCGATGATTGGTTCGTCGTCAACCCCCACGCGGCACGCACCTGCGGCACGACCGCCGACGCCGAGAACCACGTCGTCATACTGAGAAGCACCGCCCCCGCCATCACCCCCAGCGCTCGCCACCGCCCGCCCGGCAATGCCGCAGGCTCGCTGCCTGTCGTGACTGACCCGACAACCGAAACATCTCCCGCCATATCGGGCCTCCTAGCTACTCAAGCCCAACAAAGAATTGAACCACGAAGGCACGAAGGCACGAAGAGCACGAAGAAGGGAAAGGTGAAGAGAAATAAGGGTTGGGGTATTTCTCCTCTCTCCTTCGTGCCTTCGTGGTTCAATTTCCCGGTTTCAGCCACTGGTCGTACCAGGCGCGGACGCGGCGAAGGATGTCGCGCTGGTGGTTGCGCTCGCGGATGCCGTGCGGCTCGCGCGGATAGATGACGACTTGTACCGGCACACTCTGTTCCCGCAAAGCGCGTGCGAAGCCGATGGTCTGCGTGACGGGCACGCGGGCGTCGTTCTTTCCGTGCAGAATGAGCAGCGGTGTTTTCGCGTTTTTGGCGTAGGAGATTGGGGAGAGGCGGGCGGCGTTGTGCGGGCCGGGGCCATCCCACGGACGGTCGCCGCCGAGCGCGGCCTCGAAGGTCGGCATGTCACTTGTCATCGTCATCATGTTCCAGTCCGCAACGCCCGCGCCCATTACGCCCACCTTGAAGCGGTGCGTCTGCGTGATTGCCCACGCAGTCATGAAACCACCCTGGCTCCAGCCGCCGATGCCGAGCCGTTCGGGATCGGCGATGCCACGCGCGATAGCTGCGTCCACCGCCGCCATAATGTCCCGGTAGTCCGCGCCGCCGACATCGCCGCGCGCCGCCGTCGCGAAGGCATTGCCGTGGCCCAGCCCGCCCCGGCAGTTCGGCATCAGCACCGCGTAGCCGTGCGTCGCGAGCCATTGCCCCCAGTTATTAGGCCGCAGGTGCCAACCATTCGCCCAGCGACTATACGGCCCCCCGTGGACATACACAATCGTCGGCAGCGGCCCCTCCGGCGGATCCGGCGGGCGAATGAGGATGCCATCGAGCGCGAGCCCATCCGGTGCCGTCCAGAAGAACGGCTCCTGTTTGCCGAACCGGACATCCCGCAGCGCGGCGTGGTGATCGGTGATGCGGTGCAAGACATTCGGCGCGCCTGCCCAGAGTTCCGGCGGCTCATCACCTGCGCTTCGCACGACTGCGACGACCGGCGCGGTGTGGGACGGCATGGCGACCACGAACGCGCCGAGATCGCCCGTCGGGTGCGCGCAGAAGGGTGTGGGCAGACCCGTCGGCGTGTTAAGGTTGACCAGTTCCGTGGTCAGTCCCTTCGCCATTGCGATGGTAATGCGGGGTTGACCCGGTGCGATAGAGAGATTCGTGGCGCACGCCGTCTCAGTAACATCGGGGTCCATCACGGTTGGGTCGCCACCATCGGCGGAGACGGCCCAGATCGTGGCGGAGCATTGCGGCGCTGGCTCGTGCGGGGCAATGAAGACGAGCAGATCGCCAATCGCTTCCGAGATGACCCACGCAAGATTGCTCCCGCCCGTCGTGTAGCAGAGGCGACGTGCCTGACCGCCCACGCCAGGGACGGTGAAGATTGCCGTCTTGTGCCGGTCATCGAGTTCGGGCGTCGGTTGGGCGAAGTAGGCAATCCTCGCGCCATCCGGCGACCACGCACATTCGGTGATGTGCATGTCGCCGGTCGGTAGCGTCGTCACCGCACCTGTGGCGAGGTCGAGAAGATGGAGGCGGTGGTAGGGCCACCGCTCGCCGTAGACTTCGGCGTCGTCGCGCTCCTTCTCGCGCTGCTCGTCCGTATCGGTCGGATCGTCCGGCGCGAGGAAGGCGATGCGCGTACCGTCCGGCGACCACGCGAGGAATTCGATGCTTTTTTTCCGCTCGACCATTTTTTCCGCCTCGCCGCCGCTGGCGGGCATCCGGTAGAGCGCCTTTGTGCCCCGGTTCGCGCGGTCGGAAAGGAAAGCAAGCGTGTGACCATCTGGCGACCAGCGAGGCGTGTCGTCTCGCCCATTACCAAATGTCCATTGCCGCGCCATCGCCGTGCCGTCCGTCGGCGCGACCCAGATCGTCCCTTCCGGGTGGTCGCTCTCCTGCCCGTAGCAGGCCGCGACATACGCAACGCGGCTGCCGTCCGGCGACAATTGCGGATCATCTGGATATGCGAGTGAGACAATCAACTCTTCCGTCAACGGTGTTGGCATGGCGGCGCTCCTTTCAGTCGTGAGTAGTAGTCAGTAGCCAGTAGTAAGTAGACGAAGAAACACGCGTAAAATCTCCGGTCATAACTGACTACTGACTACTGACTACTCGCGCGGCGCAACGATCTGCAGCCGCGCGCCGTGGGCCGCCGACGGGTCGAGCCAGCGCGCCTCTGGTGGGCCGGGATCGGCGGTCAGGGAGATACTGTAGGGGCCATCGCCACGCGCGGCGAGTGGAGCGGCGAGCATGCTCTGATCGTCCGCTGGCTGCGCGAGTTCGATGCTGTACTGGCCGACGACATAGGTTGCAATGTGGGCGCGGATGTCCGGGTTATTGCGTTCGACGAGCGGGGCGGCATCGAGGAGCACGGTAAACCGCTCCTTCGCGGCGGCGAGGTCGCCGACGGCGAGAGTAAGGCTGAGGACGCCCGTTACGCCGTTCGCGTGCTGCGTCGCCTCGCCACTCGGCACGCGCAAGCCGCGCGGTGTCACGTCCTCGATGATAAAGGGGAGTTGACCGGCGGGCGACACGCTCGCGCTCCGCCATTGGAGTTGCACGCCATCGGGCCGGGCGCGTGCGCCGTCCATCGGTTCATACGGAAGACCCGCGCCGGTGAGCCGTGCGA
>JAABUZ0100006527.1_pt1 | contig 14544 bp, 13 predicted proteins | sample 5562091 | NCBI WGS metagenome assembly JAABUZ01 (sample SAMN12813069, study PRJNA571459) | rock metagenome | isolation source: Antarctica rocks | place: Antarctica: Victoria Land, Linnaeus Terrace sud | collected 2015-12-21 | reverse complement strand
ACGGCATCGGACGCATCATCGTCTCCTTGGGGGCTCGTCGGGGGCTCGTCGACCAATCTCTTTCTAGCCTACGCCGTCGCGGCACCCCTGCCAAGCCCGCTCACGATTACTTGAATGGCGCTCTAGGCGGTGGCGTCGAGCGGAGCGGATGCGGCGACGCGGGCAAGCGCCCGCACGCCCTGGGTCCAGGCGGCAAGGTCATCAGCGGCGAGTTGGCTCAACAAGGAGCGCCAACGCTCCTCGCCGCCCTCACGGAGCCGTGTGGCGCGGTCGCGGCCCCCGGCGGTGAGGCCGACGCGCGTGCGCCGGCGGTCCTGAGAGTCCTCCGTGCGCTCGACGAGGCCGAGGTGGACGAGGCGGTCGACCAAGAGGCTCGCGGTCGGCTTGCTCAGGCCCATGAGGTCGGCCACCTGGCCCACGGTCAGGGCCACATCCGTCAGCGCAAACAGGGCCTTAAGTTGGCCCATGGTCAGGTCTAGATGCAGCCAGGCGGGGTCGGCCGTCGCGTGGATCGCTTCCATGAGGGCGCGCTGCGCCTGGAGGGCGGCGTCGACCGCCGCGTCGCGCTGTGTCATAACGTCATCTCCTACTCTATCTCCTACTCTTCAATAGCTACAGTATACTCAAATATTTCCATAAATACAACATATTTTGTAATAGCAATATATTCCTATGCGTGCCGGATAGCCGCTAGAATAGGGGTACACATGCAAAATACCGAAAGCTCTCCAGGCGACCTGCGCATCGCCTTCATGGGAACGCCCGAGTTCGCCGTGCCGTCGCTGCGGGCGCTGCTCGACGCGCGCGAGGTGGCGGGGCGGCCGGCGCGCGTGGTCGCGGTGGTGACGCAGCCAGATCGCCCGTCCGGCCGCGGCGGGCGCGTGCAAGAAGGGCCGGTCAAGCGGGCCGCGCGCGCGGCCGGGGTCCCCGTGCTGCAGCCCGAGCGGCTGCGTCGCGCGGAGAACGTGGCCGCGCTGCGCGCCTACGATCCAGACCTCATCGTGGTGGCCGCCTTCGCGCAGATCCTGTCGCGCGAGGTGCTCGACCTGCCGGCGCACGGCTGCCTCAACGTCCACGCCTCACTGCTCCCGCGCTGGCGCGGCGCCGCCCCGATCACCGCCGCGATCCTCGCGGGCGACGCGACGACGGGGATCACGATCATGCGGATGGACCCCGGACTCGACACCGGGCCGATCCTGACGCGGCGCGCCGCGCCGATCAAGCCCGACGACACGACGGGGTCGCTGACGACGCGGCTGGCCGCCATGGGCGGCGATCTCCTCGCCGCCACCCTCGATCCCTGGATCGCGGGCGCGCTGACGCCGCGCGAGCAGGAGGCGGACGGGGTGACGCTGACGCGCCCACTGCGCCGCGCGGACGGCGCGATCGCCTGGGAGACGACGCAGGCGACGACGATCGCGCGCATGGTCCGCGCCTACGACCCCTGGCCGGGGACCTACACGCGCTACAACGAACGCATCCTCAAGCTGTGGCTGGCCGAGGCGCTCGACGCGCCGCTCCCGCCGGACGTCGCGCCCGGCCATGTGCTCTCGCGCGCGCAGGCCGCGCCCGTCATCGCCGGGCGCCACCTGGGCTGGCCCCAACTCGTCGTCGCGACGATCGACGGCCTGCTGCTGGTCCATCGCGTACAGCCCGAGGGCAAGCGCGTCATGGCCGCTGACGAGTTCATGCGCGGACAGCCGGCGATAGCCGGGTTACAACTCGGCTGACCGCATCATACCCACAGCATCTAGCATCACCCCTATAGCCCATAGCGGCGCCCCGTAGAAGGACAGGAATATGGCGACAGCGACGACGAGACCGCCGCGGACGTCCGTGCCAATCGAGCAGACCTGGGACCTGGAGGGCCTGTACCCCGGCACCGCCGCCTGGGACGCGGATATGGACCGTGTCGATAAGCTCTTGCCCGCGATCATGGCCTACAAAGGCCGGCTGGACGAGGGCGCGCGGGTACTATGCGACGCGCTCCAGCTGTGCGACCGCGTCAACGAGATCGCGCGCCGGGTCGTGTGGTACGCCTCCAACCGCCTCTCCGAGGATCAGGACGACCCCGCGCGGCAGGGGCTCAACGACAGGGCCACGGCGCTCTCGGCCCGCGTCAACAGCGCGATGGCCTTCGTCGAACCGGAACTGCTGGCGCTCCCGGACGGAACGGTCGAAGCGTACCTCGACGCCGAGCCGGGGCTGGCGGTCTACCGCCTCTACCTGACCGACCTGCTGGAGCAACGCGCGCACTTGCTGGGCGAGGAGGCCGAGGAGGTCATCGCCGCCATGACCGAACTGCTGGCCGCGCCGGTCGCCATCTTCAGGAACACGGCCAACGCGGACCTTACCTTCGACCCCGTCGTCGACGAGCACGGCCACGAGGTCCCCATGTCGCTCGCCGCCCTCAATCGGCTGCTGCAGTCGCCCGACCGCCGCGTGCGGCGCGACGCCTACGACTCGGCGACACGGGCCTACGCCGCGTACAGGCGCACGCTGGCCGCGACCTTCGCCGCCGCGCAGAAGCGCGACGTCATCCTCGCCCGCCTGCGCCGCTACCCCTCGGCGCTCGCCGCCGCGCTCGCGCCGGTCCACCTGCCGGAGGAGTTGTTCCACACCTTGCTGCGCGTGGCCGAGGACGGGACGACTCACCTGCGCCGCTACAACACGTTCCGGCGGCGTGAGTTGGGCCTGGACAGGCTGATGCCCTACGACCTCTCCGCCCCGCTCGACCCCGACCTCGAAGCGGGGATCGGCTTCGGCGAGGCCTTCGAGACGGTCCTGCGGGCGCTCGACCCGCTCGGACCCGCCTACCGCTCCGTGCTCGAGCGCGCCTACGACGAACGCTGGGTCGACTGGGCCGACAACGCGGGCAAGACGAGCGGGGCCTACTCGTACGGCAACTACAGCTACCACCCCGTCATCCTGATGACGTGGCAGGGCAAGTACGACGACGCGTTCACGCTGGCCCACGAACTCGGCCACGCCGTCCACTCGACCCTCTGCACAGCGGCGCAGCCCTACGTCTACGCGGGCTACCCGCTGTTCCTGGCCGAGATGGCCTCGACCACGAACGAGATCCTGCTGCTGCGCCACCTCCTGGCGACGACGAGCGACCGGGCGCTGCGCCGCTACGTCCTGACGCGCGCGCTGCGCTCCTTCACCTCGAACTTCTACGGCGGCGCCTCGATGGCGGCGCTGCAACTGGAGGTCCACCGCATGGTCGAGCGGGGCCAACCGCTCACCTACGAGAGCGTCACCGCGGCCAACACCACCATCCTCACGCGCTGGTACGGCGACACGGTCGAGGTGACCGACGAGGGGATGGGGAGCGGGTGGACGCGCGCCACCCACCACTACAGCAACTTCTACGCGTACCAGTACGCCACCGGCATCGCCGCCGCGGCCGCGTTCGCCGACGCCATCCTGACCGGGGGACGCCCCGCCGTCGACCGCTACATCGGCTTCCTGAGCGCCGGATCCTCCAAGCGCCCCCTCGACATCCTGCGCGACGCGGGCCTCGACATGACCGGCCCCGCCCCCCTCGACCGCGCCGTCAATCTTTTCGCGGAATTACTGGACGAGTTGGAACGCACCTAACTCAACCCGGTCCACCGGGAGCGTCAGCATCTCGCCGTCATGCATACGCCATCGCGCCGCCCGCTCACGACGCGTTCGAATGGCGGTACGCTACCATGGTGATACGTCTAACGTCGGGAGATCGTAGTGCTCGTCGAGCGTTGCGGCGAGCGCCTCGGGGGTTTCGAAACGCACGGCGCGCATGCCCACGAGGCGCGCCCCTTCGACATTGTCGAGACGGTCGTCGACGAACAGCGCCTCATCCGGCGCGATCCCAAGGCTGTCGAGGCAGTGCAGGTAGATGGCCGCGTCGGGTTTCACCAATCCGACATCGCAGGAGAGGGTTACAGCTTTGAACAACGTGAGCCAATCGACCTGATCGCGCGCGAAGTCGCGAAAATCCGCGCTCATGTTGGAGATCAGCGCCGTCGTCATGCCCGTCGCCGCCAACTGCTCCAGGTAGCGGACCATGACGCCGCGCTCGGCGCCCCAACTCAGGTTATCCGTGTCGATCAGCCGCTTCATCTGCGCCGACGAGAAAATCCGCCCGGCGGCCTCGCCGATAGCCCGCCAATACGCGACGCCGTCGAGGTCGCCGCGATCGTACGCGTCGCGGTATCCCCAATACATGTCCGCGAACGCAGCGTCGGGGATACCCGCCATCAGCGCAAGCCGCGCGGCGTCCTCCGCCGACTGGTACAGCGACAGCACGCCGCCGTAGTCGAACACAACGGCCTTGAGCGGAACGCGCATGTACCCTCCTCTATCTATCGTCTATCTATCGTCTGCCAGCGCCCTCACCGCCGAACACGCGCGAGGGGTGTTGCTCCCCGATCCGCCCTCATTGTGACGATTCCCAAGCGTGAACGCTTGGGCTTCTAGGCCGAAGCCAGGCTCTGTCGCCCCAGAGCCAGAATGTTGCGTGCGGCGTTGTGGTCCCGATCAAGGACCAGGCCGCACCGGGAGCAGCGATGCACACGCTCGGACAACTCTTTACGGGCACGGTGACCGCACCGGGAGCACGTCTGCGAGGTGTAGGCGGGGTTGACCGCGACCAGCGTCCGACCAGCATCTTCCGCTTTGTAGGACAGGTACGCGATGAACCGGCGCCACGCCGCATCGTGAATAGATTTCGCGAGGCAATGATTGTGAACCATGGTGTTGATCGAGAGGTCTTCGACGGCCACGACGCCATAGGCGTTGACGACCTTCCGGCTTTCCTGATGCGCGAAGTCGGCGCGCCGGTTGGCGATGCGCTCGTGGATGCGCGCGACCACCCGCCGCCGCGTCCGGCGTGCGGGTGTCGCGCGTTGCCCTTTCTCTGGCCGAGGTTCCTTGCTCAGGCGACGGTGGGCGCGCGCCAGATCGCGCTCGTCGCGCCGGAAGAAGCGGGGGTTCGCGATCCGCTCTCCCGTCGAGAGGGTGGCGAATTTCTCCAAGCCCACGTCGATGCCGACCGCTGTATCAACGGGGGGCAACGGGCGTGCCTCGACGTCGCAGGAGAGGGCAACGAACCACTTTCCCGCGCTGGTACGCCGCACACAGCACGTCTTGACGATCCCCTCAAGCGGGCGATGCACGACCGCCTTGACGTGGCCGATCTTGGACAGGTAGACGCGGTCGCCGTCGAGTTTGTACCCCGACTGCGGGTAGCAGAAGGAGTCGTACCGCTCCCGCCCGCGAAAGCGGGGGTAGCCCGGTGTCTCGCCCGCCGTGACCCGCCGGAAGAACGCCTGGAACGCCAGGTCGAGGCGCACCGCGACGTTCTGCAAGACCTGGCTATGCACACCCGTCAGCGCGGGACGCTCCGTCTTCAGCGCCTCGAAGGTAGCCTGTTGGTCGTAGCGTGTGAGCGTCGCGCCGCGCTCCTCGTAGGCCGTCTTGCGTTGCTCAAGCAGGTGGTTGTACAGCCAGCGGCACGCGTCGAGCGTCGCCCGCATGGCCCGCTCCCGCGCGGGGGTCGGGTTCAACCTGTACGTGAACGTTTTACGCATACTCGATTATACCCACAACAACGGCGCTAAAGAGGTGGCGCGCGGTGACGAGATCATCATCACCAAGGCGGGCAAGCCGGTCGCGCTCTTGGTCGGGATCGCGGCCATCCCCGCCCCCCGTCGCCCTGGACTGCTCAAGGGGAAGATTTGGATCGGCGACGACAGCGACGCGCCGCTACCGGAGGATGTAGTCGCGACGTTCGAGGGCGGCGCCTGATACGCCTCCCTGGACACGCATTCTCCTAGCGACCCCATGCGCCTCCTCACGCATGATGGGGTGATCGCAGCCTACGGGGAAAGCGTGATCCTGGTCTGATCGACGGCAGCGACAAAGCGGCGGGGAGCCGCGCATTTTACCCCTTGAGATAGCGTGGGTTGGAGACGCGCAGCTTCGCCTCGACAGCCCAGCGGGCGTAGGCCAGCGCGTCGCGGCGCCACGGCCCCGCATCGGCGTCTCCGGCGCGGATGCGGGCGCACAGGGCGCGCTTGCGAGCGTCGATCTCGGCGCGCACGTCGTCGAGCGTCTCCAGAGGCGCCGTCCCCTCGCCAGCCACTCCGTCCAGCGCGACGAGGCGCGCCCACTCAGCGCGCACGCGATCCTCTTCGCCCGTCAACTCGCGCTCGACGACGGACAGGACGTTCGCCGCGATGAGGGTGCGAAACTTTTGACGGTGGTCGCCGAGCGACGGCGCGAGCTCGTCCCGCAAGAACTGGCGCACCGCGGCCAGCAACTCCGACGCGGTCGGTCTATCCTGCATGTCCCGCTCCTCCGTCCGCGCGCCCCTCGATCAAGTCCAGCGTCTCCAACTCCATCTCGGCGGCGACCCGGCCGAGCGAGGCCAGCTCGACGCTTGGCTCCAGGCCGCGCAGATGGCGGCGCGCCTGCCCGAGCGCGCCCAGCGCCCAGCGCACGTTACCCATGACTTCCCAGTAGAAGGCCCGCTCCGGCGCGGCCGGCCGGCCGCTCGCCCGCGTGTACGCCGCGTAGAAGGGCGCGCGCGCCCCGATCCCGCCCACGGGCAGGTCGTCGCGCCCGAAGCGCCAGGCGCGCACGCAAATCCAGGCCAGGTCCTCGTGCGGGTCGCCGAGGCGCGTGTTCTCCCAATCGAGGACGCCGCGCAAACCCTCCGGCCCGACCATAAAATTGCCGACCCGAAAATCGCCGTGTACCAGGACGATGCCGCCCGGTCCGGGGTCGTGCGCGCGCAGCCAGCGCAAGCCGAGTTCGAGCGCGGGGTGCGGCTCGTCGACGGCGTCCAGGTCGGCCTCCATGCGGTCGAGCGCGACGGAGGCCGCCGACTGGCCGGGCGCGGGGGCGCGCAAAGAGTCGAGCCCGCGCGTCGCGGGATCGACGGCGTGAATCGTCGCCAGCGCCGCCGCGATCTGGTCCGGCAGCCGGCTCCGCGCCTCGGCCAGCGCGGGCTCCCGCACGATGCGCCGCCCGATCGTCTCGCCGTCGAGCCGCTCCATCAGAAAGGCCGCGCGCCCGTTCCCCCCGGGCGTGTCGGCCGGGATGAACAGGAACGGGCGGGGCACGGGCGCCCCGGCCGCGTACACCGCCCGGAGCGCCGCGAACTCCCGGTCGCGCGGCAGCACGGCGCTGCTCAGCGCGCCGCCCATGTCGCGCCGCAGCACGAGCGCGCGACCGCCCGCCTCCGGTCCGGCCTCGATCGCGACGTCAAGCGCCCACGCCTCCTGCGAGGCCCCGCCCGCCAGCAGCCTGAGTCCGCTCACCCACACGGGCGACCCGACCTCCTCCGCGATGACGCGTTCGAGCAGGCGTTGCAGCGCGGCCACGGTGTTGTCCATAGCGTCGCCCGTCAGTGGGGGTTTAGCGTGCGCGACAAGTGGACGAAAAACTCTAGCGATTCCGGGTTGCCCATCGCGTCGACGCTGGCGGCCTGCGCGACGGGGGTTCCCAGCAAGAGCTTGCGGATGGGTACCTCCATCTTTTTGCCGCTGAGCGTGCGCGGGACCGCGGCGATGGCGTAGATCTCGTCCGGGACGTGGCGCGGCGAGACGTCGCCGCGGATGCGTGCGCGGATGCGCGCCTTGAGGGCGTCGTCCAGGTCCGTCCCCGCGCGCAACACGACGAAGAGCGGCATGAAAGAGGCGCGGCCCAGCGCTTCGAGGTCGACGACGAGGCTGTCGACGACCTCGGGGATGTCCTCGACGACGCGATAGATGTCGCTCGTGCCCATACGCACGCCCAACCGGTTGATGGTCGAGTCCGACCGGCCGTAGATGACGCAACTGCCGTCGGACGCGATCTTGATCCAGTCGCCGTGCCGCCACACGCCGGGATACATGGCGAAGTAGCTCTCGTGGTAGCGCCTGTCGTCCGGGTCGTTCCAGAAGTACAGCGGCATCGACGGCATCGGCGCGGCGATCACCAGTTCGCCGACCGGCCGCCCCTCGTCGTCGTAGGCCTCGGCCCTGACGCCCAGGCAGCGGCCCGGGATGTCGCCCGCGCGCACGGGCAGGAGCGGCGCGCCGCCGACGAAAGCGGTGCAGACATCCGTCCCCCCGCTCGACGAGACGAGCCACACGTCGCTCTTGACCGCGTCGTAGACCCACGCGAATCCCTCGGGCGAGAGGGGCGAGCCGGTGGACCCGATTTTCTTGAGGCGCGAGAGATCGTGCGTCTCGCCCGGCCGCGACCCCGCGTTCATGCACGTCGTGATGTAGCCCGCGCTCGTCCCGAAGGTCGTGAGCTCGGCCTCCTCGGCGAACGCCCACAGCGCGTCGAGAGTGGGATAGCCGACGCCGCCGTCGTACATCGCCACGGTCGCGCCGACGAGCAGCGCCCCCATCAACAGGTTCCACATCATCCAGCCGGTCGTCGTGTACCAGAAGACGCGGTCGCCGGCCGTCACGTTCATCTGCAGCGCGTGCGCCTTGAGGTGCTCGAGGAGGATACCGCCGTGACCCTGCACGATCGCCTTGGGCAACCCGGTCGTGCCCGACGAGTAGAGGACCCAGAGGGGATGGTCGAACGGCACGGGTGTGAAGGTTAGCTCCGTGCCCCGATTGGCGGCCAGCAACGCGGGCCAGGACAGGACGCCGCGCAAGCCGGATAGATCCGGTTCGGATGAGAGATACGGGACTATAACCGTCGTCTCGACCGTGGGCAACGCCTCGCGCAGCCGCGCGACGACGTCTATGCGGTCGTGCGCCTTCCCGTTATAGGTGTAGCCGTCGACGGCCAGGAGCACCCTCGGGGCGATCTGCGCGAAGCGGTCGGCCACGCTGGGGCTGCCGAAGTCGGGCGAGCAACTCGACCAGACCGCCCCGATGCTGGCGCAGGCCAGGAACGCCACCAGCGTCTGCGGGATATTGGGCATGTAGGCGACGACGCGGTCGCCCTGCCCGACGCCGAGCCCCTTGAGCGCGGCGGCGCAGGCGGCGACGTCGTCGCGCAGGTCCGCCCAACTCACGCTCGTGAGGGGCCGGACCTCCGACTGGAACAGGAGCGCGGGCGCGTCCGGCCGCATGTGCCGGAACGCGTGCTCGGCATAGTTGAGCCTCGACCCCACGAACCAGCGCGCCCCGGGCATCGTCGGGTCGCGCAGCGCGTCCGTGTACGGCGCGTGCGCCCGCACCCTGAAGTAGTCCCAGATCGAGCTCCAGAAAGCGGCCAGGTCCGTCGCCGACCACGCCCACAGGGCCGCGTAGTCGTCGAACGCGAGGCCACGGGCGTCCTTCAGCCAGCGCATATAACGCGCGAGCGTCGACCCCTCCTTGAACTCCTCCGACGGGCTCCACAGCAACGTTCCTTCGCGTACGGTCGCCATGCCTTTGTACTCCCTCCGCACCGGGGACCTATACCACACGCTCTTGTTGTCACGCTCTTGTGCCCAGCCTACACTATTTTGCCGCGTCACGCGCCGCGCGAAAAGGCGGCGCACACCCATAGGGGCGCAACGCCTTGCGCCCGACGTTCGGCCCGCGGTACGATGGCGCTATGAACGACGAGACGGCTATCCCGACGCCGGGCGCGCTGACGGGGGTACGTGTGCTGGATCTCTCGCGCGTGCTGGCGGGGCCGTACTGCGCAATGACGCTGGGCAACCTGGGGGCCGACGTGGTCAAAGTCGAGCGTCCGGGGGTCGGCGACGACACGCGGAGGTGGGGTCCCCCGTACGCGGGCGGCGAGGCCACCTACTATCTCTCGTGCAACGCGTCCAAGCGCGGCGTCACGGCCGATCTCGCCCACCCCGAGGGTCAAAGGCTCGTCCGCGAGTTGGCGGCGCGAGCCGACGTGCTCGTGGAAAACTATAAGGCCGGCGCGCTGGAGGCGTGGGGCCTCGGCTACGACGCCCTCGCGGCCGTGAACCCCGGCCTCATCTACTGCTCGCTGCGCGGCTACGACGCAACGGGGCCGTATCGCGACCGGCCCGGCTACGACTTCATCGCGCAGGCTATGGGCGGGATCATGAGCGTCACGGGGGAGCCGGAGGGCGAGCCGATGCGGCTGGGCGTGGCGATCGTCGACGTCACGGCCGGCCTCTACGCCGCGATCGGCATCCTGGCCGCCCTGCGGGCCCGCGCGGCGAGCGGACGCGGCCAGCATGTCGAGGTCAACCTGCTCGACGCGGCGGCGGGCTGGCTCGTCAACGTGGCCTCGGCCTACCTCAACACGGGCGCGACGCCCAGCCGCCACGGGAACGCGCACGCCAGCATCGTGCCCTACCAGACCTTCGCCGCCGCCGACGGCTATCTCGCCGTGGCGGTCGGGAACGACGGGCAGTGGCAAAAGTTATGTCTAGTGATCGAGCGGCCCGACCTCGCGGCCGACCCGCGCTACGCGACGAATCCGGGGCGCGTCGACCATCGCGGCGCGTTGATCCCCGACCTTGCCGCGACGTTCGCGACGCGCGGGGTCGACGAGTGGATCGCGCGGCTCGACGCGGCGGGGATCCCGGCCGGCCCCATCAACACGGTCCCGCGGGCCTTCGAAACGCCGGGGCTGTTCGGATCGGACATGGTGGCGACGCTCCCGCACCCCACGGCCGGCGCGGTGCGCGTCGTCAACACCCCCATCGGTCTCTCCTCGACGCCCGCCTACCCGCGGAGCGCCCCGCCCACCCTCGGTCAGCACACCCACGAGGTCCTGCGCGATTGGCTCGACCTAGAGCCGGCCGAGATCGACCGGCTGCGAGACGACGGGGCGCTATAACCCACGCAGCCTCATCGCGGCGCGCGCCGGGGCCTGACCGATCGCACGGCCTCGACGAGCACGAGCAGAGCGGCCGGCAGCGCCTGCGCCAGCAGGCGGTCGAGCGAGGTCTGCACGTGCGCGGTGTAGGGGCGCCAGTCGGAGAAGACGAAGGCCAGCGCGTAGACCGCCAGTTGGGCCGCCAGCACGGCCAACAGACCGCGCCCGAGCGGTGACAGGCGACGACCGGCGAGCAGCAGCACGGCGGCCAGCGCGACCCATAGCAGGCTCCAACGGGTGAAGAGGAGCATCTGGAGCGCGAACATGACGGCGATGTGCGGCAACCGGCCGGCGTGGGCGGCGAACACGGCCGGCGTGTAGGGCAGGAAGTCCCGCCCCAGGGGATGGGCAAAACCGGCGAAGAGCAGCCACGGCAGGGGCAGCGCGACCGTGGCGGCCGCCACACGTCCCACGTTCGCCAGGCGCCCACGCCACGAACCGCCGCGGCGCAGCGCCTCGCCGACGGCGAACGCCGCCAGTAGCAGCGCGGCCGCGGCCAGCCCCTCTCGCTTCGTCCAGATCGCCCCGCCCGCCAGGAGTCCCGCCAACACCGCGTCGGCCGGGCGACGTAGACACCACCACAGCGCGAGGTAGAGCGTCGCCGCCCCGAGGTACAGAGCCAGGGGGACGTCGGCGTCGCCGCCCGCGGACTCCAGGGGCAGCGCCGGTACGAGGGCGAGCGCCCCGACCGCGAACGCGGCCACGCGGCGGCCGTGCAAGCGCGTCAGCCCGGCGTAGAAGACGAGCAGCAGCGCGGCGAAACAGGCCGGCCCGACCAGGGCGGCCAGGTCTAGCCCAAGCGCGCCGGGCAGACGTAAGAGCGCCCCTTCGGCCAGCGGCAGGTTGAGCGGATAGTCGGGGTGCGTGTACAGGGTCAGGCGGTCGTGGAAATAGCCGGGGCGCGGCCCGCCGGAGGCGAACATGCGCGCCTTGAGCAGCCAGAACGACCAGGCGTCGAAGGAGGCGAACGGCGCGCGCAGCGCGGCCCACGCGGCCAGCGCGACCTGCACGGCCGGGACCGCGAGCGCAAGGGCGGATAGGGACACGGCCCCGCGCTGGCGGCGCGCCTGACGCAGCGTCCGCGCGCCCACCCCGACCGCGCCCAGCGCCACGACGAGCGCCACGGCGTCGGCTATCCTCACCGAGACGCCGCCCAGGTACAGCGCGAAGGACACCGCGCCGAATAACGCCAGCCCGAGCGCCCATCCCAACCCCAGCGTCTCGGCCCAGGGGGCGCCCTCACCCCCTACCCCACGCTCCTCCGCGAATTCTGAGTGCTCTCTCGCTCCGCGGGCCGCGAGACCAGTTCCCCTCTCCCCGTCCGCAGGGCTTACACGGGTAGGTTTTCCACGAGAGAGGGAGGCGCCGAGGGCTTCGCCCTCCGTGTTCTCTCTTGTGTGGAGGGGCGCCCGGCGTCGCTGGGCGCCCCTCCATACAAAAAACCTACCCGTGTACGGGAAAGAGGGTGAGGGATGTGGCGCTTTCGAGAGAGAGTGGATCACGGCGGCGCCTCGATTAGCGCGCCGGCGCCGGCGTGTACAAGCGCCGTAGGTTGCGTGGCAAGGGGGATGTCCCACAGCAGAACGTAGCGCGCGCGCAGCAGGCGGGCTTGGCGCGCAAGGCCACTCCAGCGGACACGCGGCGCGGCCGACGCATGGGCGTAGTCGGTCGGCAGGACGCTGTAGACCCGGCGCGGGTAAAGCCGCAGCGTGGCCCGATAAAAGACGACGGCCGGCGGCGCGCCCGCGACCAGGATGCGCGCGCCCGGCGGCGCGGCGGCACGGACCCGGACCAGGAAACCGTCGAGGGTGGGCGGCAGGTCGGAGGCGACGGGCGCGCGCGGCGACGTCGCCTCGACGGCGAGACCCGGTAGCGCGATCAGCAGCGCGACGAGCGCCATCAACACGGGATTGCCGCCCGCGCGTGAGCCCCCCGACGTCCCCATTGCATTACCCATCTTTCCCATTGAGCCCCCAGAATCTCTCCACCATACTGGCCCTGATGGAGGCGGCACAATGGGAAGGATGGGGCATGATTTCGAGGGGCGTTAGGGCCGGCGTAGGGCTGTCGCGCGTGAGCGCGCGCCCATCCCCCATCCTGCTCACGGGAACGGCGCTGACAATCCTCGTCTTCGCCTGCACGCTCGCGCTCAATCTATCCCTGCTCCCCAGAGAGCCGGCTCTGGGGCTAGACTTCCTCCTCTTCTATGGCACGGCGCTCGCGGTGCGACGCGGGTTCAGCCCCTACGACGCCGGGCGCCGCGCCTCTATCCTGCGCCACCTGCCGTTGCTGAGCCGCCCGCACCAGCACATGGTCCCAGGGCTCTACGGCAACCCGCCCCTCTTCGCCTGGGCACTGGCGCCCCTGACGTCCATCCCGCCCCTGGCGGCGTACGCCATATGGGTCGCTATTTTAGCGGCCGCGACTCTCGGCGCTCTCTGGACGCTCCTCCGCTATTGTGGGATCGAAGGGGTCGGAGCCAAGCGCGGCTGGCTCGTACTGCTCTTCGCGCTCTCGCCCGTGTCGATGTACGCCTACTTCCTGGGACAACTCGCCCCACTAATGCTACTCGGGGTCGCTCTCGCGCTGGCCGCGCTAGTACGGGGGCAGAGCCATCCGGGACATAGCAGCGGCCACGCGGCGCTGGCAGGGCTGCTGCTGACCGTCGTCTGGCTCAAGCCGCATTTGCTCCTGCCACTATGCGGGGTCATGGCCCTGCTCCTCCCGCGTCGGGGCGGTCTCGCCCTGTTGGGGGGATTGCTGGCCGGCAGCGCGTCGTGCGCCGTCCTCTCGGTCGTACTTCTCGGTCAAGGGGTATTTGTCGCCTGGGCGCGGGGGCTGGTCGCGTTCGGCCAATCGTTCGGCGCGCAGCCCGGAATCTCCTCGCTGGCCGGGCTCTACCGGCCATTGCTGGGCGGGCCATGGAGCATGGCCTTGAGCGCGGCCTTATGTCTCCTGTGGGTCCTCTACGCGGGCCGGCTCGCGATCGACGCGCGGCGGCGCGGCCTCGCGCCCGGAGACGACGACTGGCTGCGCGCGCTCGCCCTGGCCCTCGCGTCCTGGCTCCTGGTCGTGCCCTACACCCATACGCCCGACCTGGCGCTCGTCGCGCTTGCCTTGCCGCCCCTGCTCGGCCGCGGACTGAGGCGATGGGCCGACACGCGCGTGCGGCTGGCGGTAGCCGTGCTGCTCATCGCCCCCGAACTCGACCTGGCGGGGGGCTTCGCCCTCTCGCCCACGATGACCTACAGCGTCCTGGTCCCTGTTGCCCTTATTGTTGCGCTACATCCCACCAGCTTCCTAGTAGTCCGTCAATCTTCTAAACAGGCGCCCAGGCCGTACCCACCGGGACCGCCGCGGGGCCGGCACGCTCTTGCCGGCCCCGCGGCGGTCCCCGTGGTAACCGCTCAGAGTTCGCTTGACAAGCTACTGGCTCTAGCCCTCCGACGCCACGGCGCCGCGATCCCGCTCTGGGAAGGCGCTGCCCTGTCCGCCCTCGTCGCGCTGGGCCTGGCGCTGCGCGTGGCGCACCTCCGGGCGCTGCCGCTCTTTTTCGACGAGGCCGAGTACACGCGCGCGGCGCAGGTCGTCGGAAGTGGGCACGGGCCCGCGACGCTCCTGGCCTCACTAGTGGGTCAAGCGGCAAATGAGTGGAGATGACGACAGAGACGAGGGATACTGACGAGAGGACAGAGACGTGCGGCGCGGAGGAGGAGGATGGCAGCAGGGCAGAAGGAGCCGTTACGGCCC
>JAABUZ0100006520.1_pt1 | contig 14555 bp, 17 predicted proteins | sample 5562091 | NCBI WGS metagenome assembly JAABUZ01 (sample SAMN12813069, study PRJNA571459) | rock metagenome | isolation source: Antarctica rocks | place: Antarctica: Victoria Land, Linnaeus Terrace sud | collected 2015-12-21 | reverse complement strand
CCTGCCAGACACGTCGCATCTCTTCCGTATTCATCTTTGGGTTTCCTCTCACAAACTCTTCTGTTCGGTTCTCCTTGTCTTTATGATACCACTTGAGCAGGGTCTGCAAAAAAATAAATCACACCCGGATAGGAGATTTTTCTTCACAGACCTCGTTCTACATTTTAGCTTTTTTCTTTTTCTGGCTTCTTTGGATACACCCTAATGAATGGTCAAGCGACGAAGGGCACATAATAATGGGAGAGAGCCGTGCCATCAACTCGTTCAAAAAATAAGTTGATGGCACGGCTCTCCCATTGTCATTTCGAAAAGCCCTGAATTAAGAGAACAGTTCGGCTACTCGTGGTTCACTAACAAGGTCTGCATACATCTCATGTACCTGATATGCCACATTCTGCCAACTAAACTGGAGGATGGAGCGACGCGCGGAGGTGCGCATTCTCATGTGTATATCTGGGTTACGCAATATGACATCAAGCCTTTCAGCAAAGAAACCGGGACAGCGCGGCACAAGGTAGCCATTTTCATTATTGTGAACAATAGTAGTTAACCCGCCTGCGCGTGTCGCCACAACAGGCGTACCACATGCTAACGACTCAACGGCTACCAGTCCAAAGCTCTCATGATATGACGGTACAACGGTCACATCAGCAGCACTATAGAGCAGTGGTAGTACATGGTGTGGCTGAGCACCTAAAAATCGCACACGTTGCTCGATACCCAGTTCTGTAGCAAGTGTACGCAGATTTTGCAGGTCTTCATCACCCGTTAGCGCGCCACCGACAACAACAATTTGTGCCTCTTCTTCCATCATTGCAGCCGCACGAAGAAGAATATCTGGCCCCTTAAATGGATCGAGGCGACCTGCGAAAAATAACACAGGTTGTTGCGGGTCTAGTCCAAATTGTTCTCGCGCTTCATATCGATCAGATAGTACAAACAATTTGAGGTCAACTCCACAAGGAATAACGTCTATACGGCTCGCACTTGCGCCACAGTAGCGTGTCATTTGTGTACGTTCGTCTATTGTTGCGGCAATCACTCGGTCAACGGATTGCAATAAACACTGCTCCATATAGAGGCGTTGTTGCGACTCTTGCTCACTGGGATTGGCAAGTTGTTTTAGACGCGCGAGTGTGTGAAACATAGTAACGTGAGGAATATCCCAGCGTCGCGCAAGTTGTGCCGCAGCAATGCCTGAGAGCCAGTAGTGACTGTGAAGCACATCGTAGCGGCGCGATTCCATATTAGCAAATGCGGCTATCCGTGCGGCAAAAGAGGGAATGTAGGCGACAAGGCTGTTTTTGTGAACGGGTACTTGTGGTCCAGCTTTAATATGAATAACGCGCACATTCGGCGCGAGTTGTACGATATGTGGTGTCTGTTCGTTTGTTCGACGGGTAAAGATATCAATGGTGTCACCGCGGCGGCCTAGTTCTGTTGCAAGTTCGCGTATGTATACATTCATGCCTCCAGCATCCTTTGTACGTCCCGGGCTATCGAGCGGGGACGTATGGACACTGAGCATGGCTATAGTATGAGACATGTCAGGTATGCTCCTCTTCTCGAATTGTTAGCGTCGTTCAGCACAAATGCGGGGCCAGCGTCCAGCGCCGACGGATGTATTCGTTCCCAGCATGGGATACTCCTTTCTTTATTCACTAAAGAGAACACTCAACAAGAAGGATTCTATTTCTTCTCACATCATTCTTGTCATGATTAAGGCTGTGAGGAGCGTGCGCGTAAGTCGTTAATTGCCTCGAACATTTCGCGTGCCGCAATACCTGACCCCTGAGAAATATCTTTTAAGCAGTCGACACGCAGTTTGAGTGCTTTATTAAATTCCTGTGGCGCCACACCTACGTAGGATGCCAGATCGTCGAGAATAGTCTGGTCGGCATGCTCAAAGGTATCGTCGTACTCGTTCCAGAGTGAGAGTGGAATTGGTACAGCAACATCGGGTCGTGTTACATCAGCCTGTGGCCGCACAAAATGTGTGCTGAACCAGCGACGCCGAGGTGGATAGGTGCGTCCTACCAGTCCAATATTAATGATCAGTCCGAGGCGGCGCACGTCTTCTGGCGTGAGATGGAGGTCCTGGCTATACATATGCATAACATCATCAATAGTGTCAGCATGTACACTCGTAGCAACGTGGAAACCCTTGCTTGGAAGCGTTAGATAACGGCGTGCGATACGTCCCCACATGTAAATTGGAAGATGATCGCTCACCTCATTGCACAATGCATAGGTTGTCGCAGGATCGATCTCTGGAATGCGTGTGAACGCAAAATTTTCGTACATACCGGACATATAGACCAGTGCAGTACCTTCGGGAAGAAATTGAAGGAGTGCATTCAGTGTTGTCGTTTTGCCTACCCCTGGCTGTGGGTCTGTCGGTCCTGCTACGGTGAGTGAGGCACCACATTCTAGCATCAACCAGATAAGAGCTGCTGTCTCCGCGTCAACGCTACGTAGTGCAACAATTTGTGCCATCGAGAGTGGACGTCGAGACTCATAGTGCCAATAATAGCGTTCATAAGGGTCATGTGGGTCAAACATGCTATCATTCCCTTCCAAAGGTGATCAGAGAGAGCTATCTATATTGTGTTACGCTTTTTGTTCGCCTTGTTCCTCGGCAGGTGTAGGTTTTTTCAGAATTTCGGGTGTTGGTGCTTTAAGCCAGCCAGGATTGGGACTCCAGCCGATAGCAACAACTTGTGGTGGTTGCTCGTTCTCTAGCTCGACAAGACTTACGGAGGCATTATCTATGTGCAGTGCGCCTGCTTTCCCCGCTTCCAAACCGCTATAATGTGCAACTAGCAGTTTGATAACATCGGCATGCGCCACAAACACAGGATACAACCCAATGTTTTCCTGCATTCGCCAGCGTTCGACTGCGGCAACAACGCGCTGTTGTACCTGCGGAAACGTCTCAACGCCTTCGGGAGCAACGGTGGGGTCCCGTACATATGCTTTCCACGCTGGATCATTCTTCGATACGTCTTCGATCACTTGTCCAGCCCAGTTTCCAATCGCAGTATCCATCAGGTCTGGTTCTAGGTGAATAGGAATATCGCGCCCACTGGCAATGATTTCTGCTGTATCACGCGCACGTTCAAGTGGACTACTAATAATTGTACTGATAGGAAGCACGGTGAGTGCTTCCGCGAGACGCGCCGCCTGCTGGCGTCCAGTATCATTTAAGGCAACACCAGGTAGTTGACCTGGGAGACGATGTTCCACGTTCCATGTCGTTTGCCCATGGCGCACAATGAGCAAGGTTTGTTTCATATGTATCTGCGTACTTTCCACCCCATAAAACAAGCGACGCCAGAGATGTCTGCGCCAACGTAAGAAATGTACACCTACAGTGCAGTAGATGGACAGAATTTGGAGCCAGTCGCTTATAAATTTACGAATACGGCTCACACAAGTTTCTACGTGACCTTTTATAGCTCCTCGATGGCGAGTTACCTGCTCTGCTTACAAACGACTCAAACATACACTCGCCACGAGTCGGTGCTTCTGGAGTCCGGTCTAACCACAATCAATTGTTCTTTATTGTATCAGGGTAGACGCTGGTGACGCAACATACTGGGTATTTGTTATGCACTAAAGTAGTAGAGCAACAATACAATGAACAAACCGAGGAGCAACAAGGTGCCACATGCAATCAGCGCATCAACCACAGTTGGTTCGCTATGTCGAATCATTGAACGTGGAACAACTGTAACACCTGCTCGTAACGATTGAGAGAAATCCAACCGTGGTGTAGGAGAAGGTTGATGTGACGCTGTTGAAACGGAGGCAGAAGCTATAATATTTGTTTGGGGAGTGGGAAACGGTATATGGGCACTCAATGACTCCGTGTAAAGCGAAGGCGTAGGTGTAGGCGTTTGTGGAAACGGGGTAGTTTGCGGTGTGAATGGCATGTCTACCATTTGTACACTATAACGCTGTCGTCTCGCCATCAACTGCGCGGGTGTTACTTGCGGTAATGAAAGCCGGGGTAGATGCAACATTGACGGAGTAAATTCTTCCACAAAGGTTTCAATAACAGGATCTGGCTGTGAGTTCTTCATAAATGATCTTCCTCTATCCACATATCAATATATCTATACTTACAGTATATACAAGTGTCCAAAAGAGATGGAAACAGATTGTTCCCCTCTCTTTGAGTTGTCCACACTCTCAATAGAGCATTTTGCTTGACAAAGCTACACAGATAGAGTACAATCCCAGCGTTGGCATAAAGAGGGAACATACAGCCGCAGCAAGCCTCGTTCGTCTAGCGGTCTTGGACGCCGCCCTTTCAAGGCGGAGACCACGGGTTCGAATCCCGTACGAGGTACTATTTTTCAGAAGAAGCCTGGCATTACTCCTATTTGAGATGCCAGGCTTCTTCTCTGTATTTGAAGTATGCATTTGTAGGAACCAATGAAAGGCACATACTCATGATAAGCGTAGAAGAGGCTCTTGAGCGTATCTTAGCAGAGATTACCGAGTTAGAAGAGGTGCAGGTCGCACTTGCTGCCTCACAGGGGCTGGTACTAGCTCAGGATATCGTTGCGCACGATAATATTCCCCCTTTTGCAAATTCAGCGATGGATGGATTTGCACTGCGTAGCCAGGATAGTCATCTTCTAAATGGGCAGCCACCACGTCTGAGCATTACAGGAAGTGTCGCAGCTGGTTATGTAGCTGAGCATTCTGTGACAGAGGGAACGGCGATGCGCGTCATGACAGGGGCTCCCGTACCGCCAGGGGCTGATACAGTTATTCAGATTGAACTGACGCACTATGATGGGCCTGAAAGTACATGGGTAGAAATCCTACAAGAGGTAGCTCCTGGCAATAATATACGTCCCGCAGGCGAAGATATGCGCATTGGACAGACGGTTATCCAGCGTGGGACGGAGATTGGTCCATGGGAAATTGGTGTTCTGGCAACACTTGGTTATGCAACTGTCTCTGTTGTCCGTCGGCCCCGGGTAGCTATCTTAGGGACGGGTGATGAGGTTATCGACGTTGACGAACAACTACGACCTGGGAAAATCCGCAATAGCAACAGTTATATGTTAGAGGCAGCAGTACGACATGCAGGAGCAGAAGCCAATCGTCTCGGTGTCGCCCAGGATACAGTCGAGAGCTTACGCGAAAAATTTCGTGAGGCGGCCACATATGATCTTATTCTAACCTCAGGTGGCGTGTCTGTAGGCGATTTTGACCTTGTGAAAGATATTATGACTGAGCAGGGCAATATCAATTTCTGGCGTATCAATATGCGCCCTGGCAAACCCGTTGCTTTTGGTCATATTGGTGGCGTGCCCCTCTTAGGGCTTCCTGGTAATCCTGTCTCAAGTGCTGTCACTTTTGAGCTTTTTGGCCGTCCTGTACTCCGCAAAATGCAAGGCCAAACACGACTTCTAAAGCCACAGGTCACAGTTGTTGTCGAGGACGGTGTGCAAGATTCCGCGATGCGCCGACATTATGTGCGGGCGCATGTCGAGTGGCGCCATGATCGCTTTATCGCGCATACAACGGGCAACCAGGGTTCAAATCTTATGACTTCATTGTTGCACGCGAACGCTTTTGTGATTGTCCCAGAAGGCGGCATTACCATACATCCTGGTGATACTGCACAAGCTATGATGCTTGAATGGCCTGAAGTGTAAGCTTGATATTACAAATGTGGTAAGCGATAGCGCAACTGATCGCGTGACATGCCAAGCAAAGCGGCGGCCTGTACCTGGTTGCCGTCACAACGCTCCAGAGCTTCACGCATAAACGTGTGTTCGATATCATTAAGAAACGTTCGTAAATCGACCCCCTCGGGTGGAAGATGCATATGATTGCGAAGTTCCAGCAAACGTTGACCAGCACTTACGCCTCCACTGCGCACATCTTCGGGCAGGTCCTTGGGAAGAATTTCTCGTTCGTCACAGAGAACGCTTCCTCGCTGTAGCACGCTGAAGAGTTCCCGCACATTGCCAGGCCAATCATAGCGTATCAACATATCCAATGCTTTTTTATTAATCTTCAGCGGTTGTCCCATCGCGGAAAGCGTAGCGTTGTGTTGACTGAGGAAGTGCTCAACAAGCAATTCAACGTCTTTTGGTCGGTCTCGTAATGGAGGAAGATGAATCGTAAATACCTGTAAACGATAAAAAAGATCCTCGCGAAAGACTTTCTGCTCAGCGGCAGATTTCAAATCGACACTTGTCGCGGAGATTACGCGTAGATCAACATGTAATTCTCTCGTTCCACCAACCCGCCGGAAACTCCGCGTTTCAAGGAAACGCAGCAACTTTGCTTGCAGCATAAGTGGCATTGCGCCTATTTCATCCAGGAAAAGTGTTCCGCCGTCTGCGCGTAAAACGTATCCTTCGCGTGATACTTTCGCATCGGTATATGCGCCCGCCTCTACACCAAACAACTCTGTTTCTAGCAGTGTATCAGGAATTGCAGCGCAATTGATTGGCACAAATGCACGAGCCGAGCGATTACTTGAAAGATGGATAGCATGAGCTGCAACATCCTTTCCCGTCCCGGTCTCACCTTGCAGTAGCACCGTTGTGTCTGAGTGTTGCGCAACTTGCTTTACCATAGAGATAACATCATGCATAGCAGGACTCTCGCCAACAAGTAACTGCCCAATATTCGTATCATCCTCTGATGGTGCGCGAAAAAGTGATGCGGTATTCCCCTTCACATATACCTCCTCATACTAAAAATCATCTGTCTCGTCTTGTCTTCTTCTAACCTTATCGGCTCCCACCTGCCGAAGCATAAACACCACTCGTACTAAAGCGGTTCGGTTGCAAGGGCTGTGAAGGCTGTTTTGCCGAAACCCATCCTTGTCCTGGCACAAAAGTTGTGCCGTTGCCGCCATTACCCCATTGTGATTGCGTCTCAGATGTAGATAAAAATTGTGGTGATACATCAGATGTGGGAAACACACTCCCCCAGGGAGTTTGGAAGGTGGCAGCATACCCGGGAGCAACAAGTCCATTGCCTAAACCAGAATTTACAAGGTCACGTGAAGCTGGCGACATTTCTTGCATCTCACCAGTGAATGGAGGCACTACGTGAATAACGTGTTCGCCAATCAATTCACCTGCAATTCTACACACGTGATCCGGACTCATATTCAACGCGATACACACATCCCTCAAAGAAGTATGATCATCAACACGTGTCAGTAACTGCCACTGTTCCGGCGTCACTTGTACATGTTGCTCTTGTACCAGGGAGAGGTCTGCGGCAACCAGCACCATGTCAGGTTGCATAAACGAAGTGTCTATCCTCCTGGGAGACGGAAGCGTCGTCATTGGGATGCTTGGCATTGGCGGAGGTGTCTGCGCAGGGAAAAGTGTCTGTGGCATAACAGGACTAGTGGTTACAGCGTTAGCAGATGCAGACAACAACATACTGGCTGAGATGTATGGTGTCGGCGAAGTAGGAGGTGTTAGTAGAGAAACTGACGAGGATGCCATGAAAAATTGTTCCGCGTCAAAAAGTGTTGGCGGTTGCGAAGCTTCCCGATCTACCGAAATTACTCTGGATGCCTCTATAGTTGTCAAGCGTCCTGTACAACACTCTGCGCGACAGGACTCTGTATCGGTTGTGACATTGAACTAGCTGGAGGAAGAGATGCAAGTAGTGTAGAAATTGAAAGCGCAACAAGGAGTCGTTCTGCTGGTGGTGCTGAATTTTCCTCGAAATATATATCACCTGTAGACCAAGATAAGAGGACGAGAAGTATCTCTGCCGTCTTTTTTGCCGTCCAAACACGTAGTTCTTCGCGCTGTACATACCCCAAATCCATTAGCGTCAATGCTATACGTGTCTCACTAGGAACTTCACTACCGATAGCCACCATTGTCTCCTGCAATATTTGTGACGAAATAACGCCATCTTGCAAGAGCCGTTCTCCTAACGTTGCATCGGTTCGGATAGGACCAACACAGAGCAACCGTCCGTCACGACAATAAAACTCTACCCACTGCGTATCTTGCTTGACTATGAGTAGCCCCGTTTTTGTAAACGTCTCTATGCGTTGTAGGACACATGCTATATTAAGCTTCTCTACTCTACCTATGCGTGACACAATACTTCACCATCCATCCAAAAACACATAATGATGCCTTGTCAAATGCTGTTTTGGATACATCATCATGCATATTCTACTGCTGCCCAGTTTGAAGTCTGGGTGGTACCTTGATGCTTCCCCCCAATCATACTGTTGAAGCATCAGTATAAAGCAAAGGGGGCAGCGTTGCCTCTTCACTTACGGAGAGAGGGGGATTCGAACTCCCGGGGCTGTTAACCCAGCTGTTTTCAAGACAGCCGCAATAGACCACTCTGCCATCTCTCCACGAGTAACTATACCACAGTCTTTTCAACATTGGAAGAGGGTATGACAAAATGGCTATGAGGAACATTGACTTATTTTGAAGGTGGTACAAGCAAAGAGATACCCATGTATGGACGCAGTACTTTTGGCACAACAACCGAACCATCGGCTTGCTGATATACTTCTAATAGCGCGGCCATAGTACGCCCTACCGCAACACCGGAGGCATTAAGCGTGTGAACAAGCGCCGTCTTTGTCCCATCGGCTCGGTACTTGATATTTGCGTGTCGAGCCTGAAATGCTTCACAGTTGCTGACAGAGGAGACCTCTACATACTCACCGTACCCTGGCATCCACACCTCAAGATCAACCGTCTTTGACGCTGTAAAGGGCAGATTAGCGGTACAGAGTGCCACTACACGATACGGCAAGTCGAGAAGTCGCAAAATAGTTTCGGCATGACCCCGCATTTGCTCAAGCACTACATATGAAAGATGCGGTGGTGTAATTTGAAAGAGTTCTATTTTATTGAATTGATGTAGACGTAGCAAGCCGCGTGTATGACGCGAAGCAGAGCCAGCTTCTCTACGAAATGCTGTTGTCCACGCAACCAAGCGCAAGGGTAAAGCATCAGATGGAAAAACAGTATTGCTATACATGCCTACAAGTGGAACTTCCGCGGTAGGATTGAGGTATAGTTCATCTTCAGAGCATGTATACGCTTGATCTTCAAACTTTGGAAGCTGTCCCGCCATCTGCATGACAGTCCGTTTGACAAGTTGAGGTGGCATAATTTCTGTATAGCCATGCTCACGCGTATGTACATCAAGCATAAAAGAGATTAATGCCCGTTCGAGTCGTGCTCCCGCTCCTTGTAGGGTGACAAAGCGGCTACCAGCAATTTTAACACCACTTTCACTGTCAACAATTCCCAAACGTTCAGCAATGTCCCAATGTGGTTTTGGCTTAAAGGGCGGTGTGAGCGGTTCGCCCCAACGCTGTAACTCACGATCAGCACTCTCACTGTCGCCTTCCTGTACGCTTTCGTGAGGAATATTTGGCAAGCTGAGTAAAAGGGGCTGTAAGCGAGATGAGATTTCTTTCATTTGTAGCTCGAGCGTGCGGATATCCTGCGCCATCGCTTTTACCTGTCTACTTAACGTTACACGCTGCTCAACGGGCGTGTTCCGTACCAGTTCTTTCAGGTTTTTTAGCGATATATGAAGGCCATCACAGCGTGTTGCAAGTCCACGACGCTGCTCTGCAAGACGTAATACCTCGTCAATTGAACGAGAATCACGGCGGAGACGCAGAGCTTCACGCACTTGCTCAGGATGTTGGCGCACAAAGTCAAGACTTAGCATAGTAGACACAGTATAGCATAGGGAGGTCACTTAAAGCGTAAGTATGCCATCACCTTTCTCTGTTTGCATTTTTTGAAAAGCAGACTATACAATACTACGAGTGAAATAAGCACAAAAGTTGTTCTAAAGAGGAAATACTATGTCAAATATTTCTTTTCGCATTAACCCTAGTATCTCAGCTCAAGCTATTTGTGATTTGCGAGAAGCAGTTGGTTGGGAGCGTCAAGTAGAGGATTACCCAGCAGCGTTACGAGGATACTGGGCAACAGTTGGAGGCTTCGACTCTTCCAATGCATTGCTAGCATGGTGCGCAATCCTTAGCGATGGAATACGACATGCTGTACTCCTTGATGTAATCGTTCATCCATCACATCAGATGCAAGGCGTTGGAAAAGCACTGGTCGCCAAAGCAATAGAACACATTAAGGCATATAATATTACTATCATCCATGTTGACTTCGAGCCTACTACAACAGGGTTTTATGAACAATGCGGCTTCCGTGTAGGGTTAAGTGGTATTTACGAAATTTAAAATGTACAAAGGATAGAGAACGTTATGCAACTCCTCTGCTCTACAGGAGCTTTTAGCCGCTACCCCGACTACACAGATTATCGCGTAATCTTACAGTATGGTCCACAGCTTGATGTTGATGGCTTGGAATTGATGTTTTATCCAATGTGGTATTCCAATATCGAACAGATCGCCGACAATCTACAGCGTTCTGGACTGCGCTTTCCCGTTATGCATACGGAGAAAAGTATTGGCGTTGCTCTAGGGAAATCCAACTCGGAAGAGCGCGAACAGGGAATACTGGGATTTACCGAAAATTGTCGTTTAGGGAGTCTTCTGGGTACAAAAGTTCTTGTACTACACCTGTGGGGCTGGCCCGATTTGGACGATCATCTTGAAAATAATCTTACCTTGTTGAGCCGATGTCTTGATGTAGCTGAACACTACGGGTTAACATTGGCAATCGAGACGATTCCTTGTCGGCAACGTGACCCACTAGGCAATATACAGCGTGCGGTAGAGCGGGACAACCGTAGTCGTGTTGCGCTCGACACCGAATTTCTCGCGCAATCAAACCAGTTAGAAGAAGTTTTTGCCACAGGATGGCTCTGGCAATCAGAACGAGTGCGACACATACATATTAAAGATTTTGATGGACAACCATTCACTTCGAATGGCCTACGTCGCTACCTTCACCCCGGTGAAGGAAACATCAACTTCGAGCAATTCTTCGACAAACTTAAACAACACAAATATGATGGGTATATCAGTTTAGAGTCATCTGCTATAAATGCTAATGGTATTGTGGACGTTAAACGTCTTCAAAGAAGTTTACATCACATAAAGCATTTGCTATAACAAAAATATATTCGTTTAGAGCTTCAGGTGCATTTAGAGCGTAATAAAAGTCATCTTTTGAAACTTCTTTTTCTCATAAAACGTATCAGCATTTGTAACCTTCATAAAAGCAAGAATTGCGTTAAAAGAGGATAATTTATCTTTACGGATGAGGAAAGACAACAAAATGCCGAAAGTTACGTTGATAGTAGAAGATGATGCGTGTATAGGCGAAGTACTTGTCTATGCTATATCGCAAGCAACACCTTATACAGCGATGTCAGTTTCTGACGGTTCTGATGCATTAGATGTTGTTAAAGGCATCATACCTGATTTATTTATATTAGATTATCAACTGCCTAATATGACTGGCATAGAGCTTTATGATCGTATCCACAATATACAAGGGCTAGCACAGGTCCCCGTTATTATCATGAGCGCGAATTTACCAGAAGAGGCAATCAAGGAAAGAAAGCTTGTAGGCATCCAGAAGCCTTTTGAACTAGACGAGCTTTTGAATACTATCGAGAAACTCATTGCATAATTAAAGACACTGTTTTTCTCGGTAGATGTCAGCAGAGCCTTTTAATAATTGCCACAGCATAAGAAGTCCAATGAGAGCAAAACCTGTTCCTATCATCCAGAAACCCCCACCAAGCGAAGTACGTGCCCCCTGCACATGTTGCTGAATAGCAGTTACTATTTGCACGGTTTCATACATAGCCACTAATCCAACAAAAGACACCACCAAGGCAAATGCAGCAGTAATCCGATGAGGAGTAAAACTTCCTCTGGTTTGTAAAGCAAAGACGATAAGGGTAGGAAGCAAGACGATAACGGAACCGAACAGGACATAGGCTGCTCTTGTTAGTAAGAGCAAATACTGGTTGAAAAGAGGAAAGAAATTAGAGGCAATGAATGAGACCACATAGTGGTTGAGAGTGGGCAAAATTTCAGAAATATTAACTGGAACCAAGAACTGGAGAAAGGTAGTCTGCGAAGAGTATATCTTTATCTCCGGTAAGCAGATAGAAAGTATACAAAGCTTTATAGTTACTGTTACCCAGGGTAGAAACATGCCAAATGCGGTGAGGCACCAGGCCCCCGAAGCAAAAATGGCTAAGATGTATTTACGGGAAGACATTCTAGTCTGCATCTACAACACTCCTCATACTGACATAGAACTATGCGTAGTTCTTCATTTCTAACGAAAAGCACGAATTAATAGTTTCACAAAGACTTGTAAAACGCCCCTTGCTTCAAGTCGAGCACTAAGCATCTCTGATGAATATGTTATAATACTCTGTGTTTGATGGACGCGCTTATCGCTTCTCAAACGTGGTATAGGATAATGTACATGGTTATAATTGTTAAGCAAAACCCGTTAGGTGAGGCTAAAATACGATATTCCGGTGAAATCGTGAAGCACCTTTCGCATGGAGTCGTGGTTCAAGCAAACTGGACGTTGCCAGCCCGGGACTTGGGTTATACTATATTTGAACCAGGGGATCAGTTCACAGAATATTACTACACTGATCGCTGGTTCAATATTTTCGATATCGCACGCTCTAACGGAACGCGCAAAGGTTGGTACTGTAATGTTGCGGAACCAGCTCGTATTCATGATGCTAGAATAGAACAGATTGACCTGCTTTTGGACGTGTGGGTAAGCCCACGAGGTGAGCCGCTTCTTCTGGATGAGGACGAATTTACCGCTGATACTACACTCACACAGGACCAACGTGTCGGCGCACAGCAAGGGTTAAAAGCACTATTACATCTAATTGAAACACGACAAGAAGTGTTTTCAAGTTTGAATGATACCTGATGTAACCATCAATATCCTCTAAGAGAGCGTTTAAGGGTCAAAGGGTCGACAATCCACCCTTCAACGGCATCACAAGTCGGCGAAATACCATAACCATTTTCGCGTTGTGTATACGCCCATGCTGCTTGAATAGCACAAAGCACTGCATCCAGTTCATCGCCCATTGGCTCTTGTACGATCCTGTTTGCCATTGTATCACGCAGTTCTAGTTTGATATTATATAGCTCTAGCAAGCCTTGCGAACGTATGCCATCGACGATGCGTTGCCGCGCTGAATGCTGTTCTGTTGTTTGCTTTTTGCGTTCGTCGCTTTTATATCCAACTTTGCCAGCCCATTGTTGTGCCACAAGTGCAGGATAACCCTCAAGTGCGATTGTGTTTGTTTTATTTGGACGACAGGGAAGCACACTGATGTCTGAAGAAAGCAGACGTGGCGCACCCTGAAAAAACATCTTACCAACAGGCACACGATGCAACATCATTGGGCTACGTGCGCCCGCTAGCACGTCTGTAATGCGTGTATGCTGCTTATCACCAGCGGGTCTGCTCGCTTGATAGTATGTTAGCATCTCCTCGAACCGCATCTTTCCCATTGTTGAAATATAGTGTACATAGCCTTCCCATGTTTGCGGCCAATCAAGGTTCACAAGCAGTTTGCGTGGTTGCCCAAAAGGAAAATCGAAGGCTGCTACCCAAGGACCATCTTGACGCAGAAACGCCTCGAATGGGACAAAATCTGAGAATGTTACGATGTCCTTTATGAGAAGCGTTATCGTGCATAATTCACAAATGGCACATGTGATGGGTTTGCGCGTACTTGGAGCACTGGTGAAATCAAGGCCGAAGATGTTCATGGGCTACAGTTGTGCCATGACATTTTTGCTGATTGTCCGTAAGGTGGCAAAGACACCTTTACCGTCTGCGGCAACAGCTTCAAAACTGGGTACGTGACGACGATTGAGGTAACGTTCAAGAACGTGTGTAGGGAGAGCGGAGGGCATATCGCGCTTATTCCACTGCATAACATACGGAAAGGTACTCATATCTTTTCCGATACGACGCATGTTCAGCTCAAGCTCAGAAATGCTCTGCACATTCTCTTCAAATTTTTCAGCTTGCGAATCGACCACAAAGACAATACCATCGGCACCGTTCAGCACAGCCAGCCGTGTACGCTCATACAGAATTTGACCGGGGACGGTGTACAGGTGAAAGCGCGTACGAAACCCATGGACGGTACCGAGATCGAGCGGCAAGAAGTCAAAAAAGAGGGTACGCTCTGTCTCGGTTGCAATTGAGAGCATATCGCCACGCGCTGATGGATTGATACTCTTAAAGACATACTGTAGATTCGTCGTTTTGCCGCAATAACCGATGCCATAATAAACGATCTTACAATGTATTTCATGACTGGCAATATTGATGAGTGCCATAAATGCTAAGTCCCTTTAATCGCGGAAGAGCAAGTCGATAGTATCTTCAACGGACGAGCGGAATTCAATATTGATTACAGAAGATTTTTTGCGTGACGTATCCTGGACTTTGCACATTTTAAGCTGAGGAGCATACCACGTCAGCAAGGCGAGCGAGATCTGAGCGTGGAAGTAAAATTCCATCAGGGTTTTGGGGTAATGTTGAATAATTGAAATTGTTCCA
>JAABUZ0100006519.1_pt1 | contig 14558 bp, 12 predicted proteins | sample 5562091 | NCBI WGS metagenome assembly JAABUZ01 (sample SAMN12813069, study PRJNA571459) | rock metagenome | isolation source: Antarctica rocks | place: Antarctica: Victoria Land, Linnaeus Terrace sud | collected 2015-12-21 | reverse complement strand
GCAGCTTTTGAATCAATGGCAGGATAAGTATCCGCAAACGGATTACGCGCAGGAGCGACTGCAATACTTCATGGTCACCTTAAGCGCGTTGTCCGCCAAGGACCCTTCACAGCGGACAATGCTGATTCAGAAAGCGGGTGATTTGCTGAAGCTGGACCCAAAGAATTTTCAGGCGCTGTATGCCATCACATTCAATGGTCCGCTTTTGGGCGGGCAGACTCCGACTCCCGACGTCGTGACGCAAGTGCATGATGCCGCGAATGGAGTGATTAGCGGAGCGGATGATGCTTTCAGCGCCGCCAAGAAACCGCCCAGCGTTGACCAGGCCGCTTTTGACAAGATTAAGAGCCAGGCTCTGGCCGTAGCTCATAATGCTCTGGCTTGGGAAGCCTTGTCAAAGAAAGACAATCCTACGGCTGAAAGCGAGTACACCGCTAGTCTGCAGGCGAATCCGGAGCAGGCCAACATTTCCGCAGTGCTCGGCAAAATGCTGGTGACGGACAAGAAGTACCCGGAAGGGCTGTTTGAGTATGCGAGAGCAGGCCAGTACGACGGACCTGGAGCGCTGCCGCCTGCTACCAGACAACAGGTGCTTGATTATTTCAATAAGGAATATAAGAATTTTCACGGCAGCGACGAGGGCAAACAGCAGCTTTTAGATCAGGCTAAGTCTTCCGCTGTGCCGCCATCGGGGTTGGCAATCACCGATGCTTCGGCAATCGCCAATAAGGAAGCCGATGCAATGAACCAACGCATTGCGTCTGATCCTGCATTCAAGGTTTGGTATGCCGTCAAGCAGAACCTGCAGGATAAAGGCGATGCGTTTTTTACAAGCCAAGTGAAAGAGTTTGATCTGCCCGGAGAATCAGTGCCAAGCAAGTCTTTTAATGGCACTGTTGTTTCAGTTGATCCCAACAAGGTAACGCTGGGAGTTGGGGACCCGGCTAAACCGGATGCCACGCTTGAGTTTTCTCAACCTTTGCCGGCAGCGGCCATGGACAAAGTGAAAGTAGGCGAGAAGCTGGACTTTTCCGGTATTGTGGACGGCTACACCAAGGACCCTTATATGCTGACGTTTAAGGACCCGACCATTCCAGGCGTGCAGACTGCGGCTCCGGCGCGCAAGGCAGCGCGGGGAGCACGAAGACGTTAATCAAGGTATAAACAGCAAAAGCCCCGAGGATCGCTCCCCGGGGCTTTTTTATTTGCCGGATCCCGCCTACATCTTGTAGCGGCCCATATCCTCATCGTTCAGGTTTTCCAGCCACTTCCGCAGTTCCTCGTTGTTGACCTTTTCCGAGACCGTGGTTGAATTCTTTGACGTTTGCAGAACTCGATCTTCCACGTAGATCGGACAATCATGACGAAGAGCTAACGCCAGGGCATCGCTGGGGCGGGAATCCACGCTGATCAGCTCGCCATTGCGCTCCAGCCAAATGAGCGCGTAAAAGGTGTCGTCCTTCAGCTCGCTGACCACTACTTTTTTAATGGAGGTATCCAGGCCCATTAACAGAACCTTGATCAAGTCATGCGTCATGGGCCGGGGCGTTGTTACTTTCTCGATTTCAAGCGCGATGGCGTTCGCCTCGTAGATGCCGACCCAGATCGGCAGAACAGCGTCTCCCGCCAGATCTTTCAGGACCACGATGGGCATGTTGGTCATCGGGTCCATCATCAGGCCGCGAATCTTCATTTCTACTTCCATGTTTTCTCCAGTACCCATATCTTCCAGCCTACTGCACCGTAGCGAGACGGTCCCGAACACGCTCACCCGCCAAACTATTCGGCCCCGCGCGCGTCACCAGCACGTCCATATACTGGCCGACTAAAGTTTGGTTTTCCAGCGGCGCGGGCAGAGCGGAGTCGATAAAGTTGAGGGTTTTGTGCTGCGAGGTGCGGCCGATCCATTGACCGGTGGCGGAGTTATAACCCTCCACATGCACTTCTTCACGGGTGCCGACGTACTTGGCGTTGCGCCGCAATTGGATGGCCCGCTGGCGCTCCTGGAGAATGGAGAAGCGCCTGGTTTTTTCTTCTTCGGGAATGTGATCTTCGTATTGCAGCGCGGGCGTGTTCGGACGCTTCGAATACTTAAAGATAAACATCGATTCGTACTCGACTTCCTCGACCATGCGGACGGTTTCTTCGAAGTCGGATTCGGTTTCGCCGGGAAAGCCGACGATAATGTCCGTGGTAATCGCCAAGTCGCGCTTGGCGTTCTTCATCCACTCAATACGGCGCATGTAATCGTCGCGTGAATACAAGCGCTGCATGCGGGAGAGGATTCTGGTTGAGCCTGACTGCACGGGCAGGTGAACATGATTGCACAGGACCGGATTGGCATCGATGGCGTCAGTAATTTCCTTGGTGAAATCACGCGGATGAGAGGTGGTGAAGCGCACGCGGCGCATACCCGGAATAACGCCCGTGCGCGCCAGAAGCTGAGCGAAGTTCCAGCCTTCCGGAGAAGGATCACGATAACTGTTGACGTTTTGCCCGAGCAGTTGAACCTCGGTATAGCCGCTTTCCGTAAGAGAGATGGCTTCCCGCATCACGCTTTCGCTGGTGCGGCTGCGCTCGGGGCCGCGAGTGAAGGGAACGACGCAATAAGCGCAGGCTTTGTCGCAGCCTTCAATAATCGTGATGTAGGCGCGATGCGGATTGTCGCGGCGCGTCCAAGGCGTGTCGAAGGTGTCCTCGGTGTCGAGATTCAAGCCGGTGACGCGGCGCTGGCCGTTTTCCAGTTGCACCAGCATTTCGGGTAATTTAGTGTAGCTGGCTGAACCGGCCACCAAGTTCACGTGCGGAGCACGCTCAAAGATGCGCTCGCCTTCCTGCTGGGCGACACAGCCGAGAACGCCGAAGAGTTTATCCTTGCCGGCATTGCGTTTGAATTGCTGGAGCCGGTGAAAGACTTTTTGTTCGGCCTTGTCGCGGATGCTGCAAGTGTTGTAAAGCACCAGTTCCGCCGCTTCCGGGGTTTCAACTTGTGAATAGCCCTGTTTCAGCAGCGTGCCCACGACCTTTTCCGAGTCGTGCGCGTTCATTTGGCAGCCGAAAGTTTCGATATAGAACGTTTTCATTGGTTACCCGTGCAGCAGGCGCATAAACCAGCTAATGCCGAAAAGCGCCGCGATAAAGCAGCCGAAACAATACACGCCGTACTGGAGGCGTTCCGTATCCGAGCGTTTCGTTACCAAGCCCAGGATAATGCTGGAAAAGAGCGCTAACAGAATGGATACTTCGAAATGATCAAGATTGATATGCATAGGTAGTTACTCTCTTTGACGGGTTGCGATTTCGTAGGCGTCCACGATGGCAAGGATATTCAGCAGGCCGGCGGCCACGAGAAACTTGGAGCCGTAATCGGCGGAATGACCGGCCTGATCAGCAGACGAATAGCCAAGCAGGGAGGCGAGGAAATAGAACAAGCCGGTAGCCGCGTCACCGATAAAGCCTCCATACTGAATCAGCTTGGAAAGCACGTCACCGCCGCCCGAGACCTGGGTGGTAGCGGTCAGGGTTCCCGCTCCATTCACCTCGAAGCCATTGCCGCCCGGCGCGAACATAGAGCCGTGCATCAGTATGCCGACCAGAAATGCCGCGAGTATTGTTCCAAAAATGACCATCGCCCGACCGCGACGGCCTAACAGCAGGTGTCCCCCGCCGGGGATGAGCCAGGACGCAAGTATCGTAAGCAAGGGCGAGCGCAAAGGCGCTGGCGCGTTGATGGTAGCGGAAGTGGCTGGCATATCTATTTAAAGTTTAACTAGGACTTCGATTGGAAATACGAACCGAGTGTTTCGAATGTTCCGTCGCGCTCCTTTCTGATGAGGAATCCGCCGCTAAATTCGTGAGTGATCGGAATCGTAAGGACGGCTTTTCGGGAGCAATTGTCTCGCTTACGCGGCTGCGCTAAGGGCTGGGGCAAAATGTATTGCGGCTGTTTGCTCCATGTATGCTGGCCTTATGGTGGATTCAAATAATGATCCCGATGATCTGGCTTCCTTGCTGGATTACAGCGACGATGGGGTGGATCTTACGCTGATTCGTTGGATGCTTTCTCTTACGCCAGCTGAGAGATTGAGCTTTCTAGAGGAACGCATTAATGAAATCCTGGCGATTCGCGAGTTGAATGCAGCCAACTAGGTTGATTGCCACCTTGCGAATCCTACAGGAGAGCCGAATCCAGTTCATACTTGTGGGTGGTCTCGCTGCCGTTCTGAACGGGGCTCCCATTCAAACCTACGATATCGATCTGGTCTACTCTCGTGAACCGGCCAACATCGACCACCTCTTAATTGTTCTGGAATCATTGGACGCTGTTTTCCGGATTCAACCGGAAAGGCGCTTGAGGCCAACGGCAAGTCATTTAGCTGCCAAGGGCCACCTTAACTTGCTTACCCGTTATAGCCCTCTGGACCTGCTCGCTACCATTGGTCACAACCTCGGCTACCAGGATTTACTCTCGCACTCGATAGAAATGGATATTGGCGAAGGAACCCACATCCGCGTTCTTGACCTGGAGACTCTGATTGCCATTAAGGAGCAATTAGGCGGGGAGAAAGACGTTGCTATGCTTCCTATCTTGCATCAAACGCTTAACGAACTTAAGAAAAAAGGTATTTAACCGATGTCATCTTGTTCTCATGGCCGTTCAAAACGTTCGTCGATGTCCGCCAGTTTAGGCACGGCGGTGTCGGGCCGGATGGGCGGCTGCCGCTTGTGCCAATCTGTTGCCTGCTGATACGCTCGCGCCAGGGCCAGAACCTTGCTTTCCGCAAAGCGCGGGCCGGCGATCATCAGCCCAACGGGTAATCCCGCCGACGTGAACCCGCACGGCACCGAAATTGCCGGAATGCCGTAGTAGTCGAATGCCTGCGTGTTTTCCAGTTCCGGATTTCGCGGCTTCTCGTTTTCCTCCCGTTTCAATGCGGCGTCGATAGTTCTCGGCGTGTGACGGCGCGTCGGCAGCACGGCTAAATCGAAGGTGGAGAAACTATCATCGATTGTTCTTCGCAGCACTTCAAGCCTCCATTTCGAGCGCACGTACTCGCCTACCTTGGCGTTTCCTCCGTTTTGCAAGGCCCGGCGCGTGGGCAGCATATACCGGTTGGCGTCTTTCGTGATGTACTCCTCATGATAGGCGTAAGTTTCACCAGCCAGATGAATCTCGCTGACCGGAGGCAAGGTTACGTCTTTTGCGCCTTTCGTCAGGCTGCACAAAAGCTTGATGGCGTCTTCCACCGCTTTGGCGATATCCGCGTCGCACAAATAAGAAAGGCGCTCGGGGAATGCCCAGCCGCAAGCCGCCGACGGGTTGCTTCATGCCAGCGACGTAGTCTTCTTTCGCATGCTCAACGCTCGTGATGTCGAGCTTGTCATAACCTGTCAGATGGTTGAGCATCAAGGCCGCGTCTTCCACGCTTCTGGCGATTGGTCCGCAATGGTCCAGCGACAGCGTAAGGGGCACGATGCCGCGTATCGGAACCAACCCGTACGTCGGCTTCAGTCCCGTGACCCCGCAATAGGATGCAGGCGTCCGGATGGAACCTCCCGTATCGGTCCCCAGCGCTCCAAAACACAAATCGGTTGAGACCGCTGCCGCCGATCCTCCGCTGGAGCCGCCCGTGGCCCGGTCCAGCGCCCACGGGTTTCGAACAGGGCCGAAGTAACTGGTTGAGGAGGTTCCGCCCATGGCAAACTCATGCAGATTCGCTTTGCCGATGGTGATCGCGCCCGCCGCCTTCAAGCGGCGTGCTACTTCGGCATCTTCAGCCGGAACCCGATCATCAAAGACAGCGCTTCCCGCCGTTGTTCTGATTCCTGCCGTGTCGATGTTGTCCTTTAAGGCGAGAGGGAGGCCATGCAACGGACTTCTCAACTTACCGGCTTTTTGCTCGGCGTCCAACTGTTTTGCTTCGGCAAGCGCCTGCTCATGCAACACGGATATAAACGCGTTGATTTTCGGATTGTATATATCGATCCGCTTTAAACAGGCCGTCACCAACTGCGTTGGAGTAACCGAACGAGACCTGATGCGAGCCGAAGCTTCCGTCAACGTCAGGAAGGCCAGTTCATCGGCACCCTGAGCTAAAACAACGGCGGCGCCAGCCAAGGAGGCGGAAAATTCGCGCCTGGAAATAACAAACATGAAGATCGTACCCTGCCTTGTTTTGAATCAAATGACGCAACGGGGCGATGGGGAGGCAAACCAAAGAGTAGCGGGGCCGCCGCCGAACAGCGAAAAGGCGACGGCATCCGCCACGAAACTTTGCGAGTGGCCCGGACCTTCATGAGTATTACACGCGGTCGGCGGATCATGTCAGCGCGGCGATCACCCAGGACCAGATCAGGTCGTCGCCGTAACGGTGGCCTTCCGCTCGATCTTGCCCCACCCGACCAGCCTGCCCCGGATCGCAAACACAATGCTCTTGCCGAGCACGTACAACATGAGCTGCCGATAATAAACAGTCTGGAAAAAGAGCAGCGTCAGATCCCAGGGTGGAAGCCCTTCCAGAGCATAAGCGAGAAATCCGGTCAGCAACTCCAGGGCAAAGAAGGCCAGGTAGTACAGCAGAACGATTTTCCATTCACCGGCAAACAGGGAAAAGATCATCGCCACTTCCGCGAAAGGAGCAAGCGCCGACAGCAGCAGTTGAAAGATCCACACGCTCGGCAGCGCGATAAATCCAAGCGTGCCGTACTTCGGAACAAACAGCGCGTCGCGGTGCTTCCAGGATGCCTGCAGAGTTCCGAAGACCCAGCGAAAACGTTGTTTGACCAGGGTCCGCGTATCCTCCGGAGCCTCCGTGTAGGCAACCGCGTCCTGTTCGTAGCGGATGATGTAGCCTAAACGCCGGATGGCGAGCGTCAAGTCCGCGTCTTCAGCCAGCGTGTCATGCAGAAATCCGCCGCAATCCAAAACCAGTTGCTTGCGCCAGGCACCGACAGCGCCCGGAACCACGGTAATGGCGTTAAGATAGCCGAGCGCCCTGCGATCCAGGTTAAAACCGTAGATGTATTCAATGGATTGAAAGCGGGTAATCCACTTATTCCGGTTGCCCACTCGGGCGTTGCCGCTCACCGCGCCGACCTTCGGATCGGCAAAATGCCGGACCAGCCGCGCAATGGTGCCCCATCGAAAGAGCGTGTCCGCGTCCACCGCGACCAGCACCTCATGCTTCGCCTGCCGAATCCCGTGATTCAGCGCCACGGATTTTCCGCCGTTCGGCTGCGTGACGATACGAACTTTCGGATGATCGGCAAAGCGCTCGCGCAACACCGCCAGCGTTTGATCCGTCGATCCGTCATCGACCACGATGATTTCCATGTCATCGTAACCGTTTTCCAGGATGGAGTTGACCGTGCGCTCAATCACTTTTTCCTCGTTAAACGCGGCAATAATGACGGAGACAGGCGGGCGGTATCCCTGGTCGTATCGGGCGCGCCGGGCGCTGCGTTTCTGTAGGAGCGCCAGAACGCCGTAAATAACCGAACGCGCTATCGTCGCAAAAATCGCGGTCAGGAACAGCAGCCCCAACGCTTGCCGGAACCGGGCCTTGGCGTCGAGCCCGCCTCCCTCGATACGAGCCAGCCGCAGTTCCCGCGCGCTCGCGGGCGGCATCACCGCCTTTCGATCTTTCGCGATCAGTTCTCCGATGGGAGCGAAACGGTACCCCTCGTTTCGGAAATGATCGATAATCTGCGGCAGCGCGGCCAGCGTCGCGTCCCGATTTCCGCCCGCGTCATGCAGCAGAATGACGTGGCTGCTTGCGTTGTCATGTTCCGCCAGCGCGGAGGCGACCTCACTTTTTGTCTCTTCCAAAATGGCTTCTGCCGTGATGCCGGGCTGCCAGTCGCGCGGATCAATTGTCTCCGAGATCGTGGCATACCCATACTGCTGCGCTCGATAGATGGGCTCGATCTCCTGCGGCGTGGTGGGTTCGCTGTCGGCGTTATACGGAGGCCGGAAAAAGGTGGTCGAGACATGCAGCAGGTTTTCAATAATCCGTTGCGTTGTGCTCAGTTCCAGTTCCGTGCGAAGCGGCGAGGTGGCGGCAATGTTCGGGTGAGTGTATGTATGGTTTCCAATCTCATGCCCTTCCGCGTACTCGCGTCTGATCAGGTCGGGAAACTGTTCCGCGTTCACGCCGATCACGAAAAAGGCCGCCGGCGCATGGCGCTGCTTCAGAATATCGAGGATCGCGGGCGTATAGCGCCTGTCCGGACCATCATCAAAGGTCAGGCAAAGAATTTTTTCATTCGTCGCGCCGCTATGGGCAATCACAAAGGGCGTGGGGTATGACTGATATTGCTCGCTGAAATCATCCTGGTCAGTCGCCGGAGCATGAACCATTCGTTGACCGTTTTGCGGTCTTTCCGTCACGCGCAGAACCTCACCGCTTCCGAAACGCCGCGGCGCTCCTTGATCGGCCGCGAGGCGCAGTAAGGGAGCGGGATCAAAATGATCGAGGGGCCATAAATTGCGGTCGAGAACTCTCCAGAGGCCCGGGTCTTCCCCGCCCAAACGCCAAAGCCCCACGCCTCGATAGCCTTGTTCATGCACGGCGGTGATTTGGTTTAACGCCGTCACCGCGTCCAGGAACCATACCTCGTGCGCCTGATTGTTGGCTGAATACCGCAGCACCGGATTCTCTGTTTGCGCATCCCATTGAACAGCTTTTTTAGTCTCGGCGGCGGCTGTCATCACATCACTGAACGCTACTTCGGCTCCGCCCTTTTCGCCGATGGTCCAATCGTAGCCGTAGTTGCCGAAGCCCGCCACCAGCTTTGAAGCGGGCACGACTTTAGCGAGCTTCTCCAGTTGGCTTTCGAAAAACTCCTCGGACGCCACAGGGCCGGGAGCACCCGTCTGGTAGTGCTCGTCGTAAACCATCGGCACCAGGTAATCGGTAGCCGCCGCAAGAGCTTTCAAATCATAAGCGTCATCATCCACCGGAACGTCTTCGGATACTACGTAGCCGCTTTTGTGCAAAGTCTGGGTGAGTTGCCGCATGAATCGCACAAGAAACTGCCGGTCTTTCGCGCTGACCTGCTCCAGATCGATGTTCACTCCCGCAAAATGATGCTCGGCAAGATTAGCCCGGATGTTGTCGATCAGATTATTCTGCCGGTTGGCGTCATGCAGGATTTTACCCACATCGCCCGCCTGCCAATCGCCGCGAAAATTTGTCAGCATCGCATAGATAGGAAGGTTGGCCTGCTTTGCAATCGTTATAACGGTTGGGTCACTTTGATCGTCAATGTCGCCTTTCGAATTTTGCAGAACCAGCCACTCCGGAAGCAACTGTGTCAGATGGCTCAGGTGCAGGCGGAGCGAGACCATGCTGGCCGGGTCCCAATTCACGTAAAACCCCCACACCAAAGGCTTGCCGTCGCCCGTCGCGGCCGCCGGCTTCGGATGGATAACCGGCGAAAGGGAACGAACGTACCGCACGGGCTCCTTCGGTTTCGCGATACGGTAGGGAACGTTTTTAGGCAGGCGTTTCCCTGCCGCGATGCCGCCGATCTCCAGGGCAACCACCGGGGCAACTTCCGGCAACCCCAGAACAGGAAGCTGCGGCAGGCTAACGCCGACCAACAGGAAAACCGCGCACAGTAGCGCGAAGACAAAACCCGCGGAGCGCGCGATTCTCAGGAAATGCTTCCATCGAGTGCCGCCGGGATCATAGAAAATGAACGAACGCGGTTGCTCGGTTGCCACGCATTCCTCCTCTCTGTAGAGTAGCGGCTCGACCGGGTTTTCTCATCAACGGGCAGGGCATCCCTCGACCAGCTTAATCGTCCGTTGGACAATAATTCCAGCAATGTCGGAACTCGAAACTTTGCGTTTACGGCTACGGCGGCTGCGTTCCCAGGACGAAGAATTTCTGGCGTTGCTCGACTCCGATCCCCTTGTCATGCAGTACATTCATTCCGGGCCGCGTTCCCTTTCCCAGGCACGAAGGAGCGCAAAGCTTGAAGTTCAAACAGCGCACTTCTACCGGCAGACAGGCAAGTGGATAGCGGAGCTACGTGACGGTGCCGCCATTGGATGGGTCCAATTGTTCAAATTGAGCAGCGCCGAACGGGACGACTTGGCGGTAGGCTATGAGTTTGCCCGCGACTATTGGGGACAGGGCTACGCCACGGAGGCGAATCACAGCATCCTGGAGTATGCGTTCAAGACTTTGAAGCGGGATCGAATCATGGCCATGGCCCGACCGGAAAACGCGCGCTCGCTGCGGGTCCTCCAAAAGCTGGGGTTTCAAGAAGCGGGGCATTGCCAGGATGAGGGCGGGAATCCATGCAACCTGTACCGCCTTTTGGCCGAAGATTGGGCCTCATTGATTCAATAACGGATCAAATCCGAATGGCGGTTGTGATTCTATATCAGTCAGTGCTCCTATGGTGATGCGAAGCTTTTTGTGCCTTGTTTTTGCCGCTGTTCTTCCCGCCGCTGAGTTAGCACCGCTGCCGTCCTTTGCGAAGCCCGCGAGCGGATTACAGATTCTCGCGCCCTGCTCTCCCCGAATGCCGTGGACCGTGGCGGGCGAGCGGGGAGCGATGTTCGGACGCCAGAACGGGAAATTTGAAGCTTGGCTGTGGCCGGTCAAAATTCTCAGTAATTTCAGCATTCGCGCTGAGTTGGCGGATTACGCGGTGCCTATCGACGTAAACGCGCTGGCCGCCGAGATCAAGGTCACGCCAGCGGAGACGATTATTACCTATTCGCACGCCGCTTTTACGATCCGGCAGCATGCGTTCGCGGCCAGAGGCTCGGACGCGCCCGCCGCCGGAACAGCGGCGTTCTTCGAAATCAACGCCGCGAGGCCCTTGGATGTGACGTTTTCCTTTACGCCGGAGATGCTGCGGATGTGGCCCGCGCCGAATTTCGGCCGACCCAGCGGTGAGTGGGTGGCCCAGGGCAATGCAGGCGTTTACGTGCTACACACCGATGATCCGAAGTTCTCCGCCGTGGTTGCCATGCCGCGCGCGAAGCCGGGCATTCAAGTGCCTTATCAGGAGCATCCGCAAACGTATCCGCTGGAGTTCAAATTATCGTTTGATCCTAAACGTGATGGCGGGACGGTATTTCCGCTGGTCATGGCAATAACGGACGGCAAGGCGCCGATTGAGCAGGCCGCTCAAATGAACGCCGGCCTTCCGTCACTCTACGGCAAAACGCAGGACTACTACAACCATTTCTTTGCGCGGCGGTTAACCATTGAAACGCCGAATCGCCGCTTGAATGAAGCTTTGCAATGGGCGGAGATTGCCATCGATCAGACGCAAGTGAAGTATCACGGCGAAACCGGGATGGTGGCGGGTTACTACGAATCGGCTGATTCGGCGCGACCGGGTTATGCGTGGTTCTTTGGGCGGGATACGTTGTGGACGACTTACGCCATCAACAGCTATGGAGATTTCGCGCTGACGCGGCGGGCGCTGGATTTTTTGATCAAGCGGCAGCGCGCGGACGGCAAGATCATGCATGAATTTTCGCAAAGCGCGGACGCACTGGACTGGCAATCGACTCCCTATTTCTATGCCTCCGCTGACTCCACGCCGCTGCTGATTATGGCGTTGTGGGACTACGTCAAAACAAGCGGAGACATCGCTTATTTGAAAGCGAACGGCGGGGCGGCGCGAAAAGCGTACAGCTTCATGCGGGCGCATCAGTCGAGCGACGGCATTTATAACAATAGCGAGGGCACGGGCTGGGTGGAGTCGTGGCCGCAGGGAATGCCCTACCAGGAGATTTATCTGGCGGCGCTCGATCAGCAAGCGGCGGAGGCGATGGCGCATCTTGCGGACGCGCTAGGCGACAGTCGTTTGGCGGATTCCGCTCACAAAGAGGCGAGTTCCCTCCGCGAAAAGATAGAAGCGAAGTATTTCGATGGCGCAAAGCAGTTCTATGCTTTCAGCCTTGGCAAAGACGGTTCAAAGGATAATACGGCAAGCATCTATCCCGCCGTGGCTTGGTGGGATGGCACGCTGGCATTACAGCAGGCTGGACCGATGCTGACGAGGTGGGCATCGAGCGAATTTTCAACCGATTGGGGAACGCGGGACATCAGCAACAAAACTCCGTTTTACGATCCGATCAGTTATCATCAGGGATCTATTTGGCCGTTGTTTACGGGATGGGTGTCGCTGGCTGAATATCGCGCCGGACGGCCTCTTTCCGGCTACGCGCACCTGATGCAGAACGTCAATTTGACCTGGGCGCAGGATTTGGGCTCGGTTACGGAACTCTTGTCGGGAGACTTTTATCAGCCGCTGGGCAGAAGCAGTTCACACCAGATGTGGTCGTCGGCCATGATTATTTCCCCCTTAGTGCGGGGGTTGTTTGGGCTGGATTGGGATGCGCCGCACCATACTTTGCGGGTCGCTCCGCAGTTGCCCGCCGAGTGGGAGGGCGCCACGCTGAAGAATGTGCCGCTCGGCGGCAGCTTCGTGGATATTACTTATCAACGCCAGGGTGGAAAGCTTTTGGCACAGGCAACGACAAGGGGATCGGAAACCATTTGTTTGCAAGGTCCAACCGGGCGTGAAACTCCTTGCAACTCCGCGGCTGCCGGTACGCGCGGGTTACGGCTGCCATTGCCGCCGGTAGAGTTGTTCCTTCCTGCCATCGCGCCGGAACAGGGCGCAAAAACAGCGCAGCTTAAAGTGCTGAACGAAGAGTGGGGAGCACGGCAGGGGAAGATTGCTTTCGAAGGTTTGGGCAACACGAGCTTTGACCTTCCCATCCGGCTAAATCGTCCGCACATCTCTGCGGAAGGCGCCGAAATACATGGCGGGAAAATTCACTTGCAATTGCCTGACGGTAACAGGTATCAGGGCAAAACAGTTACCTTTACTTGGTAATCGTTGAGATATGCAAAAGATGCGAAAAGGCTTAGGGGCACTTTGCGCGGCGGCGGTTTTGGCGGCGGTTGTTGGCGGGCAAGTGCGATCACCGCAGGCGCATACGACATCGATTCTGGCGTATGTGAAAGAGACTTGGTCGACGCTGACGCGGTCGAATAAGAACTTGGCAACGGCGGCGGTGGACCCGAAATTCAAGCCGGGTCCGGATGGGCGCTGGCCGGTTTACGTTCCGCAAAGCGACGATGTGCAACTGGTGGAAGAGGGTCTGCGCCGGGAAATGCCGACGGCCGGGTTCAAGACGATTCATCTGACTCCGCTGCCGAAAGATCTTGACACGCTGAAAACGCAAGGTTTGTTATATCTGCCGCATCCGTATGTGGTGCCGGGCGGGCGATTCAATGAGATGTATGGTTGGGACAGCTATTTCATTCAGGTCGGACTGGATCGTGACGGCGAAAACCAGATGGCCAAAAACATGGCCGATAACTTTCTGTACGAAGTGAAATACTACGGGCGGGTTTTAAATGCAAACCGCACTTATTATCTAACCAGGTCGCAGCCTCCCTTTCTCACGCAAATGGTTTTGATCGTTTACCGGAAGAGCAAGGATAAACGGTACTTGGAAGAAGCTTTGCCTTTGGTCCAAAAGAATTACTCTTTGTGGGCGGAGGAGCCGCATCTGACCCCGGAAAGCGGGTTGTCGCGGTATTTCGACTTGGGGGATGGGCCGGCGCCGGAAGTGCTGTCCGCTGAAAGGGACGCGGCGGGTAAAACTCACTATGAGTTGGTAAAGTCCTATTTCAAAACGCACGAAATTCCCGATTATGATGTCTCACAGTACTATAACCGCGCCACCGATCAGTTAACGCCCCTTTTCTATAAGGGCGACCGATCCATGCGGGAGTCCGGATTTGATCCTTCCAACCGGTTTGGGCCGTTTAACATCGACATCATTCATTACAATCCGGTTTGTCTGAATTCCCTGCTCTATTTGCAGGAGATGCAGATAGCGGAGATGCTCGAGATTTTGGATCGGCCTGATGAAGCTAAAACGTGGAAAAAGAAAGCGGCGGCGCGCGCCGAGCGGGTGAACCATTTGATGTGGGATGACAAGGATGGGCTGTATTACGACTACGACTTTACGCATAAACGAATCCGTCCATATCCTTTTCTAACGACGTTCTATCCGCTTTGGGCGGGATTCGCCTCCAAAGAGCAGGCGGCACGCGTGCAAAAAAACCTTTCGATGTTTGAACGCGTGGGCGGGTTACAGACGAGCATGCATGTGAGCGGTAACCAGTGGGATTCGCCGTTTGGGTGGGCACCGCTCCAATGGATCGCGGTGGAGGGGCTGCGGCGGTATGGATACAAGGACGACGCCGAGCGGATTTCCCTGAAGTTTCTGTCGCTGGTGCAGCGGGATTTCCGGCAGCACGGCTACATTGTGGAGAAATATGACGTGGTGCATGGCAATTCCAATGTCAGCGCGCAAATTCACTATGGCTATAGCGCCAATCAAGCTGGGTTCGGCTGGAGCAATGCCGCGTTTACAGCACTTTATGATGGGCTTACGCCGGAGAACCAGCGCAAACTGTTGGGCCAAGGGATGAACTAGGATTGTTTGGCGGCTTCGGAGTGCTCCGCGATAACTTGTTCCTTGACAGCGATCTCCACGCGCT
>JAABUZ0100006518.1_pt1 | contig 14558 bp, 14 predicted proteins | sample 5562091 | NCBI WGS metagenome assembly JAABUZ01 (sample SAMN12813069, study PRJNA571459) | rock metagenome | isolation source: Antarctica rocks | place: Antarctica: Victoria Land, Linnaeus Terrace sud | collected 2015-12-21 | reverse complement strand
AGCTGCTTGGTCAGTCCGATGACCGCGTGCTTGGAGGCGGTGTAGCCATACAGGCCGGTAAGGCTGGGCCGTAGTCCGGCGCCTGACGAGACGATGACGATGCGGCCCCACCCCGCCTTCGTCATGAACGGCGCTGCCGCCTGGGACAGCCAAAGCGCGCTCTTGACGTTCGCCCCCATGATGCGGTCCCAGTTCTCATCGGTAACGCCCTCCAGCGGCAATCCGGCGAGGCCTGCAAGCCCGCCAGCTGCGAGCGCCAGGATATCGAGGCGGCCTTCCTGCTCGACGACTGATTGAACTAGGCCGGCAGACGCGTCCCGGTCCGTCAGGTCCACGACGTGGGCGGGCAGTCCTAGGTCGCAGCCTTCCTCCTTGATCCTTGAGTCGCGATCGACCAGGTGGACCCGGGCACCGGCCTCGCGGAACGCGATCGCGATGGCCCTGCCGATTCCTTGGGCACCGCCGCTAACCAGGGCTACACGGCCATCAAACCTTAGGTCCATGCTAATTTCCTTACGCGCACGTCGTGGCGGGCCAATCGCGACTCAGGCGCAGGCCGCAAAGGCCGCGTTCGCGTCGTCGAGCGCTACGGCGATGCGGTTGACGGCGCGCTGGGCGGCGACGCGCGCAAAGCGGGACGCGTCGGTGTCATCCGGCGTCGCGGCAAGGGCGCGGACGGGATCGAGCACCGGGTAGGCGCCCTGCTTCAGCGCCGGGTCCGGGTTGAAGCGGTCACCACTGGTGTAATCGAGCGGCACGAGCGCACGGCAGGCCGCCATCAGCGTCCGGTTCACCACTGCCGCCTGCACAGCGCCATCTGCGGCCTGCGTCCGGATCCGGTCGGATGCGGCACGCAGCGCAGCGATCCCGGTCAGGATCGGCGCCAGGTTCAACCGGTCTGCAAGCGGGCCGGCAAACGCCGAGAGTTCCCGCTCCATCGCGTCAGTCTGGCGCCCGACCTCGAGTGGCAGAATCGCGTCCGTCACCAGCCGAGCAACGGTGTGGACGTAGATCTTCGCGTCGCGGACGAGCAGGTCAGGGTCGATCTTGTCGATCGTGTCGTCAGGCGTGTGCCACCACCAGCCGAAGCCGGCCCCCTTGCCGCCGCCGCCGCCGCCGATCGCCGGGCCCATGACGCTCTCGCCGATGCCGGCCGGCTGCTCGCCCATGGCCATGAACACGGACGGGATGCCGATGCCCCAGAAGGACTGGTCGCCCGCCCGGCTCATGCGGTGGCCATCCAACTCCTGCCCGCCGTGCTGCCGCACCGCCTCGGCCGCCAAGGAGAACAGCTCGTTCGAGGAGAGGGCGTCGGCCAGGACCGTGTTGCCCTTCGCGCCAACCGAATCGATGTTCACGTGCGCGGCGCAGCGCCGGGCCAGTTCGCCATATCGCGCGTCGGCATACCAGGACGATCCGGAGTAGCGGCCATGCGAGTGACCGGACCAGAAGCACAGCCTTAGGCCACGCCGAAGCTGCTCCCGTTGCGGTGCGATCAGCCGTGCGACCTCCAGCATGGTCGCGTTGGCGCTGCCGTTGTCCATCACGCCGTAGTACCAGGTGTCGTGATGACCGGAGAACAGGACGAAACTGCCGTCTTCGTCCGGAGCGCCGGCCGCAAGGTTCGCCTCCAGGATGGGGGTCTTCCGCCACTTGGTGTCCACCTCCGCAAACAGCGTCGCCTCTACCGCCTCGCCAGCCAGGACCCGGGCCTTCAGCGCCGCACCGGCCTGGTTGCGCACGCTGAGCACCACGGTGGTGGGCAGAAGGCCGAGTTGGTCCGGCGTCGGGCTGCCCCAGACCGGCGAGATGCACATCTCATACAGGTGCTGTAGCGGCGAAATATGGATCTGTCCGATTGCCCCGGCCCGCGAGGCGCACAGGCTGGCGGTGGGGTTGGCGATCGCCTCCAGCAACACGATCTTGCCGCGTGCGTCGATCTTGGCGAAGTCATCCGGGGTGCCGAAGCCACCGTAGACGACCGGCCCGTGCAGGCCATCCGGCCCGGACGGGCGGGAGAAGGAGTGGGTGATGCAGTCAGGCGACTCGCCGCCGATCACCAGGCGCGCCTTGCCCGGCAGGCTGATATAAGCATCGTGCAGGATCAGGTTCGTTTGGAACCCGTAGCCGTCGAGCTGACGGCGCAAGTAGCCGAAGCTTTCCAACTCCTCCGGCGTCCCGGACAGCTTCACCCGGCGCGCGAACTCCTCGAGATGGCGCATCATGGGCGCCAAGTCGACGGCAGCGCAGAGAGACTCGACGATCGCATTCATGCCAGGCACCTGTTCCTATCTCATTCGTCGTCATGCCGCCGCGCTGCTACCAGGAGTAGCCACGTAACTCCGGGCGGCGTCGGATCCCGTTCCGTTCCAAGATGTCGAACACTGGCCCGATGCGGAGCAGCTCGTCCGCAGACCACAGCGGCAGCCGGAACAGCACGCCGTTCAGCCCCCACCGCGAATGCGCCTCGAGGATTTGGTCGGCGACTTCACCCGCCGTTCCGACGAATGCCGGGAATTTGAGCGGGGTCTTCCGCTCGTTCCGCAGCTTGCCGATCTGGCCGGTCCATTGCCGCCCGGCTTCGTTGTCGAGGCTGGCCATCAGCTCATCGAACAGGGCATTGGCTTCTCCCGGTTCGTCGCGCACCAGCAAGTCGGCGACGACCAGGATCTCCGGCGCGCGGGGGCGGCCTGCCTCGGTGGCATGCCGGGCCAGGTCATCGTGGATCGCGGGCAGGTCCGACAGCAGCGAAGGGGAGGCGAACAGGTATTCGCAATGTGTCGCCGTGAACCGGCGCCCGCGGCCGGACGCCCCGGCGCAGACGAAGATCGGGCGCTCCGCCGGATACGGGCCCTTCATTTTGCCATGAGATTGGTATTTGGCGCCCGCATGCTCCGTCCGCTGCGTGTTATCCCAAAGCGAGAGGATGACGGCGATCGCCTCCTCCGCCGCGTCGTACAGCGCGGCGCTGTCCGGCAGCTGCTCGAACCCGAACAGGCTCGCCTCGTAGTCGCGGTAGCCGTTGACGATGTTCCAGCCCCAGCGGCCACCGCTCAGCCAATCCAGGTTGGCGCCGAACCGGGCGATATGCGCCGGGTGGAAGAACGTCGTGTGCAGCGTCGAGATGACACCCAGGTGCTGGGTGGCGAGGATGATGGGCGCGGCGAGGATGAGGGCGTGCAGGCCCGGGTCCTGGAAGCCGATGCGCGTGCCGGCCTCCGAACTGGGGGCATAGCCGTCGCCGAGCAGCACGAAGTCCAGCGCCACCGCCTCGCAGGCGCGGGCGAGCGCCAGGTGATTGCCGAGATCCAAGACGTCAGGGCTGAGGGCGGAAATCTTCGCCGAGGGCAGCAAGGTTCGCGCGCCGGGCCAGAAGATCCCGAACCGCATGCTGCCGTCCCAGTCCCTCGCCTTGCCTGTTCCCTGAAAAGTCATCCGAGCAGCTTCGCCAGGCCGACCGTGCGTTCGATCACCACGAAGGCGATGACGGAGAGTGCGATCAGCACGGTGGAGACGGCCGAGACCGTCGGATCGATGTTGATCTCGGTGTAGTTGAACAGCTCGATCGGCAGCGTGTTGACCCCGGGCCCGGCGACGAAGAACGAGACCGAGAACTCGTCGAACGACATGATGAAGCCGAACACCGCGGCCGCGAGCAGCCCGGGCGTGGCGAGCGGCAGGATCACCATCCGCCACACCTGCGCGGGTCGGGCACCCAGCGATAGCGATGCCTCCTCCAGCGAGACGTCGATCTGCATCATGCTGCCGGTCAGAACCCGCACGGCGTAGGGAAGCGTGAGGATGATATGGGCGATGAACAGCCCGGCAATGTTCCCAAGCAGGCCGATGGAGCCGAGGATCATGGTCAGCGCGATCGCGAGCACGATCGAGGGCACGATCAGCGGCGTCAGCAACAGCAGCTCGACCAAGGCGCGGCCGGGGAAGCGGTAGCGGACCAGGGCATAAGCGGCCAGGCTGCCGATCAGCACGGACACTATCGTCGCGACCAGCGCCACCAGCGCGCTGATGCCGAAGGCATGCGCGAAGCCCGGTGTGTGGACGGCGCTCACGAACCATTTGGTGCTGAAGCCGACCGGCGGAAAGCTGACCGCCACGTCGTTGCTGAATGCGGACGGGATCACCACCAGGATCGGCGCCGCCAGGAACACCATGACGGCGACGACCACCGTGCCGAGGGCAACGCCATAGAGGCCGCGGCGCGGGCCGGACCGGGCCATTGCTAATGCGCCCCGTAGCGGCGGATCAGGGCGGTATAAAGCCCGACGCAGCCCAGCGTGGCAAAGGTCAGGATCATCGCGGTCGCGGCGCCGGCCGGCCAGTTGGCGGCGTCTAGCACCTGCTCCTTGATGACGGTCGCCAGCACCGACACGCTGCCGCGCGACAGCCAGAGCGGCGTCAGGAACACGCCGGCAGACAGGCAGAACACGATGATCGACCCGGACGCGATCCCCTGGATGGACAGCGGCAGCGTCACGGTGCGGAACGAGGTGGCCGCACCGGCGCCGAGCAGGGCAGCGGCTTCCGGCAGGCTCGGGTCGATGCTGCCGAGCGTGGAGGCGACCGACAGGATCATGAATGGAAGGAAGACGTGGACCATGCCCGCCACCACCGTCCAGAAGCTGCGCATCAACGCGATCGGCTCCTGGATCAGGCCGAGCGCCTGCAGGGCGTGGTTGATGACGCCCTCGTTGCCTAGCAGGATCGTCCAGCCAAGCGTTCGGACGACGATGCTGACCAGCAGCGGCGTCAAGACGATGACGAAGACGAGCTTGCGGTAAGGGGACTGGCTGTAGACCAGGTACCAGGCGACCGGATAGCCGAACAGCAGGCACAGCGTTGTCACTGCCAAGGACAGCAGGAGCGTACGAAGCGCGGCGTTCAGGATGTAGGGATCCCGGAAGAAGTAGAGGTAGTTCACCAGGGTCGGCGCGAGGGTCGACTCCAGGCTGTTCCCACCCTGCGGCTGTGCCGAGATCACGGCCATGATCACGGTCGCAGACACCATCGCAAGGCCGACCATGCATGCCGGGGCCAGCAGGAGGACCAGATTGCCCCGCATACGCCGCGTCATCGGTCGAGCAGCGTCACGCAGCCCGCGGCCCACCGGACGCAGACGTCGTCGCCGGCGCGGGGCGGCGGTGCCGCGGCATCATGGTTGCTGTTTGTCAGCAACACCCCGACGGGCTGGGCAAGGCCAATGTCGACGTAACAGTGGGAGACCGCGCCCGAATACGCGACGTGCAGCACCCGACCCTCCAGCGCGTCTCCGTCCATGACGCCCGGCGCAGTGAGGAACAGGTTTTCCGGGCGGATGAAGAACGACACCGTTTCGCCCGCGCGCCCGCCACCGGCCTGGCCCGGCACGTGGATGAACATGCCGTTCTGCAACCGGATCTCCGTCGCGCCGCCTGCCGTTCCGGCCACCTCCCCGGTGAAGAAGTTCGACGTGCCGATGAAGTCCGCGATGAAGGCGTTGTTGGGCGTGCGATAGATTGCCTCGGGTGTTCCGGACTGGACGATCTTGCCCGCGTTCATCACGACCAGCCGGTCCGATAGCGTCAGCGCCTCCTCCTGATCATGTGTGACCATGACGGTGGTGATGCCGATCCGGCGCTGCAGCAGCTTCAGCTCGAGCTGCATCTGCTCGCGCAGCTTGCGATCCAGCGCGCCGAGCGGTTCGTCCAGCAGCAGCAGCCGTGGATGGGTCACCAGCGCGCGCGCGATTGCCACCCGTTGCCGCTGGCCGCCCGAGAGCTGCTTCGGCAAGCGGTCCGTCACGGCGCCGAGCCTGACCATCTCCAGCGCCTCCATGACGGCCGTCCGCCGTGCAGGTGGCCGCATCCCGCGCACGCGCAGGCCGAAGCCGACGTTCTCGGCCACCGTCATGTGCGGGAACAAGGCGTAGTTCTGGAACACCATCCCGATGTCGCGCCGATAGACGGGCACGTCGTTCACCACCTGACTGCCGATCCGGATCACCCCCTTGTCTGGCTGCTCCAACCCGGCGATGGCACGAAGGACGGTCGTCTTGCCACATCCGCTTGGTCCCAGCAGGCTGACGAACTCGCCAGGCGCGATGTCGATGGTGACGTCCTGAACCGCGAGGATGTTGGCGAACCGCTTGCACAGGTTGGTGACACTCAGTGCTGCTGCGGGGTTTGTCGGCTCCGTTTTGATTGTGTTCAGCCGTTGCAGCATCAGCCCTTGAGGCTCCGCTGGATCAGGGCCTGGATGGCGCCAAAATTCTGCGCGATGTAGGTGGCATCCAGCCGGATCAGCTTCGAGCCGACATGGGACGGCGACACGATCGCCGGGTTGGCCGCGAGGTCGGCAGGGATCTCGACAGTGTCGACGGCCGGCGAGATCAGCGCGCCCTTCAGCCAGGCGGTCTGGCATTCCGGCGACAGCCAGGTGTTCAGGTAGCGCTGGATCAGCTCGGTCGTCACGGGCGAGAACCCGACGCTGCACTGGATCTGGTTCGACCACAGCGTGCCGCCTTCCTTGGGAAGGGCGAACCTGACGTTCTTGCCCTGCAGCCGAGCCTGCTCCACCCAGCCGCCCCAATGCGGTGCGAGCCAGACCTCGCCCCGATGCACCATGTCCTCCTCGGAGGTCGGGCCCGCCGCCCATGCACCGATGTTGTCCCGGTACGGCACCCAGGCCTTGACCCCCGCCTCGACCGAGGCTGGGCCGCCGGTCGCGACCGACGCCATGGCGTAGGCGTCGAAATAGCTGTCGTACATGGACACGCGACCGCGATATTTCGCGTTCCACAAATCCGTCCAGGACGTCGGTGGCTCGACCTTGTCCGGATTGTACATGATTCCGAATGGTGTCTGCTGCACGGTCACGCCGATGGCACCGGGGATGCGGACGGCTGGCGGCACGTGCGCGGCATTGGGCACGAACTCCGGGTTGAAAGGGGCCCACATCTTGGTCAGCGTGCCCCGGGCTGCGAACAGATCGTTGAACATACCGCCGCCGATGACCGGGTTGTTCCGCTGTGGGCCAGCATCTTCGGGAACGCCGCGGCGTTCGTGGACGCGTTCAGCTCAATGGTGGCCTTCGGATACATCGAGTTGAACATCGGATTGGCGATCGTCTTCAGCGCGTCGCCCACCGGGCCGCCCTGGACTAGGATGTTCAACTCGACCACCGTGTCGGCCGGGGCCGCCGCCAGGGCTTCTCCGAAGGCCAGCAGCGACGGGCCCATGGCTCCGCAAGCCGCCATCGCCTTCAGGAGCCTGCGGCGCCCCATGCTGCCGCCCAGGCGTTCAAGGTCGTTCTGCATGACGTCGGCGCTCATGAGCCTGCTCCAACTTCCGAAATCGGCTGTCCTGGTTTGGCGGTCCGGCAATCGAGGCATCGTCCGCAGCGGAGCGGGCGACCCGGACAGGAGAAACGACGAGACGCTCCGGACAATTCAGATGGCGCCTCTCGGCTCAGAGCCCTCGTCCACGCTGCGCAGATATCACCCAACACCCCTTCTGCGCGTCTCCCAAAGAAGAGACGCTACGTCGACGAGTGAAAGGCGTCCAATTCGAAATTCCTACTCCTGGTATAAGCCCTGCTTTAGGCGGCCATTGCCTAGCGAGACGCCCGCTTGCGCCATGCAACCGCTATGCCGGGTCTGAACGGCGGGTGAAGTTGGGCGCGGCCGATATCACGAGATGATATTCGCACGCGCGGCCGGTCCGGTTCTCAAACCAATGCTCGATATCTGCTTCGAAATACAGCGAGTCCCCTTCCTCGAGAAGGGTTTCCACTGCTGCCGTACCAACCACGACCCGCCCCCGCGTCGCCAGGACGTGTTTACCCGTGCCAGAGGGATAAGGCGGCAGCTTGTCGGTCGATGTTCGCGGCGGCAGGCGATGAAGCACGACCTCGACCGCCATCCCGGCCATGATCGGGGACAACAGATAGCGCTCAAACCCTGTATCCGGATCACGGAACACCGGGCGCTGGTCCTTGCGGACCACGGCGTAGGCCCGCCGGGACGTTCCCTCGTCGCCCATCAGGTGTGACAGTGACGTCTTCAGCGCGTGCGAGATGCGCTTGGCGATGCCTATGGTGGGGCTCTTCTCGCCGCGTTCCACCTTGGATAGCATGGCCCGGCTTACGCCCGAAAGCTTCGAGAACTGCTCCAGCGTCAGGTTCGCTTGTTCGCGCATGGCTCGGACCCGGTCGCCAAACACACGGCTAACAGGATCTTGCCGACCCGCTTGCGTGGCCGCTGCGGGCGTTACCATGCCGTGGCGCTCTCCCATCCAGACCAAGATCAAAGCCGTCGTAGGCGCTTTGGGCCGCTGTGTCACACAGCCACCTTGTTCCCACCTCCTCCCTCGCCAACGCGGCAACGACGATCTGAACTTGGACTGACGCCATACACGGCTTGCCGGAAGTTGGAGGGACGTGCTAAGCGACGTCTCCGATAAGAGAATAAGTCTTTCATAGGCGATCACTGCAAGGCCATGTCCTCCGTCATCGCCTGCGCTGGCGCGGGAGCAGCAGGCCGTGCGCCTGACAGATAACGGAGCCGATGCCATGACGATCGCATTTCCTTTGGTCATTAACGGGAACTGGCGCGAGGGGTCCGGCAAAGTCAGCGAAGACGTGCTGAACCCGGCGACGGGCGAGAGCATCGGCAGGGTCGCCTACGCCAGCACATCGGACCTTGATGAGGCGCTGGAGGCCGCAACCCGCGGGCTGCGCACCTGGCAGGCGGTGAGCCCATGGCAGCGCGGCACGATCCTCAAGGCCGCAGCGGACAAGCTGCGGGCGGACATCGAGTCCATCGCCCGCACCATGACCCGGGAGCAAGGCAAGCCGCTGGCCGAGGCCAGGGCGGAGATCATCCGGTCGGCAGAGTTCCTGGAGTGGGGCGGCGAGCAGGCCAGGCGTATTGCCGGGCGCACACACCAGGGCCGCGATGCCGCCAACCGGATCGAGATCGAGACACATCCGATCGGCGTCGTCGCGGCCTTCACGCCATGGAACTTCCCGATGGCCCTCGCGGCGAAGAAGTTCGCAGGCGCGCTCGGCGCCGGTTGCTCCATCATCTGCAAGCCGTCGGAGGAGACGCCGGGCTCGGTGCTGGCCCTGGTCAGGGCGTTGCTGGACGCGGGCGTGCCGTCAGCCGCCATTGCCGTCGTGTTTGGCAAGCCGGACGAGGTGTCGAACTACCTGATCCCGGCATCGGCCGTGTCGAAGATCACCTTCACCGGGTCGATCCCGATCGGCAAGCGGCTTGCTGCCGCAGCGGGCCATGTGATGAAGCCGGTGACGATGGAGCTTGGCGGCCATGCCCCCACGATCGTCTGCGGCGACGTGGATCCGGAGAAGGCGGCCGACGTCCTGGCCCGCGCCAAGTTCGCCAACTCCGGCCAGATCTGCCTGTCCCCCACACGCTTCTTCGTCGAGGACAGCATTCGGGAGCGATTCACGGCCCGCATGGTTGAGCACGCGAAGGCGTGGCGCGTCGGCGATGGGCTGGATCCGGACACCCAGATGGGCCCGCTCGCGAACGAGCGCCGGGTGCAGGCGATCTCGCACCTGGTCGAGGACGCGAGGGACCGCGGGGCGACGGTCGCGGCGGGCGGCACACGGATCGGCAACCGCGGTTTCTTCTACGCGCCCACCATCCTGACCGACCTCCCCGACGGTGCCGAGATCCTGCGTTCCGAACCGTTCGGCCCGGTCGCCCCGATCCTACCCTTCACAGACGAGGCGGCGATGCTGGAGCAAGCCAACGGCCTGGAGTTCGGCCTGTCGGCCTACGTGTTCACCCACGATGCCGCCCGGCAGCGCCGCCTGAAGGACGCGCTGGAGTTCGGGTCGATCGGTGTGAACGATGTTGTGACGCACCCGCCGGAGGTGCCGCTCGGCGGCTGGAAAGAGAGCGGCTACGGCACCGAGGGCGGCCCGGAGATCCTCGCGCCCTACCAGAAAACCAAATTCGTCAGCACCCGGTAGGCAAAAGAGCGCAGCCGCGCCTTACCACGCGTTCAAAACAAAACCAGATAACGAAGGGAGATGTCGATGTTTAAGGTGAACACCATGGGCCGCCGCGGGGCCTTGCAGCTGGGCGGCCTGGCCGTTGCCGGTGCGATGTGGCTGCCGCAACCGGCACGTGCGGCGGACCCGGTGCGCATCGGGGTGCTAGTTGACATGAGCGGACCGTTTGCGGACTACAGCGGCCCCACCAGCGTGATCGCCGCACAAATGGCCGCCACCGAGATGGGTGACGTGCTCGGTCGGCCGGTCGAGATCCTGTCGGCGGACCACCAGAACAAGCCGGACCTCGGGTCTGCGATAGCCCGTGAGTGGTTCGACCAGCGCGGTGTGGTGGCCATTGCCGATCTGACGAGTTCGGCTGTCGCGCTGGCTGTGCAGAACTCGCTGGCGACCGCGGCAAGGTGACGCTCGCGACCGGGCCGGCTACGGGCGCGCTGATGAACGAAGGCTGCTCGCCGACAGGATTCCTGTGGGTGCGGGACACCTACTCCAACACCGCAGGGCCATCGAAGCTGCTGCTGAAGCAGGGGTTGTCCAGTTGGTACCTGATCGTCTCGGACTACGCGTTCGGTCATCAGATGCAAGAGGACCTGACCCGCAGTCTGGTTGCGGCCGGCGGGAAGGTCGTCGGCTCGACCCTGCACCCCATCGGCACGACGGACTTCTCTTCCTACCTGTTGCAAGCCCAGGCCTCCGGCGCGCAGGTGGTGGGCATGCTCAACGCCGGCTCCGACACGATCAACAGCGTCAAGCAGGCGGCGGAGTTCGGGCTGACACAGAGCCAGAAATTCTACCTGCCCGGCGCGGTCATCAGCGACATCAACTCGCTGGGGCTGTCGCAGGCACAGGGATTGCTGTTGATGAACGGCTTCTACTGGGACCGGAACGATGAAAGCCGCACTTGGTCGCGGGCGTTCTTCGCCAAGGCCAACCGCATGCCGGGCGAAATCCAGGCGGGGACGTATTCCGCGGTGAGGCACTTCCTGAAAGCTGTCGCCGCGACGGGCAGCACGGACGGCAAGACGGTGGCCGAGAAGATGCGAGCCACGCCGGTCGACGACGTGTTCACGCATGGCGGCCAAATCCGGCCGGACGGGCGGCTGATCCATGACTTCTACATCTGGCAGGTGAAATCCCCCGCGGAGTTGAAGGCTTCGTGGGATTACTACAAGCAGGTGGGGTCGATCGACGGGCTCCAAGCCATGCAGCCGCTTTCGGAGACGCGGTGCCCCTACCTCAAGACATGATGGTCGGTGGCCGCCACCAGCCGTGCGGTGCGGACGGGCAAGGACCAGGGAGCAGCCGGTGAACAGGATCGCCTCCGGCAAGGACTTCGCCCGCTTCGCACTCGGCTCCCTGACCGTCACCGCGTTGCGCGACGGGCATGTCGACATGCCGACGAGCCGGCTTCGCCAATCGGGCGACCGGCCTTTCGGCGCTGACATGCCCGGTGAGGTCACGCTGGTGGCTGGGCGGCTGCGCCTGTCCGTCAACGCCTTCCTGGTCGCCGGGCAGGGCGGTGCCGTGCTGATCGATGCCGGCGCCGCGGATGCGTGGGAGCCGTCGATGGGGCGGCTGCTGCAGGCCCTTGCCGAAGCAGGCGTGGCGCGCGACGCCATTCGAACCGTGGCCTTCACCCATACGCATATCGACCATGTGGGCGGCCTGGTGGCGGCCGACGGCTCCGACGCATTCCCGAAGCTGGACACCGTGCTCATCCCCGAGAAGGAACAGCGGCTCTTTGCCCATCACGAACGACTGGCCCGGTTCCGCACGCGCGCCGTGCCGTTTGCTGACGGGTTCAAGCTCGGCAACGGCATCACTGCCCGTGCGGCCGAGGGGCACGAGGTGGGGCATACCGCGTTTGAGGTCTCCAGCGGCGGAGAGATGCTGTTGGTGTGGGGCGACATCGTGCACGTGCCATCGATCCAGTTCACGCGGCCGGAGTTGACGTGGGAGTTCGATGCCGATCAGGCGCACGCCCGTGACACGCGCAGGCGGTTCTTCGACTTGGCCGCCCGACCAGGCGTGTCCGTTGCGGGCGCGCACCTGGACTTCCCCGGCGTTGGTAGCCTAACGCGGGCGGGCGATGGGTTCCGCTTCTCGCCTGCCTGAACGTGGTCATCTCGTCTGCCAGCGCGTCGGTCGCCTCCTGCGTGAAGGTGTCTTCCGGGCAGTTGAGGTAGATCAGCGGCATCGCATCAATTTCCTTCGCTGGCCGGTGCAGGGCCGTCGCCGGCCCGCTTCTCCGCCCAGTAAGCAGGCATGTAGGCACAGTCCGCCACCCAGCCCGGCGACGCTCGCTTCGTCGAACGCGGCTAGGGTTTGCGCCGCCACGGGCAAGGCGATGCCGTGCAGGCTGCCTTCCTCCAGCATCGTCCGGAGATCCTTGCGCATCGCGTCGATATCGAACGTGGCCGCGACGCCCTGGTCACCCGATAGTGCGGCCGCGACCGCGGCCGCCTTCACCTTGAGCACGTTGGGGCCGCCCGCCGTCCCTGCGAAGAGTTGGACCAGCCAGGCCGGGTCCTTGCCTAAATGGCGGACCAGTGCCAGCGCCTCGCCGAAGCTTTGCCAGAACACCAGCAACGGCAAGTTGATGGCGAGCTTGGCCGACGCCCCGGCGCCGACCTGGCCCATATGCTCAATCCGGCTGCAAAGGTGCGCCAGCACCGGCCGGGCTCGGTCCAGATCGGCAGCCTCACCTCCAGCGAGGCCCAGCAGCTGGCCGGAGCGGGCGGGGCCGGTGGTTCCACCCACCGGACATTCCAGGAAGGCGCCGCCTGCCTGCCGCACGTCGCCTGCCAGCGCCTGCTGCGTCTCGGGGCGGACCGTGCTCATCTCGATGAACAGCTTGCCGCGCGCAGCTGCCAGCAGCCCGCTCTCGCCGTGATAGACTGCCTGCAGCGCCGGGCCGTCGAACAGCATGGAGATGACCGTATCGGTTTGCTCCGCCAGCTCGCGCGGCGTTGCCGCGACGGGCAGCCCGGTTGCCTCCGCCTTGGCGGGTGATCGGTTCCAGACGACCACCTCCTCCCCAGCCTCGTTCAGCCGGGCCGCGACGGCGGCTCCCATCTTGCCTAGACCAGCAATTCCGATGCGCATCGAGTCTTCCCTTGCTTTCCCCCGCCGTGTTCGGCGGGGGCACGTTGCCGGCCAGTGGATCTAGATGCCCTGCCCGCCCGACACCTCGATGCGCTGCGCGTTGATCCAGCGATTGTCTTCCTTCAGCAGGCTCGCGATCATCGGCCCGATATCGTCCGGAACGCCGGCACGGCCCAGCGCGGTCATGTCCGCGAAGATCTTGTTGATCGCTGGGTTGTCGCGGACGCCGCCGCCGCCGAAATCCGTCTCGATCGCGCCGGGTGCGACCGTGTTGACAGCAATGCCGCGGCTACCCAGCTCCTTGGCCATGTAGCGGGTCAGCACCTCGACCGCGCCCTTCGCGGCCGCATACACGGCGTAGCCAGGGAAGCAGCCCTTGGTCAGGCCGGACGACAGGTTCACGATGCGGCCACCGTCGGCGATCAGCGGCAGCAGTGTCTGGGTCAGGAAGTAGACGCCCTTGAAGTGCACGTCGCACAGCTCATCGAACTGCGCCTCGGTCGTCTGGTCGATCATGGCATAGGTGCCGTGCCCAGCGTTGTTCACCAAGAGGTCGAAGGTGTCGCGCTGCCAGGTTTCGCTCAGCACGGCACGAAGCCGATCGGCAAAGGCTGCGAACCCGGCGACCTTCCCGGTGTCGAGCTGGATGGCAATGGCCTTGCGGCCCAGCGCCTCGATCTCGGCGACAGCGGATTTCGCGTCATCGCTGCGGCTTTGGTAGGTCAGGATCACGTCGCCGCCGTGATGGGCGATACTGAGCGCGGTGTTGCGGCCGAGGCCGCGGCTGGCGCCGGTGACGATGGCGATCTTGGTCATGACGAACTCCGAAATGTGACCCCACCCACATTGGTCCGGGCTCGCCGGCTCCCTTGCCGAATAATGGATAAGCCTTGCCCATTCCTGCCAAGAGGGCTGCGGCGCGAGCGGGAAGCGGATATAAGCCACCCCATGACGAACCCCCTTCTCGATCTAGTCCGCCGCTACACCGAGGCGCATGCCGACGCGACTGGCTTGGCGCCAACCTCCATCCCGGGACTGGCGATCGCGCGCGCGATATCACCTAGCAGCCTGTCGGAGTGAGACTTCGGTGGTATCTCGAAGTCGGGCTGAGGATCGCGCTTTTGGAGAACGCGAAGCTGTTTTCAGCGGTGGTGTTGGCGGATCGAACAATATTGCGGGACGAACGCTCGCGGCCAGCCGGTCGTGGCTGGCTGAGGCCTCTATCAGCTCGATTGCGCCTCAGTTCGCGCCCGCCAGGGCAAACATCCGCTTCATGTTCCAGGCCATGGTTACAAGGCTCCACTCGCCGCGGACGTGATCGAGCCCGCGAAGCAGGAATTGGCGGAACCCCAGCACCGACTTGATGATGCCGAACACCGGCTCGGGCGTGTGCTTGCGCAACGCGTGGAGCTTCTTGC
>JAABUZ0100006517.1_pt1 | contig 14558 bp, 11 predicted proteins | sample 5562091 | NCBI WGS metagenome assembly JAABUZ01 (sample SAMN12813069, study PRJNA571459) | rock metagenome | isolation source: Antarctica rocks | place: Antarctica: Victoria Land, Linnaeus Terrace sud | collected 2015-12-21 | reverse complement strand
GCCCTCGGCGAATGGGTCGCCGGCACCGGCACCTTCGCCACCCTCACGAACGCCGTCACGGGTGAGGTCGTCGGCGAGGCGTCGAGCCAGGGACTCGACTTCGCGGCCATGGCGGACTACGCGCGCCGCGTCGGCGGGCCGGCGCTCCGCGCGATGACGTTCCACCAGCGCGCGCGGATGCTGAAGGCGCTCGCCGTCGCGCTCACCGCGCGCAAGGACGAGTTCTACCGCGTGTCGTCGTGGACGGGCGCGACCGCGACCGACCACTGGATCGACGTCGACGGCGGGATCGGGACGCTGTTCGCGTACGCGAGCCGCGGCCGGCGCGACTTCCCCGACGAGCCGTTCTTCGTCGACGGGCCCGTGGAGCAGCTGTCGAAGGGGGGCGCGTTCGTCGGCCGCCACGTGTGCGTCCCGCTCGAGGGCGTCGCCGTGCACATCAACGCGTTCAACTTCCCCGTCTGGGGCATGCTCGAGAAGCTGTCGTGTTCGCTCCTCGCGGGCGTGCCGGCGATCGTCAAGCCGGCGACGGTGACGAGCTATCTCACGCAGGTGGTCTTCCGCGCGATGATCGAGACGGGGCTCCTGCCTGCGGGGAGCGTGCAGCTGATCTGCGGGTCCGCGGGCGACCTGCTCGACCACCTGCGCGAGCAGGACACGGTCGCGTTCACGGGCTCCGCGGCGACGGGGCTTCTGCTGCGCCGCACGCCGGCGATCATGGAGCACAACGTCCGCTTCAACCAGGAGGCGGACTCGCTCAACTTCTCGATGTTGGGGCCCGACGCCGCCCCGGGCACGCCCGAGTTCGACCTGTTCGTGAAGGAGGTGGCGCGCGAGATGACCGTCAAGGCGGGGCAGAAGTGCACGGCGATCCGCCGGAGCTTCGTGCCGGCCGGGATGGTCGACGACGTCGTGCGGGCGTTAGGCAAGCGCCTGGCGGGCACGCGGGTCGGCGACCCCGCGGTCGAGGGGGTGCGCATGGGGCCCCTCGCGGGGCGCTCGCAGGTGCGCGAGGTGGGGAAGGCGCTCGACGCGCTCCGGGGTGGGGCGGAGGTGGTCTACGGCGGCGCGGACGGCGACTTCGAAGTCGTCGGCGCGGATCGCGAGGCCGGCGCGTTCTTCCCGATCACGCTCCTCTACAACGACCGGCCGTTCGAGCGCACGACCGCGCACGACGTCGAGGCGTTCGGGCCGGTCAACACGGTCATGCCGTACGACTCGCTCGACGAGGCCGTCGCGCTCGCCAAGCGCGGGCGCGGCTCGCTCGTCGGGTCGCTGTTCACCGCGGACGACGGCGTCGCGCGCGAGGTCGCGTTAGGCACGGCGGCCTACCACGGGCGGCTCCTGCTCGCCAACCGCCACTCCGGCCGGGAGAGCACCGGGCACGGCTCGCCGCTGCCGCAGCTGGTGCACGGCGGCCCCGGGCGCGCGGGGGGCGGCGAGGAGATGGGCGGGGTGCGGGGCGTGCTGCACTACATGCAGCGCACCGCGCTCCAGGGGTCGCCCGCGACGGTCGCCGCGATCACGCGCGAGTGGTCGAAGGGCGCGGCCGAGACGCGCGACCGCGTCCACCCGTTCCGCAAGCACTTCGAGGAGCTCGCCGTCGGCGAGGCGTGGACGACGCACCGCCGCACGGTCACCGAGGCGGACGTCGTCAACTTCGCCGGGATCTCGGGCGACTACTTCTACGCGCACACGGACGAGATCGCGGCGCGCGATTCGTTCTTCGGCCGGCGCGTCGCGCACGGCTACTTCGTGATCTCCGCGGCGGCGGGGCTCTTCGTGGACCCCGCGCCCGGCCCCGTGCTCGCCAACTACGGGCTCGAGGGGCTCCGCTTCGTGAAGCCGGTCTACGTCGGCGACACGATCCGCGTGCGGCTCGCCTGCAAGAGCAAGGCGGCGAAGGACGACCGCGAGGGCGAGGTGCCGCAGGGCGTCGTCGCGTGGGACGTCGAGGTCACGAACCAGGACGACGAGCCGGTGGCCGTGTACACCGTGCTCACGCTCGTGCGGCGGCGCTACCCGTTAGGCGGGCAGCCCGACGGCGCGGGCCCCGCCGAGGTGTTCGTCCGCGAGCAGCCGGGGGACGCGGCAGCGCGCATGACCTGAGCGCGCGGGCGCCGCGCCGCCCGCCTGCCGCGCCTGCTACCGCGCCTGCGGCAGCCGGCCCCGCAGGCGCGCCGACAACACGGCGGCGCGCCGGGTCGAGAACCCTTCGAAGCACGGCGCGCGCGCCACGCCCCAGCGCGGGTTCCGCGACGCGGGCGCCTGCTGCGCGCACGCGCGGTCGCGCGCGTCGACCCACGCGCGCTGCTCGACGCGCAACGCGCGCACGTCGGGCGGCTCGGTTGCCCCGCCGGCACGACGGCGCAGCGCGTGGATGAGCGCCTGGTAGCGGCCGTTGAGCGCGGCGTCGTTCCGCGCGATCAGCCCCATGAGGCAGCGGCGCTGGTCCGCGTTGCCCGTCGAGCGGCACGCGTCGCGCACGACCGCTCGCGGCGCGCGCGCGACGGCGACGGCCGCGTCGGTCGCGGGTGCGGCGGCGACGTCGCCATTCGCCGAGTCGCGCGGCGTCGAGTCGCGCGCGGCCGTGGTCGGCGCCGCCGTGACCGGCGCCGCCGTGACCGGCGCCGCCGTGACCGGCGGAACGCCCGCCCGCGGTTGCGTGGGGGCTGAGATCGAGGGGTTTGGGGCCGTGGCGTTCGGGGTCGGGCCCTTGGGCGGGGTGGTCGGCGCCCCGGACGTCGGCGCGCGGCGAGCCGCCCGAATCGGCCGCGACGCACTGTCGTGGTGCGCGGCCAGGGCGAGCAACGAGTCGAGCTGCGCGTCGCCGGAGCTCGGCGGGCGCGTCGTGTGCGCGACGGCGAGGGCGGCAGCCGCGAGTGCGGCGGCGCCGACGAGTCCCGCGATCCACCGCCCACGCCGGTGTCGCGTGGGCGCGCGGATCGGCGCGCGTAACTGCGCGACCGCGGCCTCGTCTCGGGCGTACTCGGACGGGGAGACGGAAAGCTCCGCGGGTGGGTGGTCCTCCGGTCGGAGCGCGTTGATCTCGCCCGACTGAAAGCGCAGCGTCTCGCCGCCGACGACGTCGGCCGGAACGCCGTCGCTCGCGTCGCCCGTCAGCGCGTCGCCGCCAAGCTCCGGGAGCGCCTCGGGGGAGGGCGACAGCTCGGCGAGCATCTCGCCCGCGTCGTGCCAGCGGGCGCGCGGGTCCTTCGCGAGCGCGACGGAGATCGTCCGGTGCAGGTACAGCGGCACGTCGGGACGCAGGCGTGCGAGGTCGGGGAGCGTCTCGCTGCGCTGCTTCTGCAGGAGGGAGTAGAGCGACTCGCCCTGCCAGGGCCGGCGTCCGGTGAGCATTTCCCACCCGACGAGGCCGAGCGCGTAGACGTCGGTTCGCGCGTCGACCGCGAGGCCATCGACTTGCTCGGGCGCCATGTAGGCCGGCGTCCCGAGCGACGCCCCGTCCTGCGTGAGCAGGGCGTCGGCGTCGATCGGGCGGGCGATCCCGAAGTCGCCGAGCAGCGCGCGCCCGGTTCCGCGCTCGATGAAGATGTTTTCGGGCTTGACGTCGCGGTGGACGATGCGGGCGTCGTGCGCGTGCGCGAGCGCGGACGCGACGTCGCGCAGGACGGCGGCCGCGCGGTCGAACGGGAGCGCGCCGCGCGCCTGGAGCACCGCGCGGAGCGTCTCCCCGCTGATGTACTCCGTGATGATCGCGACCGCGTCGCCCGACGTCTCGATCGCGAGCGTACGGACGATGTTGGGGTGGTTGAGCGCCGTGGCGGTGCGCGCCTCGCGGGCGAACCGTTCGGCGGTCTCGCGGTCGGCGGCGTGCGGCGCGGCGACGACCTTGACGGCGACCTCGCGCCCCGGCTCGCCCGCCCCCGGGCCGCCGACCCCGTCGCGCTCGCGGGCGAGGTACACGACGGCCATACCGCGCCCGAGCTCGCGCACGAACTCGTAGCGCGGCGTGAGCCAGCGCAGCTCGCGCGGGATCTCGAGCGGGAACTCGGGCGACGACGCGGGGGACAAGTCAGGGGTCGGCACGGGTTGCGTGCCGTCTCTGGCGTGGGACATGGGCGGCCGAAGTGCATTGGACGTGCCTCGTCGCGGCGGGCGCCGTCCGGCGCGCTTGCAGACGCCGGACCCCGCGCCAACTTACGACGCTGTCCGTCACGACCGACCCACCACCCCGGAGCTTCCTGATGGCCACCATCATCGCCCCTACCCCGACCGCGGCGTCCAGCGCCGCGTCGTCGCTGACGGCGCCGGCGCAGACGGCGCCCGCGTTTGCCCCGCTGGCCGAGGGGTCGCAGGACACGTTCCCGATCAACGGGACGGACTACATCGAGTTCTACGTCGGGAACGCGAAGCAGGCCAGTCACTACTACTGCGCCGCGTTCGGGTTCCAGCTCGTGGCGTATCGCGGGCCCGAGACCGGCGTGCGCGACCGGGCGAGCTACGTGCTGCAGCAGGACAAGATCCGCTTCGTGCTCACCACGCCGATCCGACCGGGGGCGAGTGCGGAGGCCAAGGCGATCGCCGACCACATCTACGCGCATGGCGACGGCGTCCGCGACCTCGCGCTCTGGGTCGACGACGCGCGCGACGCGTTCGCGAAGGCGGTCGAGCGCGGCGCGGTCCCCGTGCACGAGCCGCGCGTCGAGCAGGACGAACACGGCGAGGTCGTGCTCGCGGCGTTCCGGACCTACGGCAACACCATCCACTCGCTCGTGGAGCGCAAGCGCTACACGGGGCCGTTCCTTCCCGGCTACCGCGCGGTGACGCCCGCGTTCCAGCCGGGCGGGGTCGGACTGAAGTACGTCGACCACTGCGTCGGGAATGTCGAACTGGGCAAGATGAACGTCTGGGTGGAGTTCTACGCGCACGTGATGGGCTTCCGCAACCTGCTCACCTTCGACGACGAGGACATCAACACCGAGTACTCGTCGCTCATGTCGAAGGTGATGGCCAACGGGAACGACCGCATCAAGTTTCCGATCAACGAGCCCGCGGGCGGCAAGAAGAAGTCGCAGATCGACGAGTATCTGGAGGCCTACGACGGCCCCGGCGTGCAGCACATGGCGCTCGCCACGGACGACATCGTGCGCACGGTCACGGAGCTCAAGGCGCGCGGCGTGGAGTTCCTGAGCACGCCGACGAGCTACTACGACCAGCTCGAGGCGCGCGTGGGCCGGATCGACGAGCCGCTCGAGGTGCTCGCGCAGCACGGAATCCTCGTCGACCGCGACCCGGACGGGTACCTGCTGCAGATCTTCACGAAGCCCGTCGAGGACCGGCCGACGGTGTTCTACGAAATCATCCAGCGCAAGGGGGCGAAGAGCTTCGGGAAGGGAAACTTCCGGGCCTTGTTCGAAGCGATCGAGCGGGAGCAGGCGCTGCGGGGCAACCTCTAACCCGACGCGCCGCCATGCCCATCTACCACACGTTAGGCCGCGTCCCGCAGAAGCGGCACAGCGCCATGCGCAAGCCCGACGGCGGGATCTACTCCGAGCAACTCGTCGGCCACGAGGGGTTCACGGGCACGTCCGCGCTCCTCTACCACGTCCACCCGCCGACCACCGTGAAGAGCGTGCGCAAGCTGCGCGACCTCGTCTGGGAGGCGAGCGACGACGACACGCTCAAGCACCGGCACTTCCGCACCGCGCAGATCCGGAAGGGCGGCAGCCCGACGCTCGGCCGCGTCCCGATGCTCTTCAACCAGGACGTCGCGATGCTCTACGTCGAGCCCGACGTCCAAGACGCGCACTTCTACCGCAACGCGCAGGCGGACGAGGTCGTGTACGTCGCCAAGGGCACGGGCGTGCTCGAGTCGCAGTTCGGCAACCTGCCCTACCGCGACGGCGATTACGTCGTGATCCACCGCGGCATCATGCACCGCTGGCGGCCGGACGCGGGCGTCGCGCAGAAATTCCTCGTCATGGAGAGCCGGGGGCACGTGCGCTGGCCCAAACGCTACCGCAACGACTTCGGCCAGCTCGTCGAGGGGGCGCCCTACTCGGAGCGCGACATCCGGCGGCCGATGGAGCTGGTGACGCACGACGAGATGGGCGACTTCCCCGTGCTCATCAAGCAGTACGACGCGCTCTCGGAGTACGTGCTCGACCACCACCCGTTCGACGTCGTCGGCTGGGACGGGCACTTCTACCCGTGGATCTTCAACATCCACGACTTCGAGCCGATCGTGGGCCGCGTGCACCAGCCGCCGCCGGTGCACCAGACCTTCCAGGGCGACGGCTTCGTGATCTGCTCGTTCTGCCCGCGCCCGTACGACTTCGGCGAGAACGCGATCCCCGCGCCGTACAACCATAGCAACGTGGACTCGGACGAGGTGCTGTTCTACGCCTCGGAGGAGTTCATGAGCCGCAAGGGGATCGAGTTCGGCTCGGTCACGCACCACCCGGACGGCATCCCGCACGGCCCGCACCCGGGGCGCTACGAGGCGAGCATCGGGCAGAAGTGGACGAACGAGCTGGCCGTGATGATGGACTCGTTCCGCCCGCTCAAGGTCGCCAAGGCCGTGTTAGGCGCGGAGGACCCGGCCTACCACCGCTCGTGGATCGAGGCGCAGCACGCGCGCGTCGCGCCGCAGGCCGCCGAGGCGGCGGGCTCGAACGGGAACGGGGTCCTCGCCGACGACCTCGCGAACGAGGCGCGCACCGGCGCTGCGTCGATGCCGCTCACCGACTGACGCCCGCATCCCGTTAGGCACTTCCCGCATCCGATGCCCCGGCCCGCCGACCGCTTCCGCACGCTCCCCACGTACCCGATGGCGCACGTCCCGGTGCGGAAGCGCGAGCTCCTCGCCGCGGGGCGGGACGTGATCGACCTCGGCCCCGGCGACGCGGACCTCGCGCCGCCCCCGGCCGTGGTCGACGTGCTCCGCACCGCCGTCGAGAACCCCGCGATGCACCGCTACGGCTTCGGGCTCGGCTACGTGCCGTTCCGCGAAGCCGTCGCGCGCTGGATGCAGCGCCGCTTCGGCCTCGTCTTCGACCCGATCACCGAGGTGTGCCCGCTCATCGGCTCGAAGGAGGGCATCGTGCACCTCTGCACCGCGTACCTCCAGCGGGGCGAGCTCGCCGTCGTCCCGGAACCCGGCTACCTCGCCTACCTCGGCGGGACGCTGCTGAACGAAGCCGAGGTGTACGCGTACCCCATCCGGCCGCGGACTCGGTTCCTCGTCGAACTCGAGGAGCTGCCCGACGACGTGCTGCGCCGCACGAAGCTCGTCTTCCTCAACTACCCGAACAACCCGACCGCGGCCGTCGCGCCGCGGGACTACCTGGAGCGCACCGTGAGGCTCTGCCGCGAGCGCGACATCCTCGTCGTCTACGACAACGCGTACTCCGAGATCGCCTTCGACGGCTACGTGCCGCCGAGCATCTTCGAGATCCCGGGGGCGCGGGACGTCGCGGTCGAGTTCCACTCGCTCAGTAAGACGTACAACATGACTGGGTGGCGGCTGGGGTGGGCGGTCGGCAGTGCGGAGCTGATCGGCGCGCTCGCGAAGGTGAAGTCGTTCGTCGACACGGGGTCGTTCATGGCGATCCAGGCCGCGGGTGTCGCCGCGCTCGAGAGCTGGGCGGAGTTCGTGCCGAAGAACGTCGCCGCGTTCCGGGAGCGGCGTGACGCGGGCGTCGCCGCGTTTCGCGCGGCCGGGTTCGCGTGCGAGACGCCGAAGGCCGCGATGTACCTCTGGATGGAAGTGCCCGACGGCATCCCGAGCCGCGCGTTCACCGACCGGCTGATGGACGACGAGGCGCTCATCACGATCGCCGGGTCGAGCTTCGGCGCCGGCGGCGAGGGGTTCTTCCGCGCGTCGCTCATCGCGCCGCCCGAGCGGCTGCGCGAGGCGGCCGCCCGCGCCGCGCGCGTGCTCGCCGCGATGCGGGCCGAACGCGCCGCGCTCCCCGCCGCTGCCTAACGTACGCGCGGTGGAAGTCGCGGGCGTGACGGACTGCGACGTCGTCGTGATCGGGGCGGGCGCGGCGGGGCTCGCGGCCGCGCGCGCCCTCGCCGACGCGGGCCGCCGCGTGGTCGTGCTCGAGGCGCGCGAGCGGATCGGGGGACGGATCCACACCGCGCACGTGCCGGGGCTCGCCGCTCCGGTCGAACTCGGCGCCGAGTTCATCCACGGCGACCCGCCCGAACTGTGGGCGATCGCGGAGGCGGCCGCGTTGCGCGTGGTCGACGCGGAGGAGCAGCACGTTGTGCTCGACGGCGGGCGGCTCCTCGCCCGCGACGACTTTTCGGGCGAGGCCGGCGAGGTGTTCGAGGCGATGCGCGCGGAGGCGCTCCGGCCCCGCGCGCCGGACGTGAGCGCGGCGGAGTTCCTCGCCACGCACTTCGCCGACGCGTCGCACGCGAACGCGCGGCGGATGGCCACGTCGTTCGTGGAGGGTTTCCACGCTGCCGACGTCGACCGGGCCGGCATCCGATCGCTCGTCGCGGCGGAGGACGCGTCGTCCGGCAACGACGTCGCGTACCGATTCGTCGACGGCTACGCGCGCGTGCCCGAGTGGTTGTACGACGGCCGCGGGACCCGCGAGGCGCTCGACGTCCGCCTGCGCCACGTCGTCGGGCGCGTGGCGTGGGGCGACACCGGCGTACGCGCGCAGGCCGCGGGGCCGGCCGGGTCGCTCGACGTTCGCGCGCGGTGCGCGGTGGTGACGCTTCCGTTAGGCGTCCTCGCCGCCGCCCCGACCGAGGTCGGCGCCGTGGCGTTCGAGCCGCCGCTCGGCGCGAAGCGCGACGCGCTCGCCGGGCTCGCGATGGGGCAGGTCGCGCGCCTGGTCCTCCACTTCCGCAGCCGCTTCTGGGAGCGTCCCGGCGCGCTCCCCGCGCTTGCGAATCCCGACGACGGCCCGGCGCTCGCGTTCGTGCACACGCCAGCGCTCGACGTGCCGGTGTGGTGGACGTTGCGTGCGATTCGCGCTCCTGTGCTCGTCGCGTGGTCGGGCGCGTCGAAAGCCCGTGCGCTGCTCGCGCTCGGCGCGGGCCGGCGCCGGGCTGCAGTCCTCGGCGCGCTCGCGACCGCGTTCGGCGTCGACGCCGGATTTCTCGACGACAACCTCCTTGCCGCGTACGAGCACGACTGGTCGCGCGACCCGTTCGCGCGCGGCGCGTACAGCTACGCGCGCGTCGGCGGGCGGGATGCCTTCGCCGAACTGGCGCGCCCGGTCGGCCCGCTCGTCTTCGCCGGCGAGGCGACCGTGGGCGACGGCGACTGGGCGACGGTGCACGGGGCGCTCCGGAGCGGCGCGCGGGCGGCACGCGAGGCCCTCGCCCTGCTCGCCCGCCCCGCGTAACGTTGGGGCCCGCGCTCGGCGAATCTCGTGTCCTTCGCGGCCGAGCTCGCCAGCCCATCGTTCGCCGTCCCGTCGCACCCCGCATGCGGTTTGACCGTTCTCCCGTGCACCGCGAACGTCGCGCGGCGTCGCTCGCGTTTGCCCTGGTCGTCGCCGCCTGTGGGCGGCCGGCGGCGCCGTCGCATGCGCCGCGTCCGGTCGCGGCCGTCCCCGAGCCGCCGGCGGTCGCGCGCGAGTTCCGCGCGGTCTGGGTCGCGACGGTCGGGAACATCGACTGGCCGTCGAAGCCGGGGCTGAGCACGGCGCAGCAGCAGGCGGAGCTGCGCGCGATCCTCGACCGCGCGGCGTCGCTCCATCTGAACGCCGTGATCCTGCAGGTGCGCCCCGCGGCCGACGCGCTCTACGACTCGCCGTACGAGCCGTGGTCGGAGTATCTGACGGGGCAGATGGGGCGCGCGCCGGCCCCGTACTACGACCCGCTGACGTTCGCGGTGGCCGAGGCGCACCGCCGCGGGCTCGAGCTGCACGCGTGGTTCAACCCATACCGCGCGCGAAACAGCGGGGCCAAGGGGCCGGCGGCCGCGACGCACGTGAGCGTCGCGAAGCCCGAGATCGTGCGCGCATACGCCGGCTACCGCTGGATGGACCCGGGCGAGCGCGAGACGCAGGCGCAGTCACTGCGGGTCATCACGGACGTCGTGCGGCGCTACGACGTCGACGGCGTGCACATCGACGACTACTTCTACCCGTACCCCGAGGACGGCCGCGACGGGCGCCCGATGCCGTTCCCCGACTCGGCGAGCTACGCGCGCTACGCGGACGGCGGGGGCGCGCTCGCGCGCGACGACTGGCGGCGCGCGAACGTCGACGGGTTCGTGCACGCGATGTACGACTCGGTGCACGCGGCGAAGCCGTGGGTGAAGGTCGGCATCAGCCCGTTCGGGATCTACCGGCCGAAGGAGCCCGCGAACGCGTGCTGCTTCGACGCGTACGCGAAGCTCTACGCCGACTCGCGGCGGTGGTGGCGCGAGGGCTGGGCGGATTATTTCACACCGCAGCTCTATTGGAAGGTGGCCGCCCGCCAGCAGAGCTATCCGGAGCTGCTCGCGTATTGGGTCGGCGAGAACCGGCGCGGGCGCAACCTCTGGCCGGGCAACTACCTGTCGCGCGTCGGCACGCGCGCGACCGACTGGCGCGTCGCGGAGATCGACTCGCAGATCGCGATCACGCGCGCGCAGCCGGGCGCGGGCGGCAACGTCTGGTTCAGCATGCAGACGTTCATGCGCAACTCGGCCGGCGTGTCCGACTCGCTGCGGCTCGGCGCCTACGCGGCGCCCGCACTCGTTCCGGCGTCGCCGTGGCTGCCGGGACGCGCGCCCGAGGCGCCCACCGTCGCGATCACCCGCGGGTCGCGCCCGCACGTCGCGCTCGAGCCGGCGCCCGGCGACGCCGCCCCCTGGCTCTGGGTGGTGCAGCTGCGCCAGGGGACGCGGTGGGACACGGTCGTGCTGCCCGGCGCCGCGCGCGAGTACGTGCCCGCGCGCGGCGCGTACGCGGGCGGGGAGGCGTCCGGGCCCGACGAGGTGCGCGCCTACGGCGTGGACCGTACGGGGCGCGACGGGCCGGCCGGGCGCGCCGGGATCGCGCCGCGCGTCGCGTCGGGCGGGCGGTAGCGTTGTGTCAGGAATTCGTTAGGCAGGCTGCCGATGCCGACGCGCCCGCCGTTCTTCTACCGCGAGACCGAAGGCGTCCGGGTGACCGTGCGCCCGTCGTACCTCCGCGACCAGTCGCGGCCCGCGGCGGGGCAGTACGTGTTCGCCTACCACATCCGCCTCGAGAACGTCGGCGCGGTCGCCGCGCAGCTGCTGGCGCGGCGGTGGACGATCACCGACTCGACCGGCGAAGTCACCGAGGTCGAGGGCGAGGGCGTGGTGGGCGAGCAGCCCGTGCTGCACCCGGGGCGCGTGCACGAATACCGCAGCTTTTGCGTGCTCAAGTCCGAGCGCGGGCACATGGAAGGCCGCTACCGCTTCGTCCGCGCGGGCGGCGAGTACTTCGACGTCGAGGTGCCGCGCTTCACCCTCGACGCGGCGGGCGAGTAGCCGCGCGTTACGCGTCGAGCGTCACCACGGGGATCGTCGCGGCGAACGGGGCGTAGAGCGCGGTGAACGCGCGCGTCGGCAGCACGTCGCGCACGACGAGCGCGAGCAGGGCCGCGAGCGCGGCTTCGGCCACGGGGTGCATCGCGACCGCGACCGGCTCGTCCGCGTCGGCCTCGTCAGCGGCCGCGCCGTCCGCCGCACCGTGCGGGACCGGCTCGACGCGGACGAGTTGGGCGAGCGGGCCGAGCACCGCGTCGCGCTCGCCCGTGCGCCCCGTGCGTTCGACCGCGCGGGCGAGGTCGCGGTCGGCGGCCACGTAGGCCGCGGTCTCGGCGTCGGCGGCGTAGGCGCGCGCGGCCGCGTCCCAGTCGGCCGGAGGGAGCGCGGCGAAACGCTGCAGAAAGCGGCGGATCGCCGCCGTCTGCGGGCCGTATGGCGTCTGGGCGGCCGCCGACGCGGCGGGGTCGGCGGAGCGCTCTGGCGTGCCCGGGAAGCTCATCCGGGTTATCTTATCCTGGTGCGACGATACGGCGTGCGCGCCCGCCGTCGCCCGTGGCGCGCGAGCGCGCGCCGCGGTTGCCCCTCTCTCACGACGCCCCACACGCTCCCGTATGGCCAAGCAAGACGCGATCGAGCTCGAAGGCACCGTGGCCGAAGTGCTGCCCAACGCCACGTTCCGGGTCGAGACCAAGGCCGGTCACCAGGTGCTCGCGACGCTCGCCGGCAACATGCGCCGGTTCCGCATCCGCGTCCTGCAGGGCGACCGGGTCACGCTCGAGGTCTCGCCCTACGACCTGAGCCGCGGCCGCATCACGTTCCGCCACAAGGTCTGACCCCGCCTCCCGTGCCCGGCGCCCTCGCGGCTTCCGGGCACGATCCGTGTACCGGGCCGGCCCGCCGCACGTCGTCGCGTCCGCGGCCCACCACACACGAAGAGGGGACGATGGGAGATACCACGATCACGAAGATCGACGCGCGCCACTCGCCGCACGGCGCCCTCGGTCAGAAGTACCTCGCCTCGGGGAAGCGGCTCGCGATGCGCCTCTGGGAGAACGAGCCGCCGTCCGACCCCAAGCCGCCGGTCGCGCGGGCGTACGAGACGGTCGGGTACGTGGTCGCCGGGCGCGCCGAGCTGCACTCGGAAGGACAGGTCGTCGTCCTCGAGCCGGGCAACTCGTGGGTCGTGCCCGAAGGCGCGGAGCACACCTACAAGATCCTCGAGCCGTTCACGGCCGTCGAGGTCACCTCGCCGCCCGCGCAGGCGCACGGCCGCGACGACCCGGCCGCCGCCTAACGGTTCGCGCCCGCGGCCGGCCGCGCGTCAGGCGCGCAGCAGCCGCCGCAGGCGCGAGATGAGGCTGCCGGCGCCGCTCGCCGGCGCGCGGCCCCCGTGGGCGAGCGCGACCGCGTCGTCGATCGCGGTGATCCGCGGCGGAGCAGGCGTCGGCACGACTGCCGCCGGCGCCTCGTCGATCGCGGGGTTTGGCGCCACGCCCGGCGCGTCGCCCCGCGGCTCGCCCGCGCCGTCGGAGATGGCATCAGGGGCCGCCTCCTCGGTCGTGTCGAGCCAGAGCAACCCGCCGACGAACGCGTCCACCGGCGCATCGGTGGCCGCGTTCGCCGGCGGTGGCGTGACCACTTGCGGCGCGTCGCCGACGGTCGCACCGAGCGCCGCGTCGAGTTCTGCGATCGCGGCGGCGACGTCCGCCGGAAGGTCGGGAATCCCGCGCGTGGCGGTTCGGACCCGCACGAATGCCGCGCGAGCGGCATCGAGATCGCCGCTCGCCGCGCGGACGGCCGCGAGGTCGCTCCAGCCACGCGCCGCGACGACCGGGCCCGCCAGTCCCGCGGCAACGAGACCGTCCCGCATCGCCGCGGCGCGTTCCAACGCCGCGCCCGCGGCATCCCACGCGCCGCGCGCGGCGTGCGCGTGCCCGTCGCGCGTCGCCGCGACCGCGGCCGTTGCCTCGGCGTCCTCGCGGCCACGGCTGCCGGCCGCGGCGGGCGCGAGACGCGCCGGATCGAGGTCGACGTGGACGTGGGCGGCCGCGCCGTCCACGTCGTCGGGCAGGAAGAGGAGCGAATCGATCATGGGCGGGGGCTGGTTGCCCGGAGGACGCGAGACCGCGGGAGACGTCACCCGTCCGGCGGCTCGCCCGGCGCCGCGGTAGGGCAGAACGTCCATCGGCGCAAGCCGTTGCTGCGCGCGCGCGCTCGGCGCATCCTACGCCCCTGCGCTTCGTACCAGCCCGCGCGGGCGCGCGCGACCGCTCCGGTCGCGGGGCGCCCGCGGGCGTTCCCGCCGTGCATGCCGCCGACACCCGCTTCGACCACCATCGCACCGTCGCCGTCCGCACGCGCCCGGGCGCACGTGCAGCAGATTGCCACCGAGCTCGCGCTGGCGCCCCGCCAAGTCGCCGCCGCGCTCGCGCTGTTCGACGAGGGCAACACGCTTCCATTCGTCGCGCGCTACCGCAAGGAAGCGACGGACGGGCTCGACGAAGTACAGCTGCGCGACGTCCGTGAACGGGCGGAGTACCTGCGCGAGCTCGACGAACGCCGCGACGCGGTGCTCGCGTCGGTGGAGTCGCAGGGCAAGCTCACCGACGCGCTGCGCGCGCAGTTCGCCGCGGCGGAGACGAAGCAGGTGCTCGAAGATCTCTACCTGCCGTTCAAGCCGAAGCGCCGCACGCGCGCCACGATCGCGCGGGAGCGCGGGCTCGAGCCGCTCGCCGGCCTGCTGTGGGCGGGAGCCGCGACCGACGCCGACGCCGAACGTGAGGCCGCGCGGTTCGTCGACGCCGCGGGCGAGGTGCCGACCGCGGGCGACGCGCTCCAGGGCGCGCGCGACATCCTCGCCGAGCGCGTGGCCGAGGACGCCGCGCTGCGCGGCGCCGTGCGCGAGTTGACCCGCGCGCGGGGCATCGTGCGCGCGCAGGCCGCGGCCGGAAAGGAGCAAGAAGTCTCGAAATTCCAGGACTACTACGACTTCGCCGCACCGCTCGCCGAGCTGCCGTCGCACCGCGTGCTCGCCATCCGGCGCGGGGAGGCCGAGGGGTTCCTCACGTGGAGCATCGAGGCGCCCGCGGAGGCCGTCGCGGCGCGCATGCGCGCGGCGGCC
>JAABUZ0100006516.1_pt1 | contig 14559 bp, 11 predicted proteins | sample 5562091 | NCBI WGS metagenome assembly JAABUZ01 (sample SAMN12813069, study PRJNA571459) | rock metagenome | isolation source: Antarctica rocks | place: Antarctica: Victoria Land, Linnaeus Terrace sud | collected 2015-12-21 | reverse complement strand
TTTTCGTTCTTCTTCACTGAGTTGCAAATATACTGGTTTTGGTCCCTTTTGCATCTCTTCTTCTGTCCTATCCCTCTGCTTTTTCCTCCTATTTTACCATAGAATTATTTCAGCCTCCATGTACTAGAACTTAGTTTTATAACGACTTACTTTTAGCTCTTAGCGTACGAATAACTGTTTTTATCAACAGAAACAGGATGCATTCGTACCTGAGAGCTAATTGGTATTTGGCAAAGCAGTTGTATTGCTTCTGTAATATCTGATATGATAGTAGCATAACAATTAAATACAGATCTGTCTTCGGGGCAAGGTGAGAGTTATACATAACAGTATAGACTCAATTCCTGATCGGCGGTATAGCCCGCGAGCCGCTCTACAACGAGTGGTATGACCTGTGGAAGTTCCAGGGCCGACGGTATAGTCCGGATGGGAGAAGACAAAAAGATTACATAGTCATAAGCAAGAGCGTGTGTGTATGTATGTATCCTTCTTCACACAACACCTTGTTTATTTATGTGTATCATTTCGTACAACGTAGACGTGCGCGTATCATACATGCCATATCCTCGTTTCCTTCTCCATATCTTCATATCACTTTTGGCGTGCCTCGCATGCAGACTGCATTGATCCTAACATCTCTTGATGGAGTATCAGTATGGATAGTGTAAATGCGATGCAACATGCCCTTGCTTGTGCGCGCAGCGTTGAAGGTCGCACAAGTCCACGCCCTCCAGTAGGAGCGGTAGTTGTTCAAAACGGCGAAATCGTTGGTAAAGGTGCTACTGCGCCTCCCTATGGGCCGCACGCTGAAATACAAGCCCTTGCGCAAGCAGGGTCTGCTGCACAGGGAGCTGATCTCTATGTGACACTTGAACCTTGCTGCATCTTTGTACACACTCCTCCTTGCACCGATGCGATTATCGCTGCTGGAATTCGACGGGTCATTGTGGGAACGCTTGACCCCAATCCTCGTATTCAGGGACAAGGAATTGAGAAACTTCGTCGAGCCAATATCGATGTATCTCTACTGGACAACACGACACCAGAGGCTCAAGAAGCAAACGAAATCATTCGACCATTTGGAGTCTACATCACACAGAGACGTCCTTATGTGACCGCGAAGTGGGCAATGACACTTGATGGCAAAATCGCCTCTGTTACAGGCGACTCCTTCTGGATCAGTGGATCGAATGCCAGGACATGGGTACACGATTTGCGTGATCGTGTTGACGCGATACTCGTTGGGGCAGGAACAGCGCGTGTTGACAACCCTCAATTAACAGTACGTCTTCCAACGCACAAGCAGCGATGGCCCAGAACGCCGCGACAAAAACCACCACTCCGTGTTGTACTCACGACGAATGGGCAACTACCTGCTAGTCTGTCGCTTTTGCAGCCTGAGCTAGCTACAGGAACATTAATACTCGTTGGCGAAACGTGTTCACATGAAAAACGCCGCGAGTTGCAGGCGTTTGGTGTAGAAGTTCTTCCTGTTACGCTTGACTCGAAGGGTCAAATCGATATGCAGGCGGCGATGCGCGTATTGGCACAACGAGGTATTATGCATCTGCTTATCGAGGGAGGTGCGCAGGTACTTGGCAGTGCTTTTGATCAGGATTGCATTGACCACATTGCAGCCTTTATCGCAGCAAAGCTTATTGGTGGTAGCGAAGCGTATTCACCTATTGAGGGGAAGGGGCTGCCAACCATGGCACAGGCACGTCAGGTACAAAACCTGCACATGAACACATTCGATGATGATGTGCTTTTAGAGGGTGATATTGCGCCCCTGGTTGAGCATCCAGTAAAAATGCCTTTCTCGTTGGAGGGATGAAAAGAAATATGGAACAAGCAATTTATGATATTGAGTATAGTATTGATATCGCGAGGGCTGTGCAAGAGATTCGAGCAGGACACATGGTACTTATCCGCGACGATGAGGACCGTGAAAACGAGGCTGACCTTTGTATAGCAGCACAATTCGCGACACCCGAGGCAATCAACTTTATCGCCCACTCAGCATGTGGCCTCATTTGTGTCGCGCTTTCAGGTGAGCGTCTTGATGCATTGCGTATCCCTCTTGCTGAATCTGAAGGAAAACCATTGCAAGGGACTGCCTTCACAGCCACTGTCGATGCATTGCATGGCACAACAACCGGCGTCTCTGCACGAGACCGCGCGACAACTGTTCATGCATTGATTAATCCTGCTACTCAAGTGGAAGACCTTGTACGTCCCGGTCACGTTTTTCCGCTTCGTGCTCGACCAGGCGGCGTCTTGGAGAGGCGAGGTCACACCGAGGCAGCCATAGACCTGATGCGCATTGCGGGCTTAGAACCAGGAGCGGTGATCTGCGAAGTGCTGGATAGCGATGGAGAAGCGGCACGCGGGGAGCGGTTACAGCAGTTTGCCAGTGAATGGAAGATAAGCTTCATCTCGGTTGATGCTATTGCTCGCTACCGTAAAGAGCACCGCGTGAGCTTTGTCAGCGAGACTGTTTTACCGACAAATAACGCGCTGTTTCGTTTACGTCACTTTCAGGAAATAACGACAGGAAATGCCTATCTTGCCCTTTCACTCGGTGATATTGAGGACCATCAGCAAGAACCACCGTTGGTGCGTCTCCATTCAGCGTGTGCCACTGGTGATATCTTTGGCTCACAGCGTTGTGATTGTCAGGCTCAGCTTCATACGGCTCTTGATAGAATTAGCCAGGAAGGACGTGGCTTGCTCCTCTACCTGCCACAGGAAGGGCGTGGTATTGGTTTAACAGCAAAGCTTCAGGCATATGCATTGCAAGATCAAGGGTATGACACGCTTGAGGCAAACTTACACCTGGGCTATCCAGTCGACGCTCGGGACTATACAAGCGCGATAGAGGTTCTACAAATGCTAGGAATTACTCGTGCCCGCCTCATGACGAATAATCCTGAGAAAGTACAGGCGTTGAAGACGAGTAGTATTGTTGTTGAACGCGTGCCCTTAGAAATGCCGCCTACCGCAACCAATCTTCGCTATCTACAAACCAAGCATGAACAGCTTGGGCATCTGTTCAACTCGTCATCCAGGGGAAACGAACGAGTAACTTCAAAGAAAGGGGAATGAGCATGAGTATGATACATACAGCTTTACCAGAGCCACAAATAGTTTTGGATGGGAATGGGCTTAAAATCGGAATAGTCGTCTCACGCTATAACTGGACGGTGACAGGAGCCATGCTTTCCCTCGCACAGGAGGAATTGGCTCGTCTTGGCGTGAAACCGGAGCAGTTTGATGTTGTGAGTGTTCCTGGTTCATACGAGCTAGCAATGGGGGCGCGAGCAATGCTCACAGGCAAAAACTATGACGCCCTCGTTTGCTTTGGCTGTGTTATGAAGGGGGAAACGCGTCATGACGTGGTTGTATCAGATGCAGCCGCTCAGGGGATTCAGCATGTTGCCCTCGATTCTGGCGTGCCGATCATCTTCGGCGTGATCTGTGCAGAGACGCAGCAGCAGGCAGAAGAGCGTATCGTTCGTAGCATTGAGTGTGTGCAAGCCGCAGTAGAGATGGCACGAACTATTCAATCTCTCAGCCATAAGAAGTAAAGGAGTACAATCATGTTCTCAGGAATAGTCGAAGAGCAGGGTATTATCAAGAGTATCGAGCCAACAGGACTCACTATTCAAGCAACACACGTTCTTGAAGGATCGGAGATCAAGGATAGTATTGCGATAGATGGCGTTTGCTTGACCGTGACCGAATATAGCGATGATTGGTTTCATGTGGACACAATGCCAGAAACTCTACGTCGCACGAGATTAGGACAACTTTCGATTGGCGCTCCAGTAAATTTGGAACGCTCATTATTGGCGACTGCACGCATCGGCGGACATATGGTACAGGGACATGTTGAAGCCGCCACACCCGTTCTTTCAGTTAAAGAAGATGGCATTGCGTTACAGATAGAAATAGCCTTGCCTGAACACTTACGTCCTTATGTCGTCACCAAAGGCTATGTTGCACTCAATGGTGCAAGTCTTACTGTCGTCTCAACGACAAAAGAGCATTTCTCTATCGCGCTTATTCCTTATACAAGAGAACACACGAATTTGGGAATCATAAAACCTGGGACATTACTCAATATGGAGACAGACATACTCGGTCGTTACGTTGTACAATTTTTGCAAGAGAGAGCGCTAAATGAAGTATAAGCGTTTATAACAAGTAACAGGTATAGATGAAATGGCCTCTTGACGGGGGTGTTATGTTGTATAATATACCTGCATTACATTGAGTATAGATTGTAGTTTGGACACTGGTACGCTGGGGGTGCGAGTAGCTGAGAGGCGGCTTTAAGACCACCAACCCCTTGAACCTGATCTTGTTAGTACAAGCGTAGGAAAAGCGACCATCTTCCTAATGATCAGTTCCTCGAATTTTAACTCGATACTGCTCATTTTGTGTACGGGCAACAGAAATGTTGGTTTCCCTGAATGTTTTTCCTTACGCCTTTACTTCGGATCACGTTCTCATTGGGTCGTGTGCTGTAATGATTTTTGCCTCCTTTTTCAGTCTCGTCCTCACGAACAGTTTGTTAGTTTGTTCTTGAGGAACATTTATTAAAGAAGGGAAAACACATGACCGATCAGATCAATCGCATCGCTACATCTTCCATTGTCGTCAATTCTCCAATGCCATCCGCAAACAGCTCATCTCCCATCACGCCTTTCCCATCAAGTAAAAAGGTGTATGTTGTCGGATCACGACCTGATTTGCGGGTGCCTATGCGTGAGATCACGTTAACGCCTACCAGTGGACGTTTTGGCAATTCCGAGAATCCTCCTCTACGAGTATATGACACGAGCGGTCCCTATACAGACGCTGAAGTGCAAACGAACATTCACCAGGGACTTTATCCTTTGCGACGTTCCTGGGTTCTGGAACGCGGCGATGTCGAGGAATACATTGGACGTGACATACAGCCTCTCGACGATGGCCTCAATGGACACTCTCACCTATCAAATCGTGCCGCATTCCCTGGCCTACGCCGTAACCCTTTACGGGCGAAAGGTGGACAAGCCATCACACAAATGGCCTATGCTCGGCGCGGCATCGTCACTCCTGAAATGGAGTTCATTGCCATACGCGAAGGGTTACAGCCAGAGGTTGTGCGCGAAGAGGTTGCGCGTGGGCGGGCCGTCATTCCTGCGAACGTGAACCATCCTGAAGCCGAACCAATGATTATTGGACGCAACTTCCTGGTGAAAATCAACGCCAACATCGGAAACTCTGCGGTGCGGTCCTCAATTGAAGAGGAAGTGGAAAAGATGCAGTGGGCGACACACTGGGGCGCGGATACCGTGATGGACTTATCTACTGGCAAAAACATCCACACGACCCGCGAATGGATTATCCGCAACTCGTCTGTACCTATCGGGACGGTGCCGATCTACCAGGCGTTAGAAAAGGTCGGCGGCAAGGCAGAAGAACTCACCTGGGAGATTTATCGTGATACTTTGATTGAACAGGCAGAGCAGGGTGTCGACTACTTTACAATTCATGCAGGTGTACGACTGCCCTACATTCCGTTAACTGCAAGTCGAGTTACAGGAATTGTGTCCAGGGGTGGCTCGATTCTGGCGGCATGGTGCCTGGCGCATCACAAAGAGAATTTCCTATATACTCACTTTGAGGAAATTTGTGAGATCATGAAGGTATATGATGTATCGTTCTCTCTAGGTGATGGCCTTCGTCCTGGTTCGATTGCCGATGCTAACGATGCAGCCCAATTCGCAGAACTTGACACACTGGGTGAACTGACACAGATCGCCTGGAAGCATGATGTACAGGTGATGATTGAGGGTCCCGGTCATATCCCTATGCACAAGATCAAGGAAAATATGGATCGTCAGTTGGAAGTTTGCCAGGAAGCACCTTTTTATACCCTGGGACCGCTTACAACAGATATCGCACCGGGCTATGACCATATTACCTCGGCAATAGGGGCCGCGATGATTGGCTGGTTCGGCACGGCGATGCTTTGCTATGTGACACCTAAGGAACATCTGGGTCTCCCGAACAAAAAAGACGTCAAAGATGGAGTTATCGCGTATAAGATCGCGGCACACGCTGCTGACTTAGCGAAAGGCCATCCAGGGGCACAGGTGTGGGATGATACTCTCTCGAAAGCTCGCTTCGAGTTCCGCTGGCAAGATCAGTTCAACCTGTCGCTTGACCCGGAAACAGCACTTTCCTATCATGACGAGACATTGCCAGCAGAACCAGCCAAGACAGCCCATTTCTGTTCCATGTGTGGTCCTCACTTCTGTAGCATGCGTATCACGCAGGATGTACGTGAATATGCAAAAAAACAGGGTATTATTGCTGAACAAGCACTGCAAAAGGGTATGGAAGAGAAGGCACATGAATTCCGTGAAGCGAGAGGAAAAATTTACCAGTAACAAATGAGAAAGGGAGGAGTACGCCTCTCCTTGAGCATGTATAGAGAAGGCATAACCGATGGCAGAATATGAAGCTGTGCAAGGGACAGATGTGCAACCGCAATCTGATTTCCCATCTTCCTGGCGTGAAGGCGTCTATCAGGCTATATATCGGAGACGCGACGTGCGTCATTTCCGACCTGATCCGGTGCCTGCAGATGTCCTGACACGTATTCTTGATGCAGCTCATCATGCGCCATCGGTTGGCTTTATGCAGCCCTGGTCGTTCATCGTCATCGCTGACCGCGAGACACGACAGCGGGTACGCGATCTTTATGACAGAGAGCGAGCGGCGGCGGCGCAGTTCTTTGATGAACCTCGCCGCTCTCAGTACCTCTCTTTCAAATTAGAAGGCATTCTCGATGCTCCACTCAATATATGTATCACCTGTGACCCGATGCGTGCAGGCACAACCGTTCTTGGACGGAACAGCATGCCCGAGACTGATCTCTACTCAACCTGTTGCGCAATCGAAAACCTCTGGCTAGCGGCCCGTGCCGAAGAGGTCGGGGTAGGATGGGTTTCAATCCTCAAGTTACCACAACTGCGCGAAATTCTTGGTATTCCGCTCCATGTTGTACCAGTTGCGTACCTCTGCGTTGGCTATCCCACCCGTTTTCTGGAGCAACCAGAGCTAGAAAAAGCTGGTTGGCGTCCACGCCAACCATTGAGCGAGATTATTCACTATGAGACCTGGGGGCATATGTCACACCCGAATTGGCAACCTTTAGCCCAGTTAGCACCAGGAGCACAACGTTCAAAAGGAGGAAGTATGAAGCGTCTCATTGAGGTAACAGGGAAGATACGTCCTCTTGATAAAACAGCGATGGAGGCAGCACGCAAGCGTTTAGATCAACTGACTAAGCCACAAGGGAGCCTTGGACGTTTGGAAGAACTTGCAATCAAATTGGCTGGTATCACAGGTCAGGAACGACCCTGTTTTCCACGTAAAGCGGTTATCGTGTTAGCAGCCGATCATGGTGTGGTCGCCGAAGGAGTATCAGCTTACCCACAAGGCGTTACGCAACAAATGGTACAGAATTTTCTGGCTGGGGGAGCTGCAATCAACGTGTTAGCGCGTCGAGCTGGAGCGCGGGTCATCATCGCAGACATGGGTGTCGTGGAAGATCTCCCAGAGCATCCCAATCTCAAACGCAAAAAGATAGGATATGGAACGAACAACATTGCTCTGGGTCCAGCGATGAGTCTGCAAGATGCACTAGCAGCCATAACCGTTGGTATTGAACTCGTTGAGTATGAGATTGCCAAAGGTCTCGATCTGGTCGCAACTGGCGAAGTGGGGATCGGGAACACGACGGCTGCAAGTGCTATCGTCACGGCTATTACAGGTCGAACGGCAGCCGATGTTACCGGACGTGGGACAGGTATCGATCAGGAAAAATGGCAACATAAGGTTTCGATAATCGAGCGTGCTCTCGCCGTGAATCGTCCCGATCCAGCAGAGCCAGTGGATGTACTGGCAAAGGTTGGTGGTTACGAAATCGCGGGTCTCGTAGGAGTTATTTTAGGCGCTGCCGCCCATCGCCTACCAGTTGTAATCGATGGATTTATAGCAGGTGCAGCGGCCCTCGTTGCTACAGAACTTTGCCCACAAGTCCAGGACTATCTCATAGCAGCACATAACTCAGTTGAAGTGGGGCATAGTCTTGTGCTTGAGCGTATGGAACTCGTTCCACTACTGAATCTCGATCTGCGCCTGGGTGAGGGAACGGGCGCAATGATGGCTCTTCATCTTATCGATGATGCTATTGCTATACGAGACGAGATGGCGACCTTTGCCGAAGCAGGAGTTGCAGAGAAGGAGGAAATAGGCTTAGAACAGCGAGAGAATCGGAAGGCTACTACCGACCCCAAATAGGTTTATGCTACTCTTTTTATTCCGCCTCATCCATAAAGGAGGTATTCTGGTAGACTTCCGTGACAGAAAAGTGTACATTGAGATGAGTTAAAACTACAGGGTCATGCCGATCTAAACTGTAGGATTCGGTACTAATTACCACTCGCTTTGGCAGGCAAAGCACGCAAATAGTCTAGAACCTCGTTCAAGGCGACGACATCGCCATACTTCGCCTCTATATCAAAGAGATTGGCCTTGTGTGCTTCTAAAGATCGATCTCCAACGGCCTCCAAAGGTATGATTGGTCGAAAACCATATTGCAATGCATCAACTACTGAAGCACGTACACAGCCGGAAGTGGTACATCCAGTGACAATAATCGTATCACAGGATTGTGCTGTTAATAACGAAGCAAGAGAAGTACCGAAAAAAGCTGAGGCAAATTGTTTGAGTAAAACTGGCTCAGTAGTTCGTCGCTCTAAGCGAGGATCAATTTCCACTGCTGATGTCCCAATTTTGAGAATCTTGAGCGCAGGTACTTTCGTGATGAAAATATGAGCTGGTTGCCATTCACTTTCATCATAGCCAACGGTCGTGAACACTATCGGCACACTTTTTGAGCGTGCAACCTCTAGAAGTCGTTGAATCGCGCTGACAGTTGTATCCAGGTCGGAGCCTAAAGATGACGTAGGGTCAGTGAAAGCATTGATTACATCAACAACGAGCACTGCCGGTTTTTGACCTACCCCTATTCTACGACCAAAGCCACGCACTTGGTAAAGCTGCTGTGTTTCATTAAAATCTGTCATTTGTGCCTCCTATATGGAGAAGCAGGACGCGTGGTATCCCAAATGTATTTGGGATACCATGTTCCTCTTACTCAGATGCTTTTCACGCACTGCTCAACGACCATCTTGCTTCCGAACGCGTTCTAAAGCCTCTTTAGGCTGCTCGATGCGTGCCCAGGAGAGTGAGCGTGGTTGTCGTGGAGCATCTAAGCCGGTTTCCTCACGAGCATGAGCGAGAACCTCCTCCAACGATGGGCCAAAGTCAAAATCTTTAAGTCCACCTGTCTTCTCACGCGTAGCGCGTAATTCTGTTCGACGCGCCTCTGTTGCATCTTCATCAACTACAAGTATCTCTGTCAGGACAACTCCGTAATCATCGGAAGCCTTCTGTCGTGAAACAAGACCCTTACGCACATCATCCCGCACTCTTTCTGCACTTCGAACAAATGGATCTTTCCAACCACCTCCACCGGCTGTGCGATAGATAAGCCGATCTCCTGGCTCCACTTCGATCATGTCACACTTTGAAGGCAATATTTGTTGACTACCATCGGTTCGCAACAGAATTTTCTGTGAACGCCTCCCGGTCTTGCCACCTAAAATTCCCCAAGGGTGTGTAAGCCAGCGATCATCATGAATAGAGACCTCTCCGGGTTCCAGGTATACATATGACTTCTCGATGCCATTGCCACCTCGGTTGAAGCCAGCTCCGCCGGAGTCTTGAATACTCGTATAGCTTTCGACACGGAGGGGGTAGTACGATTCAAGGTATTCAGTAGGAATGTTCTCAAACAACGGCCACCAGGAATGTCCGTCGAGGCCATCACCAATTGGGCGGCCTGGAATACCGCCGTAGTTAATTTCCATGACATAGTAATAGCTGCCAGTACGGTCCCAGCCTGAGTACAACATATAGGGGCTTGTACCATAACCTGCCGCCGTCGTATACTCCGGGGCCTTTCTTGCTAATGCTCCACCTAAAACATCAAAGAGCCGTGTAAGAGCGTGTGTGCGACAGCCCAGTGCGGCGGGAAAATGTGGATGAAGCATACTTCCATCGGGAATGACGACATGGAGCAAAGGATAGAAGCCATCATTGAACAGAATTTGCGGGTCAAAAACCATAATCAAATAGACCCCAATGAACATCTTGAACATGCCTTCATTGAGATAAAAATTGATTGGACCCGCCGCCTGCGGATCGGTGCCCGACCAGTCAAACCAGGCTTGATCTCCCTCGCGCCAAATAGTCAGCCTCATTTTAAATGGCCCGTTCCCCAAACCGTCGTCATCTATCCAATCCTCAAACGATTGCGGCTCTTCTGGTATATTCTGCACAATGAGCTGAGACATAGCACGGTAGGTACGCTTCAAAAGAGCTTCACACGCTGCCAAATAGGTTTCTTTACCGAAACGTTCACACAACTCCATTACACGCTTTTCACCCGTATGACATCCAGCAATGATTGCTAGCAGATCAGCCCGATTCATTTCTGGTTGCCGTACATTGTTAAGAATCAAGTCCACTACATCGTCTTGCAGTTTGCCCTGATCAAAAATCTTGACAGGTGGAATACGGATACCTTCCCCAAAAATTGTTCGCGCACCAGTTGGAAGGGAACCAGCAAGAGGACCGTCAACATCCATTTGATGCCCGAACATACTTGCCCAACCAATCAGTTCGCCACCAAAAAAGATTGGTACCAGCACTAACCAGTCATTGACGTGTGAAACTGCTCCGCCACACAAATATGGGTCGGATGTCATAATCACATCACCTTGACGCACCGAGTGTTTGTAATCTCGCATCATTTCGGAGATGTAGCTGCCAAACTGCCCAACGACCATTCTGCCCTGTGGGTCGGTAATCATAGGAAATTCATCGTGCTGCTCACGAATAACGGGACTCATTGCTGTGCGGAAGAGGACGGCATCCATCTCGAAACGTGCATTTTTCAACGCATTTTCGATAATGTCGAGCGTCACGGGGTCAATTTCGACCTGTGGTATCGCGGCTACTTTCACATCTATCATTAGCACATCCTTTCTGTAGGGATTAGATCAATCATGCATTTATAGAAACAGGATTAATCAGGATGTTAAAGAAACGGTCGACTCGTCCACTATATCCTGGTAGAATGACGGTTGTTGAGTCGAACTCGGTAACGATCGCGGGTCCCTGAATTTCATTGCCAGGATGAAGTTTGCCTCGATCATAGATAGTTGTAGGTTGCCATTTTCCTGCAAAGTAGACCTGATGACTCTCAATTGCGGCTTGGCGGCTATCATTAGCACTATTCTCGCCTTCGGGCAGCTGAGGTTCGGGCATCTTGCCGACGGCTATAGCGCGTAGATTGACGATTTCAGCGCGGCTCCCCTCCATACGGAAACCATAGTATTGTTCATGAAGTTGGCTAAACCGTTCTACAAGTAGGTCAAGTCCATTACTGGTAAGCTCGCTAACCGTAAACGATATTGGAATTTCGTATCCTTGTCGATAGTAGCGCATGTCTGCGTTATATGTTAGCACTTGTTGCTGTTGCGATATACCTTCAAGCTCCAGCCAATGAGTCGCCTCAGTCTGCAAGTCAGTAAGAATGCTTTGTACCTCTGTCATTTCAGCTTGATCGGTGGTACGGATAAAGGTACGTGCAAATTCTTGACGAAAATCTGCGACGAGATCACCTGTAGCACAAAGTAATCCAGGCGACGGAGGAACGATCACAGGGAAACTACCCATCACTCTTGCTACCGCGTTGGCATGCATAGGTCCCGCACCACCAAAGGCAACCAAGGCAAAATTACGTGGATCATAGCCGCGCTGCACCGAGACAAGGCGTAATGCGCCCGCCATGTTCTCATTCACGATATCAAGCATCCCCTGGGCTGCGTCTTCAATGCTCAAACCAAGATCAGTTGCAACCTTGCTTACAGCAGTACGAGCGGCGTCAACATTCAGGCTCATTTCCCCACCAAGTAGACTTGGTGGTAGATATCCAACAACGACATTCGCATCCGTCACGGTTGGTTCAGTACCGCCTTTACCATAACACGCTGGGCCCGGCTCAGCACCTGCCGATTGAGGTCCAACACGTAGAGCTTTTGTGAGTTGTGGAACGTGCGCAATCGATCCCCCACCCGCTCCAACAGAGTGTACGTTTACGCTCGGTACTTTAACACGGAAATAGCCAAGTGTTGTTTCACGAGCAATAGTTGGTTGATCTTGCTCACATAATGCCACGTCGGTTGAAGTGCCACCCATATCAAATGTCAAAATATTCGAGAAACCGGCCTTGCGTGCAATGAAAAGAGCACCAGCGACTCCACCGGAGGGACCTGACAGAATAGCATAGACAGGATTCTCTTCTGCCGTCTTAAAGGTCATCAGCCCAGCATCGGAACGCAAGACATTGACTTCACCATTCATGCCTTCTTGACGAATCTCTTTCTCAAGGTTACGCAAATAGCTCTGTACGCGTGGACGCACATAGGAGTTCATGCATGCAGTCAATGTGCGCTCATACTCACGAAATTCGGGTAAGACATCAGAGGAAATAGTTACTGGCAGATCAGGGTAGAGCTTCTGAATAATGACTTTGATACGCCGCTCGTGGACAGGGTTTGCATACGAATTCATCAGGCTCACCGTTAGCGACTCTACACCGCTTTCCACGAGGTCATGTATAGAAGCACTTACCTGCTCCTCGTCCAATGCAGTGACCACTTTTCCTCGTGCATCTAAGCGTTCATGCACTTCACGTGTGTCGATAAGTGATGCGGGAGGTTCAGGTTTCACGAAATCACCTGCACAAAACCACCCTTTTCACGTTCGTTTATTAAGCACGCAAAGCAGAGTGAGAACTGCAATTCTTACTCTGCTATACTTGCAAAGGAGTCACCCTATGCACGAACAGGAATACTCTACCCATGAACAGGAAACCCCTTCTGACTCAATTTTAGACATGCTACGGCCTTTTCCACAGTTTGTCGTATGGAAATATACCATTGTTGACGGAAAGCCGAAAAAGCCACCATTTGACCCCAAAACAGGACAGCTTGCTAATCCTACTAATCGCAATACATGGAGTAGTTTAGAACAGGCACAACAAGCACTCAAAACAGGCATGTACAACGGGTTAGGCTTTGTCTTTAGTGAAGACGACCCCTTTACTGGCATTGATATTGACCACTGTGTTCTCAATAACCACATCACACCAGAAGTCGAGGAGCTTATCACTGATCTATGGAGTTATACAGAACTCTCCCCCAGCCATACAGGGCTTCATATTCTTGTTGCAGGAACCATACCAGAAGGCAGACGCAAGGGGAATATAGAGATGTATTCTACAGAGCGGTACTTTACACTTACCACAAATCACCTCAAAGGAAGCCCTGAGACAATTGAGGAGCGACAAACAGCACTTGACCGACTCTATGCACGATTAACATCACAACCTCAACCGAGAGAACACAGTGTGTTTGCATATGTCCGTGATGATGATGCAGTCCTGAAAAAAGCAATGGATGAGGCACAAGATGCAATGTTTATTCGTCTGTTCAATGGGGACACAACAGGATTTACCAGCAAAAGCAACGCTGATTTTACGTTTATTCTCAAACTGTTATATTGGTGCAATAACGATGTTGACCAAGTACGAAAACTTTTCCTCAAATCAGGGCTTGTTGATGAGAAAACATTATCCCGCAGAGGTGACAGTACCTATCTTGATGTTAGTATTGAAAATGCCCTCAAAAAGCGGAGAAGATGAGAGCGCAATTGCTCTCTTTTTCTCTCACCTATTCTTTGGTATACTGCCCCTGTCTATGACAGCATATGGTTCTGCTTCACACAAGCAACACACACCAGTAGCAACGCTCTCGCAACAGGCTAAAGAGGAAAAGATACGATACAGAACATTTTTGAACATGATTGAGAAGAGGCGCAAAGAACGGTATAAACAGTTTCTGGAGAAGAAACGCCAGCAGCATCTCGCACACGAGAGTAACATATAGGCATGTCGTATTTGCGTTTTCACTCCCCTCTTTGCTATACTACTTCCACGATGAAACAGCAGCCACTTCCCCAGCAGAAATCACAGTCAGAAGATGCATTGTGGATTGAGTATGATGCACAGCAGGTACTCTCGACACTCGATAGTGTTGCAGGAAAATGGGCAGCTATTGATACTGATGCAATGATTGCCCAGGTGTATACTGCTCGTGAACGAGGGAGTAAACCCACTGCATAACCTATGGCTTATTTGGTTGACTCAGACTATCTGATTAATGCTCTTGCAGGAAAACCAGAAGCCATCCACACTATCAAACGCCTTGCTCCCTATAAACTAGCTATCAGCATTATCAGTATTGGTGAAATTTATCACGGTATTTATACCACTACAAACCCAGAGGCACATAGTGCTGTATTTCA
>JAABUZ0100006513.1_pt1 | contig 14563 bp, 22 predicted proteins | sample 5562091 | NCBI WGS metagenome assembly JAABUZ01 (sample SAMN12813069, study PRJNA571459) | rock metagenome | isolation source: Antarctica rocks | place: Antarctica: Victoria Land, Linnaeus Terrace sud | collected 2015-12-21 | reverse complement strand
GAATGATGGTGGTTTGCTTGGTTTGGTCCACCTTGTGCCGGGCCGCTGCTCGGTGTGTCGGTGGCTCCTGCGCCCCTGCGCTGTGCCGCCCCTGCGCTGTGCAGCTTGGGTGAACGGACATGGCAGTCCCTAACTAAAGTCAGCTGTTGAAGCCTGTGGAGCATGTTTGTGCTTGCAGCGCCATGCCCTACTGCGCATCGTCTCACATCTCACAATGTCTAGATGCGTGCATGTGCTGTTGTTGTGCACAAGCGTTTTGTTAATTACGCAATTTCCATACTCGTACTTGTCAATATACATCTTCCCTTTATATAAAAAAGCTGAAAAGTGCTCTACACCCGAGACGCTACAGAGCACCCCACATGCAGATGCGGTGGCCACTGCCGCTGACTGACAAGCATGGGGCGGAGGCTGAACAGCAAACTCAGCTCACACAATCTTCAATCATCAACCTGCACACCTGGAGAAGCGCTCACATGCACAGAGCCAAGGGCTTCAAAAGCCACTCACTTGTTGCTTGCCTGCAATGTTCCAACATTTCATTTGCTTCCTGCTCTGCAACTCGGGCCGAGTATGACTGACAACGAGCAAGTCGGCCAGCACACAGGCTAGCACATCAACACATCTGCTTGCGCAAGGAGCCCTCGCCTGCAGACACAACGCAACGCGGCAAGGAGGACCAGGTACATCTGCAAGCTGACCTGCACAATTTAGCTCCAGCTTCAGGCAAGACGCTGCTGGCAAATGCATCAACATTCACCAACGCTCTCATTGTTTACCAAAGCAATGCTACACCCACAAGCACATCGTCTGTAATGGCCCAGGGCCACACGCACAAAAGCAACAGGCTGCATGCGGACAACAGGCTGGCGGCACCTTCGCTCCGATCTGCATGCGAGTCAGACAGTCATGCATGGTCTGTCCCAAGCATGGGGTCCCTCAGACAGCATCGTCCATGCATGCTGTCATGACAAGGCATGCGCCTGCCTCAGGCCAGCTCAGGAGGCAGCAGCGCTGACGTTGCCAGGAGCAGGCGCTGCTGCAGCAGCTCGATCTCCGTCTGCGCAGCCCAGGCACCCCCTCAGTGCCTATCTTCGCCTGAGCGCTGAGGCCACGGGCGCCAGGCCTAGAGGCTCATCGCTTCCTGTGGCCCCTCGCCATGCATGCATGCATGCACAAAATGGCAAGGCCAAGGCACGCAATCCCGCAGCTGGATGGACGAGCTGGTACACTGCGTATTCTGATTATCATCAGAACCTCTGTGTGACGCCATGCTGTGCATTCTGCGCAAAGGCTGTGGAGGGCACAGGCATGTCCTGGTCGCCCAGGACCATACCCTGGGGCACCGCACCTCCTGCCGCGCCTTGGTGGCCCTGAGCGCCACTATGGTGCAGCGCAGGCTGTCCAGCTCGTCCGTCACTGCAGCCTGCTTCACCTTCTGCCTGCGGGGCCAGCAGCCTGCGGCCTGGATGTCCACAGCGCGCCCGCCCAGGCAGGCGCGCATCAGACAGACGCAGCCCAGGCAACCCCACCGCTTGGCAAGTGCTCAGCCCCTGGGCGCACCGCTCCCGGAAGCGCGCCTGCGCGGCCCTGCCGCCAGTTGCGCACCACAGGCGCTCAGACGCGTGTGTGCTCTTAGTCAGGCGAGCCTCAGCCGCGGCCCTGTGCAGGGGCGGGCCGCCGGGGCGCGAGCGCGGTGGAGGTCTCGCACCGGTTGCGCGGTCGTGTGGCGTTGCCGCGCGTGCGGCGCGCCGGCGGCGACGCACTCGGCACGTCAGTGTACACGTCGGAGTCCTCGCTGCTCGCCGCCTGCAGCGCCGCCAGGGGCTCGCAGGCTGGCCGCACGCGCGGGCGCAGCGTCCGCTGCGTCGGCGCCGGCGGCATCGCGCGCGCCTGCGCGCTCTGCACTGACTCTTGCTGCTGCTCCCCGCTGGCCTGCAGCGCGGGATCCCCGGAGCCAGGCTGGGGGGCTGCCGCGTGCAGGCGGGCCGCCGCGAGCGCGCCGGGCAGCAGCCGCAGCTCGCGAGCTGCGCAGCTGGACATCCCAGGGCCTGGCAGGCGTGCAGCAGCAGTGTTTGCTTCCTACTGAAGAGGCTTATTGGCAGCTTGGCCCATCCAAGAGCCAGCCTCAGTCTGCAGGGTTTCTTTCAAACTTGTGTGCAGCAGCTCATGACCAGACCCGAGGCTGGCCTGCCCCTGGTGCTCTATATGCGCTGCACTATGCCTATTGAGTCTGCAAAGCGCACATTTGCTGACAGTCTGGTGGCAGGACCCGGGCGAGACATGATGAAGTGGCGGTCCTTCCAGGCCAGTTTAAGTTCCCCAGACGCTCTGTTAAGTATCTAGCCATGGGCCTGCTTGTGATCATAGCTAGTGACATTGCCAGTGCTGAGCACAGAAATAGCAGTGCCTGTCACGCATGCATGTGAAGCGGAGCAGAACTCTGACATGCAGAATGCCAGGTGGGCGCGGCCACGCCAGGGCGTCCTGAACACACTGTTGCTACTTGCATTTCGCGGCATGCCATCAAACTTACATTCAAGGCTATATCCTGCTTGGCAGTCAAATGCGGTCAATTCCAGCAGGTCTACCAAGACCCCTGCCACGGCCTGCCCCCTGCCACAGCCTGCTCGCTGCCCAGGTCACCGCGCTCCCTGAGCGCCCAGGCTGCCATATGGCCAGGGCCCCCAGCAACTTCGGCCTGGGCAATAGTCCTATGCCACCGCCGCAAACACTGAGTGGGCATCCCAGGCGTCGAGGCGGCCAGGCAGCAGGCCGCGCGCAGACACGGCAGCCCGCCTAGCCCCAGCCCTCCGCCGCAGGCTCGTCGCGCCGGCCGTCCCCGCGCAGCGCGGCCTCCCAGGCGCCCAGGCTGCGGCCGGCGAGCGCCTCGAGCTGCGCGGCGGCCTCCGCGTCGGAGGCCGCGTCCCACAGCACGGCCGCAATCTCTGGGTGCGCGTCCGCGTTGGCGCAGCGCAGCAGGCGCTCCAGCGGCGGCTGCTCCGCGTCGTCGCCGGCGTCGCGCCGGCCGATCAGCGGCCGCTCCAGCGCGCCCTCGCCGTACAGCGCCTCCGGCAGCGGCCTGCACGGGCCGCGCAGCTGAGGCCTCCGCTCATCTCACAAGTCCAGCACTCACCATGCGACATGTGAGAAGCAAGTGTGAGAAGCAAGTGATGTGTATGCCACAAATTAGACACACGCGACGTCCTTTTCAAGAGAATTTCAGGCGGCAACTCTAAGCATGGTCCCTGGAAATGACGCGGGGCGCTGCAGCGTGTCTGTGCCATGCATGGCCTCGAGCCACAGCAATGTGTGCATAGACAAGCACCCTGCATCACTCTGCACTAATAACATCAGTAGGAAGCTTCTGACCCTGCGCTTGCACACGCCTGCCCAGCATGACAAGCTTGAGCCTGGCGTCGGCACTTGCAGCTTGACACTCATCGCATCTGATGCCACCTGCCCGCCCACCATGCGCCCACACTCCTAAGACCCTCGGGGATTGAAGGCTACTTCCGCACCGGTAGCGCACGAAGAAGTCAAAGTGCCACGGCAGGAAGTACCAGGCCTTGGCGCGGCCGCGCGCGTCGTCGCCAAAGTGCGCCTTCACGTGGCCGACCAGGCGGCGGTAGATGCCGACGCGGTCGGCCGCGTCCGGCTCCGCCGCGCGCCCGGTCGCCCACTCCTGGAACAGCCAGGGCTTGATGAGCGCGCCGCGGCCCGCCATCACCGCCAGGCACCCGCTGTCCGCCAGCCGCCGGCGCGCCTGCCGCGCAGCCGCGCCCGCGCCGTTTGCCGGCCGCCTGTGAGCCGCCCCGCGCCTTCTGACGCCTTCTCGCCCAGATGCTCCCCACGTCCGGCTCCAGCGCCAAGCGCCTGCTACTTTAAGTCAATTACAGCTTGATACGCGCCACGGTTTGCCGTCATCGCCAAGTATTTTGTGTCGCCAGCCGCCGACGCACCTGTCACCGCGGTCGTGTGCAGTTCCTGCGCCAGCTGCCATGCAACCATATGCTGCCATCCATCCCGCTTGCAGCAACGCGCTGCGTATGAAGACAGCAGGGCGGTGCGCGGGGCGCGGCGCGCCTCGTAATGCGTGAGGATGTCGCCGTTGCCGATGACGGGCCCGCTGCCGGCTGCAGCCACGGCGGCCACGGCGCCCCAGTCGGCCGGTCGCCGGTAGCGCTGCTCGGCGGTGCGGCCGTGCACGGTGACGGCTGCGGCGCCCGCCGCGTGCAGCGCCGCCACCGTCTCGGCCACGTTGATGGCGCTGGCCGATGTGCCCGTGCGCACCTGCGCTCAGGAGGCGCGTTAACGAGATACGCTGTGGCAATGTCGGGCCGGTGCAGAGGCAACACAGCCTCAGCAGCACGGGAAGCCACAGGCACATGCAGAGGGAGGGGCAAGCATGCAGGTCGTGCACATGTCCGCGGCAGGGTCCCTGGTGGCCACGATGTGCAGCGCAGCAGTGCAAAGACACGGCGGGCGCCTCAGCTGAGCCCGTTACTGACACCGTCCCTTACGTCAGGGGCGCGGCGGGCGGAGCGCGGGACGCTCCTTGACCGTAAGCGGCAGGGGGCTGCCCGCGGCGATGCCGGCCACCAGGCGCGCCAGCTTGCGCGGGCTCCGCAGCAGCGCCGCCCCCAGGCCGCGCTTGGCCGCCTCTGCCGCGCGCGGGCGCGGCGCTCAGCGCCGGTGCGCTCATGTCCGCGCAGGCCGCCGGTGCGCTGTCAGCGAGAGCCATGCATGGCGTGCTAGCAAGCAGCAGTGCACCGCCTGCGCCGGCAGGCATACCCGAGCAGCGCTGCCTGTCTGGCAAGCCATAGCAGCCGTGTGTGGCTGGTGCAGCGACATGAGGAGCATTCACTACCTGAGACACTGCGCGTCCTAGTCTTGCCCCGTATGACGGCAGGCCTCAATGCTGCGCAGGCGTGCCAAGCGCCTCAGGAGGTGCATATGAAGGCACGCGCGGCCCCTCCGCAGCGGTCCACTGCCATCCGCATGTGCCTGGCACCACAGAGGTGAACATGCACCCAGTCTGCCGGCGCACCGTAGATGGGGCACCCGCAGTTGAGGTCCACCCAGGCGGCGCCGGCCGCGGCCGCCAGCTCGGCCGCGCGCACGCCCTCCCCGATGTTGTTCGTCGCGAACTGCAGCCCGAACAGCGCCTCGTTGTCGGCGCGCCGCAGCCGCGCGCGCTCCTTCGGGTGGTCCCGGATGAGGAAGCGCGCAAAGGCCATCTCGCTCATGGTCGCCTGCACGTGCACGGATAGGCCAGATATAGCGCATACTTACAGGGGTCTGTCAGCACCCCTGCCATGGGGCCTTCTTCGTGCGCCGCTGGCAGTCCATGACCAAATGCTGAGTCCCTCAAGCACACATACTCCAGAGCGACATGGTAAGTTCGCGGCATGCAACCGAAGTGGTGGCGTATACCGAGTCATGGATCACATGTGGGCTTGCCTGCGGTGTTTGGGGGGTGCATAATGCAGCAAAAGGTCAAGGATGCGGTGTGGTAGAATGCGTGAGCGTGCACCTACATGCTTTTGCATCAGACAGACAAACACCAAATCCGATCTGAAAAGGCACACGTCCTTGCGGAACAGGCAGGGGACTCCATGCCTACACACCCTAGGCCATCACCAGGCAGGCACGGACTCAGAGCGTGACAGACTCAGCAGTGTCGCATTCAAGTGCTGGAGCCATTGCATAACCGTCGGGCCACGTAGCCGCGGTGCGTCAGCGGCGTCAAAGCAGGCTCGTTGGACAGGCACCGCAAGAGCGCCGCGCCTGCCGGGTGCCAAGGATTGCTCAAGGGATACAGCCTAGCGCCCCAAGGCGGGCAGCAAAGGCCAGTGACGCGCCTCGGCGCCAAAGTCGACGCACAGCCGCCTGAAGGGCACGTTGCCGCCGCGCGTCAGCGGCGCCAGTATAAGCTTGCCGCGCAGCCGCTCAACCAGCGCCGCGTTGCGTGCCACGTGCGCCGCAGACAGCTCGGCAGAGGGCGCTTCAGCGGCGCTGCGCCCGCTTGGCGCGCGTTCATCCACGGCAACCGGTGCCTCCGGTGCAGCCAGCGGCCGCTCGGCCGGCTGCACCAAGGCAGTCGCCGCCACAGTCCGGTGCCGCCGTATGAGCTGCGTCAAGCAGCAGGCAGCCGGGTCAGCCACCATGCAGCACTAGCTGCATTCCGTGCTGTTGGACATGCGCTTTGGTGCCCTGCCGAGCAGTAGGGCCGAGCCAGCTGCAAGTACGTGTGCATGGAGGCTCAGAGAAGAAGGCAGGTGGCCACACCTGCACTGGGCGGCTCTGCAGCGGAGCGCAGTGCAGCGCCGTGTGCATGCTGAACACCCTGCAGGCCGCAAGCCAGGGCACAGACTCCAGCAGGTGCGCGGCTTTGCTGACTTTAACTTGCAATTTGATCAAGCTGAGCAGCCAAAGCTAAGAAAACCACAGTCTTCATTGGCATGGATATATATTGGGCACAAACAGGCTGTGGCATCTTTTTCTCCGTGATAGTCTAGCGGTTATGATTCCTGGCTCTCACCCAGGCGGCCCGGGTTCAACTCCCGGTCACGGAAAATTTTTTGTTGCTCTCACAATGATGGCACCCATGCTAATGCCACACACGCCACCAACAAAGGAGCCCGTGAGAGCAATTTGGAGGACTCCTCGAAGTGCGGCTGCCTGGGCTCGCTATGAGTCCAGGTTGTTTTGGATGAGCCAGCTCCTCAGCACCGATGTGCTGTCTCCTATGGAATGCCTGTACTCGTGGACAGGCGCACATCATACAGACTGCTATTAATAGATGCAAGGGTGGGCAATTACAAACAGGCCATGCATGCAAAGGTGAGGACATATGCGCAGCGCTCCTCTTCGCCGCCGGCCGCTATACAGCGTGAGTGGCCATTTTAGCAAAAAGAAGCAATGTGAGGTCTCGCGCCACCACACAGCGCGTCGAGGCGTGTAAATCATGCTAATGAAAGGGACAAAATACTTCCGTGACCGGGAGTTGAACCCGGGCCGCCTGGGTGAGAGCCAGGAATCATAACCGCTAGACTATCACGGAGGTGAAAGTTAGCTCCACTCCATTATCTTGCACATTATATACACATAAACTAACACTGCATACCTCCATTTTCTTGCACATTATATACACGTAAAGTAACACATACTCCTCTGCTGCGAGCTGAGGTGAGCATTGAGCATGGATCTGACGGTCTTGGCGTGCTCTGGCCAACTGGTGCCTGCGGTGACACGCGCCACAGCCACTAGCACTGACACGTCCTGCTGCTTTGGGCGGCATGCAGCTCACGCGCTCATCATGCTGCTGCGTGCGTGGGGCTTTGCGCACTGTAGTGACGACGGCAGCCAATGCTGCATGATTACTGGCATTGAAGAAACAGAGGAGGCTGATCCCAATTTCCCCTTCCTGCATGCACGGCCTCATGCAAAAAACCTGACAACGTGACGCAAGCTCCATACATGCATGCAGGCTGGCCGCACTTATGCACGAGGCTCAGCGCATGTGCATTGTGACACGCGTGGCAGCGGCATGCGCATTGACCAGGTTGGCAGTTAGCGCCTGGAGCGGCATGCGCGCAGGCGCCCGGCCGGCCTTTCCGGGGGCCTGGGGCGCTGGGCCCGCTGGCGCGCTGTGCACGTGCTGCAGCAGCCAGTCGCGCATGCGTGGGAGGAACGCCTGGTTGTACAGGTGCCTGTTGCATCTCCAGACATGTCAGTGCCCGCCCTCGGCCCGCCACGCTCCAATAGAACACAGAAGGAGGCGCACAGCGTCTTGCCGCGGCGCTCCTCCTGCCCGTCCAGGCAGGCCTGCAGCTCCACGGCCTCAAACACGGCCGCATCGAGGTGCGGCGAGGCGCGCAGCAAAGCCTGCGTGATCATCTGCGCAGGGCGGTGCCCATGTTTGGTGCGCAGTGGACCATGCATGCAGGCGCGCTGCCGCAAGGGCGCAGACCTGCGCTGCCACCATGTGCAGGACCGCATCATGCTCAGCAGACCGTAAAGAGGCATGCATGCAGCCTCGTGTTGTCCCAAGGAGAGCCAGCCTTGTGACACGTGCTCTAGTAATACTTTTTGCACACACAGCCACCACGTGCAGGCCTGCCTTATGCCACCTGTTGGGCAACACGCGCGCGCACCCGGAACGAGACCGCCACGTCCAGGCACTTTGCGACGCCGTACACGCAGCACGCCACCAGCGGCGCCAGGTGCTGGCCAAAGAGCAGGTCCAGGTGCTGCGCCAGCAGCTGGTCTGCGGCTTGCATGCAGGCGGCCGGGAACTGCTCTGCATCCAGCCCGCTGACGGCGGCCGCCAGCGCCGCGGCGACCTCGCGCGCATGCGCACTTGCCAGCCGTGCAGTAGCTGCCAGCAGCTCCTGCACATGCATGTCGGCTTTTACAACCAAAACAGACATGTGCACCTGCCCCGCCAGGAACCACGCAGGCCGGGGTGCGCACGGCAACCAGCGCCTTGTCGCCCTGCGCGCAGGCGCCGCCGCCGCCAGCACTCAGCGCGGTGAAAAGCGAGCTGCCGTTGCGCCACGCCAGCTCTTCAGCAATGCGCAGGCGCATGAGCCCCAGGTAGCCGCACAGCACTGCCGGCTGGTCGCATATGTGCGTGCCGAAGCACCCGACTGCATCCCATAGGTCCAGCACGAGCGGCAGGCGGCCCAGCCTGCTCGTGAGCTCGGGGAAGCTCGGCTCGCCGCTTGCGGCAAAGACGACGAGCTCAACGGTGCAGTTGAGCAGCGCGTCCTGAAACGTGCGGCTGCCGGCCAGGCGGCGGGCCTCCGCCAGGCCGCCGCCGCTCTCGCGGTCGGTCTGTGCCAGCGCCGCGCAGAGGACGCCGTGGAGCACCCTGAGCGGAGGAGCGTCTTGCAGGGCTAGTCCTCACAGCAGTGGGGACCTGCTGCTGCAGCGTGGCACACCTGTAGTACACGTTTGCAGCGCAGGCAGCGAGGCTGGGGTAGTCCTCGAGCAGTGCGGAGCTGTTCATGAGCTCCAGCGCCGCTTTGACAAACTTGTTTGCGTGGTTTATCACCTGCTCGGGAACTGTGCGTCAGCGCGCTGCTGCCTTGCAAGAGAGCACCTGCCTGAAGGGCCTCCACCTGTGCTGTTGCATCCGGCTTGAACACCTTGCAGAGCAGGCTGGCAGGCGAGCTCCGCTGTGTCTCCATCTGCACCTTTAGCAGCCAGGCGCGCGCCTCGGCAGTGCTGTCCTCGTCAAACCTGACACCGCTGCCTGGCAGCTGCTGCACCTGAGCCTCCATGGACAGCTTGAGCTGCACACAGGGTGCTTGACCAGCTCACGCTGCGCTGTGCGAGTGGCAGGATGCTGCAGGTGTGCTTACTGGTCCTTTTTGCATGCTAAGCCTTGCATTTGCATTAAAAGTGCTGCTTTGGTTGCCTGCTATTCATAGCCTGTATGCATTTTAGACATCTGTTGTGTAGTCATGTGAACATTATGCTGCATTTGCATGCGCAGCTGGAAATAGGACTGCACCTGTGCTCTGCATCCATGTTGGCACCCTTGCGCATGATCGCACCCCATGCCAGTCGTGCGCTCACACAGAGAAATTGTGACCAGGTCAGGATAAGCACTGATGCATCTGGATACATGAAGTAGTTTTCGCGCGTTGCTTGTCAAGCCGCAGAGCAGCATACCCGTTTACAACCTATCTGCAGGGTTACCCCAATCGCAGCAACTATAGAAGAGCATAGCCAGTGCTGACTGGCGCTGCCGCATGCAGGAAGGCATTCTGCTCCCCGCATGTGCTCAAGTCTGCAGCACTGACTCTTGCATGCCGCTGTGGGTACCAAAGGACAGCACAATCAATGCATGCACATCTCGTACCTGTTCCAAGCCATGTGCTTGACTGGCCTGTTCCTCAACTGCTCCGGATGTACAGACCGCGTTTGCTCACGCGGCCTGGCTGCGGACAAAGTCGCGCAGCGTGATGTAGCGGAAGAACTTGCGGTAGAGGACGGGGTCGGCTGCACTGGCGTCCTCCAGCGTGGGCGTGCGCGCATGTCGCGCAGAGAACTCGCTGATCCACGCCCCGACCTGCATGCGCCACGCCCCGCCGCTTGGCCCCACACCCCGACATGCAGCGCGCGCCATTCATCGACGCCCCCACTGACATGCACATGCTCTGCCGGCCAGGCCGATCATGTGCACTCCCACACAGCTGAGCAACGCACCCGACCGCCATGCTGGTCATGCGCGTGCCGGGGGCAGGGGCGCCAGGCATGAACTTGCTCGGGCATGCAACTGAGCATGGCGTCCCCAGTAGCAGTGGAAACATTCTCGCACCTCGCGCCGCAGGCCGATCAGCTCGGACACGGCCTGCTCGAGCACAAAGCCGTCCGCGTCCTCGCGCGCCGCGCCGCGCCGGCCCGGCCGCGCCGGCGCGCCCCGGCTGGCCTGCAGCTGCTCGGCTGCGGCCCGCGCGGCCAGCTCGCGCCGGCGCGCGTGCCGCGCCAGGTGCGCCTGCCGCATCCTCTCGATCGTCTGCGCCGAGTGCTGCCGGCCCAGCTTGGCGACAGAGATCTTGTAGCATGTGGCTGCGCCCCGGGGACCGCGCGCGCTTGTCAAGCAGCAACCAGTGAGAAGTGGGGGCATCATCGATCACCCGCTGGGCAGCACACACACACGTTGACCTGTCTGGAACGTTGAGAAGCTCATTCAATGGCTTTGACTACCTTATGAGTACCTTGCCTCACACATCAGTAGCCCACCGCCTCAAGTCACATAACAAGTCCCAAGGTACATCAGGTGTGTGCACAGAGCGCCTGCAGCAGGCTCCATGCAAACAGGTGCTTGGGATGGTGCCGAGCGCGTGGCATGCAGTGCACTGCGTATGGCTGAGGGTGCATGCATCAGCGCCAGGGTTCAGCGGCGCAGAAGCAGCCCGTAGCTCCCTGGAGCAAAAAGCACGTGAGCACCAAAGTGTGCACTCATCTAGCAGGCACGCGGCGCAAAGGCGCACCGAGCGGGCGCGTGCGACCCAGCTTGGCGGCACTCATGCGCTGCCGAGTCTGCTCAGGCTTTGGCCGGCCGGCGTGCGCGGCTGACATCCTGGCCCGCGTCTCCGCGCTGGCCGTCCTGCCGAGCTTGGCGGCAACCATGCGCGCGCGTGTCTCCTCGGACACCGCGCCGCCCAACTGCGCCAGTCTGCGCGTCTTGAGCGCCGCCGATATCTTGGCCCGCGTTTCCTCGCTCTGCAGGCCCCTGGACCGCCGCGGCTTGCGCTCTGCGTGGCCGGACACGTCGGCCGTGTCTGCCGCGCCCGCGCCTGGCAGCTCAGACTGGAGGCCGTCACCGGCTTGCTCCGTCTGTGGGCCAGCAGCCACGCTGGCTGCAGCAGGCCGCACTCTCCGCAGCCTGCCGCCAGGAAAGCGCGGGCGATGGTCATCCAGACAGTGGCACATGTTTGGCACAGGCAGCGCAGGTTGCGTATGGGGAAAGGTCAGTGCAGCGCACCTGCACGCGTATCCGCTGCGGCCCACTGCGCACGAAGGTGTGGGAGGCAGGCAGGCATTGCCGAACATGCATCCAAGGCGCAGTAGGTGCGGTGCGGCAGCTCGCTCGGACAAGCGTGTAGGTCTATGCTGCGTGCAGATGTTTGAGCTTAGGCGCTTAGGGGTAGCAGCCTAGCTGGTCTGTCCTGGCAGTTGAGGTGCTTGCAAGCGTGAGCAGCGCTCGACCCCGCTGAATATAATAACAATCTAGGTGTGAAGCAGAGACTATGACTTACTGACAGCACAGCAGCCCAACTTGGAGGGCATCATCAGGCGCCCGCTGTGCTGCCCACTTGCAAGCTTATGCACTGATACCCCATCAGCCACGGTGCAAGTACCATCCTGTAAGGAAACAGCGCCACTGCTACTCCAGTGCACTGCGCACTGCAGCAATGGAGCAGTTCTGCTGCAAAGGCGGCGAGGTGCAGCCTTGCGCACATGCGCGCGCGCTGGGGCGCAGCATCAGGCCGGCGCTCCAGACGGGGAGCGGGCTGCGCCTGCGGGCATTTCGGAAGCGGACGCGCAGGAGATGCGCCGGGCACGCCGAGCGCATGCGTGTGGAGTCCGCCATGCTGCACGAGGCGGTCCCTGCATACCCGGCGCGCGGCACGCTATCTCTCAAACTGACAAGCGCCCGCGCTGTGGCGCAGATACCGCATCCTGATACCTCCTTCCTGTATGTGCGCTCTGTGTGCACCGCGAGCCCGGCACGCACCTCACACTGACCGCTGCGCAGCAAGTGGAGTACGACGCGGCCCTCAACGCGCGCTACTGGTCGCGGCGGCCCGTCGCGGTGCTCGCACGCGCGCTCGAAATAGGCGCGCCACCCCCGCTCGCCTCCGGCGCGCGCCGGCCGACGCGCTCGGCCCGTCGGGCAGGCCGGCCTGCTCCAGGGGCGCCGCTCCGGCCTGCACCGCGGCCCCGTCTCTGCACGCTTGACGGCGCCCGCGCGCGCCGCAGGCATGGCGTTCTCGGGCTGGTTCGTGGCGCGGAAGCTGGGCGGCGACATGGAGCGCCTGCAGGCGCGGCAGGTGCGCCGGCGTGCGCGCGGGTGGGCGGCACGCGCTGCTGCATACGCGTGCACGCACGCCGGGCCCCCGCGCGGCTCTGAGGCACTGCGCGCGCGCGCCAGGCGGAGCACCTGCGGGAGATCCTGACGAGCCTGGGGCCGGCGTTTGTGAAGATCGGCCAGGCGCGTGCGCGCGCCGGCTGCGCACGGCCGCCCTCCTGGCCTGCTCCGCGTGCTTGTGGGCCGGGCCGCGGGCATATGGCTTTGCCTATGGCGCTGCGCCCGGCTGCCACCAGGCAAGCACGCGCGGGGGGAGCGACGTGCTTGCCGGCCGCGAGGCAGGCGCACGTGCGGCCGCCCTCGCGGCACTCGCTTTGGAGCGCGGCTCAGGCGCCCAGCCCCATGCATGCTCGCGAGGCGGTCACGCAGGGCGGCCTCCTTCAGGGTCGGCATCCAAGGCCGCGCCTGGGCGACGCAAGCTTGGCGCCTGAGCGCCCGAGCTGCAGCCCCGCAGCACGCCGTGGGCCAGATCGTGAGCCGGACCGCGGGCCGGACCGCGGGCCGGACTGCGGGCCAGATCGCAAGCCAGGCCGCAGGCCAGGCCGCGGGCCGACCGCCGCGCCCGGCGCGCGCGCGCAGGCGGTGTCCTCACGGCCGGACGTGGCGCCGCCGAGCTACACGGCGGAGCTGGAGAAGCTGCAGGACCAGATCCCGCCCTTCCCCAGCGCGGACGCGATGGCCGTGCTGGCGGCCGAGCTGGGCGCGCCGGCGTCCGTGCACTTCGCAGACCTGTCGCCGGAGCCGGTCGCGGCCGCGTCGCTCGGTCAGGTGCGGTCTGGGGCACGAGGTCGCCGCGGCAAGGGTGGGGGCATCGGATGTTGCATGACGCAAGCCGTCCTCTGCAGGTCTGATACGAGCGCTTCACACAAACCAGGCGAGCCCGGCGCGCAGGTGTACAAGGGGCGGCTGCGCGCGAGCGGGCGCGCGGTGGCCGTGAAGGTGCAGCGGCCGGACGTGCGCGAGAGCATCGCGCTCGACGTGCACATCCTGCGCGCGGCGGCCGGCTGGTTCGCGCGCTGGCGCCGCCTGAACAGCGACCTGCCGGCGCTGCTCGACGAGGCGCGGGCCCGACAGCCGCGTCGTGCGCCAGCTCGGCTGGCATGCACGCGGGGTCGAGCAGTGACGCAGTGCGGCGACTGGTCACCGCATGCGCTGCGGCTGGTCCCTGCGGTGTTGTGCAGGACAGCAGCGGCGTTCTGGCTTGCGGGCGCCGTTTATGACGCTGCGCGCTTGCCTCTCCATGCGCTGCCTGAGGCTGCGCGGAGCACGACACATGTGCTCTCAGCCGTGCAGGCTGCATCCGGCTCGCCCGCATGTCTGCTTGCACCCCCGCTGCTGCGCCCGAAGCTTGTGATGCAAGCCCTGAATGGATGGGCGGGCGTGCCGAGGCCGCGGCCGCGCGCGCGCGCGCAGTGGGCGGCCAGCCTGTTCCGCGAGCTGGACTACACCAAGGAGGCGACCAACGGCGTGCGCTTCCGCGAGCTGTACAGCCGCCTCGAGGTGCCGCCCCCCCTGCATACGCGCCGTTGAGCCGCCGCCGCCGGCTGGCTGCAGGCGCAGCATGCCCGGCCCCCCGCTGAGCGGCGCACCCGCGCTGTTCATTGCTCATACTTGGATGCGTACGCTGCTGTGAGCACGTTTGCACCTTCCGTTCTAAGCCGGCAGCGCCCTGGCGACCAGCTTGTCCGAGCACCAGTGGCTCCGGGGTCAGGGGGATGTCCCTTGCAGCAGCTCTGAAAGGCGCGTGCGGGTGCGGGCGCCGGGGTGCCGAGCCTGGCGAGGCGGCAGCGCGCGCTCGCTCCAAAACCCTGCAACCCTGCCTCGCACCTGCAGGGCGTGTACGTGCCGGAGATGTGCGTGGAGCTGACCACGCGGCGCGTGCTGGTCATGGAGTGGGTGGACGGCGTGCGCCTGCGCAGCGCGGCCGCGGGCGCAGCGCTGCCGCGTGGCCGC
>JAABUZ0100006511.1_pt1 | contig 14564 bp, 14 predicted proteins | sample 5562091 | NCBI WGS metagenome assembly JAABUZ01 (sample SAMN12813069, study PRJNA571459) | rock metagenome | isolation source: Antarctica rocks | place: Antarctica: Victoria Land, Linnaeus Terrace sud | collected 2015-12-21 | reverse complement strand
CCCGGATCGCGGGGGGCGAGGAGCGGTGGTGCTGCACGCCGACGGTGGCGTGGGCCAGCGAGCGCGGCCAGACAGTGACGATCCGCGAGGCGCACGTCTGGACGCGGCACAGCCGGGCGATGGAGACGTGGTACGAGCGGCTGCGGGGGGCGCGGACGACGCTTCAGGCGGACACGACGCCGGCGGGGGCGCTAGCCTTGCGGGCGCTCAAGCTGACTTACAGCCTGACGATCAGCGGCTTCAACAGCCCGTGGCACCGGGAGAAGCGCAGCCCCCTGTACCGGCCAGACTGGCGGCACGCAATCCTGGCGCAGGCCAACGCGAACCTGTCGCGGGCGCTGCACAAGATGGACCAGGCGGGGTACACGCCGGTGGCCGTCCACAAGGACGCCGTGTACCTGCTCTCCGACGAGCCCGACCCAATCACGGCGTGCCCGCCGACGGTGACGCTGGGGACGGGCCTGGGGCACTTCAAGGTGCAGGACGCGGCGATCCCGCTGGACCTGGTGTTGCCGGCGTTCGACGGGACGCGCGGGGGCTTGGGGACGCTGCTCAAGCTCCTGAAGCCGTTGCGCGAGCGGGCAGCTGTGGAAGGGGCGGAGTAGCGTGTCCGACTTGAGCGCGGACCTGGCGCGGGCCTATGAGGCGCGGGTGGCGGCGGCGGACGTGGAGTTGACGCCGGCGGCGATCCGGGCGGTGGTGCGCGAACTGGGAGGCGGGGAGGGGCGGGCGCAGGTGGCAGCGGGCAACAAGGAACTGGCGGGCCAACTCGGGATCAGCGTGCGGACGGTGCAGCGGTGGCAGAAGGAGGGCGGGCAGGGGGAGGCGCGGTCGGTGGCGCGCTCGACGCCGGGGCTGCGCATCAGCGTGCGGGGGATCGCCACCGAGCAGCAGCGGCAGGCCAATGCGCGGGCCTTCCGGGAACAGGTGCAGGAGCAGGGACTGGATGTGGGGGCGTGTCGGGTCATGGTGAAGGTCTACAACGAGGACCGGCCACGGCCGCGCAACATCGGCCCACAGCACATCGCGGGGGACGCGCTGACGGAGGCGCTGGACGCGCTGGAGACAGGGGACGGGGCGGGGGCGGCCGCCGCGTTCGGGGCGGCGTGGCTGGAGGCCTACGGGATGGATGCCGTGGACGCCACCATCACCGATGTCGTGGGGACGTTCGGCGTGAGCGTGTAGGCCCGGCGACACAGGCGGCGCAAAGGGGTAGACCATCATGGTCTACCCCTTTGGTGCGGTGTGCTACGCTGGGGACGCGAGGGAGGAGAGGGATGAGTGAGCAGGGGCAGGACAAGGCGACGGCGCTCGTGCCCGTCGCCCAGCGCCGAGTCGAGCTGGTGGACGGGGACGAGGTGCTGGCCGTGCGGGCGGAGGACGGGTCCATTTATCTCCCGTTGCGGCCTATCTGCGCGAGCCTGGGGTTATCGTATCAGCCGCAGCGCCGCCGCATCCAGCGCGACCCGGCGCTGGAGGAGGGGATGCGCGAGATCCGGTTGCAGACGGGGGGCGGCCGACAGGCGACCGCGTGCATGGCCCTCAACCTCGTGCCCTACTGGCTCTCGACCATTGAGGTCTCGCGGGTCCGCCCCGCGTTGCAGGACAAGCTCAGGGGGTACCGCCGGTGGGTGATTGAGCGGGTGTTCGAGGCCTGTCGCTGATCACGAAAACTTTCCAGGCAACGCACTGTTTTGATCACATCGCCTTTCCACAACGTCTATGACGATTTAGACGTTAAAGCCCTCCTACGCATTGCAAGAGATAAGCATGGGCCTACATGTTTCACTAGTTGCAACGTCTATTTGTACTGGCGGAGGTGGAAAGGCAGCATGATCAGCTACCTGGAAAAATAAAGTGATCAATGACAGCTACGTATACATGCACTAGTTTTGGCCGGAAAATCGGCGTCGATGATAGCTGCCTATACGCCGTTTTACGGGTCAAATAGCTGTTGGAGATCGCTCTATGCACCCTATGCACCTCTCGTTTCGGCCACAACTGCTGCAAGCCGGCGAAGCCTATCCTCTGGCGAGGTCTCCATCGCCGTGCTCAACGTGTTGAAGGACGGGGCTATGGACACGGCGGCCGTCAGTACTTTCGGGCTATGGACGGTCCCCCACTCGTGCTCTATCCTCGTGCTGACCACCACGACATGGGTGCGTGCATGGAGACCCATGATCCTGCTTATTGGAGGACGCTACGATGACATCCCGCGATCCCCAACACACGCCGTCGCCGACCCCGGCCGACCTCGACCGTCTCCCTGTCCGCACCCCGGCCGACCTCGCCAGGGCTATCGCAGCGCTCGCCGAGGCCCTCGGCCGTGCGACGATGACGGGGAACATTGCTCCCGTGGTCATCGCACAAGCAGAGCGCCAGGTCGCCAAGGCCGTGGAGCAGGCGCAGACCGCTCCGGTCGACAAGACGATGCTGCTGATCCACCTGGTGGCCGCGCGCGCCTTCCTGCATGAGGGGCAGGCGCCGCCAGCGCTGGTGCAGTCGCTGGGCGGGGTCATCGCGCAGGTGCATGCGCTCGTCGGCGCGTCGCCCGCAGCGTTCTGCTAGCTGCGCTAAACGACACGTGTAGAAGCGTCTACTGAGTCCACGAGAGCGGGGCAGCATCAAGGGTGGGAACGCGGCGGACGCGGAGAGTGGCGCCGTCCGGCGGGCGTTCATGCTGCGGTCATGGGCGGGGCGCTATCGTGAGGGGGCATGGTGCCGGAACAGCCGGCGCCGTCGGGCCGGGCGGCCCTGCCGTGTGAGGCTGATGGGGCAGGGCCGCCCGTGAGCTCCGCGCCGCGTTGCGCGCTCCGCGCATCACGGGAGACGTGTTCTTCCCTGAGACGTGCTATGGTGAAGCATCACACCCACTGCCTACACCACAGGAGCGTCACCATGCAGTTCTACAGCGTCCAGGCCAAAGAGACGATCGAGGTGCCCGACGCGCAGGTCGAGCGTACCACCATGGCCAACGGCCGTCCCGCAGCCCGCGCGACCATCACGCGCGACGGCAAGACCCTCAAGCTCTTCAAGTTCCTCCCTACCTCTACTCCGGCCACCCCAGCACCAGCGGAGGCGCCGGCAGCCAAGGCCAAAGCGAAGCGGTCAGCCAAGACCTGAGACCGCCACTGAGCGGGGGCCGCCGGCCTAGCCCGGTCCCCGCTTCAGCTCGTCAACCGTCGCGCGAACCAGGACGGGCGGGGCCGGCACCCACGTCTCGCGCGGCTCACTCATCGGCGTCCCCCAGCGGCGGGACCACGCGCAGGTGCGGCTCCTCGATGCGCGCCGCCCGCGCCGCCTCCGCTCCCGCGAACATCACCAAGAATCGCCCCGCTTCCTCGCGCCCGAACCGTTCCCGGTCCGATGGCCCGGTGGCGCCGTCGTAACGATCGAGGGCGTCCCCCAGCGCGGCAAAGTAGTCGCCGAGCACCAGCGCCACGCGCTGGCGTCCCCGCTCGTTGGCCAGGTCGGACGCGGCGAGCGCCTGACGGACCGCCCCACGCAGCCACTCCAGCAGCGGCGTCGGCAGCAGTTCCTGCGGGTCCTGCGGGTCCTGCGGGTCGCGCGGCATTAGCGGTCCCTCCACGCGTGCCGCTCCGCGGGCAGCGAGGCCCTCGCGCACAGATCCACCGCGCGCCGCTCTCTCTCGTGTCTGCCCCGCGCGCCGAGTACCCGGCCCCGCGCGCCGAGTACCCGGCCCCGCGCCTCGCGTCCGGCGCGATGGCCACCGACAGGGGCAACGCCGGCCTGACGCGCCGGGAGGAACCAGCGGGAGGACCGGGGACGGACCCGCACGACGCTCACGGCCCTGCGGGCAACGAGGCCGCCGGCGACGAGCAGGACGCCAAGCGCGGCGAGGCCGACGGGCGTCGCCGGCACCATTGCCAGGAGACTCGCCCCCAGGGCGAGGACGGCGATGCCAGGGAGGGCCAGCCAGAGGATCGTGGGCGCCGGTCCCTGCGCGCGGACACCCTCCCGCGAACGCCACGCCGCCGAGCCCGACCGCGGCGCGCCGCGGGACGCCATCGCCTTCATCGTCACTCTCCCCGTGGGCACCCACCTCGTGGGCACCCACGCCATCGACGCGCGCCGACATGGGCGCGTGGCTCTACCATAGCACGCCCCTGCCACGTCGTCCGCCCTTATCCACGCCGGAACGCGGGCGGCGGCCCCGCGGGAGGAACCGGCCGCAGCAGGGCGTGAGGGTGCGCGCGGGGCGTGAGCGTCAGGTGTCACGGTGGGCCTCGTCGGCGCACGGGACCAACGGGACCAGAGGATCGGGGTGGCGCGTCCCCCCCACATGGGCCATACCGCTGGGGCGTCGTCGTGTCTACCTTGTCCTCGAGACACGACAGGCCCGGGTATCGCTGGAAGGACGGTATGAACATCTCACCTGACGCGGATGGCGCGTTGCTCCTGCGCGTGGCGGGCGGCGACGGTGTCGCGTTCGACACGCTGTATGGGCGGTACGCGGTGGTGGTGGCGGGGGTGGCGCGGGGCATCCTGGGGGAGGCGGCGCTGGCGGAGGATGCGGTGCAGGAGGCATTCCTGGCCGTATGGCGGCAGGCGGCGCGCTACGACCCGGCGCGGGGCAACGTCGGCGGCTGGCTGCTGACCATCGTGCGGCACTGCGCGATCGACGTGCATCGCCGGTGCCACGCGGACCGGTGGGTCAATGATGCGGCCTTGGCCGAGACGTCCGATGGGAGCGACACGCACGCGTTGGCCTGTCAGGACGCCGCAGCCCAGCAGGTGCGGGAGGCCCTGGCCCAGTTGCCGGCGGCCCAACGCGCGGCGCTGGCGCTGGCGTACGGCGGGGGGTATAGCCAGGCGGAGATCGCGCGGGCGCAGGGTGTCGCGCTGGGGACGGTCAAGGGGCGCGTGCGCCTGGGGCTGCGGGCGCTACGGACGCAGCTGGCGGGGCCGGGGGAGGCGGCGTTATGGTGACCACGTCTGGTGACAGGCGGGGCGCGCCCTCACACGGTCTCGGAGGGGGACGGGGAGCGGCGCTCCTCTGCCCGCACCCGCGCGGCTTCATCCGCCACGGTCGGGACCGCGGAGCGCGCTACCCACTCTGCCTGACGGGCGGTGACGGGCGGGTGAGCGGGGCGGGGCAGGCGCAGAAACAGACGGCGCAGCCAGTGATGCAGGGGGGTCACAGCGCAGGGGCCAGGGCCGCTGCGGGGGCGGAGGAGCGGAGGAGCGGCCGGTGCGTCATCCGTGCAGGGGCGCCGTGCGTCGGATGTCGCGGTGGAGGGGTAAAGCGGGCGGCGCTGCTGCGTCGCGGTCGTTCGTCGCGCATTGCAGACCTCTGGCGAGATGATCATGGATTGGTGCGGGAGGGGACGTGATGCTGCGGCAGGGAGAGCGTGGGTGGCGACGAGAGCGGGCGACGGGCGGGGTAAGAAGGTAGGAGCAGGGGCAGGAGCAACGGGGCGGTCTGACGTCTGGGACAAGGGGGAGGGCCAGTTCCGTGCGAACGCGCGGCGAACCGGCCCTCGGCGACGATGACGATACACCTCGTGAGTCAAGTCCTCTTGACGTGGGAGCGAGGCAGCGCAGCCTAATCTCGCCTGCGACCCGCCCTGTGATGCTCGTTAGCGAGGCTGGAATGGCACGTGACCAACTCCCGTTCATGGAGGTGTGACCACGAGGTCGAGAACCCCCGCCCTGCGTGGGTGGGGGTCAGCCCGCGCGCGTCTCCCCGAGGCGGAAATCGGTCGAACCGAGCCGGGTGAAGCGGACGTGACGAGTGGCTGTGGTGCGCATGGCGTCCGTGCCTCCTTCCGTCTTCCGGGTGGACGACGCGAGGGATGCGTCGTTGACAGATAAGGGGAGCACGATGTGTGCCAGAGGGAGCACGCGGTAGGTGCGGGGCCGGAGTGTAAGATTTCACTCATCCTGAGCCGGTTCCACACTCACCCGTTGGCTTTGTTTCACTCATGTTGGGCGGGATTTTTCACACGAGCTGGGCCGATCCGCAGAAGATATCACACGAGTTGGGCCAATCCGCACACTGCGGATGGGCGTGGCGAGGGGAATAACACCTCGCTCACGGCCGTTGGGAGGAGTGGCGCAGGATGGGTGATGATGTCCGCTCAGCTTAAGTGATAAACGGCCCAACACGAGTGAAATCTTACAACGGCGGCCCGCTTTTGCACAGCCCACGACGAACTGCGTGACCATCTCCGCTCTCGCCAACACCTGAACGAGACGGTCTCCCTCGCGGACCAACGGCGGCTCTTCGTGGAGCGGTGGGGCGAGGTGTGTGCGGTGGTGGAGGCGGCGTAGGCGCATCAGGTGGGCAACACCACGTGTCGACGCGTGCATAGGCCCCAGTGCGTTCCGAGTTCTGACGCATCCCCCAACGACACCTCTGGCGGCCCTGGCACGCCGCGTGCTGCTGTTGGCCGTGCCCTTCCGTACCACCCCATGATCGCAGAGGGAGAGGAGTCGACCCCATGGCCACTGATCAGACGACGCCACAGAACCCGCTCACGCAGTACCCCAAGCCGCCCTTCGCCACGCGGCACATCGACCCGCCGGGCATCGAGTCCCAGATGGACCCGAAACCTGACTACGGCGAACAGTCCTATCGGGGCAGCAACCGCCTCAGCGGCAAGGTCGCTCTGATCACCGGCGCGGACAGCGGCATCGGGCGCGCCGTGGCCCTGGCCTTCGCGCGCGAGGGCGCCGACGTGCTCATCTCCTACCTCGACGAGGGTGAGGACGCCCAGGAGACGCTGCGCGTCGTGCAGCAGGCCGGGCACAAGGCGGTCGCGGTCGCCGGAGACATCAGCCAGGAGGCACACTGCCAGCAACTGGTGCAGCGCGCGATCGAGGAGTTCGGCCGGCTTGACATCCTGGTCAACAACGCTGCCTTCCAGCGCACTTACCAGAGCATCGCGGAGATCCCGGCTGCGGAGTTGCAGTACACCTTCGCCACCAACATCTTCAGCATGTTCTACCTCTGCAAGGCGGCCCTGCCGCACCTGAAAGAGGGGGCCACGATCATCAACACGTCCTCCATCGAGGCGGTGCAGCCGGAGCCGATGCTGCTGGCCTACGCCGCGACCAAGGCCGCGATCGTGAACTTCACCAAGGGGCTGGCCAAGGAACTGGCGCCCCAGGGCATCCGCGTCAATTCGGTCGCGCCCGGTCCGGTCTGGACGCCGCTGATCCCCTCCACGATGCCGCCGGAGCAGGTCGCGTCGTTCGGGCAGCAGGTGCCCATGCAGCGCCCGGCGCAGCCGGTCGAGCTCGCGCCTGCCTACGTCTATCTTGCCTCCCAGGAGTCGAGCTACGTCTCGGCGCAGACCATCGGCGTCACCGGCGGCACTCCGCTGTTCTAGCCACTGGGTGTCCCCGCGAGCGACAGGGGAGGGCGGCGGAGGCCGTCCCACCGTCGGCAGAGACGCGATGAAACGGGGCCTCCCGCAGGCGCGGTATCCCTGCGGGAGGCCCCGTTGTGCGCGACACCCTCCCCGTCCACGAACGACGACCGCAGGCCCCGGTCGGTCCGGGCGTGGCGCGTCCCACGGTTGGCGTGCTGCGCCGGCGCTGATAGGGGGCCACCACGTGCCGGGGATAGGGGTCAGCACGTGCCGATGTACTAAGACACAGATGTAAGGCGTCAGATTAAGTGCGCCGATGTCACACGTACAACGACACGGAACGTCACAGGAGGTGCGCCGATCCGCGCGGAACGTGTCGTTAGGCGCGGGCATCAGGGGAGTGAGGGAGAGGCAAATCCACACTCAAAAAGAGAGGCATGGGGGGACGAAAAGGGGTGAAGTGGAGGATGGCGCAGCTAATGTGACGCAAGCAGCGCAGCTAATGTGACGTTAGGCGCACTTAATGTGACGTCTTACACCCGGAGCGGCATGACGGTCGCCCTGCGGGTCCGGACGCGACGCTTCGTCTGCGCGTGGCACAAGTGGCACAAGGAGAAGCGCAGTCCCTTGTACCGGCCGGACTGGCGGCACGCGATCCTGGCGCAGGCCAACGCGAACCTCTCCCGCGCGCTGCACAAGATGGACGCGGCCGACTACACGCCCGTCGCGGTCCACAAGGACGCCATGTATCTGCTCTCCGACGAGCCCGATCCGATCAAGGCGTGCCCGCCATCGGTGACGCTGGGGACGGGCCTGGGGCATTTCAAGGTGCAGGACGCGGCGGTGCCGTTGGAGGCGGTGCTGCCGGCGTTCGACGGGACGCGGGGCGGGCTGGGGACGCTGTTGAAGCTCCTCAAGCCGCTCCGGGATCGCACGGACGCGCAAGGGGGCGGCATAGCGTGTCCGACCTGGCTGAGGACCTGGCTGTAGGTTTCCACGCGAAGGGCGCCAACGCCCTGTATGAAGGGGGGCGCTATTCCGCGCGAGATGCGCCCATTGTCCCACGCGACCTGCGCCGATCCTGTAAAAAGTCCCACCTATCCTGCGCCAGTCCACAGATCTGGCCTCCGCAGGTGACGCTTACATGAGGCGGTTTTGTGGGGTTGGCGCAGGATACGCGGCACGTGGGCGCACCCGATGCGGAACAGGGCGCCCTTCGCGTGGAATCCTACAACATGCGGCGGCTCACCCTAGCGGTGGCTCAGGATCTCTTTGGCGGCAAAGCCGGCGATGCCAACCGCAGCGATCTTGCCCATAGGGTTATTCCAGACCTGCTGGAGGACGTTGGGGTTCTGCTGGGCCGCTTGTTGCATGCCCTGGGCCATGCCCTGGGGATCGTTCGGGTCCATCTGGCCCTGTATCTCGGGGGGGAGTTGCTGCACGAACTGCTGGCGCTGATCCGGGGGCATCTGCTGGAAGTACTGGCCGTACGCTTGCTGCTGCATCTCGGGGGGCGCATTCTGGGCGAACTGCTGGACGTGGCCGGCGGCCTGGTCCTGGTCGATGGCGCTGTAGTCACCGGAGTCGCTGGCCTGGGCGTACTGCTGGTACTGCTGTTGGTTGTTCTGGTCGAAGGGGAACATCGGCGTGTCCTTTCGTCATACAGGGATGGGGCCCTCACCCGTCCGTCGGGAGGGGCGAGGGCCTCCGGCACCCGTGGCGCGGCGGGGGATGGCTACTTTTGGGTGGACTCGTGGGTGGCGTGATGCTTGGCGGCCTCCTCGCCGTGCTGGGCGGCGTGGGTGGCGTGGCCCTGGGCGTGGTGGGCCTGCTCGGCGGCCTTATCGGGCTCGCCCTTGGCATGATGTTCGGCGGCCTGCTCGTGGTGCTTGGCGGCTTCCTTGTGGTGCTCGGCGGCCTGCTTATGGTGGTCAGTGGCGGGATGTTGAGCCGTGGCCATGGTGAACCTCCTCGTGCGCGGGGGCCAGCGACATCGCTGGTCAAGCCCCTGGGTCCACCGTAGGCACAAACTATACCGTCGATGAGCGGACGGCCCTGCACCCTCGCGCGTTGGACGGTGTCAGGCGTCAACGTGGGTGCGCCGCCGGCACGTTTCGGGGGACGCATCACGTCAGGGGTGCAGCGGCGCTCCGCGTGCGGACCTGCCTACGCGAAGGTCTGCGTGTGCGACGCGTGCAGGGGCCGCTGGCCGGGCCCCTGCGGGTGGGCGACCTGACGCTCGACCCGGCCACGCGCGCGGTCCGCGCGGGGGGGCGCGCCGTGGCCCTCACGGTGCGTGAGTTCGACCTGCTGCACTACCTGCTGCGCTATCCGGGGCGGGTCTTGACGCGCGCTGCTATCCTCGCGGCCGTGTGGGGGCCGGGGTTCGTCGGCGACGACAACGTGATCGAGGTCTATATCCGCTACCTGCGCGACAAGATCGGCGACCGGCCGCCCCGCTACATCCAGACGGTGCGCGGCGTCGGCTACATCATGAAGGGATAGAGGCGGCGGCATGGCGATGCGGGCACGAGCGGCATGACAGCGCGGCAGGCCGGCGCCGGGGAGCGCGTGACCCAGCGCACGCCGCGCACGCCGCGCTGGAGACGGCGCCGACCGTGGCGGCCCACCTCCTGGCGGCAACGGCGCGGCCTGATCGCGCGGTTGCCGTTGCGCTGGCGTCTCGCCCTGGGCTACGCGCTGGTCCTGCTGCTGGTCCTGGCCCCGCTGGCCGCCGTCCAGGCGTCCGCCGTCCACGCGTTCCTCGTCGACGACGCGGCCACGGCGCTCCGCGCGGCCGCGCATGCCGACGCCACTGGGGGGCACGGCGCCAAAGCGCCGCGCGGGGCCGCGCCGACTCTTGACCCCATCGACACGACCACGCACAACGCCGCCAGCGCGGACATGACGGCCTTGTTGGTGACCGCGACCGGACAGGTCTTGAGTCGCGCCACGGGGCCGAACGGCCGCGGCGTGACGTCGACCCACCTGCTCAACAGGTCCCTGCTGCAGCGCGCGGCGTCGACGGGCGTGGACCAGACGTACCAGGCGTTGACCGACGCCGGCCCCTACCTCGTCGCGGTCGCGCCGTTGCCCCTGCCGCGCGGACACGATCCGCGCTCGGCGTCAGCGGCCGGTTCCGCGGCGCGGGGCGCGGCCAGCGGTTCGTCCCCCCGCGTCCCGCGCGCCAAAAAGGAGCCGCTGGTCACCGGAGAGGCGCCGTCGCCGGCCGCGCCGCGCCAGCTACTGCTCCTGGCGCGCAGCAGGGCGCCGATCGATGCGACGGCGACGCGCGTCTGGCTGCTGGCGGTGGTGGGGACGGCGCTGGCGCTGCTGGTGGCGACGGGGCTGGGCGCCCTGTTGATCCGCCGGGCATTGCGTCCGCTGACGCGCCTGGCCGTTGCCGCCGACGATCTGGCGGTGGGCGACTACGCGCGGCGCGTACCCGTGCCGGTGGCGCGGGACGAGGTCGGGCAGTTGAGCGTGGCCTTCAACACCATGGCCGCCGCCGTCGACGACGCCTTCGCCACCCAGCGCCGCTTCGTGGCCGACGCGGCTCACGAGTTGCGCTCGCCCCTGACCGCGCTGGGCGGCTACGCCGACGTGCTGCTGCTGGGCGCGGCCGCGAATCCGCGCGACCTCATGGCGGCGCTGGAGACGATGCGCGGCGAGACGCGCCGCATGACCCGCCTGGTCAACGACCTGCTGCTGCTGGCGCGCTTCGACGCCTCTGCCGGTACCGTGGCGACGCTGCGGGAGGACGACGTCGACCTGGCCGCGCTGCTGCGCGATGTCTGTGCCGGGGCGCGCGTGTTGCCGTCCGACCGCGTCGTCCGTCTCGACGTTCCGGCCGGCCCGGTCGTCGTGCGCGGCGACCGCGACCGTCTGTACCAGGTCGTCTCCAACCTCCTCGACAACGCGGTCAAGTTCACCGAGGGCGGAGGACAGATCGGTCTATCCCTGTGCCGCGCTGGGCGCGTCGCCCGGTTGGAGGTGTGCGACGACGGCGTGGGCATCGCGCCGGAGGATCTGCCACGCGTGTGTGAGCGCTTCTACCGGGCCGACGAGGCACGGAGCAGGGCCACGGGCGGGGCGGGGCTGGGGCTATCCATCGTGCAGGCCATCGTCGCGGCGCACCGCGGCGACGTGCGGCTGCACAGCACGCTTGGCCGCGGCACGACGGTCGTGATCCAGCTCCCGTTGGCGTCCCATTCCGGGTCCGTCTAACGCCGGACAGGGCATCGACCGGGTCGGCTTCACCGGCCGCCACGTCCGCGCATAGCGCGCGGGCCTGACCCCGCGCAAGCCCCGCGGCCGCGCTCGATCACACTGGCTCCCTTGCCGCAGGACATCTGTCTGTTCCGATCGACGGCGTTTTTCTCAGCATCCTTTCATCTCCCTTTCAGCGCCCTCTCAGCGACGGCTGCCATAGTAGGTGATGAAAGGAGGTGAGCGGAACGGCGACGCATCCTCGCCACGGCAACGTCCATTCGGTCCGACAGCGGCCCCACGACAGAGCACAACACAAAGGATAAAGATGTGCGTGTGGCGCATCGTCACAGTCCGCACGAGACACAAGGAGTCACGACAATGGCACGACATCGACACGTCACGGCCGGCCTTGCCGCCGGCGCCCTCGCCCTCGCCCTGAGCACGGTGGGCCTCGCCGTCCACGGCGCCCCGGCGCGCGCGGCCCAACCCGCCGCGCCGGGCGCGACGACCGCCGCGAGCGGTCCCACGGCGGTCCCGGTCAACCCGCGCTCCGACGTGGGCTCGACCACCACCATCCAGAACCCCGGCGTGGTCAGCTGGGTCCACTTCGGCGACCTGCACATCACTACGGGCGACCAGCAGAACGACGCCGACTTCAAGACCATCATCGACAACACCAACCACTACCTCTTGAACGGCGTCAACTTCGCCCTGCTGCCCGGCGACAACGCCAACGACGCTGCCGAGAGCGAGTACCAACTGATCAAGGCGGCCACCGACAACCTACAGGTCCCGCTCTACGCCGTGCCGGGCGACCACGACCACAAGGTCGACATCGGCCTGTACGAGAAGTACCTGGAGCCCACGCTCTACCAGAGCTTCAACGCCTCTATCTACCACTTCGTCTTGCTGGACGTGATGAGCGGCATCAGCTCCGCCGAGCAGAGCTGGCTGGATAGCGACCTGGCGGCGGCCGCGGCCAAAGGGCTCAAGAGCGTGATCTTCATGCACTCGTACACCATCTCCTACCAGCTGCAGTCCGAGATCCAGAAGTACAACGTGCTCATGGTTGACACGGGGCACACCCACACCAACCAGGTCGCCAACGACGGGCACACGGTCTACGCGGCGACGCGCTCGACGGGGCAGATCTCGGAGGGTCCTGTCGGCTTCTCCCTCATCAACCTCGACAACGGCGTGGTGAGCTGGAAGTTCAAGCCCCTGGGCAGCTGGCCGTTCGTGATGATCACCTCACCGTCCGACAAGCAGTTGATGACGGACGGCTCACAGGTCGTCCATGGCAGGGAGACCGTGCGCGCCAAGATTTGGGACGACAAGGGGGTAGCCTCGGCGACCTACCACGTAGACAACGGGCCGTCGCTGCCGCTGGTGCGCATCGGCAGCACGCAGATGTGGAACGCCACGTTTGACTCGACGACGCTGAGCAGCGGCGCGCACACGATCACCGTCAACGTGCGCGGCGCGGGCGGGAACACGTCGCAGGACACCATCAACGTGCTGGTGGACCAGTCGGGGCACACCACGCTGCCGAGCCGGTCCTTCGGGCCATCGGACAACAACATCGGCGCGTACACCGAGAAGGGCCTGTTGGGGACCGCTGCGGGTGGTGGCGGACGGGGCGGCCCCGGTGGTGGCCCCGGCGGTAAGGGTGGTCACGGCCACGGCCCCTGCGCTGCACCCAGCGTCACCACGACGCCAACCGCTTCTCCAACCCCCAGCGCCTCTAGCAGTTCGACCGTACCCGCGCGCGCGCCCGGTGGAGCGTGCGGCGGCCCTGGCGGAGCGGGTGGACCCGGCGGCCATGGTCATGGTCACGGTCACGGTCACGGTCACGGTCCCTGTGCCGCTCCCGGCGTCACCACGACGCCAACCGCTTCTCCAACTCCCAGCGCCTCTAGCGGTTCGACCGCATCCGCGCCCGCGCCCAGCGGAGCGTGCGGCGGTCCTGGCGGTAAACATGGGCACGGCGGGCGTGGCGGACCTAGCGCCGCCGGGTCCGGTGGGTCCGGTGGGTCCGGCGGCGGACAAGGCGCGGCGACGATCATGAGCGTCAGCGGCAACCGGCTCACGGTGCGCGCCAGCGACGGCGACACGGAGGACGTGAACGTCACCAGCGGCACGCGGATTACCAAGGCGGTGTCTGGGAGCACGGGTGACCTGAAGGCCGGCGAGGCCATCACGGTGAGCAGCACGACGCCCGTCTCGTCCACCCGTGGCGCCTCCGTCACGGCGACACAGATCTTTATCCAGCCGGCGAGCCAGACGTAGGACACGAGCAATAGGCATGGGTGTCCGGCGGAGACGCCGCGTCGTGCGACCCGCGCGCGGACGACACGGGTCAGGCTCCACGATGGCCGACCAGTCGAGATGCGCGAAGAAGGCACGGTAGCGCTGGACCACGGGATCACAGGCGCGCAAGAGAGCGAGGACACGCGGCTCAAGGACGGCGGCGGCTATCATAACAGCAGGCTCCTGGGGTGAGGCACAGCGTGGTATCTATGACTCTGCCTGGGAGCCTACCTACGGTCAAACGGCATCTTACGGCATCTTATGGTAAAGCCGACCCTCCCTATCTATATGAGAAGGAGGTTACCTTAGGGCTACATCGACATCTCCACCGACCGTGTCATCCGCCAGGATTGCTCACTGGATGCCATACCTGCGTCACGTCTTCACCCGTGCGACGCGGCCGATCTGTACCGTGGCTAAGGCCGCGATCTTCTTCCTCAAAGTCTTTCCGATGCTGCCCTCCCGCCCTCGGGGGTCCTGTCCTGGCTCCCGTCGCTATCCGACCCCAGAACAGCCTCGGATGGCGACGGGAGCCAGGACAACACTCACCGACGCCGACTGTCGGTGGCTCCCACGGCTGGATTGCCCCCGTGTCCCGCGTCGAGGCGACCGGCGACTGCGGTCGCTTCGCGCTACGATCCGGCGCTGCGCCGTGGGGGCGGAGCGATGAGCAGAGCCACCCGCGTTGTTGCCCCTGCCGTGCCT